>ENA-ORLY01000270-ORLY01000270.1-human-gut-metagenome-genome-assembly--contig:-NODE-270-length-79204-cov-10.098234_pt1 | contig 79204 bp, 72 predicted proteins | sample MGYA00243071_ERZ508832 | MGnify/ENA primary metagenome ERZ508832 (study PRJEB26277, sample SAMN04329777) | human gut metagenome | biome: human-associated habitat | host: Homo sapiens | place: USA... | reverse complement strand
GTGAGAGTCCCATGATACCGATTGACAATTGGTAGTCCGCAGCATTCCCGATTCGGCAGGGGCGCGAGCTGCAAATATGCCGGAAGGATAAACAATATGAAAACGCCCGAAAGGGCTTTATCATCAAAAACTATGGGCAGCAGTCTACTCAAAAAGGACTGCTGCCTATCCTTTTGCTGATAAGGCAAAAACAAATCTTGTGGAGGTGAGACGGGTGAATACCGCATCAACCATTTCTCAGCGCGATGCCTACAAGCTCATGCTGAAAGACTATCCCGATGTAATGAGCATTGAGCAGATGTGCGAAATACTCAGCATCAGCACAAAGACCGGCTACCGCATCCTGCGGGAAGGCAAAATCTGTTGTCTCAAAGTCGGCAGAGCCTATCGTATTCCGAAGGCTCATCTTTTCACGTTTCTCTGCATCGGTTGCGGAGAAGCAGTCACGGCGTAATGCTTGGACTCAATTTGTTTACAAAAAATGTTCGGCAGAGGTCCTCCAATTCGAACCCGGTTCTGGTATAATAGAAGCACGGTATCAGGTAGGTGTCTCTGCTACAAAGAAGGAGGATAATTATGGTAGCAGGACATCTCCGCGAAAAAAGCGGATATTACTACGCCGTGTTGAACTACACCGATTCTCTCGGAAAAAGAAAGACCAAGTGGATTTCCACCGGGCTTACTGTAAAGGGAAACAAAAAACGCGCCGAAGCGATCCTGATGGACGCACGACGCAATTTCAATCCCGAAGAGCCGAAGGTCATGAACGGAGACATTCTGTTCGCGGACTATATGGAAAAGTGGCTCGACATCATCAAAAGCTCGGTTGCAGTCCCGACATTCGCTTCATACTCGACTACGGTTAAGAAGATTGTAGCACCGTACTTCCGCGAAAAGGAAGTGACGCTCAAGAACCTGACCGCAAAAGACATTCAGGAGTTTTACCTGAGTGAGCTTGAGCGTGTCAGCCCGTCCTCGGTCATTCATTATCACGCCAACATTCACAAGGCTCTCAAGTATGCCGTGAAGATTGACCTGATTGATGTAAACCCGGCGGATAAGGTTGAGCGTCCGAAGAAAGACCGCCGAGGTCAACGCTCTTTTCGAGGCGGCAAAAGGAAGCAAACTTGAGCTTCCGATTCTGTTCGGTGCGTTCTACGGTCTACGCCGGAGCGAAGCAATCGGTCTGAAATGGGATGCCATCGACTTTGACCAGAACACCATCACCATCCGTCATACGGTTACTTCCTGTGATCTCGACGGCAAGCGCGTTCTGGTTGCGTCAGACACCACAAAGACCAAATCGAGTATGAGAACACTGCCTCTTGTTCCGTTCATGCGGGAAAGACTTCTTACGCTGAAAGAAGAACAGCAGGAAAACCGCCGCTTGTGCGGACGCAGCTACATCAAAGACTATCTTGAGTATGTATGTGTCAATGAGATTGGCGATCTGATCAAGCCTCACTACGTCACAGAGAGCTTTCCGAAGCTGCTCAAGGCGAAGGGAATGAGACAGATCAGGTGTCACGATCTCCGGCATAGCTGTGCCTCGCTGCTTCGAGGAAACGCTCTAACGTTTGATAATGTTTAAATTCAATGTTTCCTCTGCAAACGGTGTTCCCATGAAGCAGATTCAGGAATGGCTTGGTCACAGCGACTTCGGGGCTACGGCGAACATTTACGCACATCTGGATTCCAGACGCAATGCTCAATGACTTGGGCTTTGCACAGAACTGAAAAAGAAAAGCCAGCAGCCGGAAAAACCGACTACTGGCGTGATTTCTGGCGGAGCGGGTGGGATTCGAACCCACGGAACCTTGCGGTTCAACTGATTTCGAGTCAGTCCCGTTATGACCACTTCGATACCGCTCCGTATTTATCTCAACATCAGCACCTCGGAAAACGGGGAGAACTGATGGGGAGAACAAGCAAAAATATTAAGTTAAGAATACCCGAAAAACCCCATAAAATCAAGGGATTCCGGTCAGGGAGCTACCGAGTAGCGACCACGATTTCGAGTCAGTCCCGTTATGACCACTTCGATACGTCTCCGTGTTTAGGCGAATCATTTCGCATAACAGTATTATTATAGCGCAAATCCGCCGAACATGCAACCTGAATTGATCGGTTAGCTGCATTATATATTGTCAGTTGTTATAATCCTGCTCCTGCTGTATGATAAGTTGTTATCAAAATGCTTGCCGATTCATTTTTTGTCGGAAAGGTTCGAATCGAGCCTCTCCGACAAAAATAATGAATCAAAGCGTTTCCGAAAGCTGTGCAATAATATCTCTGTTTGCTCTTAATCTTTCGTTCTCCGGTTCTTTTTCAACGGCTTTTTCGGCCATTATCAGTGCTTCTTTTTTTCTGCCCGTATAAAAATACCCCAGAGAAGCATAATCATACGGAGCGGCACCCCATGCTGCGGGTTCCGTTATGTATGTTTTCGGGCGGGTTTCAATTGCAAGTGCTTTAAGTGCAAAATACAGCGTACCTTCAAAATCCTGCCGTGCATATGCATTGCCCGCGAGTTCGATCCACGGTTCACGTAGGTACGGTGCTTCCGCCGCTGCGCGATAGAGCCAGCTTTCCGCTTCCGCAATATCATTCAGTGCCGTGCAGGCACGTGCAATAAAGCGCATCGATGCGCTCCGCTCATCCCGCCAGACAGCGGATTTCATTTCAAGGTGCCTCCTCAATGTTGCAATACAATCGTTCCATCTGCCGTAAAACATGTATTCTCTGCCGAGATAATGCATATTTCTGTCGTTTTCCGGATTTTCCCGCACACTCATTTCCAGCAGAGGCAGGTATTGTGCGCGTGATTTTGATGCATCGGCAAGATGATCAAGCTGAATGCCTTCTGCAATGATATGTCTGAAACTGCCTTCGCCCTTGTATTCAAGAACCTCATGTACAGGATTTACCCATTTGAAACCATGCCGTGCATGTATCTTATCTATATAGAACACCGTACCTTCGCTTCCGTCCTCGTTGAAATTCCATGTATAACGATAGCGCAGCATATCCGCGCCGTTTGACCACGCTTTTTCTGCCGCTTTGCGCCATCCCGGATGCAGAACCTCATCAATATCTGTACAAACACAGATGTCGGCATCCTCCGGCACAAGTTCAAGCGACCTGTTCCGCGCCGTATCGAACCGCCATGGGGTTATTTTTTCACTCCGAACGTTTACCCCGTGCGCCTGAAGTATTTTTACGGTATCATCGCTTGACCCTGTGTCAAGAACATATACAGCATCCGCCTCACTCATCGACCCAGCCCAGCGCGCGGCAAATTTCGCTTCATCCTTTGCAATTGCATAAACACACACTTTATAACCTTCCATATCGCTCCCCCGTTTCCCGGATTTTGTTTTGCGGAAAGCCTGCTCCGCCCGCACGCGGCAGGCGGAGTTTACCTGCACCTTCTCTTTTTCGAAGGCACATTTCCGGCTCGTTTACCGCCGCATTATCTATGCTTTAACCACCGTGATCCCGCCTGCATAGTCGCCGTTGGGAGTTGCAGCCGCATGCAGTGCTATGGTTCTTCCGCTTCTGTTTCGAAGCACAAGCTCCGTTCCTGCGGGAATCCGCCCATAGGCCGAGCCTGAAACGGACACAGGATTTCCGCCGGCCGCGGTCGTGCTTGCCGAAGAATAACCATACACATCCCCGGTAAGCGATTCAAGTGCAATCACAATATCACCCGAAGTTCCGGAGCCCTGCTCTTCCGCCGCATTTACGTTCCATACAATATGATACAGTTTTTCATCATTGGAACGCACCGCATTATTTGCCGCATCCGCACTGAGTTCTTCACCGCTGCTGCGAAGGTTTGTCAAAGGCAGCACTCCCCCATTCGGTACAGTCGTTCCTTCTCCTGTCGGTTGAACTGCAGACATCAACGCTGCCGACCGGGCAGGTTCGGCAGCAGGGCCTGTCGGGCCTGTCGGGCCTGTCGGGCCTGTCGGACCTGTTGCTCCCGTTGCACCTATTTCTCCCGCTGCTCCTGCTGCGCCTGTCGGACCTGTCGGACCTGTTGCTCCCGTTGCTCCCGCTGCTCCGGTCGGGCCTGTTGCTCCCGTTGCTCCCGCTGCTCCTGCTGCGCCTGTTTCTCCCGTTGCGCCTGTCGGACCTGTTGCACCGGTTGCTCCGGTCGGGCCTGTTGCCCCTGTTTCTCCCGCTGCTCCTGCTGCGCCTGTCGGGCCTGTTGCCCCTGTTGCTCCCGTTGCGCCTGTTGCTCCCGTTGCTCCGTCTACGCCTCTGATACCCTGCGGACCTGTCGGACCCGTTGCACCGTCAATGCCTCTGATTCCCTGCGGACCTGTTGCGCCTGTCGCTCCTGTTGCTCCCGTTGCGCCCGTCGCTCCCGTTGCACCCGCTGCACCGGTCGCGCCCGTTGTTCCGATTGCGCCCGTCGGACCTGTTGCGCCCGTCGGGCCCGTTGCACCGTAATATGTACATTCACAGCGGCAGCCGCTGCAAGGCGGGAAACCGCACGCATTACCTGCAAACTGCATGCTGTTATCATAACCCATGTTTTGCTCGCTGCCGAAATTGCTTTGCCTCATGCCTCCCTGCTGTCTTCCTCTGTTCGGCGGATTAAAAGGCTGAAAGCCGTTTCCCCTGCTTCCGTTATCATTTCTCATATCATTCACCACATCATTGCAGCGCAGTACCGTTCGCTCCCGCACTGCCGAGATGCTCCTTTCTTATTGTTTTGCTTCGCCGCCGGCTCCAATGTCGGGCTTGTACACGGCTTGCTATAAAATATGAATATTACCGATAAACAGTTACAGGTTTTGAACACTGCTGCCGAAAACAAAACAACCCGCGATGCATGCTTTGCGCACATCACGGGTCGTTTGCCCTTTTCGGAGTAATCACCGAGCATTCGTTTATTTTCGTTTTTACGATTGAAAAACACTTCCTGTTCTCAACGTTTCGGGGTGCAATGAACCGCCGCTAAAACAATTCAACCTCCAGCCTGTCAAACGTTACCTGTTCCATAAAATCATCCGGGCGGAACACGGTGTGTGAAAAGCGGAGCAGCTCATTGACATGCTTATCAAGAATCACAGGGCGTGAAAGGTTTAATTTCGAGCACAACTCGCAAAGAGCTTCGTGCCAGTCCTCCACTTCGGAAGCGTCCTTCTGCGGAATTTCAACGACATCCTGTTCCGTTGTTTTGTTGTTTTTTCGAACTCTTGCCCAGATTTTCATCTTATTTCTCCATGTGTTTTCTTGAAAGCTGCACCGTTTGGCGATGTGTTGCAGTATCGACGCAGCGGCTGCCGTTAAGCAGCCGCCGCGCAGGTTATTTTGTTTCCAAACTTATCCGAACATCTGATCAGTCACTCACGAACCAAATATACATCCGGAGCATACCGCTTTCGTCCACGCCCTTTGAGAATCCGTAGAGTTTGTACTGCTTGCCCGCTTCAATGGGATGCTGGCGTGCGGCAGAATAGTGATCGTGATACTCAATGCTGATCGTATGTCCATCGTTAAGGGTAAACGTTGCAACGAGATAATCGTCATCATAGGTAATCTCTGCAACAGTTCCCTCAATTACAAACCCGCGAAGGTCGGTGATATGGACGGGTTTTGACATCTCGCTGTAATCACCTCTCCAAACGGTGGGAACATATTCGTTAAACACCGGCGGACGTTCCACAAAGAACGGACGCGTGTAAACCGTTCCGTCCGCAAGGGTTGCGGTGAGCTGGAGCTCATAGCACTTTGCGGCGGTGGGAAGGTTTACGGAAAACCTGAAGTTCCCGTTTTCGTCAACTGTGGGCTGATCCTTAACGGTGCATTCCGCATCCTTGGGAACAACCTGAAGCACAGCTCCTGCGGGAACGGTACCGGTGAGTTCAATTGAAGTTTCAACATTCAGAACTCGGGTATCAACTTCCTCGGGTATTGAAATTATGTCGGATGCGGTCAGCTGTTTGCTGACGGTTGCCTTGAAGGTTCGGCGCATGATCATGTATCCGCCGAGCTTGATTTCACCGACGATCTCGTATTCACCCTTGTCGAGCTTTGTTGTGTAAGCAAAGCTGCCGTCGGGCGCGGGCTGCACGGTTTCGTTGTTGATTGTGACAACAGGCGGATTGTTCTGAAGATCTGTCTGAGTCAAGTCAACATGCCCTTTGATTTCTATAACGCCGTTGTCGCTCGTTATGTCTTCAGCCGTTTCGAAGGATGCATTAAGCGTCGGAACTCTGAGCGTTATGCGCGGAATCTCCAGCTTTGTCAGCGTTCCGTCCTCATTTTTGAGACTTACCGAGGGGTAAATGTCGCAGCTTTCGCCCTCAATGGGTGTTATCGGGCGCAGGCGGTTGGATGCAACATTGAAAGTTACATATCCTTTTTCGGGAACCTGCTGTTCGGTCTGTGCACCTGTGCTGTCCTCATAAACAAGGACAGAACCGGCTTTTGCATAAACAGTGATATAGTAGCTGTCCGGATTGTTGGGGTTAACGATAACGCTGTTTGTTTTTTCGCCGCCGATGCTGCTGCCGTTCAAAAGGGTGTATGCAAGCACGCCGGCCGCAATTACGGCCACAACAGCAAGCACAATTATTGCAATACGCAGACTGGACGCACCGCCTTTTCCGCGTTTGCGATCGCTTCTGCGGTTCACGTCTTCAAATTCATCATATGAATTATCGCGTCTGCCCCGCTTTGCTCCGTAATCGGCACCCGTGCGGGCAGTGTCGAAATCATCTTGCATATCAGTCGAATCTCTGCCCTTTCCGCGCTGCTTCTTCGCGCGCTTGTTCCCGCGCTCGCGGCCGTCGTATGCATCCGCATCATCGAAATCATCGGAATCATATTCGTCATCCGGGTTTGACTGCCTTTCCGTGCGGGGCTGCTGCCTGCGTGCGTTTGCAGAATCGTTATCCCACGGAAGTCTGTCACCGGCGAATGCGCCCTGTGTATTCTGCGCACTGCGGTTCGCCCGTTCCGCTCCGTTCGGGCTGCTTGTTCTGTCATTTCTCTGCGCAGCGGCAGCGTTTTGGCGGTTGTTGTTCTGTCGGCTTGCGTTCGTACGTCTCTGAACTTCGTTCCAATCACCGACGTCGCATGTGAACTGTCTTTCAAGCTCATCAAGGTCGCTGTCAGTGTTTTGGTTCATGTCCGCGGAATTATTGTTTTGCGCAGCATTTCGCCCCCCGAAAGAAAACCTGATATCCTTGTTCTCGTCAACGAAACCCCAAGACGGGGTATCATCATCGCGCTGCGGCTCCGAGCGCAGTGAAACTGCGCAATTCTCGCATACTTCGGAATACTCGGGATTATCGTGGCCACAATTTCTGCATTTCATTTGCGTCACCTCCGGTTAATATACAAAAGCACCTTGCAGAGCTCCTCCGAACTCCGCACCTTATTATACCAATTGCGGTTTGCTCTTTACAATAGGTTTTCGACTCCATTTGAAAATAAATTGTGACTTTTTTCGGTATTTTATATCATACTCCGCATCTCCGTCCGGTGATTGTCTTCCGCAGAAGAAATTATCTGTTCTCAACAACCCGCCGCGCTTTTTTATCGAATGCATTTTTATTCGTTTTGTGTTATAATATTGTGATACGGTCGGTCTCCGCGGCGCGCGGAGCTGCAGAGTTGAGGGGGTAACATGGTCGAACAAATTTTGCCGCAAGAGAACAGTGCTTCAAACAAGCTGCCGTTTGCGGATGCGCATTGTGATTTTTTATACGGGATGACATACTATGATTATGATATTCAAACCGTCTCCGGGCATCAGAGCATGAGCCTTCGGAACATGGCAGCGGGCGGAGTGAAGCTTCAGTTCTTTGCCGCATGGACAGACATGCTGCTGAAGCAGAACCCGCTGAGTCAATGCCTTAACATGATAGATTCCTATTATCGAATGCTTGAATCAAATCCGTGTTTTGTGCCGTTCTCCCGTGATTTTGACGTAACTCAGGACAAAATTGCAACAGTGTTGACCGTTGAAGGCGGTGAGGCTGTCGAAGGCAGCGTTGAAAACCTTCGAATGCTGTATCGTCTCGGAGTGCGCGCAATGACGCTGACTTGGAATGACGTTAACAGTCTTGCCTATCCGGCCGGAAAACGCGGAAGCAAAAAGGGCTTGACCGCCCTCGGAAAGCGTGTTGTTGAAGAGATGTGCCGAATCGGAATGGCTGTTGACCTTGCACACCTCGGGGATGCAGGCATTGACGATGTGTTGGGCATTGCAGCACGCCCCGTGTTTGCGTCGCACACAAATGCACGCGCCCTATGCAGTCACCCGCGCTGCATGAAAGATGAGCATATTCGCGCGATTTCAAAACAAGGCGGTGTAATCGGCGTCAATTTTTATTACAGACAATTGACCGATGAACGCACTGCCGAACTCGACGATGTGATACGGCATATCGCGCATTTCATCGAAATCGGCGGAATCGACTGCGTTGCGCTCGGGTCGGATTTTGACGGCATGAACCGCTATATCGACGGGCTTGAAAACAGCAGCGGACTGCCGTTGATTGCGAACAAGCTGAGCCGCATGGGCTTGAGCGATGCGGACATTCGCAAAATTGCCTATGGGAATCTGGCTCGATATATTATGAATTTTTGTTGACAATCTTCCCGATTAAGCATTGTTTGACCGTTTTCAAAGTACTATATACAATATTTGCCGTTAAAAGAGCCCTTTTTGTCTTTCGGTCGCCCTGTTTCAGTGGTATAATATTGGTAATGCGAGAATGGTCTCACCGCCCGCTCCGCCGTTGTGCCGAGCGGGATTATTCCGAAGTGCTCCGCATCCGGTGCATTTCGGCAGAAACGGAGGTTGTGACATTGCAAACGGTTAAAATTGATAACATTTTTACCCGTATTGAGAAAAAGTATATTGTTTCGGACAAGCAGTTCGCCGCAATGCTGCCCGTGCTTTTGCAGCATATGCATGTTGATTCTTACGGAAAAAGCACTGTCAGCAGCATTTATTTTGACACTGCCGACATGCGGTTGATTCGTGCCTCTATAGAGCATCCGATTTATAAGGAAAAGCTCCGTTTGCGGTGCTACGGCACTCCGTCGGCAGAATCGAACGCTTTTATTGAGCTTAAGAAGAAATACAAAGGTGTTGTGTATAAGCGCCGAATCGAAATGCCCTATGCCGATGCAATGGAGTTTCTCTGCGGCGATGCGCCCTGCCCCGACAAGCAAATTGCGCGTGAAATTGATTATGCGCTCCGCTTTTATCCGGAGCTTCGGCCGTCTTTCGGAATATTTTGCGAACGCACTGCCTATGCGGAAAACGGCGTCGGGGATTTGAGACTGACAATCGACGAAAATCTGCGCTACAGAACGCGCAGCCTCGACCTGTTAAGCGGCACGTACGGCGACCCCATTCTGCCCGCAGGCAAATGCATAATGGAGCTTAAAACTCCGCACACTCTGCCGCTTTGGCTTGCCGCACTCCTTGATGAACACAGGATCTTTCCGACAAGCTTCTCAAAATACGCAACTGCGTATAACATCGAACTTAACCGCATTCTTTCTCAAAAACGCGGTGCTGCACATTGCGGCTGAACGATCCGGTATCGTTCCGTGCCCAATGTTTTCATCCATAAACGAAAGGATTTTTCACTATGCTTAACAACGTTATCGACAGTATTTTCTCCACCACAAGCACCTTGACCGCAGGCGGGTTTATTGTTTGCCTGCTTGTTTCTCTTGCATTGGGCGTTCTCATCGCCGTTTGCAGTCGATACAGAAATCGTCCCTCCAAGAGCCTTTCGGTTTCCCTTGTGCTTCTGCCGATGATAGTTCAAACGATTATCGCCCTTGTTAACGGACAGCTCGGCGCAGGCATTGCTGTTGCCGGTGCTTTCAGCCTTGTCCGTTTCCGTTCCGCCCCCGCTTCCGCACGTGAAATAACAAGTATCTTCCTCGCAATGGCTGTCGGCCTTGCAACAGGCATGGGTTATATTGCAATTGCGGTCATCCTTGCCGTATTCGTTATTTTGGTTGACATTGCGCTTGCAAGCATCAATTTCGGCAAAGCGGGTTCCGCAGAGCGCGACCTCAAGATTGTCATTCCCGAAAGTCTCATCTATGATGAAGTTTTCAATGATATTTTCAGCACATACACTTCCCGCCATGAGCTCATCCGTGTTAAGACCACCAACATGGGCAGCCTGTTCAAGCTCACCTACCAGATCACTTTGCGTGATGCGCGGAAAGAAAAAGAGTTTATCGACAAGCTTCGTGAGCGCAACGGCAATCTTGAAATCACCTGCGCACGCCCCGGCAACGGCAATGTTGAAATCTGATCGTTTTTCATCAGTCTTTCTTTTGCCGCCTAAATCGCTGTAATCAAAAATGCACAGCCGCCCGCAATTGCGTTTCGGCTGTGCCTTTTGTTTAAACTTCTCCTTAAATTCAGTTTTTGTTTGAGTCTTAAATATGAATTTCAGGTTCCGCACCTGCGCATTCTCCGCCGATTAGTTCGGGAAGGAATTCTCTGCAAATCACGCGATACGCGGGATGGTAAAGCCGACGGTAAGTCTCGCTGTGATGTATTGCCGGGCAGCCCGCCGCAACGTATTTCTTAAGAAAAGCCGACAGCGTTTCTTCGTCAAACGGAGTTTTCCCCTGCCGGCAGATTTCTTTCAGCAAGCTGAGCTTTTTCAGCATTCCGTCCGTTGAACCCGTTCGAACCTCCGATGAACGCACAAAAAGCTCCGCAAGCCTTGAGAGCGGTATACCGTACCGTGCCAAAGGTTCAAGGTGCACCCGAACGAACATCCCGCCTGTTTCATCCGTCAAAGGTTGTTCCACGGCAGCGGCGGCTTTCGTTGTCAGCATACACGCTTCATACTCCCTCTTCAGATACTCCTCCGCAATCTCTTTGCTGCGCACAAAATGCCCGCAGCCGAATTCGCTTTGATAAAGCAGCTTTACTATGTCGTCCGGCTCACATTTCGGATACAGCTCAATATGCCGCTCGATAACATGCCTCGTTTCCCGCAAAAAGGTTTCATCCCGTTTCGTATTTTTCATATTTCTCCCGCCCTGTTCTTTTCTCGCGCTATTCTATCATATGCATAAGGCCAAATCAACAAGTCTATTTTGAATTTCGCCGAATAGAATTTAAACAGGCCACTGTACGGCATCGTTTTCAGAAAAAGCAAAGGAACTTTACCTTGTTTTTTAAAAACCGCGCTCATTCAGTGAATACTCGAACTTACGGAGGGCAATATGCCGGATACAAACAACAGCATCAGTCTTTCAGGCAGGGTTACGGACGGCCCGGAATACAGTCATACAATTTACGGAGAGGCTTTTTTCAAGCTTGTGCTCACCGTTCAAAGATTGAGCGGAGCCGAGGACAAAATACCCGTCACCGTCAGCGAACGACTGCTCGGCGGCATCCCTGTTGAACACGGTATGTATTTTCATGTTCACGGACAGATACGTTCCTATAATCAACAGACTGAAAAAGGCAGCAGACTTATCATCACCGTGTTTGCACGTGAATTCATTCCTGCTTCGGCGGATGAAACCGATGCTTTTGCATACAAAAACGAAGTTGAACTGTTCGGATACATCTGTAAGCCCGTAATATACAGAACGACTCCTTTTTTACGTGAAATTGCGGACGTTCTGCTTGCAGTCAACAGACGGTACGGCAAATCCGACTATCTGCCCTGTATCGCATGGGGACGAAACGCAAGGTATTTGCAGGATCTGAAGGTCGGCATCGGAATGCACGTTATCGGAAGGCTGCAAAGCCGCGAATATAAAAAAGTTTTTGAAGACGGAACAGAGGAAATGCGCACTGCATATGAGATAAGCTGCTCCGCCGTTGAACCTTTCGAACCGACACTGTCTGACTGATACGGCGCATCTGCCGCAAATCAAGGCAGAACAAACACTTTCGACTGTTTTTTCGCTGTGCAGGCACGGCAAGTTGAAACCGCACTTGAAATCCACGCCCGATTGTGTTATATTCAACAAACAGTTTTGCCGAATGCGGCAGAGAGGTTGGTTTGTTAATAATGCGAATGTATCCGAAAGCAAAAGTATCCGAAAAGGCGGAACGCGCACTCAAAGGCGGGCACCCGTGGGTTTATGCGGAGGAGGTGCTTTCCGTTGACGGTGATTATACGAACGGCGGGCTTGTTGATGTTTATACAAAAAAGGATCGTTTCATCGGAACCGGGTTCATAAATGACAATTCCAAAATTCGCATTCGCATCTTTTCACGCAATGCAAACGACAGGTTTGACGATGACTTTTTCCGCAGGCGAATTCGTTACGCGCTTGAGTACCGCCAAACGGTCATGGGAAACGATTTTGACTGCTGTCGAATTATTTTCGGTGAGGCCGACAGTTTTCCCGGGCTGACGGTGGACCGCTTCGGGGATGTTCTTGTTTTTCAAATTCTCTCCCTCGGCACCGAAATGCTTAAGTCCCGCCTGTTTCCGCTGTTTATTGAAGTATTCAAAGAGTTCGGCATTAATATTCGGGCCGTTTGCGAAAGAAACGATGTCGCCATACGCGAAAAGGAAGGTCTGACTCAGCACAAGGGCTTTATCAGCTGTGATCTCCTGCCTCCCGCACCGGACAGCGGATTGGTAATGATTGAAGAAAACGACATCAAATACGAAATCGACGTTATCAACGGACAAAAAACGGGCTTTTTCCTTGACCAGAAATATAACCGTCGTGCCGCTGCAAAGATTGCTGCCGGCAAAACGGTTCTCGATTGTTTCACGCATACGGGCGCATTCGCACTGAACGCCGCCGCTGCATGTGCAAAGCATGTCACTGCCGTTGATATTTCTGCGGATGCAATCCAAAAAACGCGCAGAAATGCGGAGCTGAACGGGCTTTCGGGCAGAATGGATTTCGTTTGCGCCGATGTCTTTGATCTTCTGACCGATATGGAATCCAATCGCAAACACGGTTATGATTACATAATACTCGACCCGCCCGCCTTCACCAAAAGTCGGGATACGATCGGCAGTGCGGTAAAGGGCTATAAAGCCATCAATGCAAAAGCAATGAAACTCCTTCCGCGCGGCGGCTATCTTGCAACCTGCTCATGTTCGCATTTCATGACCGATGAGCTTTTCCGTAAGATGCTTCACAATGCCGCAGAGGATGCAGGGGTTCAGCTGCGTCAAATCGAAGCGCGTCAGCAGGCTCCTGATCACCCGATTCTTTGGAATGTACCCGAGACGGATTATCTGAAGTTTTATATTTTTCAAATCGTTTAGTTTTTTGTTTCGGATAAATATCCAAAAGCATCCGTGCAGTTCCGCTGCTTTCGGATGCTTTTGTTTTTTGTTCGGTTTTGATTGACCGCAGGCTGCACTAATCAATCTGAATTGTGTATCGCGTTGTACTCCGAAGCGGTGTTAAACTTCAACATCAACCGATTTTGTCCTCAAAAGAATCCACGCGGTTGAAATTCGCATGTTCGGTGATGTACTCCTTGCGGGGAGCAACCTTGTCTCCCATCAAAAGCGTTACAAGGTGTTCTACATACGCCGCATCTTCAATCGTTACCCGCACAAGTGAACGGTTCTCCGGGTTAAGCGTTGTTTCCCAAAGCTGCTCCGGATTCATTTCACCCAAGCCTTTATACCGCTGCAAGGTGTACCCCTTCATGCCTTTCGTAATTCGGGCAAGTTCTTCATCGTCATAGGCATACGTAACATTGTTTCCCTTTTGAACCTTGTAAAGAGGCGGCATGCCCATGTAAACATGCCCTCCCGTTATCAGTTCCTTTGTGTAGCGATAGAAGAACGTAAGAAGCAGAGCGCGTATATGCGCACCGTCCTGATCGGCATCGGAGAGAATGATGATTTTATGATACTTAAGGTTTTTAAGCTCAAAATCCTCGCCTATGCCAGTTCCAAGGGCGGTTATGATGGAGCGGCATTCGTCATTTTCAAGCACCTGCTCAATGCGCCTTTTTTCAACATTCAACGGTTTGCCGCGCAGCGGCAGTATTGCCTGGAACCGTCTGTCACGGCCCTGCTTTGCGCTGCCGCCTGCCGAATCGCCTTCAACGATGAAGAGTTCGTTTTGTTCCGGTGTTCTGCCGGTGCAGCTTGAAAGCTTGCCGACGAGAGGTGCGTTTTCAAGCTTGGACTTTTCACGCGCCATGGTTTTTGCTTTTCTTGCAGCTTCACGCGCTTTTGCCGCCTTCACCGCTTTGTCCGCAATTGCGGCGGCAAGATCCGAATTCTTAAGGTTTTCAAGTATCGGTGTCAACTCGTCCATAACAACAGCTTCAACCGCCGTACGCGCTTCGGTATTGCCGAGTTTTGTTTTCGTCTGCCCTTCAAACTGAATCGAACTCATTTTAAGCGACACGACTGCCGTGAGTCCCTCGCGGAAATCCTCACCCGGCAGCGGCGCATCCTTCTCCTTCAGGATTCCGGTTCGACGGCAATAATCGTTCATGACCTTGGTCAGAGCGGACTTAAATCCGGTTTCATGCGTGCCTCCCTCGGTCGTCGGAATATTGTTGACATATGAAAAGATGCTTTCGGTATAGCCATCGTTATGCTGCATTGCAATTTCAACGATGATTGCATCTTTGCCCGTGCCGCGCATTCCACGAAAGTATATCGGTTCTTTATACAGCGGGGTTTTTTCACTGTTAAGATAGCACACAAAATCCACAATGCCGCCGTCGTATTTGTACTCGCGGCTCTTATTTTCGTCCTTCAGCCTGTTGTCGGTGAATTTGAACGTTACCCCTTTGTTCAGGTACGCAAGCTCGCGCAGGCGTTTTGCAACGACTTCGGAATTCATTTCAATCGTTTCAAAAACGCGTTTGTCCGGCAAAAATGTTACCCTTGTGCCCTGCCGCCGCGTTCTTCCGACCTCGGCAAGCGGCGCGACAGGAATTCCGGAATGCATGTTGCCGTCCGAATCTTCATAGCTGTGGAATTTTATTGAATACAGCTTTCCGCCCGTTGCAACCTCAACCTCAACGTATTCGGAAAGCGCGTTAACAACCGATGCACCGACACCGTGCAATCCGCCCGAGAAACCGTATGAATCGTTGTTGAATTTTCCGCCCGCATGGAGTTGAGTATAAACAACTTCAACGCCGGACACATGCAGCTTTTCATGAATGCCTACGGGGATTCCCCTGCCGTTATCCTCAACAACCACGGAATTATCCCTGTTAATTGTAACGCTGACGATCGTTGCAAACCCGTTTGCCGCTTCATCAACGGCATTATCAACGATTTCCCAAAGCATATGGTGCAGACCCCTGCTTCCGGTGCTGCCGATATACATGCCCGGACGGACACGAACCGCCTCCAGGCCTTCCATTACCTTTATATCATCAACGGAATAATTGTGCTGATTTTGCATTTTTTCCTCCGTAATCAACAATCAGCCGACTGTTATTTTATATATTATCCAAATTTACAGCATTCCGAGTTCGCCGTTGACCCTTTTCAGCTCACGGCGCAGTTCCGTAAGTTCCGTTTCAAACGGGAACGGTTTTTCGGACTCCGAACGCAGCTCCGCCTCGTCCTGCTCCATACGTTCTATGCTGCCGAGTGTAGTTTCAAGCCGTGTTTTAAGGCCGTTAACAACGTTATCAAGCCTTGCAATGATGCCCATCGCGCTTTCGCTTAAATCGGAACGATATGTCCCACTGCCCTTGAGCAGAAAGATTCGCCTTGCCCCCGAAATATCGTTCGCAAGAAAGAGTTTGAACCCCCGATATGTGCCGATTCGCTTTTCCTCACGTATAAATGCATGTTCCGCAAGCAGCTCTATCAGCCTTTCGCCCGCATCGCGCCGCCGTGTATAATTCTCGCCCGCAAGCATCATTGAAAACCCCTCGACGGTGTTTTGTTCCGCAAGAAGCATATCTTTTTGAAGAATGTCGCGCAGTTTCAGCAATTCGCTGTTCTTTGCCGGCAACTGCAAAAGCTGCTCCGCCGCTTCTGTCTTTGCGCGCTCATGCTTTGATTTCAAAACAAGTTTGCGCTGAAGCTCCGTTTCAAGCTCAATCTTCCGCTTTATGAGCGGGTTTCCGACGGCGAGTGACTTGACTTCGCTGTATGTGAGCACAACTTCATCAACCTCGTCACCGCTTCTGCTCGGGCAATCACCGTTTACAATTTGAGATATAAATCGCTGTTTGTTTTCAAGAAGCTGCCACGAATAAGCATCAAAGCTCCCGTTTGTGATGTAGCGATATATCATTACCTCGTCATTTCGATTGCCCTGACGCAGCATTCGGCCTTCACGCTGGGTAACATCCGACGGACGCCACGGAATATCAAGGTGATGCACCGCAAGCAGATTGTTTTGAACGTTCGCACCGATGCCGAGTTTGAAAGTTGAACCGATAAGCACACGTATGCGTCCCTTGCGAACTTTGTTAAAAAGCGTTGTTCGCATTGCGTCGTTTACAGCATCATGAACGAACGCAATTTCATCCGCGGGCACGCCGCGCAGGATAAGCTTTTGTTTTATATCGTCGTAAAGATTGAAACCGTCCTTCGGCGTGCTTTGGTCAAGGAACACAAGCTGGGTCAGTTTATCGCGTTCACTCCAGATTCTGAACACATTTTCAACGCATGTATTAAGTTTTGAATTCGGATTATCAGGCTCCTCGGGGTTAACAAGACGCATGTCGAGAGCGGCTTTTCTGCCGTCCGTCGTGATTTTCAGCATGTTGTCCTCCGTTCGGGCAACGCTGCCGCTCTTTACCTCCTCTGCGCGCACCGCAAGCTCCTCAATATACTTTCTGAGAGACTCGCTTGCCGGAACGGTACAATTGATATAATTCACCTTATGCGGAATCCTTTTATCATCTTCCGGAGTAAAATACAAATCCGCAATATCCGAAAACAGCAGCGACAGTTCGGGCAGGTTATAGTACCTGCTGAGCCTGCGGCGCAGCCGATAGCCTATACCGTTCGCCTCAACTTCGAATTCTTCCGTAACCTCGGAAAACATTTTGACCCAATTGTCAAACTCAAGCAGATTCAGCTCGTCCATATGTTCATAGCCGAGGTACCGCTGCATCGTGTACATGTCCGAAACGGAGTTTGTAATCGGGGTTCCTGTTGCAAAAACAGCACCCCGTCCGTCATGCGTGCGCTGTATATAGCGGAGTTTTGCCATCAAATCATCGCACTTTTTCGAGCCCTTCGGGTTCAGCCCCGGCAGACTGCCGTGTTTGGTTTCAATACTGATGTTTTTAAAATTATGCGCTTCGTCAACAAATATCGTGTCGATCCCGAGGTCATCGAAAAAAACAGCACCCTTCGGAAGAGTTTGTTCCTCCTCCCAGAGCTTTTGCAGCCTGTGTTCAATACGCGACGCAAATCTGTTCAGCACGATATATGCATCGCTGTACACTGCACTGCGCATGGACTCCGCAATTTGCGCAAGGTGTGCGTTCAATTCGCGTTCACGCTCCCCACGCGAAAGCGGGATAAGCGAAAAACTGCCGTAACCCATGATTATCGCGTCACAGTCGCTTTCAATAATCTGTTTCAAAACGCGGTTCCTGTTTGCGGGAGTGAAACTTTTCGGTTCAATTACAATGACCTCCGCCGCAGGATAAAGCCGGGTGAACTCATAATGCCATTGTTCGAGAATATTATTCGGAACAACAAACAGATTGCGTTTTGAAATGCCAAGCCGGCGCATTTCCATTGCCGCTGCCGCCATGACATAGGTTTTCCCCGCGCCGACCTGATGCGCCAGCAGGATATTTTTTGAATGCACGATTCTTTTCACGGCATCCAGCTGATGCTTTTGCAGCTTAATGTTCGGATCTTTGCCCGGAAGGAGCATTCTGCTGCCGTCAAAATGCCGCGGACGGATCGCACAGAAGTTTTCGTTGTAGTAGTTAAGCAATTGACTTCTTCTCGGCTCATCCCTGAAGAGCCAGAATGAGAATCTTTCCGCAATCTGCCGCGCTCTCTCCTGCGCAAGCAGAGTTTCGGCTTTGTTGACACGGCGAACCTGCTGTTCCTTGCCGTAAGGAATATATGTATCGTAAACGGCAATTTCGCGCGAATTGAGCATTCGCTCTATAATCTCAAAAGCGTTCATGCGTTCCGTGCCATAAGTAAGTTTTGCACGCGTAAAGTCCGTGAAATGCTTTTTTCCGTGAATTATATAATGATTTGCGGCGCGAATGTATTCAACGCTGATTTTCGGCTTTCCGGAAGCGGAACGGATACCGATTAAAGCAATTATAAAATCACGGTAGACCCAAGCGGGAATCCACGGACTGCCCATTGACGCCTTTATCTGCCCCGGCTGCACAACGGGCGGCATCACAACCTCAAGCGCAGAGATATTTTCCGAAAAATCCCAATCATCCGGCATTTGTTTTCGGGTATTAGATTCATCCCCTGCCGTTTTTGCGGTTTCAGCCTGCTGCTCAAGTGCCGATTTTGCGGCAGCAAGCTTTTTCATAATATTTCCGGAAAGGTATTCCTCCGCCGTAACAAAACAGCTCTTTTCGGGATCATAGTAAATCGCACCCTTGAGAGATTGAAATGCTTCCGCTTTATCGACCCGCGCCAGCGCGCAGATAAAATCAATATCAACCCTGCCGATATAATCCACGCAGCGTTCAAGAGCGGAATGCACCGTCAGTGTTTCAGGCGGGTTTTCATTCAGTTGCGAACCGTTTTCTGTCAACTTGCATCCTTTCAGGTTTAACAATATGTTTTTGTTTTCAGCCGAACTCAAAAATCAGCCGAGTCATTCGCTGCAGCAAAGGATCAGTCCCTGCTGTTTACGAAAGCTGCCCAAACCGGCATCCGCGCGATTAAGTGCATTCGCATCAAATGCTTCCGAGCGGGTGGAATATCGGTTTCATTCTTTGGAACGTCGCAACCAGCGGAATACCTGCCGCCGCTGCAAGTTTCTCCGCCTCCTTTATGCGCTTTGCGACCCTGTCGCTTCTGTGTGCATCGGAACCGGTTGTTATATATTGACCGCCGAGATCGCGATAAAGTTTTAATACATCCTCACCCCAGCAGGGATCATCCCACCATGCCGAAGTGTTGATTTCAATTCCCTTTCCGTTTTTTGCAAGATATGAAAAAATCTCCGCAAAAAGCTCCTTTGAAATATCAAGCGTCATTCGCCTGTCCTCATACGGCGAATACTTTGCAATGAAGTCATAATGACCGAGTATGTTCATGTAATCGCAGGTTTTAATACCTGTGAGTATCGTCTGAAGGTAGGAAAGGTATGCATCCTGTTTTGTTTTTCCGATGTAGTATTCCGGATAGTAAACATCAAATCCGCCCACAACATGTATTGAACCGATAACAAAATCGAGATCATGCGGCGCGATGTACCGCCGTGCTTTTTCGGCGCAGTTCCCGTCGTTCAGAGCAACTTCCGCTCCGCGGCGTATGCGCACCCCTTTATATAGTCCGTTGTAAGGCAAAAGCTGTTCTCGCAATGCACCGAGATCCGATGGCTGCATTGACTTATCGCCGTTATCGAAATCAACATGATCCGTGAAGCAAATCTCACTCAATCCGCGCTCGGCGGCGGCTTCAAGCTGCTCCGTCACCGTTGCGGATGCATCTGCCGAATAATTCGTGTGTACATGGTAATCTATCATAATGATTCTCCTCCGTACCGATTCATCGCCCTTTTCGGAATGACAATTATATCACGTTCATGCAATATATTCAATATGTTTTTCCCGTGAGTGCAATAATTTGCATGAATCGGCCTCCCGATACATTATTTGCGGTGTGCACACATTTCGACCGTGCCGCCGCGCCTTGGAATAAAAAAGTTCGTTTTTTGCAAGTTCAATATGGTTTTGCAGGCCGTCGTCGCCATGCATTCGCATCGTATTCAAAATAAAAAGCCGCCCGACTTACGTTTTCGGAACGGCGTTTCAATATCGGTTTAACATACAAAGTTTAATCAGTGCGGCGTTCGGGTTCACAATTAAGCGCAGCTTATCAGGACTCGTTTGCGGAGTTTTGGTCATTTTGACGGCTGCCGCATGTTTCTTCTTTTTCAGTCTGCTGTTTCTCCCACTCGATTTTTTCGAGCCGTCTCTCGCGGCCCTCCATAATTCGCCTGATATTCGGAAGGTGAGCAGTGATGACAACAGCGGCAATCACAACAGCAATGAGCATCAGCGGAATATTGCCCCGGTTGCGGTAAATCACAAGGGCAGTCGCGATTATCGTGCCGACAACAGAGCCTACGGAAACCATTTTTGTTATTGCAATAAGAATAACCGCACAACCGACAGCAATGAGCAGCTGAACCGGGGACAGCACAAGCAGACCGCCAAGCGCGACCGCAACGCATTTCCCTCCGCGGAACTCATAAAAAACAGGCAGCAAATGCCCGAGTATCGCACCCAACAGCCCTATGCAGCCGAGTATTCCGCTCAGATTTTCGGGCATGACATAATTCGAAAACAGTGCCGGAGCAATTGCCGCAGCGGCGTAACCCACGCCGACGCTTGCCGCACCCTTCGCACTGTCGCTCGCCAAACAGATAAGCCCCCATTTCCAGCCGAAGGTTCTCAATACATTTGTTGAACCTGCATTGCCGCTTCCGCAGGCATGGATATCCGTGCTTTTGCTTCGTGCAATCTTCACCGCACTCATTATGCTGCCGAGAAGATAACCCGCAATGAGGCAAAAAACGGACAGAAGCACAGTTATCATAGTTTTCCCTTTCAGTTACCGCATTTTAATCAGGCTCAGAACTTAAATCGACCGCAGGAATGCATTTTTAAGAACCGCATACCGTGCATCAGCAGCCGAAATATGTCCTTGCAATTCCTGCATCAATCCGAATCTGCTCCTTAAGAGCGTCCAGCGATTCAAACTTTTTGACATCGCGGATTTTTTTAACGAAACATACCGACATCGGAAGTCCGTAAATATCCTCGTCATAGTCAAAAATATGCGTTTCTATCGTGCGTTTTGTTCCGCCGACAGTCGGGTTCGTTCCGATGTTCGTGCAGGCAGGCATTATGTCGCCGTTGACGCGTGCCATGCTCACATACACTCCGTCTGCGGGAATCACGCGGGCGGAATCGGGTTCAATATTCGCCGTCGGATAGCCGATTGTCCTTCCTATACGCTTGTTTTGAACGATTATGCCGTCAAGGGCATAAGCTCTTCCCAAAAGGAGCTGTGCATCCTGAACGTTCCCGCATGTTATCATGTTTCGAACTCTCGTGCTTGAAACAGGCTCGCGCCCCAAAAGCACGGGTTGAATAATCGCCGTTTTGATTCCGTATTTTTGGCAAAGCCTTTGAAGCGTCTCGCTGTTCCCCTGCTTTTTCTTTCCGAAAGTGTAATTAAACCCGGCAACAATAATCTTTGGGTTCAATCTTTCGGCAAGCATTCGGATAAAACTCTCTGCGGAAAGGTCGCGAATCGCACTTGTAAACTCAACCTCATCAACCAGCTCAATGCCCTGCCTGCGCATAAGAGCGGCGCGGGTTTCATTGCTGCAAAGCCGAAGAACTTTTTTGCCGAAAAGCTCCTGCGGATGATTCTTAAACGTAAACACAGCAGGAACAAGTCCGGATTGCCGCGCTATCAGAACGGTTGCGTCAATTATCTTCTTGTGACCGACATGCATTCCGTCAAACATGCCGAGAGCAACCACCGTACCCGGTTTGGCTGCGTTCGTATGCTCTGTGCCCGGCGTGTTAATTTTGTCCTTGTTCTGCATCAAACGCTCATTTCTCCTTCCCGAACCATACGGTGATATGCAATCCGGAATCATCCCGCAGCGCAAGACCCATGAATTCATTTTCAAGATACAGTCTGTAGACCGTTCCCGGCTCTGCCTGCCCGCATTCAACCGAAGCTCCGTTTGAAATAAGCGTCCTTTGCTTTTCGGAAAGGTTAAAAAGGCGAAGTTCCGGCAGGTGCCGCGCAGCCTCGTCAACGGGAACAACAACCGATTGAAGTTCCCCCGCTTCCTTCAGTTCCTTCAGTTCCGCAATCGTATGCGCTTCGCTGATGTCGAAGGTTCCGGAAGCGGTTCGCAGCAGAAACGGCATGTATGCACAGCAGCCGAGGGCCCGTCCGATGTCCCTGCAAAGCGAACGGACATACGTGCCTTTTGAGCATCGAATGCGGATGAGGAAGCTGTTTTGTTCGAGTTCACAAATGGTTTCAAGCAAAAAAACTCTGATTCTCCGCCTGCGTTCCTCAACCGGAGCAGCAACGCTCCCGCTGCGTGCCAGCTTGTACATTTTAACGCCGTTCACACTCAAAGACGAATAAATCGGCGGCACCTGCTCAATTTCACCTATGAAATCAGGCAAAATTTTTTCAAGCTCCGCTTTTGAAACCATGCGGCTGCTTTCGGCGATCACCGTGCCGCAGGCATCCTCCGTGTCGGTTTCCGCTCCGAACCGAATCTCCGCAATGTATTCTTTTTCTTTATCAACAAGATAGTCAAACAGGCGGGTTGCCCTGCCTATGCAGATGGGTAAAACGCCCGCCGCAGCAGGGTCAAGCGTTCCCGTATGTCCGACGCGCCGTTCGCCGAAGATTCTGCGTATATCCACCACGACATCGCTCGATGTCATTCCCGGCGGTTTCAGCACGCTGACTACTCCTTCAAATTGCATTGTTAATCAATAATTCCTTTGTTGTTCTGTTGAAACGCATCATTGCTTTTCATTCGGGCATTAGTGCATACCGGGAAAAGAATCGTGTTTCTCATCCCTTTTCAGCTCTGCAATTGCCGCCTCTGTCGCGCTCGCAACAACGGTTGAAAGGGGCAGCCATGCCGTGTATCCGGCCGCTCTTTCATGCCCGCCGCCGCCGAATTTGTTTGCAATTCGGCAAACGTCCCCGATATCCTTGCTGCGAAGGCTGACTTTAAAACTTCCGTCCGCGCCTTCACGGATAAAAATTGCGATTTTAACGCTGTCGATATCACGAACACAGTCAACAATGCCTTCGCAATCCTCGTTTGTTGCATCAAAGCTCAGCATCTGAGCTCTTGTAAGCACGCCTATGCCGATTCTGCCTTCATCCTCAAGACGGATCCTTGATGTCACAAAGCCCTGAACCCTTGTTTTCGTGTACGGCACCGTTCGGTAAATCAGTCGGTTGACCTCCGAAACATCAACCAGTTTCTTTTCAATGAAATCGGCAATTATCCGCAAAGCATTCGGTGTTGTGTTGCTGTATGAAAGGTTGCCCGTATCGGTGACTATTCCGGTATAAAGGCAAATTGCGGATCGCTTATCGATTGCAACACCGAACATGCCGTAAAGCTCATAAACAATCTCCGCCGTTGCCGCCGCATCCGAAACAACAAGGTTCACTTCGGCATAATGCGGGTTCGTAACATGATGGTCAACACATGCCTCTGCCTGCGCGGCATCGAACAAACGCACAGCACGGCCGAAACGCGGCTTGTCCGCACAATCAACGGCAATGACGCGGCAATAGCCCTCGGCATCCTCGGGCATTTTGACGGTTTCCGATTCCGGCAGGAATCCGTAAATCTTCGGAACGGGGTTCGAGCAAACGACCTCTGCAGTTTTTCCGAGAGCGTTCAGCAGCAGTTTCAGCGCGAGTGCCGAACCCAGGGTGTCTCCGTCCGGGGAAATGTGCGTGAGCAGCGTGAAACTCTGCCCATCGGATATAAACTTTCGGACATCGGCGAACTCCGCCCCATGTTTAGTCTTCATTTTGGGTGTTTTCCTTATCTTCTTCCGCATTGTTCCGATTCACGTCAAGCTGAGCGCGCTCGGTTTGCAGTTTGTTGATTATTTCGGAAATATGCACGGAATACTCGATTGAGTCATCAAGGGTGAACTTCAGAGTCGGTATTCGGCGGATATCGATTCTGCGCCCAAGCTCTCTTGCAATAAATCCTTCCGCACGGTTGAGCTGAGCAACGGTTTCTTTTCGAACCGAATCATCCTTATCGTACACACTGACCCGAACCTTTGCAAGCTTCAGGTCGTTTGTTGCTTCAACGAGCATTATTGTCGTCATTGGAGATATTCTCGGATCTTTCATCTCGCGGACGATTTCGCTCAGTGCTTTTTTGATTTCTTCATTTATTCTGTCGTATCTGACTGATGCCATAAGCTTCCTTTCGGGTTTTGAATCCCTGCCGCCGAAATGCTGCATTTAAATTTCCGTCGTTCGAGCCCGCCTTTGTAAACGGCCTTCTCCGCGTTCCGAATGACTGTTCTTCGGACACATGCCGGTTCTCTGTTAATGCGTAAACGCTCCGGCAGAAATTTATCTGATCAGCGTTGATTTAATCCCCGGTCTGTACCGCGGCGCAAAAAGCGTTTCCGGCACAGCCGGGGACGGATTATTCTGTTGTCAGCGTTTAACCTCTTCCATCGTGTAGGCTTCTATAACATCGCCTTCGTGAATATCGTTGAAGTTCTCAATGCCTATGCCGCATTCATAACCGGCAGCAACCTCGCGGACATCGTCCTTGAACCTGCGCAGCGATGCAATTTGGCCTTCATGAATAACCACGCCGTCGCGAACAACGCGAACCTGCGCATTGCGCTGAACCTTGCCGTCCTGAACATATGCACCCGCAATCGTGCCGACGGAGCTGACCTTGAACGTGTTTCTGACGCTTATTGTACCCAAATGCACTTCTTTGAATACGGGCTTGAACATACCCTTCATAGCGTTTTCAACATCTTCAATCGCCTGATAAATGATGCGGTAGGTGCGGACATCTACCTTTTCCTGCTCCGCAAGATTGCGTGCTCCGCTGTCGGGGCGGACATTGAAGCCGATTACGATCGCGTTTGAAGCGGAAGCGAACATAACATCCGACTCCGTAATTGCGCCTACGCCGCCGTGAATGCACTTCACGCGGACTTCCTCATTGGAAAGCTTTTCAAGAGCCTGTTTAACAGCCTCAACCGAACCGTGAACATCCGCTTTGACAACGATGTTGAGCGTTTTGACTTCGCCCTCGGCAATATGGCTGAACAGATCCTCCAAGCTGACCTTGGACAGGTTTTTAAGCTGCTCCGCTTTGATTCTGTTGCGGCGTTCCTCCGCAACCTTTTTGGAAACCTCTGCAACGTTCATGATATCGCCTGCGGAAGGCACTTCGTTGAAGCCGAGAACTTCGACCGGGCAGCTCGGGCCTGCGGTTTTGACGTTTTCGCCCCTGTCGTTCATCATTGCACGAACCCTGCCGTATGCAATGCCCGCAACAATGGGATCGCCGATTTTCAAAGTGCCGTTCTGCACGAGAACGGTTGCAACAGGACCTCTGCCCTTGTCGAGCTGAGCTTCAATGATGGTTCCCTTTGCCGCTTTGTTCGGGTTTGCCTTAAGGTCAAGAACATCCGCCTGCAAAAGAACCATTTCAAGCAGCTCATCAAGGTTCTGCTGTTTCTTTGCGGAAACGGGGACGCATATCGTATCGCCGCCCCAATCCTCGCACACGAGACCGTGTTCCGTCAACTGCTGTTTGACTCTTTCCGGGTTGCTCTCGGGCTTGTCGATCTTGTTCACTGCCACAATAATGGGAACACCCGCTGCCTTTGAGTGATTGATAGCCTCAACTGTCTGCGGCATAATGCCGTCATCCGCAGCAACAACAAGGATTACAACGTCCGTGACCTGTGCACCTCTTGCGCGCATTGAAGTAAATGCCTCGTGGCCGGGAGTGTCGATGAAAGTTATCATCCTGCCGTTGCATTCAACCGTGTAAGCACCGATATGCTGCGTTATGCCGCCCGCTTCACCCTCGGTAACATGAGTTTTGCGGATCGCATCAAGCAGGGAAGTTTTGCCGTGGTCAACATGGCCCATGATCGTGACAACGGGAGGACGGGGAACAAGATCTTCCTCTGCATCCACTTCTTCGGCATTCTCCTGCATCGTCTCCTCATAAGTCTTTGCAACCTGGTGCTCAAGCTCGATATCGTATTCCATTGCAACAAGCTCACAGGTCTCAAAATCGATATCCTGATTGATGTTTGCAACAATGCCCATCATGAACAGCTTTTTGAGAATTTCCGCTGCGGGTTTTCCGATTTTTTCGGAGAAATCACGTACCGTTATCGTTTCTGTCGTTATAACCGCTTTTTCGATAACAACGGGTTCGGGTTTGCGATATTGAGTTTGTTTTGCGGCTTTCTTCTTTCTGCCGCCGTAGGATCCGCCGTCATCCTCCCAGTTTTTCGCGGAGGGAGCGGTTTCCTTCATGATCGTCTTTTTGTTCTTTGCCTTCTTTTCGGTGTCGAAGGTGCGAACATAGCTGCTCTTGTTTTCAGGCGCACGATTTTCCTTTTGAATAATTGCAGGTGCTTCTCCGGGCTTTCTGCCGACGGGGCGCTGCTGCGGACGCTGCTGCCTGTTCTGCTGTGCATCTTTGTCATCCGGACGGCCGAAACCGCGGTTATCTCCTCTGCGCTCGCCCTGCGGTCTGTCACCGCGTGCGTTCCTGTCGTAAGGAGGCCTGTCGCCCTGCGGTCTGTCGCCGCGTGCGTTCCTGTCGTAGGAAGGCCTGTCGCCCTGCGGTCTGTCGCTGCGGGAATTTCTGTCGTAGGAAGGCCTGTCGCCCTGCGGTCTGTCACCGCGTGCGTTCCTGTCGTAGGAGGGTCTGTCGCCCTGCGGTCTGTCACCGCGTGCGTTCCTGTCGTAGGGAGGCCTGTCGCCCTGCGGTCTGTCACCGCGTGAATTTCTGTCGTAGGAAGGCCTGTCGCCCTGCGGTCTGTCGCTGCGGGAATTTCTGTCGTAGGAAGGCCTGTCGCCGCGGCGGCCGTCGTTCGTTCTTTGCGGACTGCGGCTTCTGTCGGAATTCCTTCCGTTTTCGGGAGACTCGTTCTTCTTGGGCTGCTCTGCATTTTCGGTTCGTTCCGCAACACATTCGGAAGAGTCGGACTTTGCGGAAATTTCGGTTTTTTCCGCTGTATTCTTAGCTTTTGCAGCCTGTTCGCTGTTTTGTTTTGTTTCTTTGTTTGCTCCGGGCATTTCTTTGTTGTTTTTATCCTTTGTTTCTTGCGCGTCATTGACACTGTCTGCGACCTTGTCAGCAACGTTATTCCGAACCGGTTCTGCCTTTTCGGGCTTATGTTCGGCGGGCTTATCCACGTTTTGTTCCTGTTCCCGTTCCGCCGCCTTTTCGGGTTTGTTTTCTTCGGGCTTCGGCGCGGGCTGCACCGGCTTTTGCTCGGGCGGTTCGGGCTTTTGCGCGCCCTTCTCGGGCTTCCTGTCCGCATTTTCGGGTCTCGGTTCACCCCGTACCTTTTCCGCCTCCGCCTTTGGTGCTTTTTCGGTGCCTGCATCAGCGGCATTTCCCGCTGTGGAATCGCGATCGCTGACGTAAACGCCGCGCTGCTCGTCCGAATTGAGGTATTCAATCAAACGTTCAGCCTTTTCTTTTTCTCTGCGTTCCGCCTCTGCGGCGCGCTCCTTGCTGATAAGTTTGCTTTCATGGCGTTTTGCCGCTTGGAGAGAATTGCCGATGTCTGTTTTGAGGACGCTCGTTTTATCCAGCAATTCCTGTGCTGCGGCTTGGATCCTTTTTGCGTTGTTTAATAATTCAGCCTTTGTCATCGGTCATTGCCTCCGTAAGTTCAGTCATTGCTTCATTGTTTTTGTTGGAATTTTTAATTATCATTGCCGAAAAACCTTCGTCCGTCACGGCGGCAACCATTCTGGCAGGTTTTCCGATCGCGCTGCCCATTGCACGGATTCTTATCAGCGGAATGTTTCTGAAGCTGCATGCATCCCGCCATTGTTTTTTTGTGTTTTCGGACGCGCTCTCATCGAGCATAACAAGCTTTGCCGTTCCGGATCTGACGGCTTTTTCAACCGAAAAATCTCCGGAAGCAATTTTGCCCGCTTTCATCGCCAAACCGATTGAATTGTTGAGTTTTGCGTTGGTTGTTGTCAAAGCAGCTCACCCCTCTTTGTTGTTCGCGGATGAGTTCGGCAAATCGGGCACCGCTTCGCGCTTTTCTTCCGCCGAATTTTGCGGTTCGGTTTTTGAGTGCTCAACCTGCGCCGCAAGCCTGTCAAAGACTTCGGGTTCGATTTTTTGAGAGAATGCCCTTTCAAGCGCACGTGTTTTAACGGCTTTTTTAAGGCATTCTTCCGTTGGGCATACATACGCACCGCGTCCCGCAGCTTTTCCTGTTAAGTCAACGGAAATCTGCCCGTCTTTGCTGCACACAACGCGCACGAGTTCTCTTTTGGGCCGCATCTCACGGCAGCCGACGCACATGCGCAGAGGGATTTTCTTTTGCAATTCGCAACCTCCGTACCGAAGTCCGTTCCGATTCACCAAGAACCTCGGTTAAAATTTAAATCATGTTTGAAATTTTGTTTCGGTGAAAATCAGATGTTCTGCCCGCCGAAATCATCAAAATTCATCGGAGCACCGTTAAACCCCTGCTCTCCGAATGCCTCGTCATCATTGAACATATCGTTTCCGCTTTCGCTGCCGGGAACGCCGTCAACGGAACCCATCTCAAGTTCCATATCCGCTTCAGCCTGGGAATGACTCTTGATATCTATCTTCCAGCCTGTGAGCTTTGCGGCAAGCCTTGCGTTCTGTCCTTCCTTGCCGATTGCAAGTGAAAGCTGATTATCGGGAACAATGACCTTTGCGGCCTTTTCCGCTTCGTTAATGTAAACCATCAAAACCTTTGCGGGACCGAGTGCCTTTGCGATATAAACCGCAATGTCGGGATCCCACTCGATGATGTCCATTTTTTCGTTATGGAGCTCGTTTACGATGTTTTCGACCCTTGTGCCGCGTTGTCCGACGCATGCACCGACGGCATCAACCTGGGGGTCAAAGCTTGCAACCGCGATCTTGGTGCGCTGTCCGGCCTCACGCGCAACAGACTTTATCTGCACGACTCCGCTCTGAATTTCGGGTACTTCAAGCTCAAACAGCCGCTTTACAAGGCCGGGATGCGTCCTTGAAACGATAATCTGCGGGCCTTTCGTGTCGCGCTGTATTTTCAGAACATAAACCTTGATGTGGTCATTCGGCGCATAGTTTTCGCCGACGATAACCTCATTGAACGGAATTATGCCGTCGGTTTTGCCGAGTTCAACATAAACACCGTTCTTTTCGACGCGCTGAACGATTGCCGTCAGAACTTCGTATTCTTTGTCGGAATATTCCTCAAAGATTGCGCCCTGTTCCGCTTCGCGAATGCGCTGCATAACGACCTGCTTTGCAGTCTGCGCCGCGATTCTGCCGAAATTCTTTGTGTCCGCTTCTTCCTCGAGAACATCGCCGATTTCATAAAGCGGATTTATCTGCTTTGCTTTTTCAATTGAAATTTCCGTAAAGGGGTTTTCAACCTGTTCAACAACGGTTTTGGAAGCCCAGATTTCGATTGCACCTGTTTCGCGATCCAGATTCGCACGGACGTTGCAGTTCACATTGTAGTTCTTTTTATAGGCACTTACAAGTGCGGATTCGATAGCATCCGCAAGGATATCAACGGAAATCCCGCGCTGTTTGCTGATTACGTTAAGCGCACTGATAAGCTCGGCATTGTTCTTCATTATATTTATACTCCTTAGAAATCACAAATATTTTTCGGTTTAAAATTTTAATTTTTTGAACCCGCAGGCCCGGGAATGTTTAAAAATCTATGTGCGGACGCACGAGTGCCGCCTGCCTGCGCCCAACGGTGACCGTTTCCGAAGCTTCGCCGGGCTTTCGCGGCAATGTGCGAACCGTAAATGATTCCGCATCAAACGAAACAAGCTCTCCGCAGAACTCCTTTTTGCCTTTCAGCGGCGCATAAAGCTTCACGTCGATCGTTTTGCCGATGCTGCGCTGAAAATCTTTGTCTTTTTTCAGCGGGCGATCTATGCCGACGGAGCTGACCGAAAGATAGTATGCCTGTTCAATCGGATCCGCTTCATCAAGAATCGGATCAACAGCATTGCTCACAATTTCGCAATCGTCAAGTGAAATTCCGTCTTTACTGTCGATATAGAGGGTGAGAACCCAGTTGTCGTATTCCTTTTGATATTCAACATCATAGAGCTCATAGCCCAATTCACGAACTTTTGATTCCGTGAGTTCAAAAATCCTGTCTGTCAGCTTCAACCGCAATTCCTCCGAAACGCAATGCATGCGCAAGGTTTTTTCAAAATTAAAGAGCGGGTTTTGCCCACTCTTAAATGCACGAATAACTCATGCCGCTCATCCGAAATGATGCATTTGAACACAATTTCAAGGCTTAAACGCATCAAAAAACTCATTACTGGGGTAAGCATACCATACTTTGCCTCAAAAAGCAATAGCTTTCCGAAAAAACATTGCATATATTGCGGAATTTTCCGAATATCGCTCGGTTCGGATGTTCCTGCTGTCCGTGCGGCGTCCCGTCAGAACATTGAGACCTGATCACTGTCCGGTAAATCGTTAAGGCAGCCGAGGGCATCCAACTTTTCCATCACGGCAGAATTTGCGCGGGTACGCTTCACAAACTCCTCGCGGGAAATGAATCGTCCTCCCTCCGCGCCTTTTTCAATCAGCAGAGCGGCGTTATCGCCCAAGCCGGCAATAGCATTGAACGGCGGGCGAAGCTTGCCGTCCTCAACAGTGAAACGCGTTGCTTTCGATTTGTAAATATCTATCGGGAGCAGCTCGATTCCGCGCAGATTCATCTCGTAGACCATTTCAAGGATAACTATCTGTTCCTCGTCCTTTGTTTCAAGTTTATCCTTTGCCTTAAGCTCCTCAAGATTGCCGAGTACGCGTTCCGCGCCGCCGAGGCACTGTTCAATATCAAATTTATCCGCACGAACCGTGAAATAAACCGCATAGAACGCAAGCGGGTAATGCACCTTATAATATGCTACGCGGAAAGACATCATAACATACGCCGCTGCATGAGCGCGCGGGAACATATACTTGATTTTTTTGCAGCTGTCGATATACCACTGCGGAATATTGTTCTCGTGCATTGCATCCTCCATCTCGGGCTTAAGTCCCTTGCCTTTTCGGACGCTCTCCATCGTTTTAAACGACAGCGAGGGTTCTCCGCCGTGCGCAATGAGATAGTTCATAATATCGTCGCGTGTGCATATAACCTCCATCAGCGTTGCGGTGCCGTCCCGCACAAGATCCTGCGCATTATTAAGCCACACATCCGTGCCGTGGGAAAGTCCGGCGATACGAACAAGCTCTTCCATTGTTGTCGGACGCGTATCCATCAGCATTCCGCGAACAAAGTTTGTTCCGAATTCGGGAATGCCGAGGCTGCCGACATCGCATTTCAGCTCCTTAAGGGATATTCCGAGTACCTCATCCGACTTAAAGATTGACATTGTTTCTTCATCGTGCAGCGGAATACTCTTCGGATCTATGCCCGTTATATCCTGAAGCATTCGCAGCGTTGTCGGGTCATCATGTCCGAGAATGTCAAGTTTGACAAGTTTGTCGTCCAATGCATGGAAGTCAAAGTGTGTTGTTATGCTTTCCGCATCGATTTTTTCCGCCGGATGCTGCACGGGACAAAAGTCAAAAATCTCCAAATCTTCCGGGACGATCACAATGCCGCCCGGATGCTGCCCCGTTGTTCGGCGCGTGCCGACGCAGCCCATTGCAAGACGGTTTTTTTCCGCTTCAGAAAGGTTCAGTCCGTATTCCTCGCAATAGTGCAGCACATAACCGTATGCGGTTTTATCTTTAACGCCCGAAATCGTGCCCGCGCGGAAGGCATGACCTTCACCGAACATGACCTCCGTAAACTTGTGCGCAACGGGCTGATATTCGCCCGAAAAGTTAAGATCGATATCCGGAGTTTTATCACCCTTGAAACCAAGGAAAGTTTCAAACGGAATTTCATACCCTTCCCGTCGCAGCGGAGTTCCGCAGTTCGGGCAATCTTTCGGCGGAAGGTCAATCCCGCAGCGTGAGTCATCGCCTACATCGGGAAATTCGCTGTATTTGCAATTCGGGCAGCGATAATGCGCGGGGAGCGCGTTTACCTCGGTTATCCCTGCAAGGTGTGCAACAAAGGACGAACCGACCGAACCCCTTGAACCGACAAGATAGCCGTCGCTGAGGGATTTTGAAACGAGTTTCTGCGCAACCATATAGAGTGATGAGTAACCGTTGCCGATGATTGAGTTCAATTCCTTATCGAGTCTTTTTTGGACGATTTCCGGCAGCGGATCCCCGTAAAGCTCGTGTGCGGTGTTCAGGGCAAGGCCCTTAAGTTCATCCGCCGCGCCCGGAAGTTCCGGCGAGTAAGTTTGTTTTTCGTCCAAAAACGGGCGGAGCTGAGAACACATATCGGCAATCAAATTTGTATTCTTAACAACAACTTCAAACGCCTTGTCGCTGCCGAGATATTGAAACTCCGCAAGCATGTCTTCCGTTGTTCTGAAATAAAGAGGCGGCTGAACCGCTGCGTCTTTGAAATTCTGAGAGCACATCAGTATTGCGCGGAAAATTGAATCCTCCGGTTCGATAAAATGAACGTCTCCCGTTGCAACAACGGGTTTGTTCAGTTTTTCGCCGAGTGCAACAATACGGCGGTTGAAATCGCGAAGCTCTTCATCATCCTTTGCAAGCCCCTCGCGCACAAGGAAGGCATTGTTTCCGATCGGCTGAATTTCAAGGTAATCATACCATGAAGCTATCTTCAGCAATTCCTCCTCGCTTTTTCCGTCCACCATTGCACGGAAAAGCTCACCGGCCTCACATGCCGTGCCGATTATAATACCCTCGCGGTGCAGGTTGAGAAGACTGCGCGGAATACGCGGTGTCTTATAAAAATGGTCAAGGTTTGAATACGAAACCAATTTATACAGATTCTTAAGTCCGGGCTGCGTTGCCGCAAGCAGCACTATGTGGTTCGTTTTCTGCTTGTGAAGATTTTTTATCGTGCAGTCAATCAGCGGAACCGTCGAAACATTCAGCTCACGGCATTTGCTCAGCAAATCGGCCGTATTTTTTGCTGTCCATTCCGATGCCGCACCCGCATTCAGCTCCGGAAGCTGTCTGTCCTCCGCCTTTAAGTCACGGCGCAGATACTGCATCAGCATTGAGCCCGAAACGCAGTTTTTGCTGAGCCCGAGTTCCTTTCCGTGCCCTGCCGCGGCAGTCAGTTCATGCAGCAGATCGAGCTGTTCCGGGCAATGCAGAACAAGTGCCGCCCCTCCCGCAAAATCCGAAAGCATATTCACCGCTTCGGAAAGCAGAGGTGCACCGTCAATATCATCATCCGTGTAACCCGTCAGCTTTGCAATGCGCGGAAGCTGAGGGACGCCGGGGTTCACCGGAGTTCTGAATGTTGAAATAACGCGCCCGAACGAATCGAACTTCACTGCGCCGATATCAAACACGCGCCCGTGAATGCCGCTTCCGAAATATGTCACCGCAACGGCACAATACTCCCTTTCAAGCGGAACAAGTTCGCAATCGGGAAGCAGATAGCCTTCGCAGCCGAATATAACCTTTATATTGTTCTTTTTGGCGGCTTTTTTGGCCTCCGGGAAAGAGTGCACAACGCCGTGATCGGTTATTGCAATTGCCGTATGCCCCCATTTTGCGGCAAGCTCAACAACTTTGTCCAGATCCGCCGTTGCATCCATTGCGGACATTCTTGTGTGAAGATGCAGCTCAACACGCTTTTCGGCCGATGTATCAGCCCTGCGTTCGACGGGATAACGGTTTATATCGTCCGCAAAAATACAGTAATCACGGGCATAATTATCGTACCTGAACCAGCCGCGCACCATCAGTGCCGCGCCCTCCTCCTTTGCTTTTTCAAGCAGCTGTGAAGTTCGCGCCTTTGCTGCTTCATCCGGAAACAGCTTTACCGCAACGGAGTTTGTGAGGTCGGTTATAAAAACCGTGATTATAACCGTTCCGCGCTTTGGTGAAACAAATGTTTCAATGCTCAGTATTGTTCCTTTTACAGTGACGCGCCCGGATTTATCGTCCAGATCCGCCATGCGCTGAACTTCGGGTTTGAGAATTTCTTTTCCGTAAACAATATCGCCGGGAGAAAGTTTTTTAATGTTCTTGCGCTGCGTTTTGACGGGTTTTTTCAAAGCTGCCGCACTGCCCCAATCGCGCTTTACGACCGGTTCGGCAAGATCGATTCCGTCATCCGCATTTGCATCGGCAACAATGCGCAGCGGCGTATTCCAACCGTAACTGTGCGCAACAAATGCGCGGAACTCACCTGCCGCCGCCTGAGACACTGCACGCGTGTACCTTTCCGGAACAAAGAATACATATTCGCCTCCGTGCCGTTCAACGCGGGAACGGCGCAATATCGGTTCAAGCTGCGGTGCAGTTTCACACCAAAGATCCAAAAGCAGCAGTTCGGGTTCACCGTCTCCGCCGACAAGCCGCGCAACAACCTCGGAATAGTCAAAGCTGCATTTGACCGTTTGATATTGCAGCTCCGCCTGTATGTTTTTTTCCAGCTCCTCCGTTTCGGCAGGCAGCAGCAGGCGCGCACACTCGACATCAACACTGATTTCGCCCGTTTTTTTGCTGCGCACGGCAGACTTTATTGAAACCGTCCCGTTTGCAAGATACTCAACGGCAAGGTTCTTTTTTGAGTGTCCGCCGTTCTTTTGCTTCTCTGCTGAATTTTCTTTTTGATTTTTTGCACGTACGGAATCGGGCTGCCTGCACTCATCGATGCCGGATTTCCCGTACTCCGAGTACGAATAATACCCCCCGTCCGGCGGATCATCCCTCCACGGAACATCAGCCGTCATTTCGGAGAAATTGTCAGCCGGCGGAAGATCGTCCAACGGAACATCAGCCGGCGCAGCCGAGCCGGGTGTTCCGCCGTACTCATTTATGTTTTCGTACATATTCAATTCTTCCATACTGCTTTTGTTCATTTTCAACATGGCTTTCTCAACAGTGAAAGCTTCCTTCCGCTTTTCGGGTTGGCTTAATTAAGCAAAATCATTATCAATTGCAAAGCCGCGAAAGCCGCGATCGAGTCATTTTGCTTTGATTCGGTTTGTTAATCAGCTCAAAGATTCAAGGCACGAATCAAGAATCATATCATTTCATTTCATTTCCGTTTCATCATTTCCGATGCATCTGCGATGAACCTGTCCACCACTTGCGGCAGCTTATCCGAATAGATTATTTCGCCCTTTTTAAACACAACTGCGTTCACCGAACCGAACGCAATGCCTATATCAGCTTCACGCGCTTCGCCCGGGCCGTTGACAGCGCAGCCCATAACGGCGATTTTCATTGCATTGCCCGTATCTTCGGGCAGCGCAGCGCGGACCTTTTTGACTATTTCTTCAAGGTTAACGCGGGTGCGCCCGCAAGTCGGGCAGCTCACAACATCCGCCCCGTCCTTACGCAGGCCGACAGCGCGAAGTATCTTCTTTGCTGCCTCAACTTCCTGCAAAACTCCTCCGGTCATCGAAACGCGCACCGTATCACCGATGCCGTCAATAAGCAGGCTGCCGATTCCGATTGCGGATTTCAGCAATGCGGTCTCGCCCATGCCCGCCTCCGTAACACCGATATGGAGCGGATACGGCATAATTTGCGATGCCAGGCGATAGGCGCGTACAGTCGTTACCGGATCCGACGCTTTAAGCGAAACAACAATGTCGCCGAAGCCGCAGTTTTCAAGCAGTTCCGCGTGACGCTGTGCGCTTTCAACCATTGCTTCCGCGCATACTCCGTATTTTTGCAAAAGTTCTTTTTCAAGTGAACCGCCGTTCACTCCGATACGTATCGGAACTCCGTATGCCGAGGCGCATTCCGCAAGCTTCCGCACGCCCGCTTCCGAGCCGATGTTTCCCGGATTGATGCGGACTTTGGCAACACCCGCCTTGATTGCACCTATGGCAAGTCTGTAATCAAAATGGATATCCGCAACGAGCGGAATATGTATTTTTGATATTATTTGCGGCAATACTTCAACGCAGCGATCATCATAAACCGAAGAACGGACGATTTCGCACCCCGCATTCTCAAGCTCCAGAATCTGTTTCACCGTTGCTTCAGCATTGCGCGTATCCGTGTTTGTCATGGACTGAATCGAAATCGGTGCACCGCCGCCAATGCGGACTCCGCCGACATTCACCTGTATTCTACTCATATTCAAACCGCTTCGTGCCCGTTTATTTCTTCCGTTTCGGAGTAAACCGTCCGAAGCTGCCTCCAAACTTTTTTATTGCCCCGTTTGCCGTTTTCGGCATTGTGCGCACGGCAGGGATAAAGCAGGACAAAACAGGATAAATATTGAAACTTTCCCGTTCCGCCTGCAAGTGTTTACCTGATATCAATAATATGACTGCAATCCCACTCATGCGGGGTTTTGTTCATTGCAGCATGACCGACGGAAATTCCGATCATGAATTCGCGTTCCGCTTCTATACCGAGCAGTTTTTTGTATTTTGCCGCATTCGGGCCTTCAAAAGCGAGCCTCGGCAGCCCGAGTATGACGGAATCCAAGCCGATGCTTTTTGCGGCAAGCGCAATATTCTGCACCGCTATACCCGCATCAACCCCGGAAAATTTTGCCGGATGAGCAAAAATACCTACAAAGAGAGGTGCATCGTACATAATTTTGCCGCCGCGCTGTTTGATTCTTTCGGCAAAAGCAGCATCGCCGCCGGCGCACGCCGCCTCCACAACGCCCGCTTCAAGCTCTGCAATGATTTCCGCATTCGTAACGAACACAAACCGCTGATCCTGTGCGTTCATTGCCGTCGGTGCACTGAGCGCGGCATTCCGAAGCAGAGAAATCTGCTCTTGGGTGAGTTTTTCGTCCGTATAGGCGCGAATGCTGCTGCGTTCAAGCATCGTTTTGATAACATCGTTTACATGTGCCTTTGAATTATCGTTCATTTTCTGCCTCCGATTTAACGTAATCATTTCAGTATCGTTTTACCGCTCACGGCGCACTGCCGCGCTTCAAGTATAATTCAATTAAAAAAAAATAGCAACCTTTCGCAGTGAATAAATTGAAAAATTTGCCGCAGCCTCTTCTGCGCATGAGCTTCGCATCCCGTGAACAAACTAATAAGGCAACAGCTTCGGCTTTTCGGCTGTTCAAAAAAAGCAGGAGGTACGCAAAATGAAAGCTATCGGTTTTGTCTCCGGAATTGCGCTCGGCATGGCAGCGGCGGTTGCTGCCGTTTCAGCGGTTTATCCCGACATTCCCAAGCGTGCAAAGCGCGACACGAAGCATATCTGGCGCAGCATGATGAGCAAGCATTGATCCCGCCCGCACAAGCTGTTACAAATCAGCACTTTTGAAGCGGTGCATTTCTTCATGCATATTCATGCACAAAAGCCGCAGTCGTTAAACCGCGGCTTTTTGTTTTATGTTATTTTACTTACACTCCGCCCGAATTTGCGGAGCTGTCAAGAATTCGCTCGGTGAAAAGCTCAGCCTGCGATTTCCTCGGGATAAACGCTGACGCACTTGCGGCCGCCGTGCTTGGTTTCAAAGCGAAGAATGCCGTCAACCTTTGCAAACAGCGTATCGTCCTTACCGATGCCGACGTTATTGCCGGGATGGAAATGTGTGCCGCGCTGCCTTACGAGGATGTTGCCCGCAAGAACGAACTGACCGTCCGCACGCTTGGGTCCCAAACGCTTGGATTCACTTTCACGACCGTTACGGGAGCTGCCGACGCCCTTCTTATGTGCGAAAAGCTGCAAATTGATCCTGAACATAGTTAAACCTCCCTCTCTGTCAGTTTAAGATAATCACTATAATCTTGTTCAACGGAACGAAGCCCCAAAAGCATCGTTCCAAGTATAAGCTCTGCCTGTTGCAATTTTAAACCTTTAACGGTTTTTTCAAGCATCAGATAGAGCCCTCCGTCTTTAATCTCCAGTGCGGCCGGGCAGCGGACAAGTTCCGAAACGCCCATTGCGGCGGTCTGCGTGATTGCCGAAACCGCTGCACAAACAATATCTTCTCCGCATTCGGCATAACCCGTATGTCCGTGTGCATCAAAGCCTATCGGTTTGCCGCCCTTCAAAAAAACGGTTATCTCGGTCATGCAATTACCTCTCAGCCGATGGAAAGGATCTTGACCTTGGTGTAGGGCTGACGATGACCCTGTTTCTTGCGATAATCCTTTTTGGGCTTATACTTGAAAACAACGACCTTTTTGCCCTTGCCGTGTTCGAGAACCTCTGCCTTTGCAGAAACGCCCTTAACAACGGGGGTGCCGATCTGAACGTTTTCGCCGTCAGCCATCATCAGTACGTCGAAATTGACGTTTGCACCGATCTGCTCATCGAGCTTTTCGACCATGATCTCGCTGCCAACCTCAACCTTGTACTGCTTACCGCCGGTTACGATGATTGCGTACATTATAACAGTTCCTCCTCTTACCAGTCTCGCCCTTCCGGTGAATGCCTTCGCATCACTTTGAACCGTTTCGGAGCGGCTCAATGAGTAATGTTACCATATTCAGCGTGCATTGTCAAGCATTTTTTGCCGTCACGGCTGTATATTTTCGCCCGAACACTTCCCTTTTCGCGCGTTCTGCCGTATAATCGGCATATGGAGTTCAAATATTTCAAAAACATGCTTATTATCAGCGGCGTGAAACCGTTTGATCTTGAAAAATGCTGCACCTGCGGGCAGGCGTTCCGTTGGGTCAAAAACCCCGTGCACATGCAGGCGGGTTTGTTTGGCGAATGCGGTCTGCCCGATGCCGAAGCTTCCCTTGCGTTCGCCGGCGTAATTCGCGGGCGCGCCGTGCTTGTTATGCAATCCGACGATTCGCTTATTGTCACTCCGTGCGCCAAGGGCGAAGCACAGCTTTTTATCGATTATTTTGACCTTAAACGCGATTATTCCGCCGTTGAAGCCGCGCTTGCAGCCGACGAAAGGCTTCGGGTATGCCTTCCCGGTTCGTCGGGCATTCGCGTTTTTAACCAGGAACCGTTTGAAGCGCTGATCTCGTTTATAATATCTGCAAACAACAATATCAAGCGTATATCGGGTATTATTGGCAGGCTCTGTTCCCTTGCGGGAGAAAAGCTGCCGGTGCGGTACTTTTCCGATTGCGCAGCCGCCGATTGCGATTTTGGTAAAAACAGTGAAGTTTTTGCTTTTCCGACGCCGGAACGCATTGCCGCACTTTCCGAAGATGAATTGAAGCAAATCGGTGCAGGTTACCGCGCTCCGTATATAATCAAATCCGCCAAACGCATTGCCGACGGTTATGATCTTGAAAAGCTGCGGTCGCTTCCGATAGCCGAAGCACGAAAGGAACTTTTGACATTTCCGGGTGTCGGCCCGAAGGTTGCGGACTGCATCCTTTTGTTTTCTCTCGGACACGCGGATGCTTTCCCCGTTGATGTATGGATTGAGCGTGCAATGACCGAACTGTATTTTTCCGACTCATCGACCGCCGGCACCTCGGCCGCCCGCCCTGCGCCTGCAAAATCAGAAATTCAGGCCGCCGCACGCAGCATCGGCAAGCTTTCCGGAATCGTTCAGCAATACATCTTTTTCTATGCACGAAATCAAAAACTCGGCACATAAAGCATCGCGTCCGAAATGCCCGAATGCCGAGTTAAATATCGTTTTAAAAAACGACAACAATGAGCGTTTGCTCTTATCCTCTGCCCGCCGCCGCAAAAACATTTGCATTATGTTCAACATCGGGCAAGCTGCCCACATGGGACAGACTGCCTTCAAAGAACAGGCATACATGCCCTTCCATGCCGTTATCCGCCACGGAATCGCTGCCGTGCGGATAGCATTGAATTGAGGCAGCGACTGCCGTTTCTCCGAACATCACAACAACGGGACGTTTAAGAAAGTTATACTCGCTTCCGCAGATATAGTTGAAAGCTTCAAGTTCCGACTCGGAAGCCAACTCCGCCTCGGCATGGTTTTCCCCGCCTGTGAACACGAGCTTGAATTCCTTGCCCGTGTTGCAGTCAATAACCGTATACTCCTCGTTGACATTCAATTTCTGTTTTACGGCGTTCCAGCTTTGAACCTCGCCTTTAACCTTTAATGTGTCCGCAATCGGTCCGCGCGGCAGATGAACCGAATCCGGAATGCGAAATTTCGGCGCACTCGGCGCAAACAGTTCAAGCATTGACTGCTCCCCCATTCTTCCGTCAACGCCAAGCCTTTCACCGTAGGCAACACAGCGGGTTTGAAATTCCTCAACCGCTTTTACTGTCATTGCCCTGTAAACCCCGGTCGGCTTAAACCAAAGGTAGCCCAGCTCGCGCAGGCGGATCTGTATCCGCACAACCGTTTCGCCCGCCGAATTTTCGGAATAGATCTCCGTCTGTGTCTGCGGTTCCGCATATGCGGAAAAAAGGCTTAATGCAAGCAGCATTGCGGCAAGAACCGCCGCTGTAATTCGTTTTATTTTTTTCATAATATTCAATCCTTCCGGAATGTTTGGTTTTGTGCTGCTTTCGCCGCATTCGCCGGCTTTTGAAAGCTTCTGTCAACAGTATACCACAAGTGTTCGGCATGAACAACCGCGAAAATCACTTTCCCTTCTTTTTCAAAACCGATATTGATTAACCCAAAAGCTTTTGATATAATAAAATGCGGCGATTCAATGGCTGAATGTCCGCAATCGTATGCGGCTGACTTTCGGCGTTGAAAAGGCTGCAAAGTTTTGAGTTCGAGGAGGAAACATGTTTAAGCTCAAACAAAACAACACCACAGTTCGCACCGAATTGGTTGCGGGCATCACGACCTTTATGGCGATGGCGTACATTCTGATGGTCAACGCAGGAATGTTCTCCACGCTCGGAGGCGACGCACTCGGCGCAAGTTATTATAACGCCGTTTATATCGCAACCGCAATCTCCGCAGTGTTCGGAACGCTGCTCATCGGCCTGCTTTCCAACCTGCCGCTTGCACAGGCATCCGGCATGGGTCTGAATGCATTCTTTGTTTACTCGGTTTGCATCGGCATGGGCTTTACCTATGCAAATGCGCTCGTTATGGTTCTTGTGGACGGCATCGTGTTTCTTCTGCTCACGGTCACAGGCCTCCGCAGGCTTATCTTTGACGCAATACCGAAAGCTGTCAAGGCTGCAATTGCACCGGGCATCGGTCTTTTCATTGCATTCCTCGGGCTTCAGAATTCCGGAATCGTTGTTAACAGCGATTCCACACTCGTTGACCTGCACTCGTTCAACATTATCTTCGGCCACACTACATGGGCAGAGATAATGCCCCTGCTCATCACCATTGCGGCTCTCATCGCAATCGGCGCAATGTCAAAGAAAAAGATCAAGGGCGCAGTCTTCTGGGGTATCATCGGCGGCGCAGTGCTTTATTATGCACTCGGCCTTCTGACGATCGACGGATTCTATGCAAGCAATGTTCAGAGCAAGCTCTCTCTCAACATCATCCAGCCCTTCCGTGATTTCTTCAACATTTCTTTCGGCAAAGTTTTCACCGAAGGCTTCAACTTCTCCGAATACATCGCTGCCAACGGCGTCGGCAGCTTTGCGGCAACGTTCATCGCTTCCATGCTCGCATTCTGCATGGTTGACATGTTCGACACTCTCGGAACTCTATACGGTGCATGTTCCGCCGGCAATCTGCTCGATAAGGACGGCAATGTTCCCAACATGAACAAAGCCATGTTGGCCGATGCGGCAGCAACATGTTTCGGTGCAGTCTGCGGCACTTCAACGGTTACCACCTTTGTTGAATCCTCCGCCGGCATCGCAGAAGGCGGCAAGACCGGCCTTTCCTCCGTTTTCACGGCTGCAATGTTCTTCATCGCAATGTTCCTTGCGCCCATTGCCGCGCTCATTCCGAGCTGCGCAACCGCCGCTTCGCTCATCTTCGTGGGCATCCTTATGATCGGCGGCGTCAAGGAAATCGACTGGAGCGATGCTTCTGCGGCAGTTCCCGCGTTCATGACCATGGCGATCATGCCGTTCACCTACAATATCTCCTATGGTATTGCGTTCGGCCTTATCTCCTACATCTTCATCAAGCTCTTCACCGGCAAGATCAAAGATATCAGCCTCAGCACCTGGATCATCGGCATACTGTTCGCCGCAATGTTCTTCATTGCCCGCTGATAACCGACATACGAATCGTGTGAATTTGCATTGATTCCGACTTAAACAAACAAAAACGACCTGCCCGCTTGCCGGCGGACAGGTCGTTTGCTGTTGGTGTGGCTTTTTTTCCGAATTCATTTCTGCTTTTTTAAAAATCCTTGCATAAATGCGCCCGGGAACTGAAACTTCTTCTCTGCTCCGTTAAACGAAACCGTTATTTTTCCTGTCTCTGTGCCGATAACGGTACCTGTTCCGAACGCCTTATGAACGACAGTATCGCCGATCGCAATGTTTTGAACATTATTTTTGTCACAAGATTCTTTTGCTGCGGGCAAAACGGCTGCAACACTTTTTGTTTTTTGTTTCTGTGCAACAGGGCTTTCATTTCTCATCGAAATTTGCTTCGTTAACTCATTCTTACGCGCAGCTGCCCAACCTTTTGCGTCCTCACCTTCAGGGTAATACTGCGCAATCTGTAAATCAGCCGCTTGCGGCTTCGGCGCAACTTCAGCAGCAGCAAGCTGCCCTGCCATTGCTTCGTATTCTTCACGCTTAAGCGATGTGCTGAAAAGTCCGACCCGCTCCCCTCTGTGACGATCAATGCCCGTATATGAAAGGCTTGAATCCTCATAGCGTTTGAACTTATAAACAGCATCATTCATCAAGGCTTCGTTGAATACATTAAGTGAAACCAGCAGCTCAAAGTCATTAACTTCAAGTCCGGTAACTTTTTTGAAAAGCTGCGGTTCAAGCTGTGTGATTACATCTTTAAGGCTATATTCCCTATAGTCAGTTAGATACATAAAAACAGGTACACGCGTTGCAAATTTAATCAGTTTTTCCTGAATCATTTTCCGCTTGCTTTTGTATTCTTTTTCTGCTTCCGTCAGTTCTTTTTTCTTCTTTTCAGAAATATTTCCGCCTTCCTTTTTCGCCCTTTTGACGGACTCCGACTTGTTTATTATCGTTTGAATATCGGCATTCAAACTGCGGAAGCCCTCAATTCGCATCAATGCCGCCATTGCTTCCTCGTTGGCCAGCAGTCTTGCAAGCGTTTCGTTATCAACATTCACAAGCAGTGCGGATTCCCAACGCTTAGCAAGCAATGTTGCAGATGTTCCGGCCATTGCCATGTCAAGTATTTCTGCTGCATTAACGCTGCGCATAGTGCTTCCGTCATATGCAAGCACCGGCAAAAAGTTTACAAACTCCTCAACTTTCTTTTCCGGGTTGTTCTCACTGATGTTCAGTCGGCATGAGTAATCTGAAATCTGTTTTAACGCACGATTCAGTGCAAAGTCAAAAACATAGCACTCTTCCTTCATTATTTCTTTTTTACCGTTGTCTTTTGTTATTACCCACGGGCTTTGCACACGAAATGCAGCCTGAAAATACGTTTCCGGACTTGACATGTTACGCAGCATAAAAATGCCTGTCCACGGTTTGACAGTAACTCCAGTCACCAGTTTTCCGCAGGAAAGCGTGATTGTTTTTGTTTCCAGAGGATCTCGCATCGATTTCAGCACGGGTTCCAAAGCTTTTGCTCCGATTCCGGCCTTTATTCCCGCGCAAACGTTAATATGATAGTCATGATAAAACCTATTCTGCTTCTGTTTAAGCAGATTTGCCATTGCGTAACAGGAGGCCACATTCGGCATAAACCACAGCGTATGGGACAATACGCTCAGCAAACGGGTGTCGGAATACGGCATCGGCGGCTTCTGCGCTCCCAGCTTCAATTCATCCGTTGTTGTTTCAAGATAAGACCCGCGAATCAAATCCAACCACTTTTGAACGTAATCAGAGTACACGAATCGAGCATTCTCTCCCTCACCTTTTGCTGAAAAGAAAACGTTTAAATCGAATTCATCAAACTCACCCTGTTTTGCAATGCGTACTATACTGTCCGGAAGTTGATAGGTAAGCATCACCATACGCGGCAGAGCAGCATATGGGTTGTTTTCTCCCGTCCAGTTCAGTTTTGCACGCTGTTCATCGGAATATGTCCAGTTATAGATCTGATCTTCAATAAATTCGCCCGTGTTCAATGCACGGAACGGCGTTCCGGACAGGTAAAGGTAATAACTCGTCGTGATAGGAAGCCAAGTCTCATCATACGCATCGTATCTGTCATACCTGCTTAAATCCTCCTCGAAAACATCCTCATCCTGTTCGAAAAGGCTCTTTGCATTTTCCTTCCATGCGCCGAAATGGTACTCATCAAATATAACCAAATCCCAATTAATTGCGTGCACCCATTCATTTTTTGCCTTTATTCCGCCCGTCCCGTTTTCGCCGAGAAAATCCTGAAACGAGCCGAAACACACAATCGGTTTGTCTTTGTTTGCCCGTTGATATTGTGAATCGATTTTTTCCTTTGAATCATTTGAGATGAACTGCCAACCTTCAAAATCAACGTGGCTCAAAAGATCATCCCTCCATGCTGTCTGCACGGCGGGTTTAAAAGTCAAAATAAGAATGCGAGTCATACCCATTCGCTTTGCAAGCTGATACGCAGCAAAGGTCTTTCCGAATCGCATTTTCGCGTTCCAAAGGAACTTCGGTGCGCGGACTGAATTCTCTTCATATGCCGAGCGATAGTATTCCGTTGTTCGGTTGACCGCTTTTTCCTGCTCCGGACGCATTTTAAAACTCTGAGTGCGGTTTTCAACATTGGCGGTGCCGGTGCGCACGGCAATGACGGCGGCAACAACATCCTCCGCCCCGCACCTGAACCATTCGCCTCCGACGCACTCAAATCCCTTAAGGCGCAGCATTTTGTGAACTTCCCTGTCCGTAAACGAACCGCCGTCCTCAAGCATTGCGGATTCACGAACAACAATTCGGTACGGAACGCTGCCGTCCGGCCTTTTTGTGGGGTATTGCTGCGCAACGCGTGCATCAATATCCACAGAAGTAAAGCCAACTTTTAATAACCCGCTGTAGGCCGGGTTGCTGTCCGAATAAGCATATATCATCGGGTGCGCTGTTGAACGCTTGGATACAAACGCATCAAGATTTGCTGCCATTTCCGTCCTCCCCTTGCAAAGAATTCGAAGTTTTTCGGTAACACACCTGACTCATCATCCGTCTTAAGCCTTCTGAAACTTCGAATTTTATTTTCTCCAACTCATCATCTGTTATTTTTATCACCTTGCCGTTAACGGAAATGTCAGACAACTGATTGTATACATCAATTATTCTATCAAGAAGTTTATAGATTTTTTGGATATCATCTGTTCCAATATTCTGTTCTTCATTTTTATCTAAATCGTTGTGAGCGATAACTTTATTCCTGCTACCCGCCAATTTCTCTATATGTTCTACATATTTATTTAAATTCTTCCCAACCACTTCAACCGAAGCTAAGTTTTCCTCTTTTAAAAGCTCATTTAAGCATTTTTCCATTTTATTTATTGCAGTCTTTTCGCCAATTTTAGGCTTTTCAGTCTTTTCAGTCTTTTTCGGGGCATTATTTCTTTCCTTGTCATGGCATATTTTACAAATATTCAGTACAAGGTCACTTATAGTTAGATATATCATATGTTGCATAACATGTTTACTATTACTTTCAAAGTGCATTTCACCGCATTTAACCAACTTGTTTATTCTTTCAATGTATTCGAGTATACACTTATCCATGTATGCGTCACGAATCATGTAGTAAATTTCTTCACGTCTTTTGTTATATTCTTCTTTAATTTTAAGCATATTTTTACTCCATCGGCTTTATCATCGACTCAATAAAAGCGATCTCTTCATCATTCAAACCGTATTTTTCATACAGCTCCGCATCCGTCCATGGCTTTGAGAAGTCCTGTTGCGGAACTAAGCTGTAAACACCCTTGGGCGCATTTTGTGTTGTCTTTTTGAGCAAAACCATGAATCTAAAGAACTTAGTCGATATATAGCTTATAACGTTTTCACACTCCTCTTCAGACAAAAACGGGCCTATTACAAGATAACTTTCATTGCATACTGTTCCCGGTGCTCCATAGAACGGTTTTGATAATATAGAATGCGGAAACGTGTCGCTACCACTTCCAGCCTTTGCTATAAAAACTTTATGCCATTGGATCATAGCACGTCCCTTTTTGACATCTTTGTTAGGGACATATGCAGTCGTCCCTCGAATTTCTCTATTGTTGCCACTTACATATATAGTTAAGTCAGTTGAGGCAGAACGTGTTTTTTTGCCTTTGAATGTGTTTGCAAGACCAAAAGGCATCCTTGCACTCACAAGTAATTCCATCGACTTTTCTTTTACTGTTAAAACTTTATGCAAAACATCAATTGCTTCATTAAAGCGAATGAAAGTATCACATCCATCTTCCAACAATGGACGAACAACCGGATTAGAAACAGTATTCCCTTTATGTGAATAAACCGCACAATTTCCGGAATAATCGCGATCCCACAAAAAATACGATACTCCACCTTTAATCTGTACCCCATTAAAACAATCACTTGCCTCAGGATAATCGTGAATTGCTCTAATTTTATTATCACTTAGCATGGAATCTCTAAATTCATCCAATCCTTTGCCACCAGTAAACCATCTTGAAGGTGTAATCATTGTTATATAATGCGGCTTTAACTTCTTCGCCGCTTGCACAAACAATTGATATATAGGTTTTGCACTTGCACCATTGCCACCCCCATCGCTCATTTGGTACGGCGGATTACCAATTATCACATCAAATTTCATTTTAAAAATATCCTCCGGCTTTGTGGTATGTATCAATTCATATGCATGAGATTCCAGCTGCTGCCCGCGCTTTTCATCGCCGTATTCCTTTTCGGATGCGCCGCAAAAGGTGCACTTTCCGTTTTGCCAACGGTGCTGAATGTTTTTATAGCGTATATTGCCCTGAACGCTGTTGAATTTTGAAACGGAATAAATACTGTTCGGGTATTTTGAGCAATAAACGCTCCTTCGCGAAAGCAGACCGGTAAGCTCCGTGATTGCGATTCCGAAAAGCTGCTTTTGAAAGATATGGTCAACCCGCTGCTGCAAATCCGGGATCTGCGGCTCCAGTCCTTTAATCAGCCGTTTCGCAATCTCCCTCAGGAAAACGCCGGATTTACAGGCAGGATCCAAAAAGGTTGCATTCGGGTCGGAAAAAAGTGTTTGCGGCAGCATATCAAGCATTGCTCTTGCAACCGCAGGAGGTGTGAAGACCTCATCGTTTGAAAGGTTTGCGATGCAGGTCAGCACGTCCGGGTTGTATGTGTTGCTTGTTATATCAGTCATACTTATCGATACTCCTGTAATCAGTCGGCGGAAACTCCCGCACCGGTGCTGGAATGTATGCTTTCAATTCTTCATCAAACTCCCAGCCGATCTGAAAAATGTTTATCTGAATATCGTTGATGCTGAGAAGTTCATCCAGCGCATAATCTCTGCGCTTTATGCAGCTGTCCGTCACCATGCTCCATTCTGCGAAGATAATCGGGCTGCCGTCCGCCTGAAGCATTGTCAGCGCGTCCCCGCATAAAATGTTCTTTTTAAGAATAAAACGTACAATCTTCCGGCAGTCATCATTTGCCTGAGATTTTGCATTTTCGGTATATTCCCTGTTCCAAATATCAAACAAGTTGCTGCGGCATACCTCGGCATTGTCCGCAAGGATATCAACGCCGTAAATGCTCGAAACTGCAAGAACGGCATAGCGTTCATAATCGAACGAACTTTTGCCGTAACGTTTTTTTACAACTGCAAGTTTGCGGCGCAGAATTTCCGTTAAGAACGCGCCTTCGCCGCAGGCAGGTTCTATAAAAACGCTGTCTTTGATACAAACAGAAAAAGCCTTCTCCGGCACATAAGTGCTGAAAAAGGCTTGAAACAAAGGGCTTTCGAGGTTCCGCTGTGTTTTACAGCAGAGCTTCGAAAGCCCTTTTTCTGTGTATTCGATTGTTGCTGGCCGGTTCTGCGGCCTTTGAAACTTACCCCTCAAAGCCATCTGCCGGAGGAATAATTAAAAAGTGTGGAATAATTAAAAGGTTCAGTAACCTCTATATTTCCTTGCGCTTCTTTGAATCAGTTCATGTATTTCCTCGACATCGATGACACTCATCATCGTATTCTGACCATCTACAAATCTGCGAGCACCACGGGTAACATGTCCAGTTGTTACGAGAATCGCTTTGTTTATTTGATCAGCCGACTGGACGCCATATAGAGAACGAACGATATTAACGCCCACAGAGTTCTGGCGTCCGTAGCGTTTACACTCGATATAGAAAACGACCGGCTTTCCCATCTCATACTTTGTTGCGATTATATCACGGCCACCATCTCTGGTTTGTTGTGTCAGCTTTGTTTCAAAGCCTTCATCTTGAAGCACCCGTTCGATAACCGCCTCGAACTCTCTGGGAGAAATGTCGTAGATCAACTCACGATTCTGGGCGATGTCCATGATGATTTGCTCCACCCGTGTAAACGCAGGGTATGCATCATCGAGGTCAAAATCATCTTGGCTATATATGACTCCCATGTGCGGCTCTTCCTCAAACCGCCCGCCAGTTATTTCACTATCTTCATAGTTGAATGCACCTATTGGGTACTCGTAGCCAGATATTCTGAAGGAGATTTCATTATCGCATTGATCACATTCAATGTATCCCTCGTGACGGAATTCGATTTCTTCACCCATCCTATTATCGCCACGATCATATACATAGGACTCAAAATCAAAATCCTCTTTGTGTATTCCAGTGACTTTTCCGCACCTACTACAGCGGATAAAAACATCTTCTAAGAGTTCCATCATATGCTGATCCCCGTATTTCAATTGGCATTATTCTTCAAAATCTCAAAGGCCTGTTTTATCTTTGTCGCCATTAGCTTTCTCCGCTCGATCAGGAAATCCTCATAGGACATGTTTTCCCAGCCGTGCGGAAGAGCATTTTCTTCCTCCATTCTCTGGATTTCTTCGGGGCTGCGACCCTCACAAACGACAGGATAATAAATCGCAGGAGCCTCATCGAGTATCTCCATATTATCTTTCCAATCGATGAAGGCATAGTTAGCCATCTGGTTGATCTTGGCATCGTTATATCCCAGCGTCTTAAGATAAGCCTTCGGGAACAGGTGATGCTTCTCCAGAGACTTTCTCTTGCCGTCAGTACCGGGCTCGAACAACTTGCTGACGAGCAAATTACTTTTTGAGAACAGGATTTTAGCATTCAGAATGTTCAAGGCGGCTACATAGGCATTCCACGCATTATTGCCTCGGCCTGATACTGCCAGACCCTCAGAACCAATAAGGGTAATGTCGAAGTAGTCGTTTGTAAGCCGTTCCACAACCCTCGACAGAATGAACCGTTTGTATTCTTCCAACGTCGTGAGCTCCTTGATAGAGTTCAGGTGGTTTTCAACCGTGGATTCAAACGATCCAGTATATAGCGACACCATAGACGCATAGAAGAACCATAGCGAGGTAAGATGCATGTTTTCGTTATATGATGCATTAAACCTGTACTTTGCGATGAGGTAGAACGCATATGTATAATAGATTGCGTTTCCCGAAAGAATCAGATCACCAGACAGATAACCGGCATTCATGATAGATTTCAAGAACTCGTGCCAGTTATGAACGTTGAGAACGTCTGGGAGCTTTGCCTTCAGCACATCGAAACGCTGATCACGCAGAGTTTCATCAACAGCACCTTTTTTGTCGAAGTCAGCTCCACGAAGCAGCTTGTATCCATATTTCAAACGAGCTCGGTCAAAAGCATACGCCATAACCACACGAATGACATCCTGCGCTGTGACCTCGGTAAGCTGGTTGTACGATGTAATTTTGTCCTTGGAGGGGTATGTAGACTCCATGCTGAACTGCTCGATCTCTTTTCGACCCTCATCCCAATAGAGTGAAAGTAGCGTCAGAATAAAGTCGTTCTGCTTCAACGCCACACCTCCGGAATTAACACGAACAAAGATTTCAGAGACATCCTCTTCTTCAGCATTCGCCTTGATATCAAACACCGGGAGCGTGTGCTGCTTCAAATTAGAAAGCGCAGTGATGTTTTCAGAAATAAGATCCTGTTCCTCGTTGCTCAATGCTTCACCCTTAGAGGTCCGGTACTCGGCCAGCTTTTTAGTGAAGTTGATGATCAGCTTCGTAATGTTAGTTGTGGTGAAGACCTCACTTATGTTGTAAATCCACTCTGGGTCTTTTTTCGTAGCCTGATAGCCAACCTCGAACTTGTTCTTCAACGGGCAGTAGGAAATAACAATGGCCTTCTCATCATATTTTGAGTTGATGACCTTTTTTCCCTTCATAACGGCATACAGGGAAGTCAATCTCTGCTGCCCATCAATGATTACCTGTTTCGGAGACTCATAGTTGTGAGAGTCTGTTCCAATGGTTTTCTTCTTCTCAAGCGTAGGGCACTCCCACAGCATCAAATAACCGATGGGATACCCGCACATCATGGAATCAAACAAATCACGTACCTTTGAATCCTTCCAGATGAACGGCCTCTGAAGCTCCGGAAGGCCAAGTTCTCCTGTATCGATCTTCTCGATCAGCTGATTGACTGTTAAAGTCGTGTTGCTAAAAATCTGTTGCATCTACCGTTCCTCCTGCTTAATCCACGAACAAGTCCGGGATATTGTATTGTATCATGTCTGCATCATTCCGAACGCCCTTGTTAGGGCACTCAAGGATACTGCGATGCAAGCGCAATTCCGGTTCATCCGCCGCAATGTATTTTTGCCCTTGGCGAAGAATATACATTGCCGACTCTCTGGAAAAGCCATGCTTTTGAATGGCTATGGCTCTTTTGTTCGTTGAGCCGTATTCAACAAACTCGTACCAATTGTCCTTCGGGTCCTGCCCTCGGATTTCCTTATAGGCTTTTGCCACCTTCAAGAAGTAATTGGAGAACTTGAAAAGGATAATTTTATCAATCACATTCAACACATCAGATATGACGTCATTCCTATCCCTCAGTGTATCTGTGTAATCATAATATTTACGTGTTGTCCTATCAAACATAGCGTTTGTTGGATGTTTCCTTTTTTGATCGATGGCTTGGAACATGATTTGATTTAAACCTGCTCCACGTACCCACTGACTGAGAATAACTGAATACCAGCTCAGCTTTCCGTGCTTTTGTGAATCCTTTCCAACATGACCAAGTGTGTCCGATTCATAGCGTTCCCACTTGAATATTCCACACAACCTTTCGAGAAATGGCAATAGCTCTTTTCCATCAAACTCACCGTTGTAATCTACCTGTGGGAATTCTAAGCCATTAAACGCTATGGCTTCATATAAAGACTCTGTCTGGTCGATAGAAACGGTGATATCGTCATCTGGCTGCACTTCTTTTTTTGAAAACAGTTGTCGGATTTTGTCTTCTTCGCCCGGCTGCATAAGGGCCACAAATTCACTACGGACCTTGCTTTGCCGATTCTTCAGAATATCATTCAGGAGGATAATGGCAAACTTTCTCATCAGATCGTATGAATCAGGAGACTGGCTTTTTAGTTGTTTATCTATAACAATTGTCCCGGAAAGCAGTGTTTTGATAACATGCTTCTTCTGGGGACGAGTCAATTCTTTCTCAACAGAAAGAGACTGCTCCGGGATTTCTTCTTGAAGTCGAGATACATATTTCTCAGATGCCTTTTCGTTTATTGCAACGAGAAAAACATTCCCGTAGAGGTTATATTCAAGCCTTCCTACTCGACCAATCAGATTTCTAAAATCAATTGCTGACATGTGAGAAAGCCCGTTTTTGAAATCTGTTATAAAAAGATTGTCTGCAGGAAGGTTAACACCCTCTACAAGCGTACTTGTGCAGAATATTGCTGTGATTGCGCCTTCGTGAAATAATCGTTCAATACGTTGCCTAATTGAAGCAGGAAGATAACCGATGTGATAGGCTACACCTTTGGAAACGAGCTCAGCAAGATAATAATCGTTATGAACCTCGTTTTTTATGTCTTTTGCGAGCTCTATGAGTTCAGCATTTTCAGTTTTAGCCACACGGTTTGCCGCAAAATCACGAGCGGCATCAACTGTTTTTCTCACAGAAGAGAAATAGACTATGCACTGTTTCTCTTTGCCTTGATCATCCTTCTCGAATCTCAGAAGAACATCCGTTAATTCTGCATCCTGTAAAGCCACAGAAGTGATTGGCATGAGTTCCTTCGTGTGCTCGTTATAGACGCTGACTTCCTTGCTCTCAAGGTTTATCAGAAATTTGATTTGAGTGACCGGCGAGAACCCAGAGGCTAACTTGTGTTGATTAAGGGTTTCTGTCTCGACCCCGGATATCAAGTTCAAATATACCTGCGGATTAGGGACATTCGGAGAAGCAAAAATGATATGGGGCTTTTGTTCCGCTTCGCTCAGTATCTGCACGACCTGATAATAAAATGGGCTTCTGGTATCATCGCCGGAGAGTTTCTGTGCTTCATCAATGAAAAGATAGTCCAGCTGGATATCCTTCTCATTCATCAAAAGGTAAAGCAGCCGCTCCGGAGTCATGATGAACACATATCGTCTGCTCTTATCATCAATCTTAAGTGCAGCGTCTCCGGCAGCCGTAACCAAATGGTATCTATATTCCTTCAGCGACAAGCCTAGGTCTTCCGTAATTTTTGTGCGAACCTCGTTTATTAACGCCTTGGTCGGAACGATGATGGCAAAATTGTTTCGTGATCCCGAAAGAATCTGCTGCTTGATAAACATCCGCATAATGTACGACTTTCCCATTGACGTAGGGCCGGAATAACTAAAATAGTCGTCCTGCAGATGGTCATAAACCTGCTTCTGGGCACTCATAAATCGTTTGCCTTGGTCCGCAGGAATTGCGAGGTAGTCTTTTTTGAATTCGCCAAATATGCGATCCAGCGCATCGATACCATCAAATGTGGAGTCAATGAGCTTCTGACCTTGATAGTTTCCGAGGTTGGCGAGGACCACTCCAGTCATATAGGTAACCGTCGGATCATCCGGATAGAGATAATGGAGCATTGTGACAATTTCCTGCGCCCACATTTTCTGAGAGTCCGCAAGAGTGCTGTGATTCGATTTTGAAAGAAGATCGGCAAAAGTCAGCGCATCGATCTTCGGAATATGACGCTTGGCCCGTTTCTTAAAACTGAAGACCTTTATCGAATAGTTGAAAAGAATGTCCTCGTAAATCTTATGGAGATATGTGTCGTCATTCAGTTCTGCGAAGAACGCCTCGCCAAACTTTTTATTGCTGTTGGCCATTAAGCGTCACCTTCTCTCATAATCCTCTTCATGATAGATTTTTTGTCTTCCTCCGCATCATCCAAAGGAAGTACATAGATATAGAAGGAGCGATTCTGGAGGCCCATCTTATTTATGCGGTCACGGATTTGTGGCGCATAGTAAAGAATGTCAGCATCCATTTTCTTTTCAATCATGTCCCGGTATTCCTGAGCGGTGTATTTTGACTTGTCCAGACCGAGAGAATAACCGACAAAAACGCCAAAGGCTGAATCACGATTGACCTGCTTATTCGGTTCCGGCTTGATGATCGGTCTGAGTTCTCGAACAACAGGGTCGTCTTCAGGCAGTTCGAAGATCGTGCTGTTTACGATTTGGATCTCATCGCTTGTTCTGGAATTGACTTGCTGGATATGGTCAAACGCATTGTTGATAGCATCATCGAAGCCTCCTACAACGCTGGAAACCCCGAAAACCATCTCGAAGGTTACCGATGTGTCATCAGCAGAGAGAACTTTAATATGCATTCCATCGCTGGAGCTGGTTCCGCTCTTTACCGCCGATGTTAGCTCGACCTTGCTATAAATCTTGGGAGCCCCCAGCACCGTCTCAAGGAATGCGTACAGGAGAATCTCGCCCATTTCGTTGCCCGTCCCACGCTGGTCAGCAGCTCCGTTTTTATGCATGATGTCCAAAGCCTTAATACCTACCAGATGGTCATCGCCATCCAGATGGAACTTCTCCAGTTTGGAGCGGGAAAACACATACCGACCGATATTCCTCTCCAAAAAAGTCAGCAGATTGTCCTGAGAAAAATGGAAATCGGTCACATCTTTTAGCCGGAATAAGCGCAGTTCACTATTGGCATGCACACCAAGGCCCTCCGAGTGGAAGACCTCTGTGAAGACTTGATTAAAGTCCTTGTCATTTACAGTTTTTGCCAAGTTGATATTCATGAACTACGCCACCTCCAGAAATCATTGGTCGCTATATTTTTTGAAGTTTTCAGCCTGTTCCATGACCTTCTCGAAGACCTCTTCATCCCACTCAGGCGGATAACCGTTCTGGTACAGTAGTACCGTCAGGTCCATGTTGAGCTGATTCTTAATGTCATCACGAGTAGACCAGTCTGCAAACTGAGCCTTGTCATCGACAAGTTCTTTAATCTTTTTTGCTAAGATAAGACACTTCTCGTCCGCATACGGGAATCCGTGGTCATCACGAACCTTTACGAGAATGTCATAGAACGCCTTTTCCTCATAGGAAATGCCCAGCCGCTCGAAAGAAGTCTGATCGGCTTTCAAATCATTCATTATCTTGATCAGCTGATCGGACAGATCGTTAACGAAGTCGGCAACAACCTCGCTGGTGAACACGAGCTTGTCTCTACTGTTATATGCATCGACCACCTGACGCAGCCGCTCGTCAAACTCGATAGCCTTAACCTTGTTTGTGCGGCCATAAGCAGTAATAGCCTTCTTGAGGAGTTTGAGCAAGGCATTGAATTTTGTAATCGGAAGATTGACTTTATCCAGTTCTTCCAAGAAGTCATCGCTGAACAGATCGACTGATTTGTGCTCGTCTACGATGTTCTCTATGCCGGTGCAAGTAATAGCATCTTTGACCATTTCTTCTACGACGCTGTTCATCACTTCTGCATCAGGAGCATCGCCCTTTGTCTGCTTATAGATGATGGAACGGATCGCCAGATAGAATTGAGCTTTAGCTGTTTCGGCATCGGTCAATTCGCCAGACGGGAAGCAGATCATATAGGCACTCTTCAATCTGCGAGAAAGGCCCATGAACCTTGTCTGCATTTCCTTTTTCAACTGCACATACTCGGCAGCTGCATTTAAGCAATTGAGACGCTCTAACGGAGTTCCGCTGAAGAATTTGGAAGCGTTAAATCCATCCAGAAGCTCATCTATCAATGCGAGGTGGTTTCTGAAGATGGAGAGCGTGATATTCAGCTCGTCAATCGGACTTTCCTGTGGGCCGCCGTATTTCTTGACGGCTTCCATCATATCATTCTTGATTCCGATATAGTCGACAACAAGGCCTCTGTCCTTGCCATCAAACACACGGTTGACACGAGAAATCGTCTGGATGAGCGTATGCTTCTGCAGCGGCTTATCGATATACATGACAGCGAGGGACGGAACATCAAAGCCGGTGATCCACATGTCAACAACAACGGCTATCCGGAAATTGGAATCGTTATTCTTGAACTGGCGGTCCAGCATCTTGCGATATTCTTTTGTGCCACAAAGATCATAGAGTTCCTTCTCGTCGTTTTGGCCCTGTGTCGCCACCATATTGATCATTGGCAAAGCGACGAGTTTATCAAGCTGCTCACGGGTGAGCTGATCTTCGTGCTCGGCCTTTTTCTTTACGAACCATTCAGGGCGGATCGCTTCGATGGCCTTAAGCACTTTAAACGCAAGCGGTCTGTCGGCGCAGACGATCATAGCTTTCTGTACGACTTCCGGCTTTTCGGCGCAGAGAGATTCATAGTGGGCAACGACATCTGTTGCCAGTTTTTTGAGCCTGTCAGGGTGACCGAGGATTGCAGACATGCGACTCATGGCCCGTTTACTTTCTTCGATCTGCTCCGGATTGGAACCTTCGGCAGCACACTGCTGATAGTACTTCTCGATTTCTTTGGCCTGTTCGTCCGAAACAATTACACGGGCCAATCTCGGCTCATAAGCGATACGTACGGTAATTCCATCATCGCTGGATTCTTTCATCGTATAGCTATCAACAACACGACCGAAAACTGCGATAGTTTCGTCAATCGGCGTACCGGTAAAACCACAGTACGTCGCATTCGGGAAACTATCACGCAGGTATTTTGCAAAACCGTAAGTAGTGAACACCCCTTTGTCGGTTTTCTTCAGTTTTGCTCCGACACCGGTCTGCGTTCTGTGGGCCTCGTCGGAAATACATATAATATTGCTGCGGTCAGAGAGGAGTCCGGTCTTCTCGCAGAATTTCTGGATTGTGGTGATATAAACGCCTCCGCTTGGCTTGTCCCGCAGCGTTTTCTCCATGTCTTCACGGCTCTCAATACTGCGAACATCGCTCTGATGCAGATACTTCTTTGCGGTAACAAACAGCTCCGAAGTCTGCGTGTCCAAATCTTCGCGGTCCTCCAGAATAACAATCGTGGGATTTTTGAAAGCCTCGTTATCCCGGAGTGCGATTAGCCGGGAAAGAAACAGCATCGTATAGGTTTTGCCGCAGCCGGTAGCTCCAAAATATGTACCGCCTTTGCCGTCGCCTTCAGGACGCATGTGCTCTCTGACGCTATCAAGCATTTTATGTGCGCCAAAGAACTGCGGGTAGCGACAGACAATGGCCTCATCCTTCTTGCTGTCATCCGGATAGAAAATGAAGTCTCGAAGAATCTGTAACACACGGTCTTTCGCAAAGGCACCCTCAATCATGGTCAGTAGAGAGCTAATACCGTTGGAAACCTTATCGGTGTCATTTGTCTTATTCCACGAGTAATAGAACTTGTAAGGTGTAAAGATGCTACCGAGCCGAGTGTTAGCCCCGTCGCTGATGACAGAAAGGAAGCAATACTTCATGAGCTTGGGAATGTCACGGGTGTAACGAATAGTGATCTGCTCCCAAGCATCGTGTATGGTGGTGTCCTCTTCGATAGCCGTTTTGAACTCGCAGATAGCAATCGGGATGCCGTTGATAAACACAAGCAAGTCCGGACGACGCAGATGCTCTCCCTGAACCGAATACTGATTTACAACTTTGAAGATGTTATTCTCCGGATGATCGAAGTCGATGTAGTCCACATGAAGAGCCACTTGACTGATATCATCACGCACAAGATCAAAGCCCTCGTTAACCAGCCAGAACACCTCTCGGTTTCCCAGATAAAGCGGTGTGGCCTGAATCATGACGAGCTTGTTGATGATCTTCTGCATTTCAACTTCGCTCAGTCCATTTTGGGCATAACGAACCGAAAGGAAGGAGCGCAAATCATCCAAGAGCAGTATATCCTCATACTGCCTGTGAATGTTTTCTCCCGGCACATAGGTGTACTGTTGCTTTTCAAAAAGCTCGATTATGGCATGTTCCAGCTCATCTTCAGTGAATTTTCCTTTTTCAAAGATGTAGTCCATACTACACTTCCTTTCCACCGGTATCAGTGATAGCCTTATTTTTTGAGGAGCTCCTTTAAACTGACACCGTTTTCATCTCTCCATGCATTCAGCCCATTCGAGCTACGCCCAGTGACGAAGTTTGCAGCTGTTGACGGACTCTTGAATACTGCGTCTGTCTCCACCATTCCATGTTTTACGTACTGTGCTCGATTCTTTTCAATAGCACTTGCTCCCCGAAACGTTGCGGAGTACGAAATGGTATCAGAAACTTTTGATCCTTTCTTAACGATAAATATCTTTGAGTCAGGATTGTATTCTCCGGTCGCATTAGCAGTTCTCGCTTTGATGTAGAGCAACATTTCTAATCCTCCTGTCTTGCCTCGTTCAACGCATTTCTGATGAGTACAGGACATATATCTTTTATCTTTGCGTTGAGCTTCTGGACCCGACGAATAGCGGTATAAATATCTACATATTTCTGCTGAGTCGGAACATCCGGTAATTCAAAAGATATTTCCTCAAATCTATCTAAATCCAAGTTGGATCGAATACTACTATCACTAATGAACCAACCATATCGATCCATCTCGTTACTTAAGAACTGCATAAAAAAGTACTCAGGTAGAACCACATCAGTGGATTTGATTTCAAACGTTGTATAAGCGGGAGAAACAATTATCGGGGCTCCTTTATATAAGCCAATTCGTATACAACGATCTCTCCCAGTCTGCATTCCACTAAAAACAAAACGATTGTCACGAACTATTTTGTATTTACGAGAGTCTATGCCATCGGTGGTCGCCAGCGTGGGCATAAACTCTTTTTGAATGTTAATCCCGTAGAAATCAGAGATAAGTCCCTCGGTATTCCTTTCGTCTACATAGGTGATCAATTCACCAACACTCTTTGTAATAATCATCTTTAAATCTCCTTTGCTGCGAGTTCAAGAAGACGAAGAGTTTCCCGTTCGTCGATGATAGAGCGATTGATCTCGTCTTTGATTTCATTCATTAGACTTACCGCATCTAACTGTTGATCGTGGTTAACAAACTCAATGTACTTACTTGGAGCCAAAGAGTAATTCTTTGCCCGAATTCCATCTACTCCATCCAGTGTTACAGCTTTGCATATCTCTGGAATATCAGAATACAGAGAGCGATCAACACTTTGCCATCCAGTATAGATGCGCTTAACTTCAGCAATCTGCGCATCTGTGAATACAGTTTTCTTCTTACGCTTGCCTTTATCAATAACTATTTCTTCAATATTGCTATCCCAACTTCGAAGATCAATAAAGAGGATTTCATTTGTTCTATCCCTGACTTGTCTCCCATTAACGGTTCCAGCCCTCTTGTTCATATTGATAATCCAAAACGTAACAGAGATATCGGTGGTGTAAAACATATCACGAGGGAGTACGATAATAGCTTCTACGCGATCCCGCTCAACGATCTCTCTTCGAAGCGTTAATTCAGCATCGTCTGCGTTCAACGCACCGTTCGCAAGAAGGAACCCTGCGATGCCGTGACTGACATCCAGCTTGGAAAGCATGTGGAGAATCCATGCGTAGTTTGCATTGGCCACCGGCGGCATAACGCTGAACCCGGTAAAGCGAGGATCATCAGTCAACTCGTCCTCTTTTCTCCAGTTCTTGAGATTGAACGGAGGATTGGCCATGATGAAGTCGACCTTTTTATCCTTGTGTAGGTCATTGGTAAATGTCGAATCGTTCTTTTCACCGAGGTTGTGGGCAATACCACGAATGGCAAGATTCATTTTGCAGAGCCGCCACGTCTCGGCCACGCTTTCTTGTCCAATAATAGAAACCTTCTGACGGTTTCCTTGATGCCGGTCGACAAACTTAAGGGACTGTACAAACATTCCCCCAGAGCCACAACAGGGATCGTACACGACACCGCTATATGGCTCGATTAATTCAGCAATCAGTTTAACAACACAGGCCGGTGTATAAAACTCGCCTTCCTCCTTCGTTCCAGCAGCTGCATAAGCCTGAAGAAAGTATTCGTAAACTCGACCGATCAAATCTTCCTCTTGGAAGCGTTTCTCGTCGATCAGGTTAACGTTATCAATGAGGTCTTTAATCTTGGATTTGTCTGCACCAAGAGAAGCAAACAGGTTTAGCGGCAGAGTTCCTTTCAGCGGTGGATTGCTGTCCTCAATATCTGCCATCGCCTGATCGATAATAACAGCGATGTCGTTAGCGGACGCATGCTTTACGATGTATGACCACCGTGCGGTCTCTTTCAGATAGAACACATTTACCGCATTGTAGAAGGAGGCTTTCTCCAAAAATGCGGGAATCTCGCCATACTGTGCAATCAGCTCTGCACGACGCTTTTCAAACTTGTCCCCGGCGAACTTCAAAAACACAAGTGCAATAACAGCATCTCTATTTTTCTCTGTACTGCCCACGCCACGCAGTGCAACACGGCAGTTCCATAATACGGTTTCCAGCGATACCGCTGTTTCCTTCTTTGCAGCTCTTGCCATAAATATTTACCTCATTCCTGTATTTGTCTTGTCAGGACACTGTCCCAGCATCAGTTTACAAAATCAGCTGTACCAAAAAACGGACTCAATCTTCTTTTTTATCTTCAACCGTTTCTGCAGCACCACCAGAGCGGACCCAATCGTCCACTTCGGAGAGCTTGAATTTCCAAAGGCGGCCTACCTTATAAGCTGGCATGCCCCGCAATGAAATCCAATGCAGGATCGTTTCTCTGCCAACGCCAAGATGCTCTTGAACTTCTTTCAGCGTGGACCATTTTTCGACATTGTTTTCAGCCACGATCTCGTCCTCCTATACTCTTGAATCGGTCATAATCGAATGACACGTTTACTACTACATCAAAAACATATCTACTGTTCGGGAAGCAGTTCTTTCCTTCCGAATCTTGCATTTCCCACTTACAATTAAAATTTCCCTCAAAGCCGTTGGCAGAAATGTCGACGGCTATTTTTATTATTCCACCCGGCATCACATCAGGGATGTCAAGCTTCGTCAGAGAGAACTTAGGCCTAATTTCTGCCTGATTTGCCAGCACTAAACTTCGGCCTGTCCAGATCGCCTTCCCGTAGTTGTGGATCACCCACTCATGATGAATGGTTTCGTAGCAGCCCACATCGTGCTTATTGCCTCCGGGCTCAACCCACACATTGTCTCCTGCGTAAAGAACCTGCGGAATCTGATAGCCAGACTGGATTCCCGTGATTCGTTGTCGGTTATAGGCCTCAACCAACACCATCGGAGCATCCTCGGTCTTGGACTCGATAAAGGCTTTAACCTGCTCGGCAAGGGCGGCTGAGACATATTCCTTCTTTCGCTCGATGCTTGATGGAACTCCTATCGCATCGATCAAAGGCTCAACATGCTCGTCCTTCAGATGCGTTTGAAAGAAGGTCGTCAGAGGACCCAGATCCACTGGCTTCGGAAGCTGTTTTTTGAAATTGGATGCAAACGGTTTGTTTCCGTTGTAGATCGACTTCAGGTGATCATCCGAATAGTCCCGGAGGATCTTAGCTGCCTTCACAAGTCCCTGCATGTACTGACCCTGCGATGCGTACCCGAAATATTCGGCTTTGACTATGTTGCAAAAATCCGAAAACAGCACCGATTTCACTCCTTCCCCAAAAGAACCATCAAAAGAACCAAAGAACCATCAGAACGGCTGTATCAGCTCTTTCGAGTCAAAAATCAGCCCGGTTACCATTAGTACAGCCGAAGGGAAACTGGCCCGTGGCCGACGAGAGTGGTTCTATTTGTTCATTATATCACGAAAGTGTGGAAAAATCAATCCCACAAGTAATTAACGAGATGTAAACAAGTATAAATCCACTCTAAACGACAAAGAGGCTCTCCCGAAGCTCCACAACTCAGCTCGTTCACCGGCCATGAATGATCCGGAGCTGAGTGGTCGGCAACATCAACAGCCTACTATCCGGATTAGGAAGCTGAACCTGACAAGGAGGGACAAGCAGTGACAAAGCGTGAACGTAACAACTGGATCGTGAACATTGAAAACACTGCTGCTGCCATCGAGTCTCAGTTGGGCTCAGCAGTAGTTGAATCTGTTTTCAAACGCTATGGTGCACACGGCACTTGGGACCTTAGCCCAAGCGACCTGCCTGAAGTCTTCAGCGAACTGTACGCCATTGAAGCGGATCTCGACTAACAGACCGTCCTGAGAATGACAGAAAACTGCTCACCGTCAGGCACCGCACCGACTGATCACCGGTGGCTCAACGGTGCTTGACGGCACAAGTAAATATCAACAGCTGCCTTTTGAGCGGGAAGCTGCAGACCGGAACGGAGAAATCTCCGTCGGGACTGTGGTTGGATTTCTATACCCATTTTGCAGCTGACCATGAAGGTTTCCTCCGTTCCAAGCAAATCGAACGGAGGAAATTTTCATGCAAAACAACGACAAGAAGTACTTTGTCCCGGTCAACGGGACCCCTATCGAGGTCAGCGAGGAAGTTTACAGGGCATACTACCAGCCCATCTGGAACACCCGCTACCATGCCCAGAAGAACGGCGAGTGCCGCTGCACCAAGGCCCAGCTTTGGAAGTGCGACGGTGTTTGCCCCGGCTGCCCGTTCTACGCTGCCAGTAAGAAGGTTTCCATCAATACGCCTATCGGCGGCGAGGAAGACGAGCTTACCCTTGGCGACACGCTGGCCGACGACGCACCGTCTGCGGAGTCCATCCTTATGGATAAGGAACTGCTCGACGCTCTATACGCCGAGCTAAACCGCCTTGACCCGGACGGTAGACGCATCTGCGAGCTTATCATGCAGGGCAAGACGGAGCGTGAGATCGCTGCCGACATGGGCAAACGCCAGTCGACCATCAACTACCAGAAGAACAAGGTGTTCTCCATCCTGCGTGAAGCCCTGAAGGACTTCATCTAATACCTAACAAAGGCCGCCGTGGAGGCAATTCTGCGGCGGTCAAAAATTTTTTCAGATTTTTTCGTTCAAAACACCGGTTTCCCTCCAGTGGGTACTGAGGACAGCAAAACAACACAGGTCCTCAGAAAGGAGGAACCGCCAATGAGTGAGTCCAGACCCAACAAGGCCGTTACCGATGAAGAGCTCATCGGAGTGCTTACGGCAATCAGCGTAGTGTCAAGACGTCTGGCGAGGAAGCTGATCCAGCTGAACCAGACAAGCCAATCTCAGGAAGGAGGAAAACGTGATGAGCAAAATGTGCGAAATGGAAGCGACCATCAGGGAGTTGCGGGATATTGCATCTTCTATTAACGACATCGCCAACTGGCTGACCGGCGCATTCAGCGGCACCGAGGAAGCGGCCCCTACTCCGGAACCGGAAAAGGCACTCACCCTCGAAGAGGTCAGAGCGATTCTGGCAGAAAAGTCTCGTGATGGCTTCACCGCTCAGATTCGTGACCTTCTCCTGAAGTACGGTGCCAGAAGCTCTCCGAGATTGACCCGGCAAGCTACAAGGCTCTGGTAGCGGATGCGGAGGTGCTCGGAAATGCCTAACCACGCACTTCTCTCTGCATCGTCCTCGCACAGGTGGCTCAACTGCCCACCTTCGGCAAGGCTCTGTGAAGGCTACGACGACAAAGGTAGCGATTTTGCAGCCGAAGGTACCGATGCCCACGCTCTTTGTGAGTTCAAGCTCCGGACGGCACTCGGTCTGGAAGCAAAAGACCCGACCGAAGACCTCACTTGGTACAACTCCGAAATGGAGGAATGCGCCAACGGCTATGTGGCCTTCGTGATGGAGTTGGTTGAAGAAGCCAAAAAGGCCTGCCCGGACCCCGTGGTCCTGATCGAACAGCGGCTCGACTACTCCAAGTATGTCGAGGAGGGCTTCGGCACCGGCGACTGCGTCATTATCGCAGACGGGACGCTCCACATCGTGGACTACAAGCACGGCAGAGGCGTTCTGGTCGAGGCTGACGACAACCCGCAGATGAAGCTGTACGCTCTCGGTGCGCTGGAGCTGTTCGACTGCATCTACGACATCGACGCCGTCAGCATGACCATCTACCAGCCCAGACGCTCCAACGTCAGCACTTTCACCATTCCGAAGGAGGAACTCTACGAGTGGGCCGATCGGGTTCTGACCCCTACCGCAGAGCTTGCCTTCAACGGAGACGGCGAATACCACTGCGGCGAATGGTGCCAGTTCTGCAAGGCAAAAGCCGACTGCCGTGAAAGAGCCAACGCCAACATGGAGCTTGCCAAGTTCGAGTTCAGGCAGCCGCCTCTGCTTACAGATGAAGAGGTCGAAGAAATTCTCGGCCAAATCGACGGGCTGACCACCTGGGCATCCGACATCAAGGACTACGCGCTACAGGCGGCTATCAGCGGTAAACAATGGTCCGGCTACAAACTGGTCGAGGGCCGCTCCAACCGCAAGTACACAGACGAGAATGCCGTCATCGCAGCCGTAACAGCTGCCGGATACGACCCCTACGAACACAAGATTCTCGGCGTCACCGCCATGACCGCACTTCTCGGAAAGAAACAGTTCAACGACATTCTTGGAGGCCTGATCACCAAGCCTCAAGGAAAACCCACGCTGGTGCCGGACAGCGATAAGAGACCGGCAATGACAACTATTATCGATGATTTCAAGGAGGACAACTAATATGTCAAATTCTACTAAACTCGCAAACCCCATGAAGGTTATCACTAGCAAGGACACTCGTTGGTCCTATGCCAATGTCTGGGAGGCCAAGTCCATCAACGGCGGCACCCCGAAGTTCAGCGTCAGACTCATCATTCCGAAGACTGACACCGTGACCGTTCAGAAGATCAAGGCGGCGATTCAGGCGGCCTATGAGGAGGGGCAGGCCAAGCTCAAGGGAAACGGCCGCTCCGTTCCGCCTTTGACTGCCATTAAAACGCCCCTGCGCGATGGAGACACCGAGCGTCCGGATGATCCCGCCTATGCCAACATCTACTTTATCAACGCCAACTCTGCTACGGCTCCCGGCATCGTGGACGCTGACTGCAATCCGATCCTGACCCGCTCCGAGGTCTACTCCGGCGTATACGGTCGTGCCAGCATCAACTTCTACGCTTTCAACTCCAACGGTAACAAGGGCATCGCCTGTGGGCTAAACAACCTGCAGAAGATCCGTGACGGCGAACCCCTCGGCGGCAAGTCCAGCGCAGCATCTGACTTCTCCACCGATGCGGATGAAGATTTCCTGTCTTAAGGAGGTGCGCACCATGAACGCTACTACGATTCTTTGCATCCTGCTTCTGTCCCTCTATCTGGTTTTGGCCGTGTTTTGGATCGTCAGGTCCATCATCGACACCATCGACGACCGCAAGCGTGAAAAGCGTAATGCTGCTCTTGAGGCTGAGCGTGAAGCTCGTAACGCCAAATGGGAAGCCGAGCGTCAGCAGCTTGAACGAGAAAGTGCCATTCGTGAAGTCGAGTACCACGAAGCCCGAATGAAGGAACTCGAACAGAAGTAATCTCCGGCCTACGGGTGGTGGGAGCAATCCTGCCACCCTTTCAGGCTACGGAAAGGACCGATGTATATGAAAACACTCAGTATTGATATTGAAACCTACAGCAGTGTGGACCTTGCCAAGTGTGGCGTCTACAAATATACCGAGGCAACAGATTTCGACATTCTTCTCTTCGGATATTCCGCAGACGGCAACCCCGTGCAAGTGGTCGATCTTGCCTCTGGTGAGACAATCCCGCCAGAGGTCATCGCTGCGTTGACAAACGATGATGTGACGAAGTGGGCCTTTAACGCACAGTTTGAGAGGATATGCCTTTCCCGCTGGCTCCGGGATCATGGCGTTTTTGATAATGCCTACTACAGCATCCCGGAAGACACCGTCGGCAACTACCTCGATCCAGCCTCATGGAAATGCACCATGATCTGGTCCGCTTACATGGGCTTGCCACTGTCGCTGGAAGGTGTCGGTGCCGTTCTGGACCTCGGAAAGCAGAAGCTGACCGAAGGCAAAGAGCTCATCAAGTATTTCTGCCAGCCCTGTGCGCCGACAAAGAGCAATGGCGGTCGAACCCGCAACCTGCCGGAAAACGCTCCCGACAAGTGGGACGCCTTCAAACGGTACAACATCCGTGATGTCGAGGTCGAGATGTCCATTCAGGAAAAGCTCGCCAAGTTCCCTGTGCCGGAAACAGTCTGGGAGCAATACCACCTCGATCAGGAAATCAACGACAGAGGCGTCGCCCTTGATATGGAGCTGGTGCATCAAGCCATCGCTATGGACACCCGCTCCCGTGCGGATCTCACTGCTGCCATGAAGAAGCTGACCGCTTTGGACAATCCCAACTCCGTGCAGCAGATGAAACAGTGGCTTTCGGACAACGGTCTGGAGGTGGATTCTCTCGGCAAGAAGGAAGTCGCTGAAATGCTCAAGACCGCTCCGGCAGAGCTGCAGAAGGTTCTCCTTCTCCGGCAGCAGCTGGCCAAATCGTCTGTCAAAAAGTATCAGGCGATGGAAAAGGCAGTCTGCGCCGATGGTCGTGCTTGTGGAATGTTTCAGTTCTACGGTGCCAACAGGACCGGTCGTTGGGCTAGACGCATTATACAGATGCAGAACCTACCCCAGAACCATCTTCCGGATCTGGCAGAGGCTCGTGGGCTTGTCCGTTGTGGCGACTTTGAAGGCGTGGAGCTTCTCTACGAAGATGTGCCAGATACGCTCTCGCAGCTGATCCGCACCGCCTTTGTGCCGAAGCCGGGATACAAGTTCATCGTCTCCGACTTCTCGGCAATCGAGGCCAGAGTGCTGGCGTGGTTTGCCGGTGAAATCTGGCGTCAGGAGGTCTTTGAAAAAGGCGGCGACATCTACTGCGCTTCCGCATCGCAGATGTTCAAGGTTCCTGTTGAAAAGCACGGCGTGAACGGCCACCTGCGGCAAAAAGGCAAAATTGCTGAACTCGCCCTCGGCTATGGCGGCTCTATCGGAGCTCTCAAAGCGATGGGAGCCTTGGAGATGGGCCTTTCGGAAGACGAGCTTCAGCCGCTGGTCACTGCTTGGCGCAACTCGAACCAGAACATTGTGAGGTTCTGGTGGGATATCGACCGGGCAGCTATGAATGCCGGGAAGTATCACATGGACGGCGAGGTCTGCGGCATCAAGTTCTGCTACCAGAGCGGGATGCTCTTCATTACGCTCCCGTCCGGCAGACGCCTCTCGTATGTAAAGCCCAAGCTCGGTACAAATCAGTTCGGCAGCGAGTGTATCACCTACGAGGGTATCGGCGGTACAAAAAAGTGGGAGCGGCTGGAGACCTACGGACCGAAGCTCGTGGAGAACATCGTCCAAGCCACCTCCCGTGACATTCTCTGCTACGCCATGCGGACCATGTCGCACTGCTTCATTACCATGCACATTCACGACGAGCTGGTCATCGAAGCCAGCCCCGGCGTCGACCTGAAGGTTCTCTGTGAGCAGATGGGCCGGACCCCGCCGTGGGCAAACGGGCTCAAGCTCCGTGCCGATGGCTACGAGACCATGTTTTATAAAAAAGACTGATTCTGATTCGTTCAAATACCACTAAACCCTCCAGTGGGTAGTGAGAACTTTAGATTGGAGGTGCCTATCATGGCCGAATACAAAAACGCAGAGGGCTATGCCGATCCCACAGCATTCGGAGCCTTCTGGGCCATTGAAAAAGAAGAAAAAGCTCTCCGGGCATTCAGGCCCATCGTGTATATCTGCAGTCCGTATGCCGGAGATGTCGAACGCAACACCGCTGCCGCCAGACGCTACAGCCGTTTTGCGGTAGATGCCGGATACATTCCCATCGCACCGCACCTGCTGTTTCCGCAGTTCCTTGACGACAACAAGCCCAAGGAGCGTGAGCTGGGTCTGTTTTTCGGGAATGCCATCCTGAGTAAATGTGCCGAGATGTGGGTCTTTGGTGACCGGATCTCCGAGGGCATGGAGGCCGAGATCAAGAGAGCGACTTGGAAGGGACACCGAATCCGCTACTTCAGCGAGACCTGCGAGGAGGTAACAAGATGAGATTCACTTTATACCGCTCCAACTATCTGGAGGTGCCTGAAAACTGTACCTACCCTCATAAGGTCGAGGTCACCGGGAAGGACAGCCTCATCGATGCTGTAAAGCACGATTATGTTTGTGCCGAGTATCAGGGCAACTACCGCAGCAACGACAATTTCATCGGTTCCGACTGCTTGCCGGTCGATTGTGATAACGACCACAGCGACGATCCGGAAGAATGGGTCTATCCCTCAGACGTTGCTACTGCTTTTCCCAGTGTTGCCTTTGCGGTTCATTACAGCCGCAATCACATGAAAGCCAAAGGCGGCAAAGCTGCACGGCCGAAGTTCCACGTCTTATTCGCTATTGATCGAGTCATCGAACCCTGCCAGTACAGCGAGATGAAAAAGCTGGTCAACAGCATCTTCCCGTACTTCGACACCAAGGCACTCGATGCCGCTCGGTTCTTCTTCGGGACAAAGGAGCCGGAGGTCGAGATCTTCGACGGCCCGATGACGCTTACTACCTTCCTTGCTGACGACGATTTTGACGCCAACATGGACTCCGGCAGCTATGGCGACATCGTCATTCCCGAAGGCAGCCGCAACGCCACGCTGTCCCACTATGCCGGACGCATCCTGAAACGCTTCGGAAATACCGATGAGGCACATAAGCACTTTGCGGAAGTGGCTGTTTGCTGCCAGCCGCCTTTGGAGCAGTCGGAGCTCGACAGTATCTGGCGCAGCGCACAGCGGTTCTATGGGAAGGTCGCTGCACAGGAAGGATACATTCCCCCGGAGCAATACAATCAGGACCTGCAGCTCAAGCCCTCCGACTATTCCGACGTTGGACAGGCTACGGTGTTGGCACGGGAATATGAAGGCAAACTCCGTTATTCACCCTCGACCGATTTTCTGGTCTATAACGGTCGGTTCTGGGAGGAATCCAAGCCCAAGGCTCAGGCCGTAGCGCAGGAGCTCACCACTCGCCAGCTTGAGGAGGCCGAAACCGAGATCAAGAAGGCAACCGACGAAATGATGAAAAACGGCGCATGGGAGCTGCTGGCATCGATGGGTCCAAAGAAAGCGGCTATGGCTTTCAGCTCGGAACAGGCTCGTTCCTTCCAAAAGTACGAGAACGCCACAACCTACCGCAACTATGCCATCAAGCGCAGAGATTCCAAATACATCACCGCTGCCCTAAAGGAAGCACACCCGATGGTTGAGATTGACCAGCGGCAGCTCGACGCAGACGAGTTCTTGCTCAATACCCCTTCAGCTACTTACGACCTTCGTATTGGCCTTCCTTCCGCTCATGAGCACACTCCTGCGGATTTCATTACCAAGCAGACCACGGTTGACCCGTCCGATGATGGTATGGATATCTGGCAGGACGCTTTGGAGACCTTCTTCTGCGGTGACAACGAGCTCATCGATTATGTTCAGGAGATCGCTGGCCTTTCCGCTATCGGGAAGGTCTGTGTCGAGGGCCTGATCATTGCCTACGGTGAAGGCCGCAACGGAAAATCCACCTTCTGGAATACGCTCTCCCGTGTGATGGGTACCTATAGCGGCAACATGTCCGCAGACACTCTGACTGTCGGATGCAAGCGGAATGTAAAGCCGGAGCTGGCTGAAGCCAAAGGTAAACGGATAATCATTGCCGCCGAACTGGAGGAAGGTATGCGCCTGAACACATCCAACGTCAAACAGCTCTGTTCAACGGACGAGATCTATGCGGAGAAAAAGTACAAGGACCCGTTCAGTTTCGTACCGAGCCACACCCTTGTGCTTTACACGAACCACCTGCCGAAGGTCGGTGCGATTGATGCCGGAACATGGCGTAGGCTGATTGTCATTCCGTTTAACGCCAAGATTGAAGGTTCCTCTGACATCAAGAACTATGCCGATTACCTTTTCAACAAAGCTGGCGGTGCAATCCTGAAATGGATCATGACCGGTGCCAAGCGTGTGATCGAAAAGGATTATCACATCGTAAAGCCAGCCGTGGTGGAAGCTGCGATCCAGAAGTACAAGGACAATAACGACTGGCTCTCGCAGTTCCTCGATGAATGCTGTGAGATTGACAGCTCCTATTCCGCTAAATCCGGAGACGTCTACAACGCATACCGCAGCTATTGCATGCAGGTGGGCGACTATATCCGCAGCACGACTGATTTCTACACTGCGCTGGAATGCGCCGGTTTTGAAAGGAAAAGAAGCAAATCTGCACGGCTGCTTTTTGGCCTGCAGCTTAAGTCGGACTTCCTTGATTGAACCAAGGGTGACGGTCGATGACAGTCTTTACAGGAACTATTCTTAGAGCACTAAAAAACAAGGCCTAAGAAAAGTTACGGAATTACCCGTCATCGACCGTCACCACCCACTCTAATTCCTGATGGAGGAACATTATGCGAGAGAAAATCATAGAACAACACTTAGTCAAAGCCGTGAAAAACAGCGGCGGCATTGCACCGAAACTGGTGAGTCCCGGATTTGATGGGATGCCGGATCGACTGGTACTGCTGCCCGAAGGCAAGATCGGATTCGTGGAGGTCAAGGCACCGGGCAAGGAACCGAGACCTTTGCAGGTAGCCAGACACGGATTACTGCGGCGGCTGGGATTCAAGGTATATATCCTTGATGCCCCTGAGCAGATTGGAGGGATACTTGATGAAATACGAACCGCATGAGTACCAGAGGTACGCAATCAACTATATCGAGGACCATACCTTCGCTGCCGTGCTGCTGGACATGGGCCTTGGCAAAACGAGCATCACACTGACCGCTATTGCGGACCTGCTGTTCGACAGCTTCGAGGTTCACAAGGTGCTGGTCATCGCTCCGCTTCGAGTAGCCCGTGACACTTGGAGCGCAGAGCTTCAAAAGTGGGACCAGCTTCACCACCTGACCTATTCGGTGGCGGTCGGAAGCGAGGCTGAGCGAAAAGCGGCCCTGACGAAGAAAGCCGATATTTACATCATCAACCGTGAGAACGTCCAGTGGCTCATTGAGAAAAGCAAGCTCCCGTTTGACTACGACATGATCGTAGTTGACGAGCTTTCTTCCTTCAAAAACCACCAGTCAAAACGCTTCAAGGCCCTGATGCAGGTACGGCCCAGAATCAAGCGTGTCGTTGGGCTCACCGGCACTCCGGCCAGCAACGGACTGATGGATCTGTGGGCAGAGTTCAAGGTCATCGACATGGGAAAACGCCTCGGTCGGTTTATTACCTATTATCGGCAGGAGTATTTCGTGCCGGACGCCATGAACGGCCAGATCGTTTACAGCTACCGTCCGAAACCCGGTGCCGAGCAAGCCATATACCGGAAAATCTCGGATATTACCATTTCGATGAAATCCACGGACCACCTGAAGATGCCGGAACTCATATCCAGCGAATACAAGGTCTATCTCAGTCCCAATGAGCAGGACGCCTACGACGAGATGAAAAAACAGTTCATTCTGGACCTGCCCGATGGTGAAATATCCGCTGCTAATGCTGCAGCCCTCTCCGGCAAGCTCTCCCAGATGGCCAATGGTGCCATTTACGACGATGCCGGGAATACGGTCCCCATTCACGAGCAGAAGCTGGACGCTCTGGAGGACATTATCGAGTCGGCAAACGGCAAGCCTCTTCTGGTGGCCTATTGGTACCAGCATGATCTGGAGCGGATCATGAAACGGCTGCATGATCGCCATATCCCGTTTTCCAAGCTGGACAAAGCCGACAGTATCCGCAGATGGAACAACGGCGAAATCCCGGTAGCCCTGATTCACCCGGCTTCTGCGGGACACGGCCTCAATCTTCAGACCGGCGGCAACACCATCGTCTGGTTCGGCCTCACATGGTCCTTGGAGCTCTATTCCCAGACCATAGCAAGGCTCTGGCGGCAAGGTCAGACTGCCGAAACTGTGGTCGTTCAGCATATCGTGACGGACGGCACTATTGATGAGCAGATTCTCCGGGCACTTAAGGCCAAAGACAAAACGCAGTCGGCTCTGATCGCTGCGGTCAAGGCAAATCTGAAAATCTAATGACAATATTCGACAATCCACGCCAATCCGAGTGATCACAAATTCGGAGGTGCGACTTTGAACCCATACGAGAATCTGGCAAACGCCATCATTCTGCAGGCGGCCAAGGATTACCGGCTAACCGACGACGAACAGCAGCTTCAGGAAATAGAGCGATTCTTCCGTTCCGGCTGGTTCGGTGTCCTGTCAAAAGTCGATCCGGAATTCCTCATAAAAGAGCTACGGAAGGAGAAGCGAAATGACCGCTAAAGAATATCTGTCACAGGCCCGGACGCTGGATATGCGGATTAAATCCAAGCTCCAGCAGATCGAGTCTTTAAATGAACTGGCCACATCCTGCACCGTCGTTTACAGCGACATGCCCAGAAACCCAAATCGTGGAGGCTCCAAAATAGAACGGGCCGTTTTGAAGATTATCGAGGTTGAGGAAAGCCTGAAACACGACGTCGAGGATCTGGTGGAATTGAAGAAGGAAATCATGGCCACAATCCGGGCCGTTTCGGATGTTGAACTGCAAACCCTGCTGGAGAAGCGGTATCTGTGCTTCCTCTCGTGGGAGAAGATTGCGGTTGAGATGCATTACAGCATCCAGCACATTTACCGGATGCACGATACGGCGCTTTCCTGTGTGGCCGCCATCATGAGAGTAAATGAGAGAGATTGAGAGTCGCCTTTTATGATAGTATTATGATGGACAAAGTAAAACCTACGGAAGCCTTGTGGGAGTCCCTCTCCCGCAGGGCTTTTGTTATGCCCGGAAAGCGAGGTGATTATGTGCCAAGGAGTCCAAAGAAACCCTGCGCTTACCCCGGCTGTCCAAGGCTTACTGATAGACGCTTCTGCCAGGAGCACGAGAAGCTGGACCGGGATCGTTACAACAAGTACGAGCGCAGCCCGGACGTCAACCGCAAATACGGCAGGGCTTGGAAGCGTATCCGTGACAGGTATGCAGCGGCCCACCCTCTGTGTGAGCAGTGTCTTAAGGAAGGTCGGTTAACATCGGTCGAGGAAGTTCATCATATTCTTCCTATTTCCCAAGGCGGCACCCACGATGCCAGCAACCTGATGAGCCTGTGCCAGTCGTGTCACACGAAGATCCATCACGAGCTCGGTGACCGGTGACCGTGGGGCGGGTCAAATCTCTACGACCTTTCTACCCGGACAGCGGCGTGGGGTCACGAGCGCAAAAATCAGAAATCAAACGGGGTATTAACCCCCAGCCCGGAAAGCGAGGTGAAATGTGTGGCAAAAGACGGAACTATGAGAGGCGGTCAGCGTGTCGGTGCCGGAAGAAAATCCAAGGCCCTGACAGATAAAATCGCTGACGGCAGGTTAAATGGTGCGATGGTGCTCCCGGAACCGGCAGAAATCGAAGGAGCGGTTGTTCCTCCGGTCAAAGAATACTTAAAAGCCGCTCAGAAGAACGGCAAGGACCTGTGTGCCGAAGAGGTCTACCGGGATACTTGGAACTGGCTCAAGGCTCGTGGCTGTGAAATGTTAGTAAACAACCAGCTGATTGAGCAGTACGCCATGTCAGTCTCCCGATGGATTCAGTGCGAGGAAGCGATCTCCGAGTTCGGCTTTCTGGCAAAGCATCCCACCACCGGCAATGCCATCGCTTCACCGTATGTTGCGATGAGCCAGACCTACATGAAGCAGGTTAATCAGGTCTGGTATCAGATTTACCAGATCGTGAAAGAAAACTGTGCCGTGGAGTACGGCGGCAGAAATCCACAAGACGATTTGATGGAGCGGCTGCTCACCGCTCGGAAAGGAAACTGATATGTTTGAGAAAGTAAACCCGGCGCATCCCGACAAGGTGGCCGACCGTATTGCCGGTGCTCTTGTCGACCTTGCGTATCAAAAAGAGAATAATCCGAAGATCGCCGTCGAGGTCCTGATTGGCCACGGCATCTGCCATATTATCAGCGAAACCTCGGTAGCCCTCTCTCCTGATGAGGTAAAGGCTGCTGTTTCCCGCATCGCCGGGAACCTGCTGGTGGACTACCGTGAGGTTTCGCAGGATGAGCATCTGGCCGACAACCAGATCGACGGCATCCACTGCGGCGACAACGGCATCTTCAAAGGTGTCCCGGTGACTGACGAGCAGAAAAAGCTCACCGCCATCGCCAAGCAGCTCTATGACACCTATGGCAGCGACGGTAAATACATTCTGGACGGCGACCGTCTGATCCTCTGCCAGAGCAACGCCAAGACGGACAATCTGCGTGAAGTCTTCCCGGATGCTGAGATCAACCCTCTCGGTTACTGGACCGGCGGCACGGATGTCGACTCCGGTGCCACTAACCGAAAGCTCGGCTCCGATATGGGAGACTCCGTGACCGGCGGTGGTCTGCACGGCAAGGACCTCTCCAAAGCCGACGTCAGCATCAACATTTACGCATGGCTCAAGGCGCAGGAAACCGGTACGCCGGTCGAGCTTGTCTGTGCCATCGGTGACGATGCTGTGGACGGTATTCCATACGAGAGAATCGTAGAAACAGCGAGGACTTTCATTGACCGCATCGGCGGTTTCGAGAGGTTCGCTGAGTGGGGTCTTATATGCTGATTGAGAAAAAGAAAACGGTAGAGCTGCTTCCTGCCGAATACAACCCTCGCAAGGACCTGAAGCCCGGTGACGAGGAATACGAAAAACTGAAACGCTCCATCGAGGAGTTCGGTTATGTCGAACCGGTCATCTGGAATAAAACGACCGGTCGTGTTGTCGGTGGGCACCAGAGGCTAAAGGTCCTCATCGACCTTGGCATCACAGAGGTTGACTGTGTGGTCGTTGAAATGGACGACGCCAAGGAAAAAGCGCTCAACATCGCCCTGAACAAGATCAGCGGCGATTGGGATAAGGACAAGCTGACCCTGCTGATCGCTGACCTGCAGGGTGAGGACTTTGATGTTTCCCTCACCGGTTTTGACCCTGCCGAGATCGACGACCTTTTCAAGGACAGCCTGAAGGACGGCATTCATGACGATGATTTCGATGTGGATGAGGAGCTGAAAAAGCCCACCTTCACCAAGGCTGGTGACATTTGGACGCTCGGTCGGCACCGTCTGGTTTGCGGCGATTCCACAAAAAAGGAAACCTACGACGCTCTGATGGGCGACGTCAAGGCCAACCTCGTGATCACGGACCCACCGTACAATGTGAACTATGAAGGCTCTGCCGGAAAGATCAAGAACGACAACATGGCAAACGATGCATTCTATCAGTTCCTGCTCGACGCCTTCGCAAATATGGAAGCCGTCATGACCGGCGATGCTTCCATCTATGTGTTTCATGCGGATACCGAAGGGCTGAACTTCCGCAGGGCTTTTGCTGATGCAGGTTTCTACCTCTCCGGCTGCTGCATCTGGAAAAAGCAGTCGCTGGTGCTCGGACGCTCTCCGTACCAGTGGCAGCATGAGCCGGTGCTCTATGGCTGGAAGAAAAACGGCAAGCACCAGTGGTACACGGGCCGTAAGGAAACCACCATCTGGGAGTTTGACAAGCCCAAGAAGAACGGCGATCACCCGACCATGAAGCCGATTGCGCTTTTGGCATATCCGATCATGAACTCCTCCATGAGCAACGCTGTGGTTCTGGACCCCTTCGGCGGTTCCGGCAGCACACTGATTGCCTGTGAGCAGTCGGATCGCATCTGCTATACCGTGGAGCTGGACGAGAAGTTCTGCGACGTCATCGTGAAGCGATACATCGAACAGGTCGGCTCCTCGGATGGTGTGACGGTGCAGCGTGACGGCGTGACTTTCCGCTTCGACGAAGTAGCTAATGTAGACAATTGAGGCTCCTGTTTTTCTACGATAATCGGTACATATATTTCGCTGAAATGACTTGCTATTCTGTGGCTTCAGAGTGATATATACAGTACCAAAAAAACAAGGAGGTAATCCCATGAAAGAACTACACTACAACGTCACCGGGCAAGACCGCAAAGAACTGGTCGGCATCATCTCCAAGGTGGTCGGCATGAAGGCCGTCTACAAATTCATGCCCACCTGCGCCTTCGTCATCAACAACATCACCGTTGAGAAAGACGGCACGATGGTCTGGGACGAGCGCACGGATCAGGACACCATTGAGGCGGTCATCATCGCCCTTGCCGCAGCCGGATTCAACCCGGTCAAAGACAAGGCTGAAACCGAAGAGAAAGGCCTTACGATTGAGATCCCGCTCGAAAAGGTCTCGGTCGGAAACCTCACCAAGCTACTGGACGCAAAAGGCGAGCTGATCAAAAAGGCCCTCGGCGTCGAGGACATCCGCATTGAGCTCAAGGAAGATCGCATCGCCTTCCCATGGTTTAAAGAGCTGCCCTCTCCCGAAGAGATCAAAGCCTACTCGCACTTCATCGCAGCCTTGTGTGAGATGGCACTAAACCAGAAGCGTATCACCGCTAAGGAAAAGCCGGTCGACAACGACAAGTACGCATTTCGCTGCTTCCTTTTGAGGCTGGGCTTCATCGGTGAGGACTACAAGGCCGAGCGCAAAATCCTGCTCCGCAACCTCTCCGGCTCCTCGGCCTTCAAGAGCGGCGCAAAGAAAACAGAGGTGGAATCATGCGAGTGATTTCAAAAGCGGCCCTTGAGGGCTTACGTCGCCGGTACAAGCCCGGTACACGAGTGGAGCTCTTGCAGATGGACGATGTTCAGGCTCCTCCCATCGAGACGAAAGGGACGGTCCTCGGCGTGGACTACATCGGTTCCATCATGGTCGCATGGGACAATGGCTCCGGCCTGTCAGTCGCATACGGCGCAGACCTTTGCAGGGTGGTGAGCGGCGATGAATGAGACGATCAAAAAGCAGATCCTCGCCATCCGGGACACCGGCCTGACGAATATGTTTGATACAAACATGGTGCAGCGGCTGGCCTACGAGCGAGACTTCTATGAGCTGGTGGTTTTCATCGAGGAACATCGCAAGGAATATGTGCATTTCATCCTCTACGGAGAGGCATAAAGTACACAATTCCAAGCCCGAATCTTTGTGTAGAATACTTCGGTTTATATCGCAGAAATGACTTGCTATTTCAGGCGTTTAGAGTGATATATACACTACCGAAAGGAAATACACACAAACGGAGGAAACCACGATGCGTTATATCGACCACACCAACTGCAAGACAGCCTTTGAAAAGGGCGAAGACCACGAGATCCAGAGCCTTGGGAAGCTCACCCGCACGGCCACCAAGATTGCCGAAGCAAATGGCCTCGGAGTTCTGAAGAACCGTCAGGGCTACTACAGGATCATCAAGAAGAGCGGCCTCGGAGCCTACGGAGACGTCCTTTCAACCCTCGCAGAGGTTGACGCCTTCTTCAAGAACCTCGACAGCCACAAGGCCACGAAGTATTAAGGAAGGACCGACAATGACGATCAACAATGCGATGAGAAAGTTCCGGCTGCCAAACCCAACCACCCCGGAGGACCTCGAAACCAGATGGAGCAAAGTGCTCACCTTTGGAGACAAGGTCATCATGGCGGGAGGCTTCTACAACGGCCCCGGCAAGCCCTGCTACTTCGGCGCAACCTACGAGTTCCTTGATGACGACCACAGCTGCGAAGGCACCATCGGCCTGAGAGCAGTTAGCGAAGTTGAGTTCGAGGATGACGGTCACGCCATCGCTTGGGCCATGCAACAGTAATCCCCGGTAAAATAAATACCCTTGGGACATGAGCCGCTCGGCTCTGTTCCTCGTTATGACGGTCGCTTCAAGCGGCTATTTTTTATGCCTTTTTGGAGGTGATAACACTTGAGGCGAATGAAGAAATACGCACCGACGAAGTTTAAAGTAAATGACTCCGTCTACGATAAGGCACGGGCCGACTACGCTGTCTCGTTCATCGAGTGCCTCTGTCACACCAAAGGTACATGGGCTGGAAAGCCCTTCACGCTAATCGACTGGCAGGAGCAAATCATCCGGGATATCTTCGGAATCATCAAGCCCAACGGATATCGGCAGTTCAACACCGCCTACATTGAGATACCCAAGAAAATGGGAAAATCGGAGCTTGCGGCTGCGGTTGCACTCCTGCTCACATGCGGCGACGGTGAGGAACGTGCGGAGGTCTACGGCTGCGCTGCGGACAGGCAGCAAGCCTCGATTGTTTTTGAGGTCGCAGCCGACATGGTCCGGATGTGTCCGGCCCTCAACCGCAGGGTCAAAATCCTGACGGCCACAAAGCGGATCGTGTACCTGCCGACAAACAGCTTTTATCAGGTGCTTTCTGCAGAGGCCTACTCGAAGCACGGATTCAACATCCATGGCGTGGTGTTCGACGAGTTGCACACCCAGCCCAACCGGAAGCTCTTTGATGTTATGACCAAGGGCTCCGGCGATGCTCGTATGCAGCCGCTTTACTTCCTTATTACCACAGCCGGGACGGACACCAAATCCATCTGCTATGAAACGCACCAGAAAGCGAATGACATCATCGAGGGCCGCAAGATTGACCCGACTTTTTACCCGGTCATCTACGGTGCCGATGAGAACGATGACTGGACGGACCCGAAGATCTGGAAGAAAGCGAATCCCTCGCTCGGCATCACGGTAGGCGTCGACAAGGTAAAGGCCGCTTGTGAGTCCGCAAAGCAGAACCCTGCCGAGGAGAACACCTTCCGGCAACTAAGGCTCAACCAGTGGGTCAAACAGGCTGTGCGCTGGATGCCGATGGAAAAATGGAACCGCTGCGCTTTTGCTACAAACGAAGACGACCTCGAAGGCCGGGTCTGCTACGGTGGTTTGGACCTCTCGTCTACCACAGATATTACCGCCTTCGTGTTGGTCTTTCCTCCGCTGGACGAAGACGACAAGTTTGTGATCCTGCCGTACTTCTGGATACCAGAAGAAAACATGGGCCAGAGGGTCAACCGGGATCACGTCCCTTACGATGTGTGGGAACGCCAAGGTTTCCTGCAAACTACCGAAGGCAACGTGGTCCATTACGGCTATATCGAAAAATTCATCGAGCAGCTGGGCGAACGCTTCAACATTCGTGAGATCGCCTTCGACCGTTGGGGAGCCGTGCAGATGGTCCAGAACCTTGAGGGTATGGGCTTCACGGTCGTCCCCTTCGGACAGGGCTTTAAGGATATGAGCCCTCCGACCAAAGAGCTGATGAAGCTGGTCTTGGAAGAGCGCATCGCCCACGGCGGACATCCGGTGCTTCGCTGGATGATGGACAATATTTATGTGCGGACTGATCCCGCCGGTAACATCAAGCCGGACAAGGAAAAGTCTACAGAGAAAATCGACGGTGCCGTGGCAACTGTCATGGCCTTGGACCGTGCCATCCGGTGCGGCAACGATACGACCGAGAGCGTCTATGACACTCGTGGTCTTTTATTTTTATGAAAGGACGGTGATGTGATATGGGTATTTTCAGTGGACTATTCAAATCCAGAGATAAGCCCACCGACAGCACAGTCGGCTCTCGCTACACCTTTTACATGGGTGGCAGCACCTCCGGAAAAACGGTAACAGAACGCAGTGCCATGCAGATGACTGCGGTTTACTCCTGCGTCCGTATTCTGGCCGAAGCTATCGCAGGGCTCCCGCTTCATGTTTACCGATACAACAGCGACGGCGGCAAGGCAATGGCGCTCGACCATCCGCTCTACCGCTTGCTCCACGATGAGCCGAACCCGGAGATGAGTTCTTTCGTGTTCCGGGAAACCCTCATGACGCACCTTCTTCTCTGGGGCAACGCTTACGCGCAAATCATCCGCAACGGTAAAAATGAAATCGTTGCTTTGTATCCGCTTATGCCCAA
>ENA-ORLY01000250-ORLY01000250.1-human-gut-metagenome-genome-assembly--contig:-NODE-250-length-83203-cov-12.249970_pt1 | contig 83203 bp, 100 predicted proteins | sample MGYA00243071_ERZ508832 | MGnify/ENA primary metagenome ERZ508832 (study PRJEB26277, sample SAMN04329777) | human gut metagenome | biome: human-associated habitat | host: Homo sapiens | place: USA... | reverse complement strand
GGAGCGGCAGTGCCAGCGACCCGATGGTAATAAACTAGTACTTTAGGACATGCTTGTCTAGCGCGTCCGCGTGCTAGGCAAGCCGCGCAAAATTTTGCTGGAGTGAGAAGGAAGAGATAGACTTTGGTAGAACAAAAGGCTGCCGCGTCTGCGGTGTGGGCAGGCGTGGCAGTAGCGTTTTGGCATTCGTGATGCACGATGTAAGTCCAAAAAGGGTAATCTTGTGGTAAATTTCCCGTAATGCGGACAATTCGAACAATGCGTTCAATGTGAACAACGATGGTAACGTGAACAACAACAATGTGAACAACAACAATGCGGTGCGGCCGTAGACCTTTATAATTCTAGGGATTATAAGATTAAGGTTTTATAGTGAATGAGATAAAGGACAAAGATTATCCTGTGGTTTGATGTGCTGCGAATGAGGAATATGGATGGGAAGACATACGTGTCATCCCTGATAACCATATTAAAAACTATTAATGGCAATAGTTGCAAAAAGGAGTTTAAAAAAATATAAGGAGTAAAAATGGAAAAAAGTTGTGTAGTACTATATAAAGCTGGTAAGTTTTATAGTGCTTTTGGGGATAATGGGGTTATTATTCATAACTTAATGGGATATAAATTTGTTGAATATAAAAATTCTGCAGGTTTTCCAGAAAGTGCTATTGCTAAAGTTAAAAATATTTTAGAACAAGAAAAATTGTCTTATAAAATTTATGAAAAAGATACTTTACTCGAAGAACATAAAGGAATTGCCAAAGCTTATAATAATATGCTTAAAACCTCTCTAACTAAGCTCGAAATGGAAAATAGATTAAATAGACTTCAAGACAAACTAGATAATTTTAGTTTAGATGATTTAGAAAAAGTTGTCGAAGGAATAGAAAGTGCAACCCTCTAATAATAATGATAAATTCTTGATAATTAAAAATATCAAGAATTTTATATTGAGTTTAGAGAAGTTATTAATTACTTTTCCTAAAAAAGATATGTTTACAAAAAATATGGTATATGAAGATGCTCTAGAAGTATTAGAATTAGTTTCTAAAGCAAATTATGATACTAGAGTTGAAATAAAAAAAACATATCAAATTGAAGCTTTAGCTAAAATTAATAAAATAGATTTTTATCTAGAAAGAGCTTATAAATTTAAATATATTAGTGAAAGACAATGTATGAATGCTATAAGAGATTTAGAAAAAATAAATAGAATGTTGTATTCTTGGTGTAATAATGAAAAATGATATTAAGTTACAAAATTTGTTATTTATATATGAAAAAGAGATAAGTAAAAATGTTAAAAACAAGAAAAAACTATATGATTTTGAAATTAATAAGATGCAGTATTTAGAAAATATTATGAATATGCTTAATAATGGTAGTGTTGGTCATAATAGGTATAATATATTTTTAATTTATGAACCTAAGTGTAGATTAGTTATGAGTTTATCTGTTAGAGATAAAGTAATAAATCATTTTGTAACTAGATATACTTTGGAAAAGAAATTAACTAAATATTTGGATGATAGAAATGTCGCTACTAGAAAAGGAATGGGAACTGATTATGCTATTAAGTTAGTTATTAAATATATGAATAAACTAAAACAAAAATATAATAAGTTTTATGTTCTTAAATTAGATATTAGTAAGTATTTTTATAGTATTGATCATGATGTTCTTAAAAGTTTAATGGTTGACAAATTAGATACTTATGAATTTGATATTATTTCTAAAATAATTGATAGTACAAATAAAACTTATATTAATGAAACTATAAATAGGTTGAAACTTAAAAATAATGCAGATGTTCCTTTGTATGAATATGGTAAAGGTTTACCTATTGGTAATATGACTAGTCAGTTTTTATCTATATATTATTTATATAAGTTAGATCATTTAATAGTAAATGATTTACATTTGAAATATTATGTTAGGTATATGGATGATTTTATTATTTTTGATAATGATTTAGAACATTTAAAAAAATGTAAAGATATAATAATTGAAAGTTTAGAAAACGATTATAAGTTAAAGGTTAATAAAAAGAAAACTTGGATTTGTAATATTGAAAATGGTTTTAGTTTTTTAGGATATACTTGTAAGGTCATAGATAATAAAACTATTGTTAGAATAAAGAAAAGTAATATAGATAAAATAAAGAAAAGAGTTAAAGAAGTTAAGTATTTATATGATAATGGTAAAATGGATATTTATAAAGCTTTTTGTTCTATTATGACATATACTTATAGCTATAAGTTTAGTGATAATTATAAAATTAGAAAAATTATAGATAGGTATTGGTATGGAGAATAAATATTATTTTTTTAAAAAAATGTATAAAGATTATGTTGTTATTTTAGAGAGTAAAGGTAAATATAAAAGCTTTGGATATGATAAAGAATTAATTAAATATATAAAAAATAAAGATATAAATTATGTAATTGTAGATAATGACTTTAAAGTAAGTGTGGTACAAGTAAATCATATTAATAATTATAATAGATACTTGATAATAAATTTTATGAAAATAATATTTCAAAAAAATGGTTTTTTATAATTTGCAAATGTTTGAATAACTATATTATTTAGTAATATATATTAAATAATGGGGGAATAATGGAAACGAATCTTAGTAATACTGCTTCTGTACTTGGTGAGTATAATTCTATTTCAACACAAATAAATTCAGAAGCTTTAGTAGTTGTTATGATTAGTGGTCTTACTGTTAAGAAAACTGCTGATAAGATGGTTTGGGGTGATGGTAAACTAACCTATACAATTGAAGTTGATAATCAAACTAATGTAGATTATACAAATCCAGTTATCACAGATAAACTAGATACTACTTTAATTACTTTTGTTGCCGGAAGTGTTAAACTTAATGGAACAGAACTTGATGCAAGTAAATATACTTATGATGATTCAACAGGGCAACTCACTATAAATATAGAAACTGTTGCATCAATGCAAAAATCTACGATTACTTTTGAAGTAGAAAAGAAAAACGCTTAAATTTTTAAGCGTTTTCTTCTTCGATAGACCAGATTATATTAGTTTTGTAAGTGTTGTTGTTAACTATTGGAGTTCTAAGTTCTAATAGTATTCCTTTGTTTTCTTCATAAGTTATATTTGTTATTTTTGGCGTTTCTGAAGTAGTATTTTCATAAATTAGTGTTTTTTCTGTTGATAAATAGTGTTTTATGTTATTTTCATCAATGAATATTAAAGAAAATGGTAGGGTATAGTCATTTTCTGATGTTAAATCATTTTTTATTGCGGCATATAAATTCCATGGTGTATTGTCTACTCTAGTATCTGTTATTTTGATTGTTATACTACTATTTTTAGGACATATTACCGGGTTAGTACTTATTGGTTCTAATTTAAAAAATATGGGTGATGTTACACTATCTAAAGTAAGTTTACCAGGATATACTATTTCAACTATTTTAGTTGTATAAATTACATTATTATAATCTTTAGCTGTAAATTTTAGTTTTGTTCCAATTGGTAAAGTACTTGTCATTTCGTGTGTAAATAAGCCTTCGCTATTTGCGGTAACAGATGTTATTGTGCTTTCATATTCAATTAAAACACTAGCATTTGGATTGATAAAACCTTTAATAATTGTGGCTACATCAGTTATGGCATTAATTCTAAGTGGGGTAGTTCCAATTGATATTATTTTTTTACCAGCTAAGTTAAAATTGCTTAATGCTGGTAAACTCTCGAGTTCACTTGCTGTAAAATTATTTTTGGTAATTGCGGTTGTGGTTGATGTAAATGTTCCAGATATTGTTGATATCTCGTTTTCTTTGTACCATGAATAGGTTGGATGTGTATCTTTAGTGATGCTATCTGATAAAGAAATAGTATTTGTAAATAAATTTAATCTAGAAAATTCAAAATTGTAGTTTATGGTATTACTTGTGGTAATACAGTTTGCGGAGGTGTTGTAAAGGACAACTTCTTTGGGGTTATAAAGGTTAAAACTTGCGTTTGTTGATGAAAAGAAAATGTTGTAATTAGATGTGCCAATACTATCAAAATTATTGATGATTTTAAGTGTTGAACCTTCTTCCATGGTTAATGCTCCGTATACATACCATGTAGCATAATTACCATTTTTAGCTGTCTGTTTAAGGACAAATGTTGCATTTTTATTTATTATTGTTGTTCCTGTTCCAAAGTTTCCATATGCTAAACCATTTTTTGTTGTGCATGAGAGGTAAGCATTATTATTTATAGTAAATGTTAAAGCATTAGTTCCGTATATTAGTTCTCGTGATACACTTGTAAAATTTACTATGGCATTTTCTAAAATTGTAAAACTGGGACTTGTATTTCTGAACCAAAATGAAGAATTACTTTTGGATAAGTGATTAATAGTTGTAGTTCCACCGATTTCTATTTTGTTACATTCTGCAACTTCATTACCTGTTGTAGTAGATGCATCACCGATGGTTATTTTTGAACTTATAATTCTTGTTAAACCATTTGGGTGAAAAATCATTTGGGGTCCTTCATAAGTAACATTATTGTACTCAATTACTGTGTTTGCATAAGTATTACTTTCAGGTACATAAATAACTCCATAGTAGTTGTAACCTGTTATATCCATATTTTGAACTGTTACTTTTGTAGTATTACTTGAGGAAACATATATAGTGTTTGAGGCACTTAAATTTTTCATATCTTCATAGGTGTATCTTACATTTTGATATGTTCCATCAATTGTTATATTTGTTTTTGTACTTGCTATTTTTATTCCAGCGGTTAAAGTAATATTTGCTCCGAAGTATATATAGTTATAATTGTTTGTTCCTTCTAGAACTGTTTTTAATTCTGCAGATGTAAATACTACCACTGTGGTATCATTTATTATTGTCATAGTTACTTCACCTTATAAAATATATTATAAATTAATTGTGAAAATGATAGTATTTGTTAAACAAATAATAAATTTGGAATGCAATTCCAAATTTATCTTTTTTAACTAAATAAAAATATCACTTATTATCATAAATTTCATAATATATCTTAGGTGATAAACATGGATGAAAGAGCTATTAAAAAAGTGGTTTTAGATAGTGGTCATGGTGGGGAAGATCCAGGTACTATTGCTAATGGAATAACTGAAAAAGATTATACTCTTAAGATTAGTGAATATATTCATAATAGACTAGATGAAATGGGTGTGCCAAATGCGATGACTAGAACTAGCGATGTTACTTTAACACCAAGTGAAAGACCAAAAAAAGTACAAAGCTTTTATGGTAATGGTGGTGATGTAATTGTTGTTTCTAATCATATAAATGCTGGTAGTGGTGATGGAGCAGAAATTATATATGCTCTTAGAAATAATGATGCATTTGCTAGAAAAATTGCAACTGAATTTGAAAATGCTGGACAAAATGTTAGAAAGTATTATCAAAGAAGACTTCCTAGTAATCCTGCTAAAGATTATTATTATATAATGCGTGATACTCCGAATAACGAAACTGTTATTGTAGAATATGGTTTTGCTGATTCTACTGGTGATGATGTTTCACAACTTAAAAATAATTGGGAAAACTTAGCAGAGGCTGTAACTAAAGCTATTGTGGAATATGCTGGTGGAAAATATGTTGCTCCGGCTGGTTCAAATTATTATACTGTTAAAAGTGGGGATAGTTTATGGAGTATTTCTAAAAAATTTGGTATTACTGTTGATGAACTTAAAAATGCCAATAATTTATCTAGTAATTTGTTAAGTGTTGGTCAAAATTTAATTATCCCTGGAAAAGAAGCTCAAGCTACGGGTGATGAATATGTTGTTAAAAAGGGTGATACTTTATATAGTATAGCTAGAAAATATAACACAAGTGTTGATAACCTTAAATCTATCAACAATATTACAACTGATTCACTTGCAATTGGTCAAATAATTAAGTTACCATCAACAAGTAGTACTGCTAGTGATACATATATTGTAAAAAAAGGAGATAGTTTATATAGTATTGCAAGAACTTATAATACAAGTGTTGATAAATTAAAAGAAATTAATAATTTAACTTCAAATGCTTTAGCTATTGGGCAAGTTCTTAAGCTACCGAGCAGTAATGCAAGCGAAAAAGTTGTATATACTGTAAAAAAAGGAGATAGTCTTTATAGTATTGCAAGAGAATATGGAACTACTGTTGATGCAATAAAAAAACTTAATAATATAACATCTAATACTCTTAGTATAGGACAAAAACTATTGTTACCATAACAATAGTTTTTTTTGTGAATAAATGCTTGATTTTCACCAGAAAATACCGTATAATGGTATTTAGAGGTGAAAATATGATAATTACAACAGGAATTGCTAAACAAAATTTAGCTAATTATTCTAATCAAAATAATAAAATATTACGAGATATTAGAGATGGAAAACTATTTAAGATTGTAAATGGGCTATATGAAACTGATATTAATACTCCAGGATATCTTTTAGCTGGTTCTATTTATGGCCCATCTTATATTTCTTTTGAATATGCTTTGTCATATTATGGCTTAATTCCTGAACGTGTTACAACAATTACATGTGCCACATTTAATAAGAAAAAGAAAAAAATGTATAATACACAATTTGGGTTATTTACTTATAGAGATGTTCCAGATTTGGCTTATCCAGAAGATATTATTTTGTATGAAAAAAATAATTATTCTTATCAAATAGCTTCACCAGAAAAGGCTTTATGTGATAAACTTTATACTTTGAAGCCAATTAAAAACTATGATAGTTTAAAAAAAACTTTATTTAGTGATCTTAGGATAGATGAAGATGAGTTTAAAAAATTAGATAGTAGTAAAGTAAATAGGTTAAGCAATTTATATAATTCAACAAATGTAAAATTACTTAGTAAATATATGAGGAGAGGTAATAATGAATAGTGTAATTGAGCAAATGCTTGCAGGGTATGAAATCAAAAATACAAATGACGAAGTAAATGCATTGAAGGAGGTAATTCAAGAGATAGTCTTATCTGGTTTATCTCGAGGTGGGTTCTTTGGTGTAGCAGCTTTTTATGGCGGAACTGCTTTAAGAATATTTTACAACCTTAATAGATTTTCAGAAGATTTGGATTTTGCTTTGATGTTCCCGGATGAAAATTTTGATTTATCAAAGTATTTTAGTTATATTGAAAAAGAGTTAAAAGCATATGGTCTTAACTTAGAAGTAAATACAAAGAAGAAAAGTGTAGATTCAAATATTACATCAGCTTTTGTAAAGGGAGATACTTTAGAACATATTTTAAAGTTTTTTCCAAATGAGGCTGATAGTAAATATAATAAAATATTAAAAGATATAAAAATTAAATTTGAAATAGATATTAATCCTCCGATGGGTGCAACTTATGAAGTTAAATATAAACTTTTACCTAGTCCACATCAAATAAGACTTTATGATAAAGAGTCACTTTTTGCTGGTAAGATACATGCAATATTATGCCGTGGGTGGAAAACAAGAACTAAAGGTAGAGATTTATATGACTATGTGTTCTTTTTAGCTAATAATACAAATGTTAATTTAGATTTGGTTAAGAATAAGTTAATTGAATCTAATTATATAAGTTCTGATGATAAATTTGATATAAATGTTTTAAAAGAGCTGCTAGTTAAAAAGTTTGAAACAATAGATTATATTGATGCTAAAGAAGATGTTATTCCTTTTATTAAAGATGTTCATAGTTTGGATTTATGGAATAAAGATTTTTTCGTTAGTATAACTAATGATATGCAATAAATTGATGGAGGATTGAATGAAGTTAAATGTTATAATAAGGGATTTTGATAATTTGGTTGTTAATCTGTATAATATTAAATTTAATAAAAAAATTATTGATTTGGAAGAATTATCTAATTATTTGAATTCTAAATTTAGTTCTGAAGGATTATTTTTTTCGTGTGAATATGATATTGAATGTAAAAAAAAGTATCTATATGAATTATCTAAGATAAATGGAAAACTAAATTTAGATACTGACTTTCAATATTTGACATTTAAACAATATTATAAGGTTACAAAAAAATCTCCGCTTACAATTACAGGGTTTTTAGTAGGCGGTGGAGCAGGTGGACCTGGTATGCTACAAGGTTTACAAACGTTCTTTTTTATTAAGGATGTAGTTGTTTTATTTTCAAATATTTTTTACGTAATAATTTTACTAATTTTCCCCTTTAGAAAAATTAAAAAAAAGTATAGTTATGGTAAAAATTTTGTTTGTGACATCATAAATAATCAAGAAGAATGGCCTTTTGGTTTCTTTGATATGAAAAAAATCAAGTTTAATAAAGTGCTGGAAGTTTCTGTAATGCATAGATTAGGCTATAAATTAAAAAAATGGGTTTGGCAAAAAAATAATGTGACTTTTGATGATAGGCGTTGTAATAAATATGATTATTTTTAGAAGATGTTATTTCCTTTTTCTATTTAAATTAGGAAAAGCTTTTAGTATTCTTTCGTAAACATATAAGTCATTTTTAATAAATTTAGAAATGGCTTTTTTAATGTCAATTGTTGAGTCTTTTTTATCCTTAGCTACCAGTTTTAGTCTAAATACTATTATTAAAGAAATTATTATATCTACGATAAAAATTGTAATTAAAATTATTGAGATTGTAAGTGTTACTTTTAAAGAAAAATTGTTTATAAATTTTATAAGATATGGCGTTACATATTTTATGGCAAAAGCTCCGAGGATTGAAAATGGGGTCATCGTTTCAAGACATATTCTGCCATTAAGGTTATATTTCATATTTGTATAATCCCACCATCTTAATTTAAATATTTTTTCCATTATATAGCTAGTGGTATATTCAAGTAAAGAACAAATGAACATTGTTAAAATAAATAATACTATGAAATTATTAGTGTAATTTTTTAAAAGAAAATATAAAAGTAATGAACCAAAGCCATATATTGGACAGCATGGCCCAAGTAAAAAGCCTCGATTGACAAATTTGTGTTCATTATAAATACTTAAAATTACTTCCATAAGCCAACCTATAAATGAATAAGTAAAAAATAATATAGAATAAGTATAGAACATAATATCCTCCTTGATACTTATTATACATTATTTTTTTAAATATTCCATATTTTAGTGAATTTTTGTACAAACTCCAGGGTCAGGGTTGTAAAAGCAATGACTTTTGTAACTTCCTGCTAGATCTTGATTGTACCAAGTTTGTTTGCATGATGCACCTTTGGTTGGTGAGTAAAACCATAGTGAGTTAGTGGCAGGATGATAGTATTCACCTCGTACTATTCTTTGTGCCAATTGTTTTTCAAGAGTTGTGGACTGAGCATTAAAAAGTGAAGATGAAGCCCCGGTAAATTGATTTGGCTGATAAATAACATCACGAATATTGTTTACATTTTTAAAAGTTAAACAGTCTGCTAGGACCCTGTTGGCAACAACGTTTCCAACCATTAACATTCCAAGATTTCCTTCCCCTAAAGCTTCAGCTCTCATTATTCTAGCAAGTAAATCAAGTTCTCTATCTGTATAAGCAAAAAGCATAATATCACCTAATATATTTTATGTGAATATTTTAAGATGGTTAAATTTTTAATAGATAAAAGTAAAAAAATTTGTTTTTGATGTTTATTTTCTTTTCATTAACTTAAAATAATGATATAATTAAGAAAATAGATGAGGTGTATTATGAAAAGATTAGGCTTAATTATATTTATTATGATTTTAATGTGTGGGTGTAGCAAAAAAGATGAAAATCAATTAGTTATGGTTACTGAAGCTGGTTTTGCTCCGTATGAATATTATGAAAATGGAGAAGTTGTTGGTGTTGATGTTGATATTGCTAAGGAAATTGCTAAATATTTGGGTAAGAAGTTAGTTGTTAAAGATATTGCCTTTGATTCAATTATTAATGAAGTTAAGACTGGTAAAGCTGATTTCGGTGCTGCTGGTATTAGCTATAGTGATGATAGAGCTAAGAATGTTGATTTTTCTATTAATTATGCTATTAGTAAGCAAGTGGTAATTGTAAATAATAATAGTAGTATTACAAATGTAAATGGGATAAGTAATAAAAAAATTGCAGTTCAACTAGGTAGTATTGCAGATACTTTTGTTACTGAAAAGTATAAAAATGCAAATGTTGTAAGACAAAAGAAGTATTTGGCTGCGATTGAAGATTTAAAAACTGGTAAAGTTGATTGTGTAGTTATGGATGAACTTCCTGCTAAGGAAATTGTTTCAAAAAATGAAGGTATTAAGATACTTGATGGTAGTTTAACTAATGATTCTTATGGAATGGTTGTTAAAAAAGGTAATAAAGAATTGCTAGATGCAATTAATATAGTGTTACAAAAGTTAAAAGATGAAGGTAAAATTGATGAGTTTATTATAAAACATACAGAAAAGTAGAGGTTTTAAATGTTTAAAGATATTTATAATAGTTTTTATGATAGTGTTATTTATGATGATAGATATAAGTTTATTTTAGAAGGATTATTCAATACTTTAATTATTGCTTTATTTGCGGTTTTTATTGGCTTTATTATTGGCATAATTATTGCTATTATTCGTCATAATCATGATACAAATGGTAAACTTAAAGTTCTTAATAGAATAGTCGTTTGGTATGTAAATATTGTAAGGGGTACACCAGTTTTACTTCAACTTATGATTATCTATTATGTTATTTTTAAATCTAGTAATATTAGTGTTGTTATTGTTGGTATTCTGGCTTTTGGTCTTAATTCTGGGGCTTATGTATCTGAAATTATAAGGTCTGGTTTAAATGCTATAGATAAAGGGCAAATGGAAGCAGGACTTGCTCTTGGTTTTAATTATGCAAAAACTATGAGATATGTTATTATGCCTCAGGCGATAAGAAATGTTTTGCCAGCTCTTGGTAATGAATTTATTACTTTAATTAAAGAAACTTCAACTGGTGCTTATATTGGTATTATGGAACTTACTAAAGCTAGTGATATTATTGCATCAAGAACTTATGATTATTTCTTTCCTTTAATTATGATTGCTTGTATTTATTTGGTTATTACTTTGGGTCTTACTAATCTGGTAAATAAAATGGAGGTGAAGCTTTCTAATGCTAAGTGTTAAACATTTAAAGAAAAAATTTGGTAAAATAAATGTATTAAAAGATATAAGTTTTGATGTAGAAAAGGGAGATATTTTAGCAATAGTTGGTCCTTCTGGGAGTGGAAAAAGTACACTTCTTAGATGTTTAAATATGTTAGAAACTCCAACAAGTGGAAAAATTATATTTGAAGGTGTTAATCTTACAAGTAAAGATGCTAATTTATCTTTAGTAAGAGAAAAAATGGGAATGGTATTTCAACAATTTAATTTATTTGATCATTTAACTGTTATGGAAAATCTTACTTTAGCTCCGATTAAACTTAAAGTTATGGGAGAAGGAAATGCTAAGAGAAAAGCAATAGAACTTTTAAAAATGATTGATTTATATGATAAAATGGATAGTTATCCAAGTTCTTTATCCGGGGGACAAAAACAAAGAATTGCCATTATTAGAACACTTATGATGGAACCTGATATTATACTTTTTGATGAACCCACGAGTGCACTAGACCCTTTGATGGTTGGTGAAGTACTGGATTTAATAAAAAGACTTGCAAATAGTAATAAAACTATGATTATTGTATCTCATGAATTAAATTTTGTTAGGAATATTGCAAGTAAAGTATTATTTTTAGATGAAGGAATAGTTAAATTTTACGGAAGCAACAAAGAATTTTTTGCAAGTAAAAATAAAGATATAAAAGAATTTTTAGATAAAATTAATAATTGATTGAAAATATAAAATTTGTTTGTTATAATTAATTTAGAATAAGGAGAGGATTAAATGAATGCAATTAATGTAAGAAGTGAAATTGGACCACTTAAAAAAGTGCTTTTGCATAGACCTGGTAATGAACTTTTAAATTTAACACCAGATTCTTTGAGTAGATTACTTTTTGATGATATACCTTTTTTACCTGATGCTCAAGCTGAACATGATGAATTTGCTAGAGCTTTAAAAGAAAATGGAATTGAAGTAGTGTATCTTGAAGATTTAATGGCTAGTGTACTTGAATTAAGTGATGATATTGAAGATAAATTTATTAGACAATTTATCTATGAAGCGGGGATTACTACTCCGAAATATAAAAATTTAGTATATAGTTATTTAAAGAGTTTTAATAATAAAAAAGAACTTGTTTTAAAAACTATGGAAGGAATAAAACTTGAGGAAATAAGTAGAGCTAAGAGAGATGTTGAAAAGTCTTTAGTTGACTTAGTTAGTGAAGAATCTGATTTTTTAGCAGATCCAATGCCAAACCTTTATTTTACAAGAGATCCATTTGCTAGTGCAGGTAATGGGGTAATTTTAAATAAAATGTATTCTGTTACAAGAAATAGAGAAACTATTTATGCAGAATATATCTTTAATTATCATCCTGATTTTAAAGGGAAGTTAGATAAATATTATGATAGATATTTACCATATCATATTGAAGGTGGGGATGTACTTAACTTAAATAGTCATATTTTGGCTGTGGGTATTTCTCAAAGAACTGAAGCTGCTGCAATAGATGAACTAGCTAAGAATTGTTTTAAGGATCCTAATTGTAAGATTGATACAATTTTAGCATTTAATATACCTGAGTCAAGAGCTTTCATGCATTTAGATACTGTGTTTACTCAAATTGATTATGATAAGTTTACATATCATCCAGGTATTATGGATACACTTCAAGTTTTTGAAATTACTGAAGGTGATATTCCTGATTCTGATGAAGATTTGAATGTTAAGGAAGTAAATGGTAGTTTGGAAGAAATTCTTGAAAAATATTTAGGTAGAGAAATTGAAGTTATTCCATGTGCTGGTGGGGAAAAGATTTCTTCGGAAAGAGAACAATGGAATGATGGAACAAATACTTTATGTATTGCTCCGGGTGTTGTAGTTGTTTATGATAGAAACAATATTACTAATAATATTTTAAGAGAACATGGTCTTAAAGTAATTGAAGTTAGTAGTGCAGAGCTTTCTCGTGGTAGAGGTGGTCCTAGATGTATGAGTATGCCACTTATTCGTGAAGATATTGAAGAATTAGAACCTAAGAAAGAAGAAATACTAGAAACTATTAAGATTGAAGATTTTATAAAAGTTCAAAATATAAATAAACCTGATTTAAGGGGTAGAAATTTCTTAAAACTTCTTGATTATACACCAGAAGAAATAAGATATTTACTTGATTTAGCTAAAGATTTAAAAGATAAAAAGAGAAGAGGCGTTGAACATAGATATTTAAGTGGTAAAAATATTGTTTTACTATTTGAAAAAACTTCAACTAGAACTAGATGTGCTTTTGAAGTTGCTGGTATGGATTTAGGTATGGGTGTAACTTACCTAGACCCAGGAGCTTCTCAAATGGGTAAAAAAGAATCAATTAGTGATACTGCGAAAGTTCTTGGTAGAATGTATGATGGTATTGAATATCGTGGATATGACCAAGCTATTGTTGAAGAACTTGCAGAAAATGCTGGTGTTCCAGTTTGGAATGGTCTAACTACTGAGTTCCATCCAACACAAATGCTTGCTGATGTTTTAACTGTTGAAGAAAACTTTGGACATTTAAAAGGTATTAAACTTGTATTTATGGGTGATGCTAGAAATAATGTTGCAAATTCACTTATGGTTGTATGCAGTAAGATGGGAATGCATTTTGTTGCTTGTGGACCTAAGAGTTTATGGCCAAATGAAGAATTAGTAGAAGAATGCATGGAAATTTGTAAGACAACTGGTGGTTCTATTGAAATGAATGAAAACGTTTTAGAAGCTACTCGTGATGCAGATGTAATATATACTGATGTTTGGGTTTCTATGGGAGAACCTGATGATGTATGGAATGAAAGAATTAATTTACTTAAACCTTATCAAGTAAATGTGGATGTTATGAATAACGCAAGACCTGATGCTATATTCTTACATTGTCTTCCATCATTCCATGATTTAAAAACAACTATTGGTAAAGATATATATGAAAAATTTGGTTTAAAAGAAATGGAAGTAACTGATGAAGTCTTTAATTTACCTTGTTCTAAAGTATTTGACCAAGCTGAAAATAGATTACATACTATTAAAGCTGTGGTTTATGCAACAATGAGGGAAGATTAAATGAGTAAAATAGTTATTGCCTTAGGTGGTAATGCCTTAGGTAAAACTCCCGAAGAACAAATGAAGTTACTTCAAAAAGTTTCTAAGATAATTGTGAAACTTGTTAAAGATGGTAATGATGTTGTTATAACACATGGAAATGGTCCTCAAGTGGGACAAATAGCACTTGCTATGGAGTATGCGGCTTCAAATGGAGCTGGTACTCCTTACATGCCATTTCCTGAGTGTGGGAGTATGAGTCAAGGTTATATTGGTTATGGTTTAGAGCAATGCCTTTTAAATGAAATGAAAAAGGAAAACGTTCAAAAAAAATGCGTAACCTTAATAACACAAGTTCTAGTTGATGCAAAGGATAGTGCTTTTTCTAATCCAACTAAACCAATTGGAATGTTTTATAGTAAGGAAGAGGCTAGAAAGCAGGAAAAAGAAAAAGGTTATACTTTTGTAGAAGATGCTGGACGTGGGTATCGAAGAGTTGTGCCATCTCCGATGCCAATAGATATCATTGAAAAGGATACTGTTAAAGAACTTTTTCAAAATGGTTCACTTGTAATTGCTGCTGGTGGTGGAGGTATTCCCGTTATAAATAGTGAGGATAACTTAAAAGGTGTAGAAGCAGTTATTGATAAAGATAAAACTGCTGCACTACTAGCTAAATTAATTGGTGCTGATACGCTTCTTATTTTAACTAGTGTTGATAAAGTATCAATACATTACAATACTGATTTTCAAATTGATTTGGATGTGTTAAATGTTCAAGAAGCTTTGAAGTATATTTCTAATAATGAGTTTGCTAAAGGAAGCATGCTTCCTAAAATAGAAGCTTGTTTAGATTTTGTTAAAGGTACTAACAATAGAGCAATTATAGGTTCACTAGAAAAAGCAGTTGATGCTATAAATGGTGATTCTGGCACAATTATAAAGGAGGAAAAATAAAATGGCAAAGGCTAAGAAAAAGGCTAAACAAATGTTATCGTCTTTTTCAATAATAATGATTTTAATATTTGGCCTTGGAATATTATCTCATTTACTTCCAAATGCTAAGTTTGTTGGTGATACTATAGTAAATGGAAGTGGTACTGTTGGAGCAACTCTTTCGCAAGTTTTAATGGCTCCGATTCAAGGTTTTGAAAATGCTATAGATGTTAGTATTTTCATTATGATGCTAGGTGGTATGCTTGCAGTTATTAATAAAACTGGTGCATTAGAAACTGGTATCAAAGTTTTAGTTCATAAACTAAAAGGTAAAGAAATTTGGTTGATTCCAATTCTTATGACAGTATTTTCTGTTTGTGGTACAACTTATGGTATGCTTGAAGAAACTGTTGGATTTTATGTTTTATTATCTGCTACTATGATGGCTGCTGGTATGGATCCACTTGTTGGTTCTGCGGTTATTCTTCTTGGGGCTGGTAGTGGATGCTTGGGTTCAACAATTAACCCATTTGCAACAGGTGTTGCTTTAAGTGCTCTTCCAAAAGGGATAACAGCCGATAATGGTTTTGTTATTCTAATTGCAACATTCATATGGCTTACAACATTAATAGTTTCAATACTATTTGTTATGAATTATGCTAAAAAGGTTCAAAAAGATAAAGGTTCAACATTCTTATCTTTAAGAGAACAAAAAAATGCTGAAAAAGCTTATGGTAGATTTGAAGATGATAAAAAAGAAGTTAAGTTATCAACAACTCAAAAGATTACATTAATATTATTTGGATTAACATTCCTTGTAATGATTATTGGATTTATTCCATGGGGTAAATTTAATGTTACTATTTTTGATAAATTTACCGGATGGTTAACTGGTTCATCACTTGGTAATTGGTGGTTCTACGAAGCTGCTTTATGGTTCTTAATTATGTCAATTATCATTGCAATTGTTAATAAGCTTGGTGAAAAAGGTTTTGTTGATGCATTTGTTGATGGTGCTGATGATATGATTGGGGTTATTTTAGTTATTGCAATTGCAAGAGGTGCTAGCGTACTTATGGCAGAAACTCATTTAGATAATTATATTATCTTTAATGCTGCTGATTTCTTACGTAAACTTCCTGAACTTGCATTTGTTCCACTTAATTATTTACTTCATGTTGTACTTTCATTTATAGTTCCATCTAGTAGTGGACTTGCAACACTTTCTACACCAATTATTGCTCCACTTGCGGCAGAACTTGGTTATAGTGTTGAAGTTTCAATTATGACTATGGTTGCTGCAAATGGTTTAGTTAATTTAATTTCTCCAACTTGTGGTGCTATAATGGGTGGACTTGCACTTGCTAAAGTAGAATACTCAACTTGGTTTAAATGGGCTATTAAACTTGTAATAGTTATAGGACTATTAAATATGTTTGTACTCAGCTTATTTAGTTTACTTGTTTAATTTATAAAATACTCACATAATTGTGGGTATTTTTTTTGTGGACATATTTAGTGCATGAATACTAAAATTAAAACTGATAGAAATGTCAATCTTAAAAGTTGATAATTTCTATCAGTTTTTAAATGAGTGTTAAAAATTTAAATAATTAATTATGTAAGCTCCCTTTTATTTTTCTAAGCAAAGCATTTACTTTAACTTTTTCATAAGCTTTTTGATGAATACTTGAATTGATTGTTTTTTCTAAGTCCTCTTCTGGTTTAGGGGTAACAGCTGTTATTATTTGTTTTAATGTATTTGGCTCTATTATTTTATTCCCAAATTGACTTATTTCTATGCTTAATTGTTCAATGTCTTCTTTAGGGCTTGGAAGATTTAAGTATTTATATATTATATAAGCATTTTTTAATGCTGTATCTTTAATGTGTTTAAAAAATGAGTTTCTTTTATGTTCTATTTTTGAAATAAAAAATCTATAATAAGAGCATCCAGTAGTTGGAATAAGTCCACATTTTTTCTTGTTTTTTTCTTCGATGACCATTGGTACTAAAAAATGCTCAATATTATTTTCGTAATCTGTATCTTCTTCATTTTTTCTTGAATCCCAGGTTGCATCAATAGCATAAATTCCACATATATTGTATTTTGGATCATTTAAATATACAATGTTTGCTGCATGTCCTGCTGTTTTATCAGTTATATCATCCCAGTAACTTATTTCAACTGGAATATGTAAAATATTTGCAATTGCTGCCACCAGATTTGAATATCCTGTACACACTATTTTATCCCCATTTAAAATATCAGTTATACTTCGGCTTTTGCAATACTTTTCTTCTTGATTTTCTTCATTATATATTCTTTTTTTTGCAATGTTGTAAATATAAAAAATACTTTCAGCTGGAGAATAGTTATTATCAATTGCTGTTTTAGCTAAGGATAGTAACTCGTTATAAACATCAATCATTTCTTTTAAAGTTGTTTCTCTTCCCTCATCATATTTTCTGTAGAAAGTAACGTTTTCAGATATAAGTGGATGAGTAATTATAGAGTATGAATCTTCAAAGTTTAGATTTGATAAGTTTAAAGCTAGTTTTTCTTTACGTTCTAGAAGCTTAATAGGTAAATCTTTAATATCTAATATTTCTATCATTGGTCTTGTATCTTTTAATGCTTTAGGTAAATCAATATTTTCTAAAAGTTTGTTTATGTCTTCTTCACTAGATAAACCAGGAATAATGTTAAAATTTTCTATGCTAAGTTGTGGGTTATTCATAAATGCTAAGTATTGTTGTTCTGTTTTAAATGATAATCTTAAAACATTATCATCAAACAAATCAGCTAGTTTTTCTTTTGGATAAATATCATTTTTTGATATTATTACATCTACTTTATACATAATAACCCCTGCTTTCAAGTAGTTATCCTAACATTTTTACACTTGTTTGTCAATTTTTATAATTTTAAAATTGAATATTAATTATTGCTTGTGCTAAAATAATAATGGAGGATAAGTTATGAAAACAATTAATGATATTGAAATTAAAAATAAAAGGGTAGTATTAAGACTTGATTTTAATGTTCCGGTTGAAAATGGTGTTATTAAAGATAATTCTAAGATTGTAAAAAGTTTAAAGACAATAAATTATTTACTTGAAAATAATTGTAAAGTTATTATACTTAGTCATTTTGGAAGAATAAAAAGTGAAGAAGATAAACTTAAGAATAGTTTAAAAGTTGTTGGAAAAGAACTTGCTAATCTACTTAAAAGAGATGTTAAGTTTTTAGATAATTGCTATGGTGATAAAGTAAAAAATATTGTTGATGAATCTAGTTTAGGTGAAGTAATACTTTTGGAAAATACTAGATTTATGGATGTTCCAACCAAAAAAGAAAGTGGAAATGATTTGGAACTTGCTAAATATTGGGCAAGTTTAGGTGATGTATATATTAATGATGCTTTTGGTTCAATGCATAGAGCTCATGCATCAACTGCAGGAATTGCTAAGTTTTTACCACACACTATTGGCTTTTTAGTTATGGATGAACTTGAACATTTAAATATTTTGATTTCTGGAACTCCACATCCTTTTACTGTTTTTATGGGCGGTGCAAAAGTTGATGATAAACTGCCTATTATTAAATCATTAATTGATAGATGTGATTATTTACTTTTAGGTGGTGGTATTGCTAATTCGTTTTTAAAAGCTAAAGGTGCTGATGTTGGTAATAGTTTGGCTACTAGTGATGAAAATGTTTTAAATGAACTAAGAGAACTTATGGATAAAAATAAAGGTAAGATTGTTTTACCGGTAGATTTTACTATTGATGATGGTGTTATCTATGATTTAGGTAATAGAAGTATTGATTTATATAAAAAATATATTGATAATAGTGAAATAATATTTGTTAATGGTACTTGTGGTAAGTTTGAAGATGAAAGATTTATGGAAGGAACTGAAAATTTGTTTAAAGCTTTAGCAACTACATCAGGAAAAGTAATTATTGGTGGTGGAGATACTGCGAGTGCATGTAGTAAATTTGGTTTTGAGAATAAGTTCTATTATATTTCTAGTGGTGGTGGTGCAACACTTGAATATATTGCTGATGGGAATTTGAAAGCTTTAGAATGGATGGAGTAAAATGAAGTATTTAGTTTGTAATTTTAAAAATAAATTACTTAAAGATGATATTTTAAAATATAATAAAAGTTTAGTGGATATTGAAACTAAAGTTAAATTAGTTTTATGCCCACCCTCAATATATCTTGATATGTTTGATAAAAGTGGCTATGAACTTGGTGTGCAAGATATAAGTTCTTTTATGGATAAAACTATTACTGGAGAAATTGAAGCTACTCAAGTAAAGAGTATGGGTGCTAAATATGTAATAGTTGGTCATAGCGAAAGAAGAATATATAGGCATGAAATAAATATTGATTTTATAAATAAGATAAATAATGCTGTAGAAAATGGACTTAATGTTATATACTGCATTGGTGAAACTTTAAATGAAAAAGAAAATGGAAGAACTTATGAAGTGTTAGAAAAACAAATAAGTGAAGTTTTAAATAATGTGGAAATTAAAAACATTATGATTGCCTATGAACCAGTGTGGGCGATTGGTACTGGTAAAGTTCCAGAAGCAGATGAAATAAAAGAAAATATTAAGTTTATAAATGATATTATAATGGAAAAATATGAAGAAAAGTTAGATATTTTATATGGCGGAAGTGTAAATGATACTAATATTGGAGAGTTGTGCACTATTAAAGGATTAAATGGTTTTCTTGTTGGAGGAGCTTCTTTAGATCCAAATAAGGTTAAGGGTATGCTCATAGAAATGGAGAAGTAATGAAAATACTTCTTTTTTAGTGTAAGTCAAAATTTGCACAACAGATTACTCAAAATTTGCACAATTAGGTTGATATTGTGTTAAATTTTTGTTGAAAGTATTGGTGCTAAGCTATATCATTATAGAGAAAATGATACTGGTGTAGAAGTTGATGCTATAGTTGAATTATCTGATGGTGAATATGGTGCGATTGAAATTAAGCTTGGGTCAAATAAATTTGAAGAAGCTGTTGAAAGTCTAAATAGATTTTATAATTTAGCAGAAGTTAAACCAAAATTTATGTGTGTTATTTGTGGACTTTATGATGCTGTTGTAAAAAGGCCAGATGGAATATATATTTTTCCAATAACGGCATTAAAACCATAAATAATATTATTAAAGATAGACTTGTTTTATCTTTTTTCTTTGGTTTGTGACATAATTCGACATAAAGTGTCAAATGTTTACAGCACTTGACATCATGTGACAAAAGTTTTTGTAGCTTTTTGAAATATTCTATCTTATAATGAAGTTGTGGGTGGAAGAATAAGATATATTTTGAAAGGAAAAAACACATGAAGAAAACAGTAAGAGTAGTTGTAGTAGATGACAATGAGGCAGTGATAAGGAGTGTTAAAGAGTACTTTAAAAATAGTGAGGTAGTGAGTGTTGTTGGTGGTTTCACTAATGGCAAAGAAGCTTTAAACTATTTATTATCTTGTCCGGAAGCATATGACTTATTAATGCTCGATTTAATTTTAACAGGTATTGATGGCATTAGAATAATTGAAGAAATGAATCATAAGAAGATTAGTAAAAAGATAATGGTTCTATCAAGTTTTAAAGATGATTTTACTATTAGAAGGGTCCAAGCTTTAGGTGGTAGTTATTTTATGCTAAAACCAGTTGATATGGATGTTGTTAATAGTAGGATTATGGATTTAGTAACTCATAAGGAAGAAATGAGTATTGCAAGTTCGGGTAAAATTGAAATTAAAGTAAGTTCACTTTTACATGACTTAGGTATTCCTTCACATGTAAGAGGTTACCAATATATCAGAGAGGGTGTTATGATGCTGTATGCAGAAGATGGTATGGCAACACTTGTTACTAAAGAGTTATATCCGAAGATTGCTAATAAATATCAAACAACATCTTCAAGAGTTGAGAGAGCCATTAGACATGCTATTGAAATAAGTTGGAGTAGAGGCGATATTAAGCTTATGGAAAATTTATTTGGTAATAGTATTGATTTTGATAGAAGTAGACCTACGAATGCTGAGTTTTTAACAACTATAGCAGATAGATTTAGAATGGATACTCAAGAACTAGTTATGTAAGCTTTGTTATTCAAGGCTTTTTTATTGTAATTTTTTTTTAAGTGTGCTATTATTTTGATAGTGAAGGTGGAAAAATGAAAAAGATTTTAACTATTATATTAGATGGTTTTGGTTATAGGGAAGAAGAAAATGGTAATGCTATTAAAGCGGCTCATATGAATACTTTTCATGAACTTTGGAATAAATATCCTCATGCACTACTTGGTGCTAGTGAAGAATATGTTGGTCTTGCACATGGTCAAGCTGGTAATAGTGAAGTTGGACATATGACTATTGGAGCTGGTAGACTTTTAAAACAAAATGAAATTTTAGTAAATGATTTTTTTGTAAATCCTGATATGGAAAATAAGAATGTTTTGAAATTATTAGAAAATAAAGATAAAGATGTTCATATAATGGGCCTTTGTAGCGATGGAAATATTCATGCTGGTGTAGATGATTTTTTAAATATGTTTGATTTTTTAGTAAATAATGGTTTTACTAAAATACATTTTCATTTGATAACTGATGGTAGAGATACTGGTGTTATGGATGCTAATAAATATATTGATATGATAAAGGCAGCTATTAAGAAAAATGGTTGTGGGGATATAGCAACTATTGCCGGTAGATATTATGCGATGGATAGAGATGAAAATTGGGATCGAACTAAAGCGTATTATGATTTAGTTGTAGCTGGTAAAGGTACTAGTTCTATAAATATAGAAAAAAGTATTAAAAGTAGTTATGAAAAAGGCATTACTGATGAATTTATAAAACCTATTAAATGTAGTAATAATACTATTAAAAATGGTGATGTAATTATGTGGATGAATTATAGGGCAGATAGAGCTAAGCAAATACTTTCATCTATTGTTAACTCTAGTTCTTTTGAAGGTTTTAGTGTGCAAAATATGAAAGATACTTTAGTGTTTAGTTTTTTACCTGTTGATAAAAAAATTAAAACATATAATTTGATTGAACCATTAACTGTAAAAAATTCTCTGGGACTATATTTAAGTGAACTTGATTTTACTCAAGCTAGAATTGCTGAAAGCGAAAAATTTCCACATGTTACTTACTTCTTTGATGGTGGTATTGATGGCAAAATTAAAGGATGTGATAAGTTTCATATTCCATCACCAGATGTTGCTACGTATGATTTGAAACCTGAAATGAGTTGTGTTGAGGTTACTAAAAGAGTTATTTTATCAATGAAAAATGATTATGATTTTATTTTAGTTAATTTTGCTAATCCTGACATGGTTGGTCATACTGGTAATATGGATGCTGCTACGAAGGCTTGTATGGCTGTTGATATGTGCCTTTCTAAAATAATGGAAAAGGCTGATGAAAACTTTTATAAAGTTGTAATACTTGCTGATCATGGTAATGCTGATACAATGATTAATGAGGATGGAAGTGTGTGTACAACTCATACTACAAGCTTAGTTCCATTTATAATATGTGATGATAAAATTAAATTAAAAGAAAAGGGTTCTTTAGTTAATGTAGCACCAACAATTCTTGATTATATGGATATCGCTATACCCAAAGAAATGGAAGGAACTGAGTCTTTAATAATTGAATAGGAGGTTAATATGTATTATTATAAAGTAAAAGAAAATGAAATATTTAAATATGAGGTTTTATTTAGTGTTGAGAAAATAAAAAAACTTCAAAGAGAATTAGTTAATAATTGTGCTATAGAAGAAAAGTATGACTATATTTCTTATGGTGTGCCTTTTAGAGAAAAAGGAGTTAATTATAAAAAATTTAATTATGAATTTATTGGAGTTAAAGAAGATTTCTATGGAGATTGGAAACTTTATAAAGTTAATGTAATTAAATATGTTAATCCATACTTATATGATTTAATTGAAAAAATATTACGAGGAGATGTTTTAGCTTTAGAAGAACTTTTCTCAAGAAAAATTGAAATGAATAAAGAAAATGAAGTAAAGGATATTAATTATTATTATGATGCTTTTCAACATTTATTTGATGTAACTTTGGTTGATAAAATAGACTTGGAAACTTATAAGAGAATAATGGAATTTGCAAGTTTGCCAGTAAGTGAAAACGAAGAAGGTTGTGAAATGATTCTTAATAGGACCAAATAACAATTTAATTAATAAAGTAATATTAATTTATTGCTTTTTTAAAGAGTTTTATACTTTTAAATTTAAATAAATACAATGATTAAAAGTAGTTCTTAACAAAATGAAAATTGTTAAGAATTTTTTCTTGACTTTTTTTAAAAAAATTTATATCCTTATAGTAGGAGGATTAGTGTAGTGAAAAAGACAAATAATAACAGAGGGTTTACACTGACAGAATTAATTGCTGTTATAGTTATTATAGGTATACTTATTTCTGTTGGGACAATTACTTTTATAAACGTAAGAAATAAAGTACTAAAAAAAGATTATAATAATTTAGTTACTTATTTAGAAACAAAAGCTTCGGAATATGCAAATGATACAAATATTACTACTATTAGTGTAGAAGATTTGATAAAAGAAGGGTATGTTAATCCTGATGATCAAGATAATGTTTATAATCCTGAGACAAAAGAAAGCATGAATTGTTATATAATCAAATCTACTTTTGAAGATGGAAAATATGTGGCAAAATTAGCACAAGATTTAGGTAAAGAAGAAGGAAAATGTAAAACTTATACTAAAACAAATAGATTTTCAATGTGTAAATATAATAATGAAACAAAAAAATGTGATAATCTTGATAAAGATGTTTGGTATAATAAAGATATTACTTTAGGGGTTAAATATAGTAATAAGGATGAAATTATAAGTGATGCAAATGCAACTTTTAATTGGACGAGTACTAATGGATTTTCTAGTCAAGAAAATTTAGTAGAAACAAAAACTAATGTGATAAGTCAAAATACATATAAATGTGAAATTACAATTGGGGAAAATATTGATGAAGTAAATGCTGTTATTAATATAGATAAACAAGCACCAACAATTCTTGATATAAAATATGATAAAAATTGGGCGAGTGAAAAAAATGTGGTTGTTGAAGCTTATGATATGGATGGTTCTGGCATTTTAGGTTATTCATTTGTTGATGAAAATGCAAGTTGTGGTTCATTTAAAAGTGAAAATAATAAAAAATATACTGTTGTTGGAACAAATACTTATAAAGTATGTGTAAGTGATAAAGCAGGAAATGTTTCAGAAAAAACTTTTGTAATTGATAAAATTGATACTGCTACACCTGTAGCGCCAGATATTAAAGCTAGTGATAATATAACAAGTGGCAAATGGCATAATAAAGAATTTACTCTTAATTTTACAAGTAATAATGAATTAAGTCAAAGTATTATTACATATTACTATAGTTTTGATAATAAGAATTTTGTTTATACTGGTGATACTTTGAATGTAAGTGTTAAATATCATGATGAAACTGTTTATGTAAAAGCGTGTAATGAGGCTGGTACTTGTAGTAATGTAAAAAATTATAAGATTATGATTGATTTGGAAGCCCCAGTTATTAAAGTTAAATCTAAAACACTTAAATATGCTCTTAGTAGTAAAGAAGATGTACTTAATAATATAACTGTTACAGATGCAGTAAGTGGTGTTGACTATGTAAATATTGTGGTTAATGATAAAGTCATAAAAAATATTAGTACTCTTACTGCTGGGGTTTATACACTTAGATATGAAGCATATGATAAAGCTGGAAATAAATCTGTTAGTGAAAATGTTAGTCTTACAATTTTTGTTCCTCAAGTAGATGTTGATTATACTGAGGATGAAATAACTTATGTTGTGCCAATATCTGGAACATATAGAATTAATTTGTGGGGAGCACAGGGTTCTGGTTCAGGAGGAAAAGGCGCTTATTTAGGTGTTACTGCTTATTTTGAAGCTGGTGATGTACTTACAATGGCTGCTGGAGGAACTAATGGTTATAATGGCGGTGGTGTTGGAGCTAGCGGTACTTCAAGTGGTGGTGGAGCAACTACTGTTAAGAAAAATGGAACGTACATTGTTAGAGCTGCAGGCGGTGGCGGAGGAACTTCTGGTACTGCTGGAGGAAGTGATAATGGTTCAGGTGGTGCTAGTGCTGGTGCCGGAGCTGGAAGAAGTGGTACAAATAGTGGTGGTGGTTCATCAAGTTTAGATTACAATTATAGCTGTAATTGTGATACTTGTGGCGGAGGATGTAAAGAACAATCTTCTTATGACTGCCGTTGTAGTACTTGCGGTGGAGGATGTAAAGAATATTATGATCATTATTGTGCTGAATGGAAGGATTGTAGTGATAAATATCCTGGTTGTAAAACATGTGTTAAAGATGTAGCAAATTGTAAAACTTATTATCCAACTTATGATTGTAATTGTCGTACTTGTCATTATTGCTCTGAATATTATCCAACTTATAGTTGTAATTGTAGTACATGTACAACAAAAGGCAACTCTGGTCGTGGCGGAAGTAATTATATTGCTAATGGAATAACTGTTGTTGAAAAAGTAAATGGTAATAGAAGTGGTAATGGTAAGTTGGAATTAAAATTTGTTAGTTAATTGGAGGATTTATGAAAAAAATTGGAATATTGTTAATAACGCTTTTGTTAGTTTGTGGTTGCGGAAAGAAAAATGATAAAGGAGTAGAAGAACCTAAAACTATTGATTTTGAAGCAAAAAGAGAAGAACTTAATAATAAGCTTCTTGAATATGGTAAACTTGTTTATGAAAATGATACTTGGATTTATGGTGATATTGAAAAAGGTGTTTATTTTATGACTTTGAAAGAGATGAGTGAAAGAAATAAATATGATATAAGTATGTTTGTTAATCCTGAGACTAATAAAGCATGTGATGTTGAAATGACAAAAATTGAATTTTATATCGATGGAAGAGAAGGTAATAAAAATACTTATCATTATAATCCTGTTTTGGATTGTGGGTTTTAAAAATAGATTGAAAAATCTATTTTTTTGTAATTAAAAATGCAACTTTGAGTGAAAGTTTATATTAATGTTAAAAAGTTGATGAATTAAAAAAATAAAAAAAATGCACATTTTTGCTTGATTTTTCATAGACTTTAATGTTATAATTGTAGTCGTATGGCTGCGTGGATGTGCGAGGTTACCGATACACTAGGATGAGTTGGTAGTAAAAATGGTGGAAACGGAGAACTTGTGCGGAGTATGTCTATACTAGATATAGGCGAAAGGAGGACATGAAAAAATGTCAAAAGATAAAGTTAGAATTAATTTGAAAGCATATGATCATCAATTACTTGATGTTGCTGCTGGAAAAATTGTTGAAACTGTTAAAAGAACTGGTGGCGAAATTTCTGGACCTGTTCCACTACCAACAGAAATTGAAAAAGTTACAGTATTAAGAGCAGTTCACAAATATAAAGATGCAAGGGAACAATTCGAAAGAAGAACTCATAAGAGATTAATCGATATTAAAAACCCAAGCAAAGAAACTGTTGATGCATTACAACACTTAGACATACCTAGTGGTGTTGATGTAAATATCAAATTATAAGAAAAGGAAGGAAAGAAATTATGAAAGGAATCTTAGGACGCAAAGTTGGAATGACTCAAGTATTTACTAAGGATGGTAAGTTAATTCCTGTTACAGTTATTGAAACTGAACCTAACGTAGTAATGCAAGTTAAAACTGTTGAAAAGAATGGTTATAATGCAATTCAACTTGGTGTATTCGAAAAGAAAGAAAAACAAGCAAACAGACCAGAAATGGGAAATGCTAAAAAAGCTAATACTACTCCTAAGCGCTACTTAAAAGAAATAAGAGATGTAGAATCAACTTATAATATTGGTGATACAATTTCTGCTTCAGTATTTAGCGTTGGAGAAGTTGTTGATGTAACAGGTACAAGTAAAGGAAAAGGTTTCCAAGGGGTTATTAAACGTCATAACCAATCTCGTGGACCAATGACTCACGGTTCTCATTATCATAGAAGACCAGGTTCACTTGGTACTATGTTACCAAAGAGAGTTTTGAAAGGTAAAAAATTAGCTGGACACATGGGTGTTGATACAGTTACTATTCAAAATCTTGAAATCATCGAAGTAAACGATGCAGAAAACTATATTTTAGTTAGTGGAAATGTTCCAGGTGCAAAAAATTCTTTAGTATTAATTAAGGCTGCTGTTAAAAATAGCAGAAAGGAAGCCCCAAAAGAAATTCTTACTTATGAAGTAGAAACTGTTGTTGATGAAGTGGTTGAAACTCCAGAAGTAACAGAAGAAGTTACTGAAACAGTAGAAGGAGTAACAGATACTAAAGAAGAAGCTAAGGAAGAAGAAAGTAAGTAATACTTGCTTAGAAAGGAATTAAAATGACAAAGATAAGTGTTAAGAACCTAAGCGGTGAAAAAGTAAAAGATTTAACATTAAATGATAGTATCTTTAAAATTGAAGTAAATGATGATGCACTTAAGAAAATGATTCGTTTACAATTAGATGCTAGTCGTCAAGGAACAAGAAAAACTAAAAATAGAAGTGAAGTTTCTGGTGGTGGAAGAAAACCATGGAAACAAAAAGGAACTGGTAGAGCTCGTCAAGGTAGTATAAGAGCTACTCAATGGGTTGGTGGCGGAGTACCATTTGGTGTTGGTAACCGTGACTTTAGTTTCAAAATTAATAAGAAAGAAAGAGTGCTTGCATTAAAGAGTGCTTTATCTGAAAAAGTATTAGAAAAAGCTTTAGTAGTTGTTGATAATTTCAATATGGAAAGTACTAAAACTAAAGATGCATTAAAAATGTTAGATGCATTAAAATTAGAAGATAAAGTATTATTTGTTACAAGTGATGATGCTGCAAATCTTTATTTAGCAACAAGAAATTTACCAAATTGTTTAGTAATATATGCTGAAGAAGTAAATGTATATGATTTAGTAAATGCTGATGTAGTTGTTATGGATGAAGCTGCAGTAAATAAAATTGAGGAGGTGCTTAAATAATGAGACATTATTCTGATATTATTATTGCACCAGTTATTACTGAAAAATCTATGGCTGAAAGACAAAATGGTGTTTATACATTTAAAGTAGCTAAAGATGCTGACAAAACAGAAATTAAGAAAGCTATCGAAGAAGCTTTTAAAGTTAGTGTAGTTAGTGTTAATACATTAAATACAAAATCTAAAAGAAGAAGAGTTGGAAAATATGCTGGAAGAACTAAGACTTATAAAAAAGCTATTGTTACTTTGGCAGAAGGCTCTTCAATAGAAATATAGTAGGGAGGAAAAGAATATGGCTATAAAACATTATAAACCAACGACTAATGGTCGTCGTGGAATGAGTACACTAGCAAATGAAGAAATTACAACTTCAACTCCTACTAAATCACTTTTAGCTAGTAAGAGTAAAACTGGTGGAAGAAATAATCAAGGTAAAATGACAGTTCGTCACATTGGTGGTGGAGCTAAAAGAAAATACCGTGTTATTGATTATAAAAGAAATAAAGTTGGTGTTACTGGACGTGTTGCAAGTATTGAATACGATCCAAATAGAAATGCTAACATTGCTCTAATTAATTATAAAGATGGAGAAAAGAAATATATTATTGCACCAAATGGATTAAAAGTAGATATGATTATCGAAAATGGTGAAAATGCAGATATCAAAGTTGGTAACGCATTACCGCTTAAAAATATTCCGGTTGGTACTATGGTTCATTGTATTGAACTTCAACCTGGCAAAGGTGCTGAAATGTGTAGAAGTGCTGGAGCTGGGGCTCAAATACTAGGTAGAGAAGGTAAATATGTAATGCTTCGTTTACAATCTGGTGAAACAAGACTTGTTCTTGGTAACTGTATTGCAACTATTGGTGTTGTTGGAAATGAAGATTACAAACTAGTAAACTTAGGTAAAGCTGGTAGAAAACGTCATATGGGTATTAGACCTACAAACCGTGGTTCTGTTATGAACCCTAACGATCACCCACATGGTGGTGGAGAAGGACGTGCTCCTATCGGACGTAAGAACCCAATGACTCCATGGGGTAAACCTGCACTTGGAGTTAAGACTCGTAAGAGTAAAAAGAAAAGCGAAAAGCTTATAGTTAGTAGAAAGGCTAAATAATAGGAGGAAAAATGGCAAGAAGTTTAAAAAAAGGACCTTATGTTGAAAAATCACTTATGAAAAAGGTTCAAGAAATGAATAAAAGTAATAAAAAGACAGTTATTAAGACTTGGTCAAGAAGATCTACTATTTTTCCTGATTTTGTTGGTCATACTATAGCTGTTCATAATGGAAAAGATTTTATTCCAGTTTATATAACTGAAGACATGGTTGGACATAAATTAGGAGAATTTTCACAAACTCGTAAATTTACAGGCCATGCAGGTAATAAGTAGGAGGTAACATGGAAGCATACGCAATTCATAAAAATGCCTTAATTAAGCCTAGACTTGCTAGAATGACAATGGACTTAATTAGAGGAAAAGATGTTGAAACTGCTAGAGGAATATTAGAAAATACTAATACTAAAGCTAGTAGATTAATTCTTAAAGTTTTAAATTCAGCTGTTGCTAATGCTGTTAATAATAACGGTGCAAATGAATCTGAACTTAGAATTAGTGAATGTTACATTAATCCAGGACCTGTTTATAAGAGAATTAAATTTGCAAGTCGTGGAAATGTAGACCGCCATGATAAGAGAAGTAGTCACATTACTGTTAAAGTAACTGATGAAGCGAAGGGAGTTAAGTAATAATGGGACAAAAAGTAAATCCTATAGGATACAGACTTGGTGTTAATAAAACTTGGCAAAGTAAATGGTATTCTAAAGATAATTATCAAGAGTATTTAATTAATGATATTAAAATTAGAGAATATTTAGAAAAAAATCTTAAAGAAGCCGCTATTGCTAGTGTTATTGTAGAAAGAAGAAACAATAAGTGTGAAGTTAGTATCTATACTGCTAAACCTGGTGTTATCATCGGACGTGGTGGAGAAGATATAGAAAAATTAAGAAAGAAATTATCTAAATTAGTTAATGAAGAAGTATTTGTTAATATAGTTGAAGAAAAAAATCCAGATTTAAATGCTTCATTAGTTGCTCAAAATATAGCTAGTCAAATAGCTGCTAGAGCACCATTTAGATCAGCTCAAAAAAGAGCTATTAGAAATGTAATGAAAGCTGGAGCTAAAGGATGTAAAACTGCTGTATCAGGAAGACTTGGTGGAGCAGAAATGGCTAGAACTGAAGGTTATACTGAAGGTACTGTGCCACTACATACTATCAGAGCTGATGTTGATTATGCTATAGCTGAAGCTGATACAACTTATGGTAAAATCGGAGTTAAAGTTTGGATTTATAAAAATGAAATACTTCCTGCTAAAAAGACTTTGAAGGGAGCTGATAAAAATGTTGATGCCAAAAAGAACTAAATATCGTAAAAGTCATAGAGTAAGCTATGATGGAAAAGCTAAAGGTAATACAGAATTACATTTTGGTGAATACGGATTACAAGCTGTTGAAGGCGGATGGATTTCAGCTCGTCAAATTGAAGCAGCTCGTATTGCAATGACACGTTATATGAAACGTGGTGGAAAAGTATTTATTAACATATTCCCACATATGCCTAGAACTAAAAAACCTCTAGAAACTAGACAAGGTAAAGGTAAAGGTTCAGTAGATGAATGGGTAGCAGTTGTTAAAAATGGAAAAATTATGTTTGAAATTACAGGTGTTGATGAAGCTATAGCTCGTGAAGCTTTAAGACTTGCTTCTCATAAATTATCTGTTAAAACAAAATTTGTAAAAAAAGAAGAAGTAAAGGATGGTGATTCTCTTGGAAATTAAGGAACTTAGAAAGTTATCTACAGAAGATTTAACTAAAAAAATCAAAGATACAAAGGAAGAATTATTTACAAAGAGAATGCAACATGCAAATGGTACACTTGAAAAACCAGTTGAACTTAAAATATTAAGAAGAGATGTTGCAAGAATGAAAACTATTCTTAAAGAAAGAGAAATTGATGGAGGTAATAAATAATGACAGAAAAGAAACAAGAATTAATTGGTAAAGTTGTTAGTGCATCTAATAACAAAACAATAACTGTTAATGTTGAAACATCAAAAAGACATCCTTTGTATAAGAAAAATGTTAAATATTCAAAGAAATATGCTGCTCATGATGAAAAGAATGAAGCAAAAGTAGGAGATACAGTAAAGATTAGAATGACTAGACCATTATCTAAAACTAAAAGATATGAACTAGTAGAAATTTTAACTAAAGCTGTTATCCTTTAGGAGGTATTATTATGGTAATGCAAGAAAGTAGACTTAAAGTTGCTGATAACTCAGGAGCTAGAGAACTATTAGTTATTAGAGTTCTTGGTGGTTCTAAAGTTAAATATGGTAATATCGGGGATGTTGTTGTTGGAACAGTTAAAAAAGCTATTCCTAACAGTCCAGTAAAAAAAGGTAAAGTTGTTAAAGCCGTAATCGTTAGAAGCGTTGAAGGCGTTAGAAGAAATGATGGTTCTTATATCAAATTTGATGATAATGCATGTGTACTTATTAAAGATGATAAATCACCAATTGGTACTCGTGTTTTAGGACCTGTAGCTAGAGAGTTAAGAGAAAAAGATTATATGAAAATTGTTTCTCTTGCTTCAGAAGTATTATAGGAGGCAAAATGAAAGTAAAAGTTGGAGATACTGTTAAAGTAATTGCTGGTGCTGATAAAGGTAAAACTGGTAAAGTTATTAAAACATTAAAACTTGAATCTAAAGTAGTTGTTGAAGGTGTACATATTGTTAAAAAACATAGTAAACCTACAAGTATGAATGATAAAGGTGGAATATTTGAAATCGAAGCTCCTATACATGTTTCTAATGTAAAGGTAATTGATGAAAAAGAAGCTAAAGCTTCTAAAAAAAGCGAAAAAGTAGAAGAAAAAGCTGAAAAGAAAGCTAAGACTTCTAAGAAAGTGAGTAAGTAGTTATGAGTAATTTTAGAAAATTATATGATGAAAAAATTGTTCCAGAATTAATGAAAGAACATAATTATACTACTATTATGGCTGTTCCAAAACTTGAAAAGATTGTTATCAATATGGGTGTTGGAGAAGGTAGTAAAGATGAAAAATATATTACTGCAGCTGTAAAAGATCTAGAAGCTATTAGTGGTCAAAAACCTGTTGTAACAAAAGCTCGTAAATCAATTGCTGGTTTCAAATTAAGAGAAGGTCAACCTGTTGGTGTTAAAGTAACACTTAGAGGTGAAAATATGTATAACTTCTTTGAAAAATTAGTAAGAATTGGGCTTCCTCGTGTTAGAGATTTCCGTGGAGTTTCAGGACATGCTTTTGATGGAAAAGGAAATTATACAATTGGAATTAAAGAACAATTAATATTCCCAGAAATTGAATATGATGAAGTGTTAAAAGTACGTGGTATGGATATTATATTCGTTACTACTGCAAAGAGCAATGAAGAAGCTAAAAGTTTATTAAAAGGCTTTGGAATGCCTTTCAAGAATTAAGGAGGCACTATGGCAAAGAAAAGTATGATTGTTAAAAATCAAAGAACACCTAAATTTTCAACTCGTGCTTACACAAGATGTAATCGTTGTGGAAGACCTCACGGTGTATTAAGAAAATATGGAATTTGCAGAATTTGTTTTAGAGAACTTGCAAATGAAGGTAAATTACCAGGTGTTAAGAAATCTAGTTGGTAGAAGGAGGAAAATTATGTTTGTACAAGATAAAATAGCAGATATGTTAACTCGTATTCGTAATGCTAATCAAATGAGATATGCAACTGTTGAAGTTATTGGTACTAAAATGACTTTAGGTATTGCTGAAATACTTAAAAATGAAGGTTATATTGCTGATTATGTATATGAAAAGAATACAAATGGTGATAAATTAACTTTAACACTTAAATATGGTCCTAAAAAAGAAAGAGTTATTGTTGGACTTAAAAGAATTAGTAAATCTGGTTTAAGAGTTTATGCTAAAGTGGATGAAATTCCTCGTGTTCTAAACGGACTAGGTATTGCTATAATCTCAACTTCTGAAGGTTTAATGACTGATAAAGAAGCAAGAAGTAAAGGGTTAGGAGGCGAAGTTCTTGCCTATATATGGTAAGTAGATTATTATGAGTAGAATAGGTGAAAGAAAAATAAGCATTCCTGACGGCGTTACAGTTAGCGTTAATGGAAACGTAGTAGATGTTAAGGGACCTAAGGGAGAACTTACATTAGAATTTAGTAAACTAGTTAGTGTTTTAGTAGAAGATGGTGTTGTTTTAACTAAACAAATCAAACCAAGTCAAGAAGCTAATATGATGCAAGGAACTACTAATTCATTAATTAGTAATATGATAACAGGTGTTTCTAAAGGTTATGATAAAGGATTAGAAGCAGTAGGTGTTGGATATAGATTCCAAGTTAGTGGTAATAAAATTACTATTAGTGCTGGTTATTCTCATCCAGTTATTATGGAAGCGCCAGTTGGTTTAACAGTTACTAGTGAAAGTAATACAGAAATTACTATTCATGGTATTGATAAACAAAAAGTATCTGAATTTGCGGCTAATGTTCGTAAAGTAAGAGAACCAGAACCTTATAAAGGTAAAGGTATCCGTTACAAAGGTGAACATGTTCGTCGTAAAGAAGGAAAGAAAGCGGCATAGGGAGGAGTTAAAGTATGATTAAAAAAGAAGCAAGTAATAAATCACGTGTAAGACGTCATGAAAGAGTACGTAAAACTATTAGTGGTACTGCTGAACGTCCTAGATTAAATGTATTTAGATCTAATAAAGGTATTTATGCTCAAGTTATAGATGATGTAACTAAGACTACCCTTGCTAGTTCTTCAAATTTAGAATTAAAAATAGCTAATGGTGGTAATATCGAAGCAGCTAAAGCTGTTGGAAAAGATATTGCTGAAAAATGTAAAAAATTAAAAATTAAAACTGTGGTATTTGACCGTGGTGGTTACCAATATCATGGTAGAGTTGAAGCTTTAGCAGATGCTGCTAGAGAAGCTGGACTAGAATTTTAAGGAGGGTAGCATGAGAAAAGAAGATAAAAGACAAGAAAAGAAAAATTTATTAGAAGAAAAAGTTATTTCTATTACTAGAGTTACTAAAGTTACTCAAGGTGGTAGACATTTCCGTTTCTGTGCTACTGTTGCAGTTGGAAACCGTAAAGGTTTAGTTGGTATTGGTAGTGGAAAAGCTAATGAAGTTCCAGAAGCTATCAAAAAAGCTTTACAAGCTGCTAATAAAAACGTATGTAAAGTTGCACTTAGTGATGGAAGAACTATTCCTCATGAAGCTGAAGCAAAAGTAGGTAGAGCTGTAGTTCTAGTTAAACCTGCTAAAGAAGGACGTGGAATCATCGCTGGTGGTGCTGCTCGTGCAGTTCTTGAACTAGCTGGTGTTAAAGACATAGTTGCTAAATCTCTAGGAGCTAATACTCAAGTTAATGTTGCTAAAGCTACTTTAGAAGCATTAAAGAGCCAAAGAACTCCAGAACATATAGCTGAACTTCGTGGCAAGAAAGTTGAGGAATTATAATATGAGATTAGAAAATTTACCAAAAACTAAAGAAATGAAAGCATCTAAAAGAGTTGGTAGAGGACCAGGATCTGGAATGGGTAAAACATCTACTCGTGGAGAAAATGGTCAAAAATCAAGAAGTGGTGCTTCAATTAAAGCTTGGTTCCAAGGTGGACAAACACCTCTATATAGAAGAATTCCTATCAGAGGATTTAATAATAAGAATTTTGAAACTAAATTTGCTGTTATTAACTTAAGTGATTTAGATAAATTCTTTAATGATGGTGATGTTGTTACTCCAGAAGTACTTAAAGAAAGAAAAATAATAAAGAAACAACTTGACGGAGTTAAAGTATTAGGTAGTGGTGAACTTACTAAAAAGCTTACTGTTAAAGCTAATAGATTCTCTGCAAAAGCTGTTACAAAAATTGAAAATATTGGTGGCAAAGCTGAGGTGATTTAGATGTTTCGTGGCTTTTCTCAATTGTTTAATAAAGCTAACAAAGATTTAAGAAAAAGAATATATTTTACATTATTCTGTTTAGGTCTTTTTGCTCTAGGATCATCCGTTACGATCCCTTGGGCGAGTCAAATTTATCAAGACCTAGGTTTCTTAGAAATATTTAATATCATGAGTGGTGGTGGACTTAGAAGCTTTTCTATATTTGCTTTAGGAGTTTCTCCATATATTACTGCATCAATAATTACACAATTATTGCAAATGGATATTATTCCATATTTCAAAGATTTAAAAGAACAAGGTTATGTTGGAAGACAAAAAATCAATAAAATAAACCGTTATATGGGTATTATTATTGGTTTCTTCCAAGCCTATGTATTATGTATTGCTTATATGGGTAGTGCTAGCACTTTTGTTCAACTTAAAACAGCTTTAGTTATGACTGCTGGTACGGCATTCTGTTTATGGATGGGTGATCAAATTACTAATAAAGGTATTGGTAATGGTCAATCTATGTTAATTATGGCTGGTATAATTCTTAGTATGCCTCGTATATTTATCGGTGCTTATGATGGATTTATTACAAGTGGAACATATGAATCAGCATTAGGCATTTTATTCTTTAGCTTATTTATACTTACATATATACTTATTATTGTAGGTATTATATGGATACAACTTGCTGAAAGAAGAATACCAATTCAATATGCTAATAAGTCAACAAGTGCTTATGGTGCCCAAAATAGTTTCTTACCAATAAAGCTTAACTCTGCTGGAGTTATGCCGGTAATATTTGCATCAATTCTTACAACAATACCTGCAACAATAGTTGCACTTACTAAGAATCAAAATGCAATAGATTTTGTTAATAAGTATATTGTGTATAATACACCAACTGGTTTTGTATTATATATTATACTAATATTATTCTTTGGATATTTCTATACCTTTATGGTAATGAATCCAGATGAAATGAGTAAAAACTTAAATGAACGTGGTGGATATATTCCTGGAATAAGACCTGGTGAAGATACTAGTAAATATATTAGTAATTCAATGGGAAAACTTACTTTTGTGGGAAGTATATTCCTTGTAATACTTGCAGCCATACCTGTTTTGTTCTCACTAATATTTAAGCTATCAAGTGCTGTAACTATTGGTGGAACAGGAATGCTTATCGTTGTAGGTGTTGCAATTGAAACATATAAACAAATGGAAAGTAGTTTAGTAAGTAGAAGTTATACTGCTAAGAGAAAGAGATTAAGATAGTATGAAAAATATAATATTTATAGCTCCTCCCGCAGCGGGAAAAGGAACTCAAAGTACAATGTTAAAAGAAAAATTTAATTATAATCACCTTTCAACTGGTGATATGTTAAGAGAAGCAATTGCTTCTGGTTCTGAATTTGGGTTAATGCTTAAAAATATTATTGATGAAGGTAAGTTAGTAAGTGATGATATAATGATTGATTTAATTAAAGAAAAACTTAATAACTTAGAAGGAAAGCCATTTATTCTGGATGGTTTTCCTCGAACTCTTAATCAAGCAATTGCTTTAGAAAGCTTACTAGATAAAGAATATGAAGTAATATATTTAGATTTAAGCGAAGAAGAAGCTGTTAATAGAATCTTGGGTAGACTTACATGTAGTTGTGGAAAGTCATATAATCTAAATGTAGAAGCTTTAAAACCAAAAATTGATGGTATTTGTGATGGATGTGGAAGTAGCCTTGTTAAAAGAGGAGATGATAATGCTGATGCATTCAAAGTTAGATATAAATCTTTTATAGATAATACAAAGCCATTAATTGATTATTATGAAGAAAAAAATAAACTTCATAAAATAGATGTTAATAGAAATGTAGAAGATATCTTTAAAGATATCATGGAAGTTTGTAATGATTAGTATTAAGAGTGATAGAGAAATTGAATTAATGAGAGAAGCTGGTAAATACTTGGTTGATACTTTTAAATATATAGAAAAGTATATAGAAACAGGTGTTACCACTAAGAAATTAGATACATTGATTCATGAATATATAATAAGTATTGGATGTGTTCCTTCTTGTTTAGGTTATGAAGGTTATCCTGCTACAAGCTGTATATCAATTAATGATGAAGTTGTGCATGGAATACCTGGAGGACGAAAAATCAAGAATGGTGATATTGTTTCAATAGATTTAGTTTTAAGTTATAAAGGTTATCATGCTGATGCTACTAGAACTTATATTGTTGGCAATGTAAGTGAGGAAATTAAAAATTTAGTAAAAGATACTAAAGATGCATTTTATGCAGGTGTAGCAAAGGTTAAAGAAGGTGCAAGAGTTAGGGATATAAGTTGTGCGATTGAAGATTATGCTCATAGTCATGGTTTATCAGTAGTTGAAGAATTATGTGGACATGGTATTGGACTTGAAATGCATGAAGAACCTGATATTTGTAACTTTGATGACGGCAATATGACTAGACTTAAGGCTGGTATGGTTATTGCTATTGAACCTATGCTTAATTTAGGTAGTAAAAAAGTATATCTATGTGATGATGACTGGACAGTTAAAACTATGGATGGTAAACCATCATGTCACTATGAAAATACAGTATTAGTTACAAAAGATGGATATGAAATATTAACAGGAGATTAAAATATGGGAAAAAAAGATAAAATTGAAGTAGAAGGAAAAGTTACTGAAGTTTTAAAAGGTAGTGATTACTTAGTTGAACTTAGTAATGGACACACTGTAAAAGCCTACGTTTCTGGTAAAATGCGTATGAACATGATTCGTATTCTACCAGGTGATAAAGTTACAGTGGAACTTTCACCATACGATTTAACACGTGGGATTATAAAATGGAATAATAGATAAGGAGTGAAATTATGAAAGTTAGACCATCAGTAAAAAAGATTTGCAAAAAATGTAAAATCATTAGAAGAAAAGGAAAAGTTAGGGTTATTTGTGAAAATCCTAAACATAAACAAGTACAAGGTTAAGGAGGAAATATAAATGGCAAGAATTAAGAATATTGAATTACCAAATGAAAAACATACTTGTATTGGACTTACAGCAATTTATGGTATTGGTAGAAATTTAGCAAAAACTATCTGTGAAGATGCAAATGTTGAACCAACTAAAAAGATTAAAGATTTAACTGAAGATGAAATTGCTAAACTTCGTCGTGAAATTGATAAATACACAGTTGAAGGTGACCTAAGACGTGACGTTCAAATGAGTATAAAGAACAAAATGGAAATAAATTGTTATGAAGGTATTAGACACAAAAAAGGATTACCTGTAAGAGGACAAAGAACTAGTAGAAATGCTAAGACTCGTAAAGGTAAAGGAAAAGTTGTAGCTAATAAGAAAAAGGTCGGAAAGTAGGGTGTTAATATATGGCATATAATAGAAGAAAAAGAAAAGTAAAGAAGAATATTCCTGAAGCTGTTGCTCACATTCATTCAACTTATAATAATACTATTGTTACTATAAGTGATAAAGAAGGTAACGCTATTAGTTGGTCATCAGCTGGTAGAATTGGTTATAAAGGAAGTAAAAAGAAAACTCCATTTGCTGCTGGACTTACTAGTGAAGCTGCTGCAGCAGCTGCTGTTGAAGCTGGAGTTAAAAAAGTTGATGTATTTGTTAAAGGTCTTGGACCTGGAAGAGAAAATGCAATTAGATCTCTTCAAACTGCAGGACTTGAAATTACAAGTATAACTGATGAAACACCAATTCCTCATAATGGATGTCGTCCACCAAAAAGACCAAGAAACTAATAAGGGAAAGGAACGTGTACTATGATAAAATTTGAAAAACCAGACTATAAAATTACTGAATATCAAGAAAGCAGTCATTATGCTAAATTTGAAATTGAACCATTAGAAAGAGGTTTTGGTACTACAATAGGAAATGCTATGAGAAGAGTACTTCTATCAAGTTTACCTGGTAGTGCTGTTACTTCAATTAAAATTGATGGAGTTTTACATGAATTTCAAAAAATAGAAGGTGTTGTTGAAGATGTTACAACTATAGTATTAAATATTAAAAAATTAGTTGTTAAAAATCATTCAACTGGAGAAAAAGTTATAAGAATTACAAAATCTGAAGAAGGACCAGTAACAGCTGGAGATATCGAAAAAGATGCTGATATTGAAGTTATGAATCCTGAACTAGTTATTTGTAATTTAGTTGCTGGAGGAAAAATTAATATTGAAATGACTGTTAATAATGGTCGTGGATTTACACCAGCAGCTGTTAATAAAGCTAATATGGACAAAAACGTTGCAGGTGTTATTGCAATAGATTCAAATTACTCACCAATCGAAGTTGTTAAATACGAAGTATTAGATACTCGTGTTGGTCAAGATGAAACTTATGACAAATTAGTTATGGAAATTACTACTGATGGTAGCATGACTCCAGAAGAAGCTATGGCACTTGGTGCTAAGATATTAATTGAACACTTTACAATAATCTCAGATTTAAATTCAATTAGTAATATTGCTAATATTATGCAAGAAAAGAAAATTGATACAATGACTAAGACACTTGAAACACCAATTGAAGAAGTTGAATTCTCAGTAAGAGCTTATAATTGTTTAAAGAGAGCTGGTATTCATACCGTTCAAGATTTAGTTAACAAAAAAGAAGTAGAAGTTACTAAGATCAGAAACTTAGGAAAGAAATCATTAAAAGAAGTTCTTGATAAAGTTGAAGAATTAGGACTTACATTTAAGGAGTAGAATATGAAATATAGAAAATTAGGAAGAGAAACTAGAATTAGAAGAAGTATTTTAGCTGGACTTACTAAAGATGTAATCATGAATGGTTATGTTGTAACTACTGAAGCTAGAGCTAAAGAAGTAAGAAAATTTGTTGATAAAATGATTACTTATGGAAAAGATGGTTCACTTGTTGCTCGTAGAAAAGCACTTGCTTTCTTACATAATGATAATGAAGTTGTATCTAAAGTATTTAATGAACTAGCTAAAACTTATGAAACTAGAAATGGTGGATATACTAGAATTATTAAACTTAAAGAACGTCGTGGAGACGATGCTTTAGAAGTAAAACTAGAATTAGTTTAATTACATGAAAACAATTAACTTAATGGTTAATTGTTTTTTATATGTAAATTTGTTTAGATGAGAAAATAAGCAAAAAAATTTGCGGTTATAGCCGCAAAAAATAGAAAAAATAAAAGTTTTGCGGTTGTATCCGCAAAACTTGACAATAATATAAAAGAGATGTATAATGGGTTTGGTGATGAAAAATGATTATAAGAGAAAAATATTTAAATCAGTTGATTGAAACTAAAGATTTGAACTTAATTAAGGTTATAACAGGTGTTAGAAGAAGCGGTAAAAGTACTTTATTGTTACAATTTAAAGATTATTTAACTAATAGCGGTATAGATAAAAATAATATTATATATATGAGTTTTGAAAGTGCTGAATGGTATGATATTAAAAATTATAGAGATTTATATAATTATATTAAAAGTAAATATAATGGAACAAAACTATATTTATTATTAGATGAAGTTCAAAATATAGGAGAATGGGAAAAAGCTGTAAATTCATTTCTAGTTGATATTGATGCTGATATTTATGTTACTGGTTCAAATGCTAATTTATTATCAAGTGAACTTACAACATTGCTTGCAGGTAGAGTTTATACAGTACAAATATACCCATTATCTTTTGCTGAATATATACAAATATATCCATTTAAAAATAATGAAGATAAGTATAAAATGTTTGATAAATACTTAAAATTTGGTGGTATGCCAATGCTTGCTAGTTTAAATGATAATGAAAGACTTATGGTAAATTATTTATCTGATATAAAAGATGTAGTGTTAAAAAAAGATATTATTGCTAGAAATAAAATTAAAGATATTGTATTTTTAGATAATTTACTTCAGTATATGTCAACCGTTATTGGAACTTTAATTAATCCAAGTTCTATTGCAGAATTTATGAAAAAAAATGGTAGTAGTATTGATAATGAAACGGTAGATAAATACTTAAAAATGATTGAAAATGCCTATTTTATATATAGAATACCAAGATATGAATTAAAGGGAAAACAACTGCTTAAAACACAAGGAAAGTATTATTTTGTTGATAATGGGCTTAAAAATATTTTATCTGGTTTTTCATCTTATGACTCTGGTAACAGTTATGAAAATATTGTATGTATGGAATTACTTAGAAGAGGTTATGAGGTTTATGTTGGTAAATATAATGATTTAGAAATAGATTTTATAGCTATAAGTCCAGAAGAAAAAATTTATTATCAAGTGGCAAGAAGTATTCTTAGTGAAGAAGTCGAAAATAGGGAAAAAAGGTCTTTGCTTGCTATAGATGATAATTATAAAAAAGTTATTTTGACAATGGATAATGCCTATAATAAAGTAATTGATGGAATTGAAGTAGTAAATATTGTTGACTTTTTACTAGAAGAAAAATAGTATAATGTTATGTTTTTAATCCATAATATAAGTGGAGGAAAAATATGAAAGATAAAGAATGTAATTGTTGTGAAGATGCTAAGTTTGGTGTAGCATATATTGACCCAGAGTCTGGTTTACTTTGTAGTAAAATAGATACTGGTATGAAGCTTCCAAAAGGAAAAAAAGTTCTTGCACCTAGAATTTGTACTAAGTGTGGAAATACGGAATGGAAGACAATTGATAACTAGAAAGTAAGCTGTTAAAAGCTTGCTTTTTTTGTGCGAAAGTATGCAATTTTGCTTGTAATTTGAATATATATTTGTTATAATACTTGCGAGTAAAGAAATTACTCCTTGCTTCTAAGGAAGCCGAAAAGACCGTAAGGAGGTGAATATTGATGACTAAGTATGAAATTATGTTTATTGTTAAGTCTACATTAGATGAAGAAACTATTAAAAAGACTAGTGAAGATTTACAAAAATTAATAAACAAGAAACCATCTAAAGTTATCGAATTCAAAGAAATGGGTAGAAAGAAATTAGCTTATCCTATTAAAAAAGAAGTTAGTGGATACTACTATGTTATGACTGTTGAAGTAACACATGAAACCCTTCAAGAATTTGATAGAAAAGTTTCTATTAATGAAAATGTTTTAAGACATTTAATTATCAAAATTGAAGGAGAATAGTAATGAACAAAGTAATATTAACTGGGAGACTTACAAGAGATCCCGAATCAAGAATGACTCAAAGTAATATGGAAATATCAAGATTTTCACTAGCTTGTCAAAGTGACTTTGTTAGCCGTGATGGTGAAAGAGAAACTGAATTTATTAATTGTGTAGCTTTTAATAGAAGTGCTCAAACTATTAATAGATATTGTCGTAAAGGACAAATGATTTTAGTTCAAGGTAGAATTAGAAATAGTAGTTATGATGCACAAGATGGTACTAAGAGATATACAACAGACGTTGTAGTAGATAATTTTGAATTCTTAGGAAGTAGAAATGATGGTGCAAATGCTCCAGCAGGTGCAGGATATAGTGCTCCAGCTAGTAATAATAGTGTAGCATATAGTCCACAAGCTCCAGCAACACCTAGTGCTGTTGAAACAACTGATATTAGTGAAGATCCTTATAAAGACTTTGGAGATGAATTTACTTTAAGTAGTGATGATTTACCATTTTAATTAAAGGAGGATAAGAATAATGGCAGAATTTTATCGTAAGAAAAAGAAAATATGTCAAATGTGTGCTGGAAAAAGCGTAGATTATAAAGATGTTATGATTATTAATAAATATATTAATGATAAAGGCAAGATTTTACCAAGAAGAATGACTGGTGCTTGTGCTAAACATCAAAGACATATTGCTGAACAAGTTAAATATGCAAGATTTATGGCTTTAATACCATTTGTTAAATAATTTAACTCACCTTTGGGTGAGTTTTTCTATACTTAGAATACTTATTGTGATAAAATGTTTATAGGTGAATCGTATGCAAAAAGATAAAAGATTAGTAGTAGTATTCTTAGTAGTAATATTTGGTGTATTTTTATGTATTCCAAGTAAATTTATACTTGTTAAAATGGGAATAATGAGTATGAATATGGATAACTTTTCTGAATATAAAGGAAATACTGAAAAGAATATTGTGGATAAGTTAAATAATATTGTTGGTAAAATAGAAAACAATATTGAAAATAAAGTTACTAATTATTTTCCTTTGTATAGTAATTTAAATACGTTGTATCAAAGAGTGAATTTTGCAAGCAATAAGCTATTGTTTAAGGATGTACCTATAAAAACAAATAGTGATGGTGAATATATATTTTATGATAAAGTAAATGAGTTTTATTATTTAACAAATAAGTATAGTGATGAAGAATTGGATGCAAGATTAGAAAAACAAGTTAAGTTTTTTAATGAGTTAAGTAATAAAGGAATAAATGTAAATATTTATATACCTACGAGATATGAATTTACTGAATTAAAAGAAAATAATTTAAGTAAATTTTTAGATGAATTTGTAAACAAACTTGATAGTAAAATAAATACTAGAGTTATGAATGTCACAAGTATAGATGAGTATAAAAAGTATTTTTATAAAACTGATCATCATTGGACAATTTATGGTGCTTTAGATGGTTATCAAGATATTTGTGATATGTTAGGTATTCAAAAATTAAATGATTTAAATGCACTGGAACATAAAGAAAAGAAATATTATGGTTCTCTTGCTAAAACTGCTTTAAATGATAGTATAAATGATTATATTAGTGATGTAGATATAAAACTAGATTATGATGTATATGTAAACGGTAAAGAAACTGATAAATTATTTAAACCTAGAGAAATAAGACTTGATAGAGATTATAAATATTATGATTATTATGTTCAATATTTTAATGGACAATATGGGAATGTAGTTTATGATTATCATGATGATAATAAAGAAAACTTGCTTATAGTGGGGGATTCTTATTCTTGGCAAATAGATTATTTAATAGCTAGTTCTTTTAATAAAACACATGTTATTAATTTAAGATATGATGAATATAAAAATAAAGAGTTTAATTTAAGTAAGTATGTTAGTGATAACAATATTTCTAAAGTATTATTCTTGTATGATGGTGGTTCAAGTATATTTGACCAATATAATTATGATTTTGAAGGGAGAGTAAAATAATGGTATTTTCTAGTTTAATTTTCTTATTTTGTTTTCTTCCAATATTCTTAATTTGTTATTTTGTACCTAAAAAAAGAAAGACAAGAAATATTGTTCTTCTTATATTTTCATTAATGTTTTATGGTTATGGTGAACCAATTTATGTTCTTTTAATGATACTATCTATTTTAGTTAATTATTATATAGCTTTAGTAATGGATAAAAGTAATAGTAAAAAGAAATGGTTAATAACCAGTTTAATATTTAATTTGGGCTTGCTTTTTGTATTTAAATATACTAATTTCTTTTTGGATAATATAAATAATTTGTTTAATTTAAATATTAAATTTTTAAGTATAAGTTTACCTATAGGAATTAGTTTTTATACATTTCAAATACTTACTTATGTTATTGATGTTTATAAGGGAAAAGTCGATGTTCAAAAAAGCATTATTAATTTAGGATGTTATATTAGTGCTTTTCCTCAGCTTATTGCGGGACCTATTGTTAGATATGAAACTGTAAATAGTGAACTTGATGATAGATGTGAAAATGTAGAAAATTTTGCAACTGGAATAAGAAGATTTGTTATTGGATTATTTAAAAAGGTTGTAATTGCTAATGAGATGGCTTATGTTGCTGATACTTTATTTGCATCTAATATTGCAGAGTTAGGCGTTTTGGGTATGCTCATTGGTGGAATAGCATTTACTTTCCAAATATATTTTGACTTTAGTGGTTATAGTGATATGGCAATTGGACTTGGTAAAATGCTTGGATTTAATTATTTAGAAAACTTTAATTATCCATATATTGCTCGCAGTATAACTGATTTTTGGAGAAGATGGCATATTTCGCTATCTACATTCTTTAGGGATTATGTTTATATTCCTTTGGGCGGTAATAGATGTAAAAGTGCGCGTCATATATTTAATTTATTTGTTGTGTGGGCTTTGACCGGACTTTGGCATGGTGCTAGTTGGAACTTTGTTTTCTGGGGTCTTTTCTATTTCATATTATTAGTTTTAGAAAAATTTGTATTTAAAAATATTGATAAATTACCTAAAGTTTTAGGTCATATTTATACATTTAGCTTAGTTACTTTTGGTTTTATAATATTTTATTTTACTGATACAAGTACTTTGGTGGAAGCAATTAAAACTTTATTTGGTGCCAATGGTTTTGGTGACTTAAGTGTTTTTACCCACTTTCAAATAATAAAGGTAAGAACAATAATTATCTTTGTTTTAGCTATATTTGCTTGCACACCAATATTTAAAAATATGCTAGATAAGAAAAATAAAATGAGCGATGTAATTATAATGATAATGTTTTTATTAAGTATTATAAGTATTTTGGCATCAAGTTATAATCCATTTATATATTTTAGATTTTAAATTTCAAAGTGCAATTGTTTGGTTTCAAAGTGCAAAATTTGCACTTTGAAATTGTTTTTTTGTTATAAAAATGATATAATATTGTTTACTTAAGGAGGTCTTTTAAATGAAAGTAATTTTATTAAGTGATGTAAAAGGAAAAGGTAAAAAGGATAGCGTAATTAATGTAAGTGATGGTTATGCTAATAATTATTTAATTAAAAATAATTTAGCTGTTCCTTATACAAAAAGAAGTAGTGAAATATTAAGTGAAGAATTAGATGAAAGACAAAAAAATGAAGATGCTTTAGTAGCTAGTTTAAATGAAATAAAAAAGAAATTAAATGGTAAAACTATAACTTTTAAAGTAAAAACTGGTGAAGCAGATAAAGTATTTGGTACGATATCTAATAAGCAAATATCTGAAAAATTAAAGGATATGGGATATAAAATAGATAAGAAATGTATAAAAAGTGATATTGCTATAAGTAGTTTAGGGGTTACTAAAGTAGTAATTGAACTTCATAAGAAAGTTAAATTTGACTTAAATGTTGAATTAGTTAAATAGGAGGGTTTATGGCAAGAAGTATGCCTTTTAATCAGGAAGCTGAGATGAGTGTCTTAGGTGTTGCTTTTTTAAATAATAATGAAGTAAGTAAAATTGTTGAAGAAGTAACAAGTGATATGTTCTTTGATGAGAGAAATAGATATATATTTAATGCAATTAAAAGTCTGCATGAAAGTAAGACACCAATTGATGTAACAACTCTTAGAAATGAACTAGATAAAGATAAAAAGTTTAATGCTGTTGGGCTTGATTATATTACTGAAGTAATTGATAGTGTAGTAACAAGTGCTAATTTAGATTTTTATATTAAGATTATTAAAGATTATGCTGTTAGAAGAAATTTAATTGAAACAGCTAATGATATTATTACAACGACATATGATGAAGAAGATGTAAATAGATTATTAGATAGTGCTGAAAAGAATATATTAAATGTTGTAAGAGCAAGAAGTGTTGGGGATTTTGTACCAATTAGTGAAATACTTAGAAGAGCACAAGCTAAACTAGAAGAACTTGCTAAAAATAAGAGAAGTATTACTGGTATTGAAACTGGTTTTCCGGATTTTGATAAAATAACTACTGGATTTCAAGGCGGTGAAATGATAATTCTTGCTGCTAGACCTGGGATGGGAAAAACTGCGCTTGCTTTAAATATGGCTGCTTATGCTGCAACACATACCAAAAAGGCTGTTGCCATATTCAACTTAGAAATGTCAGCAGAAATGCTTATTAATCGTATGATTTCTTCAATTGGGCAAATTGATGCGTATAAACTTCAAACTGGTAATATGCAAGAAAAAGATTGGAAGAGATATAATGAAGCTTTATCACAACTGGCAGATACAAATATATATATTGAAGATAATGCTGGTGTTACTGCTCAAGAAATTAGAGCTAAATGTAGAAGACTTGCTAATAGTGAAGATGGCTTAGGTTTAGTTGTAATCGACTACCTACAACTTGTAAGTAGTGGTTCTAGAAGAGTTGAGTCACGTCAAGTGGAAGTATCAGAAATATCTCGTTCTCTTAAAACTATGGCCTTAGAGCTTGGTGTTCCTGTTATAGCATTATCACAATTATCAAGAAGTGCTGAAAAAAGAGAAAGCAATCAACCAATGCTTGCAGACTTACGTGAATCTGGGTCACTAGAACAAGATGCCGATATGGTACTTTTCATAAATCGTAAAGATTATTATGAAAAAGCTAAAGATTTTAATCAAAAAATAGTGCCAGCAGAATTAATTATTGCTAAGCACAGAAAAGGAGGACTTGGAACAGTTAACCTATTATTTGAACTTAATATGAGTAGTTTTAAGAGTCAATTAAAGGCAGCTGGAGATGAAAATGAATAATAAAAGTAAAATTATAACTGCTAGTTTATCAATATTAATTGTTGTTTTATATATTTTAAATGAAAAATATGATTATGGTTTTGATGAAGCTTTAAAAGGTTATCAAATATATTTAGATGGTAAAGAAATTGGTCTTATTCAAGATGAAAATGAATTATATAGTTTGATAAATAAAGAACAACAAAATATAAAAGATAAGTATAATGTTGATTATGTTTATCCTCCGGATGGTATTGATATAGTAGAAGTAAAAACGTTTGATGAAAGCTATATGGGGGTAGAGGATATTTACAAAAAAATAGAAAATGCAGATGATTTTACAATTAAAGGTTATGTTATAACTATTAAACCTCAAGATAAAGAAAAAATTGTTATAAATGTACTCGATAGAAATGTATTTGAAGAAGCTTTAAAAAAATATGTTTTATCGTTTGTAACTGAAGAAGAGTTAGATGATTATAATAATGGTCATCGTAGTATTACAGAAATTGGTTCTGTTATAGAAAATATGGCATTTGATGAAGCTATTACTATTAAAGAAAGTTATATTAGTGTTAAAGAAAAAATATATACTGATGTTGAAAGTTTAAGTCAGTATTTGCTATTTGGGCCAGATGCTAAAATGGATACTTATACTGTTAAAGCTGGTGATAGTATTGCAAGTATTAGTGAAGATAATAAAATGAACTCACAAGAATTTTTAATTGCAAATCCTAAGTATAAAAGTGAAGATTCTTTACTTGCTGTGGGTAGTAGTGTTAATATCACTATCATTGACCCGATTATAACACTTACATATGATGTATATGAAATTAATGAAAATATTACCCCATATACAACTGCAAATCCTGTTGTTGATAATACAAAAGAACCTAGTTATAAAGAGCTTACAAGAGCAGGTGTTAATGGTATAACTTTGATTCATAGTTCATACCAAGTTATTAATGGTGAACGTTCAACTGGTGTTGAAATTAAAGATAGAAAAGTTATAAGAGAAATGGTTGAAGAACAATATACAATTGGTAAAAGATATGGTGGATATTATTATCCAACTAGTGGTTGGGGTTATCCTACAGAATATCCTTATGTTGTTACAAGTCCTTTCCAATGGAGATGGGGAAAACACCACGATGGTATTGATATTTCTGGTACTGGTTATAGATCAAGAATATTTGCTGTTGCTGATGGTACTGTTGTTGAAGTTGGTTATAGAAGTACAGACGGTAACTTTGTAATTATTGAACATGAAGGTAATATTTATACACAATATGCTCATATGTATGCAGCTACTGTAAAAGAAGGTCAAAGTGTTAAAAAAGGTGATCAAATTGGAGAAATGGGTAATACTGGTTTTGTTCTTCCAGCACCAAGTAAATATAATCCAACTGCTGGTACACACCTTCACTTTGGTGTATCAATAGGTTGGCCATTCCATGGTTCTTATTCATTCCAAAATCCAACGAGGTATATTAGGTTCTAATGAAAGTTGTAGTGTTATCAAGTGGTTCTAAAGGTAATGTAACTTATTTAGAAACAAAAAATAAAAAGTTTTTGTTAGATGCAGGAAGAAATTATAAATATATTAATGAAAATTTAAAAGATATTGGAGTGGATATTAAATCAATTGATTATGTGGTTATTACCCATAATCATTCAGACCATATTGCAGGTCTTAAAACTGTTTTGGATAAAACTGGGGCGGCACTTATTGTTAGTGAAAAACTATTTTATTCAATTGAAGATGTAAAGGAATATAAACATATTATCGTGCTTGAAGATGAAATAGACTTAGATGGAGTACATATTACTTCATTTAAGTCTAGTCATGATGCCCCAGATTCTAGAAATTATGTTTTTGAAGAAGATGGAAAGAAAATATGTTATGTAACAGATACAGGTTATGTAAATACTAAGAATTTTAAATATTTGAAAAATTTAGATGTTTACCTTTTTGAAAGTAATCACGATATAGAACTTCTTACACATGGACCTTATCCAGATTGGCTTAAAAGAAGAGTACTTTCTGATGAAGGCCACCTTTCTAATAAAGCATCATCATTTTATTTAACTAAGTTAATCGGAGATAAAACTAAGAAGATAGTATTAATTCACTTGAGTGAAACCAATAATACAGAAAGTGTAGCAATGGATACTATAAATAATACTTTTAAAGAATATGATATTGATTTTGAAAATATTGAGTGTGCTAGACAAAATGAAAAGACGGAAGTAATTGAAATATGATTAAAATACTTTGTGTTGGGAAAATAAAAGAAGATTACTTAGAAAAGTTAATAGATGATTATAAGAAAAGAATAGGTAAATATATTAAAATAGAAATAGTTGAACTTAAAGATTTTGTTGATTATGATAAAGAAATTAATAATTTAGCAAAAAATATTAAGAAAAGTGATTATAATATTGGACTTGATTTAAGTGGAAAGATGTTTACAAGTGTAGAATTTGCTGAAAAAATAGATGAAATTTTACCAAGAAATAGTAATATTACATTTATTATTGGAGGTTCTTTAGGTCTAAATGATGAAATTAGAAATCTTTGCGATGAACTAATTAGTTTTTCAAAAATGACTTTTCCTCATGGTTTGTTTCGAGGTATTTTACTTGAACAAATTTATAGAGCTTGTAAGATTAATAATCATGAAATGTATCATAAGTGAGGTATTATGGAAATAGAAAGAGTTAAAAATATGAAAGTAGCTTTGACACATGCAGGAAAGTTTCATGCTGATGATGTATTCGGAGCTGCTTTTTTAAAGATAATAAATCAAGATATAAAAATTATAAGGAGTAATATTGTTTTAGATGATTTTGATGGTTTAGTTTTTGATATAGGAATGGGGAAATTTGATCATCATATGGCTGATAATGAAGTTCGTGGAAATGGCATTCCTTATGCTGCTTATGGAAAGTTATGGAGAGAATTTGCACCATCTTTATATGGAAATTATGTTTATGAAAGTATTGATAGAAAATTAATTCAAGATTTAGATTTGGCAGATAATACAGGAAGTTATAATGCGTTAGCAATTGCTATTGATGCTTTTAATCCTGAGGATGTTAAAAATAGTGATAATGAATTTTTTGAAGCAATGGAGTTTGCTAGAAAAATACTTATAAATATGGTAGATAAACAAAAGAGACATGAAAAGGATTTAGTGAAGGTAAAAAAGTATTATGAAGAAGCTGAGGATAAAAGAATAGTTGTTTTAGATGAACCGCTTTTTTATAAAGATTATTTGCCATTTACAGAAGCTATTTATGTTGTGTATCCGTCTAATAGAGGAGGATTTGCTGCGCAAGGAGTAACTATAAGTCCAGATACAAATGAACTTAAGAAGGATTTTCCTAAAGAGTGGGTTAAAAATCTTCCACCTTATTTGAGATTTTGTCATACAAGTAGATTCTTAGTAGCATCAAATAGTTTTGAAGAAATTATGCATGCTGTCAAGGAGGCTTTAAAATGATTGGAAATGATTGGGATGAAAAGTTAAAAGTTATCTGGGATAGTCCTGGTTTTAAAAATTTTTATAGAAAAATTATGCATGAATATGATGTCAAAGAAATTTATCCTCCGAAGGATTATATATTTAATGCTTTAAAGCTTACTAGCTATGAAAATACTAAGGTCGTTATTGTAGGTCAAGATCCGTATCATGGTAAGGGAGAAGCTCATGGTCTTTCATTTTCTGTTCAAAAGGGTGTAAGAATACCTCCATCACTTCAAAATATTTATAAAGAATTAAATGATGATTTAGGTATTCCTCCGAAGGATAATGGAGATTTAACTGAATGGGCTAAACAAGGGGTTCTTTTGCTTAATGCTGTATTAACTGTTGAAAAAGATAAGGCTGCTAGTCATAGAAATTTGGGCTGGGAACCAATGACTGATTATATAATTAAACTTCTTAATTTAAAAAATGAACCAGTAGTATTTATTTTGTGGGGAAACTTTGCTAAGGAAAAAGCAAAGCTTATTACGAGTCCTCATCACTATATTATAATGAGTCCACATCCATCACCATTTTCGGCTTATTCAGGTTTCTTTGGTAGTAAGCCATTTTCTAAAACTAATGAATTTTTAGCAAAGAATGGTCTTGTACCAATTGATTGGTCAAAATAAGATTTAGAGATTGATATAAATTAATTAAAGTCATAAATTTAGGAATTTATGATTTTTTTTGATGAGATGTTTATGTCAAATTTTGTATGCCTTCATAAACTAAATTATAGGTATATTGTTATAAGGGGGTACTTATGTGAATTGTAAAAAGTTTGAAGAAATAAAGAAAAAGGTTTTGGAAGAGGAAAAAAAGTATAAATATTGTTGTGTTGAAGGTCCTAGAGGTAAAGCTGGTCCTACAACTATTAAGATTGGTAAAGTTACAAGTGTTTCATCATTTGATGATGCCAATATTATAAATTCTGGTACTGATGAAGATTTAGTGCTTGATTTTTTAATACCTAAGGGTGAAAAAGGTGATAAAGGGGATTCTGGACCTGCAAATATTGTTATTGGAAAAGTTGAAACTGTTGATGCTGATAGTGATGCTGAAGTTGTAAATTCTGGAACTCCGGTAGATGTTGTGCTTAATTTTAAAATACCTAAAGGGAAAAAAGGAGATAAAGGTGAAAAGGGAGATGAAGGACCACGAGGACTTCCAGGTGAAATAGGTCGTACTGAACATATTGCCATAGATGAAACTGAAACTTTAGATGCTGGAGAACCTGCTTTAGTTACTGATACTTTTGAAAATTGGGTTCATCATTTAGCTTTTTCAATACCACAAGGAGCTCCGGGTCCAAAAGGAGCTGATGGTACATCTTTTGTATCTGCATATGGTCTTAGATATTCTACTTCTACTACTCCGATTGCTATTTCTCAAGGTGTTGATACTATAATTATGTTACCTTTAGATGGTCCATCTTTATTTACTGAATATATTAACAATAATGCAATTAAGATTAAAGAAAATGGAGTTTATTTAATAAATTATTCTTTGTGTGGTGCTACGAATGAAGATTGTTCTTTAACTACTTCTGTTAGAGTTAATGATTTATTGCAACCTGCTACAGATACTACAACAGAATTTCAAGCACAAATAATAGGTTGTATAAATGGATTTACTATTGTTTCTCTTGATGTAAATGATATTGTTACTTTAAATGTAAAAGCATCTATGGCTGTTAATATGACATTTAATGGAAGCACTAGTGCTAAACTTAGTGTTATTAAAATACATTAATTAATTTATACAAATTAATTATTCTTATGTTTTATTAGTGCATAATTTATAAAAGGGAGTTGTTAAATATGCAAATAATTAATGATACTACGGTTGTTGTAAATGATAATGATGAATTAAAAAGTGTTTTAAGTGAAAATAATACTTATAATTATATATACTTAGGAAATAATATTGAAGCTAATAGTGGTTTTATTATAAATAGTAATAAAAGTAAAGTTATTATTGATGGAACATATAATGGAGTAAAATATACTTATACAAATTATTTAACTTTGGAAGAAGAAGTTATTAAAGCTAGTACTGGTAATAAGAAAATAATATTGCAAAATATGAATATTGAATTATCTAATCCTTATGGTGTTATTTATGTTCCATCACATCCTAATTATAGTAATGTTTTAGTTGAATATAAAAATATTAATTTTAATGGTATAGAATTATCATGTAATTATTATGGTTTAACTAAAATAACTGATTCTGTTATAACTGTAAAAGATACAAATAATGTTAATGCTCAAAGAGTGTGTAATTCTAATAGAATTATAATCGGGGGAAATACTTCAATTACAAGTAATTCTACTACTAATCAAGTGTTTTTCTTTAATGATGTAATTCCTTCTTTTGTAAAAATTGTTCCTAATAGTAAAGTAAATATTACAACTGATAAGGAATTTATGAATGGTACTAATAGACTTGATTTAATTGTTGGTCATGGTTCTGAATTCTTACTTACTACAGGAAATGGTTTTGCTATAACTACTACACATGGAGCTAGAAATGTTACTGTTGAAGAGATGGCTTCATTTACATTTATTGAAAAAAATCATCAAAGAGTACCTATGTGGGTTGTTTTTGGAGATTTTGTTGTTAAAACTGGAGCTAGTTTATCTGTACTTAATACTTATATGAATACCCCATCAGATAATTATAATATCTATTTTAAAGGTAATAATCAGAATTTTATATTAGATAATCCTAAATATGTAAATATTTATACTAAGAATGCTAATATATTTTATACAAATAATCCAGTTAATTTTGATTTTAAATTTAGTAGAATTAATATGTGGATTTATGCTCTTGATTATAATTTAGCTTGTAATATAGATGATGAGCCTGCTTACTTTTTTAGTAAGAATAATTATTTATCTGAAGTAAAAGGTGTTTTTGATAAAGATACTACAACTATTACTTCTCATAATCTTAGTGATAGTGATTTAAGTAATTTTTCTTTTCAAAATAAGAAAATATTTACTTTAGGTTTACTTAAAATTAATGTTCATCCTTTAAATAGTTCTGTAAATACTATATCTGGTCATACTATTAAAGATACTAATTTGAAAATAGAGTATGATGATAAAAGTTATTCTGCTACTAGTGATGAAAATGGTTATTTTGAAGTAAATATTGGCTCTAATATAACTAATAATAAAAGAATTAAGATAACTAGTGTTTTAAATGGCATTTTTAATGAAAGAATTGTTACTACACCTTTTCAAGGAGAACTTACTTTATTGAAAGTAACTGAAAATATACCTTTTGATGTAGATAATATGACTATGAATCCTATTATTGTGCCTAAGAAAAATGATACTATTGTAACTGTTGTTGATAGTAGGCAAAGTAGTACTAAATGGAAACTTTATGTAAATTATGTTAATCCTATGATAGAAAAAAGTGGAAAAGTATTGTTGGATTCTTTGTTTTTTAAAAAGTTTGATAATGATAGTATTGATTTAAAGACTGAGAAGAAACTTATTTTTGAAGCTAGTGATAATGGTGGAAATGTAAGTGTTAGTAATGTTACTTTTTCACCGGATAAAGGACTTTATTTAAAACCTAGTAGTAGTTTATTGGAAGATGAGGATTATTCTACGTTAATTATATGGAGTGTAGAGGAATAAGCCTTTACAAGGTTTAGGACTTGTTCATAAAATATAATGTGATGAGGTGATGTTTATTGGAAGATTTTATTGCTCTTAAACTTTGTAGTAATTTGGGTTTTGGATTTAGTAATTTAAAAGTATATTTGAAAAATAGTTGTAATGAGGTTGTTTTTGAAGGAGTAACTGATAGTTTTGGATTTGTTAAATTACCAATATGTGATGGCAAGGTTTATAAATTAGTTATATATTCTGTTTGGGAAACAGTTGTTATTTCTTTAATTGCTAGGAAAAATAAAACTTATTTTATAAATATGGATAGTTTTAAAAATAAAAAACATCTTGTTACATTACTGTTGGTGGATAAAAATTATCCGAATATAAAAATAGAAAGGGGTAAGATTATACTTTGGCAAGACATACAATACAAATAACTAATGGGAAAGGAAGTATTGAACTTGTTGATGGAACATATAATGCGCAAGGTGTTGCTGGTGGTTATGATGCATCAACATTTAGTCCTAAAAGTGTTACTATTGTTTCAGGAACTGATACTTATGCTTTTACTATTGGGGCAAATGGAACTTTAACTTTACATGTTACTGATACAGGAAATCCAGATTCTGGAATTGCTGTGGTTGGTGCTAAATTTGTAAGAACTGATAGTACTGGTAATATAATTGGAAATGAAGTTATTAGTAATCAGGATGGTAATGCAATATTTAATAATGTACCTTTTGCTCCGTCTGGAAGTAATGCAATATATTATAAACAAATTGCTGGTGATGGTGGGCATACATTTGATGATACAGTTAAATCAATAGTTATGACTGAAGAAAATCAAACTGTTCAAGTAACTAATCCTAATGCACCAGTAAGAAACTTTACTTTGATGGATGCAAGTTATGCAAATATTCCTATTATTGATGGACAAATTATTCTTGAAGATTAATGGACTAAATTAAAGTTGCTGTGTTACCTTATGGTAACACTTTTTCCTTTATAGCTAAACTTTGGAAAAATAAAATGTGTTACCATGAGGTAACACATAAATACGATATAATTTTAATTTAGATTTTATGCAATTTTAACAATATTTAAATATGCACTAGTATCTGATGAAGGAGTGATTGTTGCATTATTTGTGGCTTCTATTTGAAGTCCTATTTTGTCATTTGCGTTAAAATTATTTATAGTACTTCCTATGAGTGCTGTATCTGCATTGGCTGCTAGATTTTTGCTTATTGTTGCATTACTTACAGTAGTTGCATTTTGATTTAAAGTTAAGGTAACATCTGTTGCTGTATTTGAATTGCCTGAAAAATAATAGTCAATTTTATATATTCCACTTGAAGGAATTGTTAATTTATTGGCTGTTTCTTGAGTTATACCACTTGCAAGTCCATTACTGGCAAGTGGTACGTCTTGCGGAGTGTTTTCTGTTAGGGTAAGGGGAGTTTGTGATGTATCATATTTACGACCATAGGTGTTTGTTTCAGTTGTTCCAGATGGTCCAGCAGGTCCTGTATTACCTTGAGGTCCGGCAGGTCCAGCAGGTCCAGTTGGCCCGATTGGTCCAGCAGGTCCAGTTGGCCCGGCAGGTCCTTGAATTCCTTGAGGTCCAATTGGTCCAGTAGCACCAGCAGGAATATTAAAATCTAAAATGGCATTTGATGGTGTTCCAACATTTGTAACACTTGCATTTGTTCCTGGTTCTGTTGTAGTTGTTCTTCCTACGGTAATAGTAGCACCGGCAGGTCCAGTTGGTCCAGTAGGTCCAGTTGGACCAAAACAAGTATATGTTATATTGGGATTTTCTTTATTAAAGCAATCTATTAATTGTCTTGCTTTTTTTATATTATTATTCATTGTTTTCTCCTTTCAATAATAGTTTATGTTATAAAAATGGACATGCTCATGATACTTGTCCATTTTTGAACAAATTATGTAATATTTCATATCTTATTATGAATGGAGTGATCTTTTATGGATAAAAAGGCTATTTGTGATTTACAAAAAAGAAGAAAAGAATTATTGGATTTAGGTTTATGTTGTAGTATTATTGGACCTACTGGACCTCGTGGTGAAGGAATTAATATAATAGATGCTTATAAAACTGAAGATGAACTGCTTGATAATCATCCTCTTGGTAAAACTGGTGATGCATATTTAGTTAATTCTCATATTTTTATCTGGAGTGAAAAGGATGGAATTTGGAAAGATGCTGGTTCAATTAAAGGAGATAAAGGAGATAAAGGAGAAGCTGGGCCAAAAGGTGATGCTGGTGAGATTGGGAAAAGTGAAATAATTAATATTGTTGATACTAAAACGGTAGATGCTGGTTTTGGGGCTCGTGTTGATGATAATTTTTATGATAATACTCATCATTTAACTATTTCAATTCCTAAGGGAGAAAAGGGAGATGCTGGAGAAATTGGACCAGAAGGCCCAATTAGGGAAGGTTCAACAGAAGAAATACTATTTGTAAGCTTTGCTGAAATAAATGTCTCTGGTCTTATGAATATTCAAGATAAATATTTGATGCCCCAAAATGCAAAATATTTTAATATTGCTGGTAAAAATGATATTAATCTTACTCAAGGAGTTTATGAAATTGCTTTTTCTGGTGCTATTGAAGAGGTTGATAATATGCATGGTGGTATATTTTATGTTAAAGATGATACAGGAAAAGTTGTTATGGACTTATCATTTAAATTACCTGGTGGTGTAATTTCTCAGATGCATTTTTCTCAGAATGTATTAATTAAGTTTGATACTGATGTTACTCTTCAGGTAATGGCTGGTATTATAGGTGATGCTGAATCTTCTAAAGTTGTAATAAATGATGTTAATTTACTTTTAAAGAAATTAAAAACTGTTATAGTTTAAAGTCATCTATAACAGCATCTTGCATGTTTTTACCATCAAAGAATGGTTTTATCTTATAACCATGAATTTTTGCTACTAAGTTTGTTGGTACTTTTCTGATTAATTTGTTTAGTTCACTAGTGTTACTATTGTAATAACTTTTACATGATGTTAAAGTTTCATTTAATTTATCTATTTCTTTTAAATCTTTATTAAATTCTTTAGTGTTTAATTCTTCATGATCATTTTTTACTTCAAGGATTAGGTTGTAAGCTTCTGTAAGTTTTCGATCTAGTTCGTAGTTACTAATTCTTTTATCTTTTAAATCTATATACTCTTTTAAATAGTCTTTTTTTGTTACTACTTTTTTAATTGCTATATTAAGTTTAGAAATAATATCATATTTTTGACGTAATGATTCATCAATAATTCCTTCAGCTTTTTCAATTTTAAGTTTATAACTAACTAAATTATTATATATTGTGGCATAAACTATAGCAAGTATACCTATTACTATGATTAAAATTAATATGATTTCAAATAAATTCATTATTATCACCATTAATATTGTATCAAATGTACTGTTTAAAGTAAATAAGGTTATTATGAAGTTTACATGTTTATTAAGGTGCTTTATAAATGAGATTTTATATAAATTGGTTTAAATAAATTTTATCAAATATATAAAATTCTTTTTTTACTATATTTTTTTGCTCTTTAATGATATAATTAGTTTGACATTTTGTTTTTCAACTTTTATTAAGGGAAGAAGGTTAAAAATGAAAAATAGGAAAATAAAGCAAGTGTCTATTCCTTTATTAGTATGTATTATATCTATAATTATTGGTTTAACTACAAATAATTCATTTTTAGGAGTGATAATATTAATAACTGGAATATTAAATAGTTATTATGGCAGTATAGGTAATAAAATCAATTTTCCAATAGGTGTTATTAATAATTTAGCATTGTCATACATTGCTTTTAAAAACAATAATTATGGTTTAGTAATATTTAATTTGTTATTTTTTATGCCTATTAATATTAAAAGTTACTTTGAATGGGATAAAAATTCAAATAAGAATTTAGTAAAAAATAGAGGATTGGGTATTAAAAAAGGTCTAATTACAATTATTTTGTCAATTATTATTGGAATGATTGTTTCCTATCTATTGGGGTTAATTCCTGGGGAACGATTAACATATTTAGATTCTTTTACTAACGTTATTAGTCTTATTGCTGGTATTCTATTAATGTTACGATATAATGAATCTTGGATATTATATTTAATAAATAATGTTTTAGATTTAATATTATGGATAATAAATTATAGTAGTGGTGGTTTTGATTCATTAATGGTTTTATTAATGTCTATTATGTATTTATTAATAAATATATATGCTTTATTTAAATGGAGGAGTACAGATGAAAAATTATAAAAAATATATTTTTGATATTGATTATACAATATTAATTCCAGATTGGTCAAAGGAAGATGATTATTTTAAATTATATATTCCTTTAGAAGAACAAGAAGAGTTTTTTAAATGCAAACAGGATATTTTAAATAAATATGAACGTGATTTTCCAAAATATAATACAAAAACATTAAGTGATTATTTTGGAAAATATGGTTTTACTGTTACTGAAGATGTTATTAATGGTTGGATGTTATATAATGGTGAAACAATTGTTGATGAAGTAGTAGATGGTACTTTAGCATTATTTGAATATTTGAAAGAAAATGATAAAGAAATAGTTATTTTAACTAACTGGTTTAGTGGGACACAAATTCCAAGATTAAAAAGAGCTGGTCTACTTCAATATATTGATAAAATTGTTGCTGGTGAAAATGCAATGAAACCCGGTTTAAAGTCTTTTGAATTAGCAATTGGTGAAACAGAAAAAGAAGATTGTATTATGATTGGTGATAGTATCAGAAGTGATAAAGCTGGTGCTGATAATGTAGGTATAGATTGCTATATAGTTGATAAAAATCATACTATACAAGACTTATATGAGGTAATTAGAAGCAATGAAAATGAAGTTAAAAAACAATTATAATGAATGTCTTACTAATTTGGCATGCTCAATTTCAAAATATTTTGGAGTTTCATATAAACATAATACTTTAGATTATATTGATACATTACTTGAAGAAAAAAAGCCCAAAAATGTTATAACTATTCTTTTGGACGGAATGGGAAATTCTTTGTTGGATAAACATTTAACAAAAGATTCATTTTTTATAAAAAATAGAATAAAAAGTATTTCAACTGTTTTTCCTGCTACGACTGTTGCAGCTACCACAAGTATGCGTACTGGATTAAATCCATGTGAAACTGGAATGTTAGGATGGACTATGTATTTTGATGAATGTGATGATACAATTGTTACGTATACTAAGTCATTAAAATGTGATGAGAATAACAAAGTTTTACAAAGTGCAATAGAATATATGGATAAATATTTGACACAAAAAGAAGTTACGGATCTAATAAATGAAGAAACAACGTTTAAAGGATACAAAGTAGTACCATATGACGATGAAAAATATATTGATTTAGATGATATGTTTAATAAAATAGAAAATATATGTAATAATAATGAAAAAAAGTATATTTATTCATATTGTGATGAACCAGATTATACTTTACATGATTTAGGTACTAACAATAGTGAAATAAAAGATATTATTATTAATATGCAAGATAGAGTTTATAAATTAGCACAAAAAATAAATGATACTATAATTTTTGTTGTTGCTGATCACGGACATTTAGAAACAGAAAATATATTTTTAGAGAATTATCAAGATTTTTTAAATTGTTTAGAAGAATTACCATCAATTGAACCTCGAGCAACAGCTTTTTTTGTAAAAAATAATATGAAAAAAACTTTTGAGTATTTATTTAAAAAATATTTTGGAAAGTATTTTTATTTATTTACAAAAAGTGAAATAATAAATATGAAATTATTTGGTGATGGGGAAGAAAATAAAAAGTTTAGAAGTGAACTTGGCGATTATATTGCAATATCTTATACTAAAAAGGCTTTTATTTATAAAGGAGATTATCCATTAATTTCACAACATTCTGGATATTCAGATGAGGAAGTATTTGTACCTTTAATTGTTATTGATACAAATGAAGTGAAATAGTTCAATACTTATGGTTTGTTTTTAGAAAATGCTTTAAAAAAATTATTGTGAAATGAATAAAATTTTACTTTACATCTACAATAAGAGTAGGTGTTTTTTCTTGTTAAAGTAACGTTACTGTGGTAAACTAATGGTATATGAATAGTGAGGAAAGAATATGAAATTTATAGAAAATGTTGAAATAAATAGATATAGAGAATTTGAAAGTAATCATAAAAAGTCTCATTTTTTACAAAGTTATGAATGGGGATTGTTTTGTAAAAGAGCTAAAGGACAAGTTCCATGTTATGTGGGAATGGAAGATGAAAATGGTAATTTGGTTGCTACATGTTTGATTTTGCTTAGAAAGACTCCGTTTGGTTTTAGTTATGGTTATGCTCCGCGTGGTTTTATTTTGGATTATAGTAATAAAGAAATAATAAATGAGTTTACTAATTATTTAAAAGAATATATGAAAAATAATAAAATTATATATATTAAGTTTGATCCTGATATTAAATATCAAGATATTGATGAAAATGGAAATAAAATAGATGGTGGGGAAAATAATTATGAACTATATGATTATATGCTTTCTTTGGGTTATAAGCATACTGGTTTTTATAGACTTTATGAAGGAAATCAACCAAGATATACTTTTAGAATTAATTTAAAGAAATCTTGGGAAGAGATAGAAGCTAAGTTTAATAAATCATTTATGAAATCTGTTAAAAGAAGTTATAGTTATAATTTAATTGTGGATAATGATGTAAAAGTAGATGATTTTTATAGATTACTTCAAAGTAATAGTTCTAAAGATGATTTTGATCCTCATAGTTTGGAATATTATAAAATATTTAGTGAAGAAATGTCTAAAGATAATAATATGAAGTATTTTAATATTAGTATTAGACCTAAGGAATTACTTGAGAATATAAATAAGGAAATAGATGCTTTAAATAAAGAACTTGAAGTAAGTAAGAAAAAAGAAGCAGATATTAAAAATAAAATATCTCGTTTAGAAAAAGAAAAAGAAGTATTTAGTAAAATTGATAAAGCTGAAGTGTGTATTTGTTCTTTGATTTGCACTTATACTAAAACTCATGCATGGAGTTTATATATTGGTAGTGATGATTTAGCTAATTTTACTTTTGCAGTTACTAGAAGTTATTATGAAGCTATTAAAGATGCCTATAATAATGGTTATGAGTTCTTTGATTTGTTTGGTACACCCGGTGATCCAAATACTAAATATAAGAATTTGGCTAAGCTTCATGATTTTAAAAGAAAATTTGGGGATGAATATATTGAATTTATTGGTGAGTTTGATTTAGTTAATAATAAATTATTATATAAAATGTTACCAATTATGTTAAAAGTCTATAGAAAACTAAGGAGGAAATAATGCTTAAAGTAATAGATGAAAATGAATTTAAAGAATTTGCTTTAAAAAATCCTTATTTTTCGATTTATCAATTACCTGAGTGGGGAACTTTAAAAAGTGGTACTGGTTGGGTAAGACATTTACTTGGGTATTATGAAAATGATACTTTAGTGGGCGCAACAATGCTTCTTGAAAAGAAAATGCCATTTAATTTAAGTTTGTATTATTCACCACGTGGGTATTTAATTAATGTGAATAACTATGATCTTTTAAAAAGATTTAATGATGAAGTAATAAAATATATTAAAAATAATCATGGATTTATGTTGAAAGTGGATCCAAATGTTATATATGCTACGAGGGATAGTGAAGGTAATTTAATAGAAAAATGTGGAGAAAATGTTTATTTTAACTTTAAAAAGTTAGGATTTAAACATATGGGGTTTAGTCAAAACTTTGAAGATTTACAGCCTAGAGTACTTTGTAGGATAGAACTTAAAAGTACCTATAATGATACTTTAGAAACATTTAGTAAAAGTACTAGAAAAAATATAGCAAAGACTTATGATATGGGTGTTAGAGTAAAAACTGTTGATACAAGTAAAATGGATGAGTTTGTTAAATTGTTAGAAGATACAGCAACAAACAAAAATTTTATTATTAGACCTGCATCATATTATAAAAAAATGGTAGATTTGATGAATGATTATATTACACTTTATATCGCTTATATTGATACTAATCTTTATTATGATTATGTTTGGAATGCTTTGGAAAATACTAAAAAAGAATTGGAAACCTTAGAAAATCAAATGAAGAAAATAAATATAGGGGATAAAATAAAAAGACATCATGAAGAACTATCAAGTAAAATAATTAAATTAACTAAAGAACTTGAGGATGCTACTAATTTACGAAAGACTAATAAAGAAATAAATATTGGGGCTTTAATGAGTGTATTTACGGGTTGTGAAGGTATTACATTCATGAGTGGTACTTCATCAAGTTATAAAGGTTTTAATCCTAAGTATGCTTTTTATAGAGAGCATATTGAAGATTCTATAAAGAGACATTTAAAATATGTTAATTTTTATGGTATATCTCTAGATATGGATAAAAATGGTCCTTACTATGGGATTTATGAGCTTAAGAAAGGATTTAATCCTGAGATAATTGAATTAATTGGAGAATTTGATTATGTTATAAATCCAATTGTTTATTATGGGTATAAGTTAGCTTTAAAGGGCTATAGATTAATGAAAAAAATTAGAAAATAATGTTAAAAACTATTGCAAATAGTTGAACTTTGTAATAGTTTTTTAATCTTTATTTATTACTAATTATATTAAAATAATATTGTGCAAAATCGTTTCAAAAAAATTGACCATTATGTAAAATTATGATAAAATTTATATATCAAGTGTTTCTTGTGAATAGGAGTGATTTAAATGAAAAAAAATAAGTTAACAAAAATATGCTTTTTAAGTGTCACTTTTTTATTCTTGTTTTTGATTAATATAAATGTTAGAGCTAGTGTTTTAGAAAAAATAAATGTTAAAAATGATTTAGTTAGAGTGATAGTCAGTGCAGAAAATGAGAACTGTCCTGCCTTTGGAGATCCAAATATTGAAACAGATCCTGCTTATTGGATTCAATGGATATTAAATTTAATGAAATATATGGCAATCATTGCTTTATTAGTTTTGGTTATATCAGATTTTTTAAAGGCTTTAGTTGAAAATGATAAAGATGCTTTAAAAAAAGCAGGAAGTAAAGCTTTAAAGAGATTTATATATTGTGTTTTATTGTTCTTTTTACCAACTATTATAAGTTTAATTATGACTATGTTTGGGGCTTATGGAACATGTGGTATAGGATAGGTGATTAATGTATGAAAGCTGATGCAATTGGCTTATTGATGTGGATAGATACGATAATTTATGGCTTTGTAGATTATGTGTATGATATTTTTAATGCTTTGGCAAAAGTTAATCTTTTTAAAACTGAGGATTATCAAACAATTGTAAGTAGAATTTATGTTGTTTTAGGGTTGATTATGTTATTTGTTTTGGCTTATTCTTTGCTTAAAGCTGTTATTAATCCTGATGAATTTGCAAAAGGCGAGAGTTCTTTTCCAAAACTTATTAAAAATGTTGTTGTCTCTTTGGCAATAATTGCAATTTTGCCAACAGCTTTTACAGTAGCATTTAATTTCCAAAATGCAGTTTTAAATAAAAATACTATTCCTGGATTAGTTTTTGGAGTGAATTCCGAGGATTATAACAAAGCTACAGATGCAGATGCTGGTAGGGATATGTCTTATTATGTTTTGTCAGCTTTCTTACATCCTAATTTTGATTGGTGTAATGAAAAAGGATATGCTGTAAATGACAACGAAAGTGGAGATGTTAATTTAAGTGAATGCGCTTCTGAAATAGATGGAGATGGTGATTGGCTTTTAACTAATGGAGAAGATTTAAAATCTGTTACTGAAAATTTTAAAGCTGGGTCTTATGATATATCAGCGTTTAATGATTTTGGCGAATCTGCTGCTGCTGGTAAATTAACTTATAATGTTTTTATTTCAACTATTGCTGGTGTATTTTTACTATATGTTCTATTGAATTTTTGTTTTGATATGGCTGTTCGTGTTGTAAAACTAATGTTTTTTCAAATTATTGCTCCAATTCCTGTAATCTGTAGGGTTATACCTGGTGGAAAATTAAAGGATGTTTTTAGCGACTGGATGAAAAAAACTATAAGTACATATGTTGAAGTTTTTATAAGAATTGCTATTATGTATCTTGGTGTGTTTATGATTTCTCAAGTGGTTGATAATTTTTCTAGTGCTAATTTGGGTAATTTAGGACCAACTCAAAAATTGATTGCTGAAGCATTGATAATTATGGGAGTTGTAATATTTATGCGTCAAGCGCCAAAACTTATTGGAGATATGTTCCATTTAGATTCTGGAGGAATGAAACTTGGACTTATGGATAAACTTGCAATGGGCGGTGCTTTAACAGCTGGTGCTGTTGCTGGTGGTGCTTTTGGTACTTTAGGAAGAAATCTTGTTAGTGGTGCTCGTGGCGTTAAAAATGCTGATGGAGCTTGGAATAAGGTTAAAGCAGGATTATTTGGTGCTGCATCTGTTGGTGCTGGAACACTTTCTGGTGCTGCTAGAGGATTTAATCGTGGAAAAGGTGCTAAGAATTTAGCTGATATGAAGAAGGCAGCAGGCGGAGCTGTTGCAGCGACTTCTGCAGCTAAAGCAAAAAGAGATGCCTATAGGGCTTCACATACAAGTGCAAGCGGTGCATTGGATACTCTTGGTAATGTAATGCTAGGACATATTTCAGATGCTGGTGTTGGTGTTGCTGAATACTTTGGCGTTAATAATGTTGAAGATTTGGTAAATGACAATAAACTTATTGATGATATCGCTTCAAAGAAAAAAGCTGTTGCAACATCTGTTGAGTCAGTTATTGATAAAGAAGCTAGTAAAGCTAAATCTGATTTTAAACTTGGTGCATTTAACGCAACCGAATTAAGAAGAAGAAAATTAGCAATTCAAGATGCACAAGCTGGTAATTTATTAGATGCATCTGGAAGAAAGATTACTGTTGCAGAAGCTCAACAAGCTTATGATGAATATCGTTATGATTTTTCACAAGCTGCTCAAAATATTGCGTTTTTATCAAAAGAACATTTTGAAAATTTGAAAATGTCTAGTGATGCCTCAGAACGTGATATTTATGTTAAATTCTCTGAAGCAAGTTCAAATGCTGATGCATTTAGAGCAACTGTTTCTAAAAATATTGGTGCGCCATACTTACAACAGGCAGGTTTTACTATAGATTATCTTAAGGGTGACATGCAAGTTGATGTTAAAGGCAAACCATTGAAGAGTATGGGAGATATTTTAGATGTTGCTAAAGCAAATAACAATAGAGAGATTGCTAATAGGCAAAAACAAAGTCAATCAAATAATTCAAATAAATAATAAGAAAGGGATGAAAAGGGATGAATAATTATTTAATACCTGCAAATTCAAAAAAATCACAATTAATATTAGGATTTTTTACATTAACTGATATTATACTTTTTGGATTTGGTTGTGGACTTACAATATTGCTGCTTATGATAGTGCAAAATGCAAGTATGTTTCAAATGATTTTGATACTTATGCCTGCGGTTATAACTGGATTTTTAGTAACACCTGTTATGCATTATCATAATGTGTTGCAATTTATAACAAACGTGTGTAATTTTATATTTAATCCACGCAGATATTATTGGAAAGGTTGGTGTGTTAAAGATGAATTCAAAGAATAATTCACAAAATGGTGTAAATTTTACTGAAGATTGGTTACCTGTTAAACAAATATTAAATGGTATGATACAACTTGATAATGGTTATTATGTAACTGGTGTTAAGGTTATGCCTAAAAATATATTTATAATGGATCCTGGGACGCAACAAAATACTATATATCAACTTAGAAATTTTTATAATAGCATAGATTATGAATTTTGGCTTCTTATTGCTGATAGACCTGTTGATATAGATGTTTATTTGTCTCAACTTCAACTTATGTATAACAATGCTCAAAGTAATACTACTAGAAAATTAATAATGCAAGATATAAATAAAGCAAATTTATTTATGAGTAGTGAGTATAATGTTGTTGATACTGAATATTATATTTTATTTAAAGAAAAGAGATTAGAACTTGTTCAAAAGAAGTTACATAATTTAATAAGTGGACTTGCTAATGCTGGACTTCAATCAACACAAACAAGTAATAATGATTTAAGAGTAGTTCTTGATAACTTCTTAAATGGTGGAGATACTACTACTTTTGGGGCGGTGATGTAATATGACAAAAATTAAAAGCGAAATAGCTCCTAAAGGTATGGAGTTTAAACCAACAGAATTTATGTTAGGTGGAAAATATTCAACTATTTTAACTGTAATTTCTTTTCCAAAAAATATAGCACCTGGTTTTTTATCTGATATTACAAATATTCAAGGTGTTAAAATAGCTATTAAGCATATACCTATTCAATTTAGTGTACTTCAAAAAATGCTTAATAAAGAAATAGCTGATTTAAAAACAAGGTATCAAAGTGAAAAAGATCAAACAATGCAAGAAAGAATAAGACAAGACTATGAGTCTTTGGAACAATTTATACAGATGCTTGCAGCTACTCAAGCAAGAATATTTGATTTTCAAATGCATTTAATGATTACTGCTGATAATAAAGAGGAATTAGAACTTAGAAAGATACAAGTAAGAAGTTATCTTGATGCACTAGGAATGAGAGCTATTGCTTTAATGTTTGAACAAGAAAAGGCATTAAAGTCAATTCTTCCAATATTCCCACCTCAAGATATTGAAAATAGAATTGGTACTCCGATACCATCAGTTACAGTGGCTGCTATGTATCCATTTGTATTTGATAGTATTAAAGACCCTGGAAGTGCAACACTTCTTGGTGTGGATTTCTCTGGTGGGGTTATATTATTTAATCAATTTTTATATCAAATAAAGAAAGAAAATAATAGAAATAATGCTAATGTTATTTTACTTGGTATGAGTGGTAGTGGTAAGTCTACTGCTGCAAAAGTACTTCTTAGAACTCATATAAGAAATGGATTTAAAGTTGTTTGTGTAGACCCAGAAGGTGAACTTGGAGAAATGTGCAATAGTATGGGTGGAGATTTCTTAGACCTTGGTAAAGGTGGAGAATTTGGTATGATAAATCCTCTTGAAATTGTTATCGATGCTGATGAAGAAGAAATTGCACAAGGTCTTGGTTATACTGTTTTAACTAGAACTTTACAACAAGTTAAAGCTTTTATGAAATATTATTCACCAAGTATTGAAGATGATGTTTTAACAATGTTTAGTGATGTTTTACAAGAAACTTACAAGAGATTTAGAATAGATTATAATACTGATTTTACTAAGTTAACTAGTCAAGATTATCCAACATTTGATGATGTTTATGCAACCATAAAGGGTCATTTAATCGGTATGACTGATGCTACTCATGAAAGAGATGTACTTGAAAGACTAGAACTTAAAATTAGACCTTTAGTTAAGGAACTTAGATATTATTTTACTGGCAAAACTACATTAAATATTGAAAGTGATTTTATTGTATTTAATATAAAAGAACTTATGAATAGTGATGAAAACATTAAAAACGCCTTATTCTTTAATATTTTGAAATATGCTTGGGGTCTATGCTTAGATAAAGATATTAACACTGTTATGATGGTTGATGAAGCACACGTTTTACTTGCTGGGCATAATGAACTTGGTGCTGAATTCTTAGCACAAATGCAAAGAAGAAGTAGAAAATATAATACGGGTACAATTATTATAACTCAACAACCAACAGACTTTGCTGCTCCGAATATTATTACTCATGGTAAAGCAATATTTGATAATGCTTCATATTACATTGTAATGGGACTTAGAAAACAAGCTGTTGAAGACTTAGCTAAGTTAATAGATTTAAATGAAAATGAAAAAGAAACTATTAAATATTATAATCAAGGAGAAGCTTTATTTATATGTGGTAACAAGAGAATGAAAATTCAAATTGTTGTTACTCAAGAAGAATTAGATTCATTTGGTTCAGGTGGAGGTTTTTAGATAGTGAATAGTAGAAAAAGTGATAATAATAAAAATAAATTATTATATGATCCTAATCAAGCAAACTTAAGAAGATTAGGTGCTTTTTCTAGTGTACAAAACTATGATGAAAATGAAATTGATGATGTAAGAGATGAAGAATTAGAAAATAATGATTTTGAAGAAAAAAATATTACTGATAATTCTTCTCCTTCTTCAAGTGCTTTAGATGATGCTAAAGAACTTGGAAAAGGACAAGCTAAAAGCACTGTTTCAAATGCTGCTAAACAAGTTGGTAAGCAAATGGCTGCTAAAGGTAAAGCGGTAGCAAGTGCATTAGGTAAAAAATTAATAGCTTTTATTGCTGCTAATCCATGGGTGCTTGCAATATTAGCAGTTGTAATTGTCATTTTTTTAATTATTTTACTGATTGCAGGTGGAGGTTCAAATGGCAATGGTTATTATAGTCAAGAATGTAATTTTAATGCTTCTACGGTTAGTTTAACAACATGTGGTGAAAGTACTAGTGCTACGACTTTAGATTTAAAAAGTTATGTTCTAGGAACTACTTATAGTTTAGCTAATCAAAAGGAATTAAATGATGAGGCTTTAAAAGCACTTATGATTATAGTAAAAACAAATGCTTTAAGTTATGGTGGCTATAATAATAATTCTAAATTATTAACATTAAATACTTGTAATTTTACTTATGAAAAATTAGATACTGATAATGAAAAATATGAAAAGTATAATTCTTTGTATAGTGATATTGAAAATTATTTGTTTTTATCAGCTTCATATAATTCAACAATTGATAGTTTAAATTCTAGTAATTCATTAAACTTAATGCAAGAACAATTTGATTTTTTAGAAAATACTACAGATTCTTTTAACGATATTTTAGATCAATTATATAATCCAAATAAAGAAGATGAACCTACAGAAGATGATTCTCTTGTATATGTTAATAACTTATTTATTGGTGATTCTAGAATGAATCAAATGAAGAACTATGGAATTGTTGACTCTTCAAAAGTAATATATGGTGGTGGTTATGGATATAACTGGTTCATTGGAAATGGTACTTTTAGTGCTAGTTATACTAATGCAATTAATGGTGCTATAGAAGAAGTTAAAAATAAAGTTAAAAAAGATACTAATTATAATATAATAATTTGGTTAGGTGTAAATGATTTAGCATACATAGATGCAAGTGAATATTTTAATAAATATTCTGAATTAGCTCAAAATGATTGGAGTAATTATAATTTATATATAGTTAAGGTTGGTCCTGTTAGTGATGATGCTGATATTTCTAACGATAGTATTGATAATTTTAATAGTTCAATGAAAGATTTAATAAATGGTAGTAACCTAAGTAATATTAAATATATAGATATTAATTACAATATAACAACTTATGATAGTGAAGGATTACATTATGGTTCTGATGATTATAGTAATATATATAATCAAATTATAAAGCAAGTAGGAAATAATAGTAGTATGAGTTCTCGTTATAAAATATATAACTTAGATGATTATTGTGAATTTATAGTTGTTGATAAAACTGGTGAAAGTAATGCTTGTGAAGCTATGTCAATATCTTCAACTTCGCTTAGTAAGGATCAATTTGTTAGTAAATTGGAATCCTATTATGGAAATTCCAGTGCATCATATACTACTTTATTTAAAGAAAATGCGGGATCTATTTATGATTTGGCTGTTAACAATGGAATTAATCCCGAATTGATTGTTGTTAGAGCGTCTTTAGAAGGATATAGTCCAGCATCACAAGGATATTCAAGTTATTATAATTATTGGGGTATTAGATGTTATAATAATCAACCTCTTAGCACTTGTGCATCTTATAATTCATTTCAAGATGGTGTTTTGGGATTTATTAATAATGTATCTCAATATTCTTCATTAAGCTCAATGATGCAGAAATATGCATATATAGGGTCATATTGGTATAACCCTGGAAATGCTGGTTCTGGTGGATGCTATTATTATCCATATATAAAGAAATATATGTCATCATCTCGTTCGAGTGAGGTTGAAACTGCTTGCAATAGTGCTAATGTTTGTAGTGGTTCTAATTGTATGAAAACTACTGATGAAGATCAACTTGCATATTCAATGTGGCAGGTTGAACAAATGGCTAATCAAAGAAATACTATATTTAACATGACAAGCGATTTTTGTGATGGCTATTCACAAAATTGTACGATATATGCTCAAGGTGATAGTAGATGGAAATCAATTTCTCTAGGTAAATCCAATACTACTATGGGAGCATCTGGTTGTGCTGTAACTTCAATTGCAATTGGAATTTCTTGCTCTGGAACTGAAATTACTGTAGCAAATTTTGATGCTGGTAAATTTATTGAAGCATTAAATGCTGGTTCTTGTTTTACAAATGATGGTTCCATTTATTGGGGATGCAGTGCCATTACCAAAATAGCTCCCAATGTAAAACTATTATATACTGAGTCAGGAATGAAAGATAAGTCTAATGAATATAAAACAGAAGCTATTAATAAATATAATGTTGATAATAATTTTATTTTAGTTCATTTTAAAAATGATAGTCATCCAAGAGGACATTATGTAGTTGTTACAAAATTGAGTGGAAATAATATAATTGCTAAAGATCCATCAGGGGGAAAGGTGTCAACTATTTCTTTGGATGTAGTTGATCAAATAGTAGTTTATTCAGCTTAAGGAGGTATATTATGAATAAAAAAGTTCCAATTATTATAATATGTGTTTTAATGTTCATAATAATTTTGTTATTAATAGTATTTAAAGATCGAGTTAACGATGACAAAAATGTTAGTGAAACTTCTTATTTAGTCATTGGCGATGATAGTGTTTGGATGTATGATGATAAGTGGCAAAAAGCTTCATATAATTTAATTGAAAGTAGAAAAATGAATGTTTATATTGATAGTCTTTATAAAGGAAGTTTTACAATGAAACATGGTAATAAATGGAATTTATTTCTTAATAATGATTATTATTCTTACGATGGAGAAATGATAGCTTTTTCAAGTGATTTTATTCACATAAAAAATTTTTCTGTTACTAATATTGACAATAAAGATTTACAAGAAATTAATAAAATTTTAAAATTTGATTATAAATTAGATGCTTTTTCTACAGCTGATAAGATAGATATCGATTTAAATAATGATGGTGAATTGGAAAGCATAATTAATGTTTCAAATTTAGATAAAACAAATCAAGATACTTATTTTAATTTACTTTATGTCTATAATAGAGATGATGTTGATGTATTAATTAATGAAGATGTAAGTCCAGCAGATTATTTTAATGCTCCTGTTTATAATATCAATTATATTTTAGATATGAATAATCAAAGTAGTATTCTTATAAAGAAAGGATATTTCTCTGATGCTGGAAAGTCTGGAAATGCAATGTATCAATTAAGAGATGGAAAATATAAAATTGTTATGGAAGATTAGAAAAAAATGTAGTATAATAAATTAAATGAAAGGAACATGTGTTATGAAATTTAAAGTTGAACCAAAGGATTTTTTCCTTTTTGTGTTATATTGTATATTGCTATTTTATTTATGTGCAATTGCTGTTCTTAATTTTTCTTCTTTATCCACTGATGGAACATTTTATGGGTTACTTCCATTTAAAGCTTTTACACCACAATATTTTCCAGCCACCCTTGTATTGTTTATAGTTGCTTTAGTTGGTATTTTTACAAGTGTGTCTTCTTACATTTTTAAAAAAGATAAAGATGGTGGTATAGGTTTAATTTTTAAGAAAAAATCTAATGATGGTTATTCAAGTTGGGCTAAAGATAAAGATATAAAAGAACAATCTGGCGTAGAATGTGTTCATCCAACTGATGAAACAGTTAGTGCTGCTGGTATTCCTTTAATAAATAATGGAAAAGAAATTTGGGTTGATAATGGCGAATATCATAACTTGGTTATAGGTTCTACTGGTAGTGGTAAAACTCAAACAATAGTTAAACCAATGGTTAATTTACTTGCTAAAAAGGGTGAATCAATGATTATTACTGACCCTAAAGGAGAAATTTATAAATATAGTGCAAGTTATTTAAAAGAAAAAGGTTATAGAATAATTGTACTTAATTTTAGAGAGCCTCAAAGAGGTAATAGTTGGAATCCCCTTTCTCTTCCTAATCAATATTATAGAGCGGGTAACAAAGATAAAGCAATTGAACTTTTAAATGATGTTGCATTAAATATTTTGTATGATCCATCTAATAAAAGTGAATCTGATTTCTGGGAAAAATCTGCCGCTGACTATTTTTCTGGACTTGCTTTAGGATTATTTCAAGATGCTAAAGAAGAAGAAGTTAATTTAAATAGTATAAATGTCATGAGTACTGTTGGGGAAGAAAGATACGCAACAAGTAATTATATTAAAGAATATTTTGGTATGAAAGGTGAAAAATCTAATGCATATATGTTTGCATCTAGTACAATTAATGCCCCAAATGATACTAAAGGTGGTTTACTTGCAACATTTAGACAAAAGATAAGAAATTTTTCAACTGGTGAATCTTTAAGTGAAATGCTTTCTTATAGTGATTTCAATATGAAAGATATTGGGAATGGAAAAACTGCAGTATTTATGATTATTCATGATGAAAAGAAAACTTACCATCCTTTGATGACAATATTTATTAAACAATGCTATGAAACATTAATTGATGTTGCTCAAGAAAATGGAGGAAAACTTCCAGTTAGAACTAATTTTATATTAGATGAATTTGCTAATATGCCACCACTTAAAGATGTAGATGCAATGGTATCTGCAGCAAGAAGTAGAGATATTAGATTTACATTTATTATTCAAAACTTTGCACAACTTAATGATGTGTATGGGGATAATGTAGCAGAAATTATTAAAGGTAACTGTGGTAATCTAGTTTATTTGATTAGTACTGAAATGAAAGCTTTGGAAGAAATTAGTAAGATGTGTGGGGAAGTTAAGGTTACCGATGAAAAAGATAAAAATGCAACTAGACCACTTATAACAATTACTGATTTACAAAAGATGAAATTATTTGAAGCAATTATTATTAGACTTAGAACTAGTCCATTTAGAACAAAGTTAGAACCAGATTTTAAAATGGAGTGGGGTATTGAAAGAAAAGAAGAAGATTATCCAACAAGGATGAAACATGAAGTTGAAATGTTTGATTTGAAAAAATTTGTTACAGAAGAACGTAGTAAAAGAATGGCACAAAACGATAATAATTTTGGTGGTAATAATCCTTTTAGACCTATGAATGATATGCCAGCATTTAGTCCTTTTGGACCTATGCCTTCACAAAATAGACCAAGTTCTTTAGGTAATATGGATATTGATAGTATGCTTAAAGATTTAGATGAAAAATTTAAAGAGCTAGATCGTCAAGAAGCTGAAAGAAATAAAGCTAAGGAAAATGCTTTTATGCCTAAAGATGATATTGAGCTTCCTAAACTAGATGAAAAGAAAGAAGAAAAAGATGAACCAATAATTGAAGTTAAGGAAGAACCTCAAATAAAAAAGGATATAATGGTTTCTGAAAATCCTAAAATTAATGTTGATAAAGATAGTAAGGTAATAGCAGATAATGTTATATCTGATGATGAATTCTTTGATGATTTCTTCGGAGAAGATTAAAACACAAGATTCTTTGTGTTTTTTTTCTAAAAAAATTTAGAAATTTAATGTTCTGTATATAATTCGACATTTATTGCACCTTTAATATGGTAGGATAGAAATTGTTTCTACGAAAGGGGGTGTAATTATGCCAGTAGAAACTAAAGAATTTATTTGGCTCACTAATGATTTGGTATTTAAATATATTTTTAGTCATGAAGATATATTAATGGATTTTTTAAATTCTTATCTAGAGTTTGTAGGTTCTGATTTAAGAGTTTTAGATGCTCACATTACACCACAGAAATATGTGCAAAATGATCATATTAAACTCCATGATTGTTATCTTGATATATGTGTTGTTTTATCAAATAGAGAAATTATTAATATTGAGATGTATAATAATTTTGGAATGCCTGAATGCAAAAAGAGTTTAACTTATGCATCAATGCTATATTCACATCAGCTTAAGAAAAAAGAACCATATGATAATGCTAAGAAAGTAACTAGTTTAAATATTATGAAAGGTAATTTTAATGAAGAAAATAATAGCTTATTAAATAGGTATGAGTTAATTAATTTGAAAAATCATAAAAAGTTGCTTGAAGATGGATTAGAAATGTTATTACTTAGACTTGACATTTTAGAAAAAGAAGAGTATTCTAAAGATAAATCAAGATGTATAAGGTGGCTAAAATTTATGAATGCAAAAGACTATGAAGAAGCAGAGGAAATAGCGAAGGGAGATAAGAATTTAATGAGCACAGTTGAAATGGTAAGGGACTTTGTAAGCGATCCAGAAGTTAGAAGTTTGTTTGACAGAGATAAATTAAAAGAAGAGTCAGCAGAACTACGTGGTAAGGAAGTTGGGATTAAGGAAGGAATAATTGAGACAGCTAAGAATATGTTGAAGGAAAATTATTCTTTTGAACAAATAAGTAAGATTACAAATTTATCAGCTTCTGAGATTAAAAAATTAGTGTAGTTAAGATAGAGAGAAATCTCTATCTTATTTAATTTGTTTAAATAATAAGTAGTTAATATGGCATTGATATAGTAAACTTAAAATAATTAGGTGTTTGTTATTTGGTTTTGATAAAAATATTCATATTATATATTGTGACTATATATGAATAGAATTAAATTAAGTGAATATAATCCGGGAATGGGAATTTTAATTGATGTTCAACATCCAGAGGATTACATGAAAAATCCTACATTAGGTAGTGTAAACATTTATGCTGATAAATTACTTTTTAATAGTAAAAATTATTTAGATTTTAGTAAAAAATATTATATTATATGTAATAAAGGACATTTAAGTGGAAGAGTAGTTGCTTATTTAGAATATCTTGGATATAATGTGACTCAAGTATTACATTAATTTAGTATTTTAAACAAAATGTGATATAATAATAAATGTGATTATTATGAATGAATTATTTAATAGTTTTTATGAATTTATTATGAGTACAATTGAGGCATTGGGGGTATATGGTCCTTTTCTTGGGTCTCTTTTCATTATACTTGAAAGTATTATACCTCCATTACCTTTATTTGTTTTTATTACAATTAATTTTTTAGCATTTGGTGGAGTATTAGGCTTTTTTATTTCATGGATATGTACATGTATTGGTTGCATTATTTCATACTATTTAGTTAAAAAATTTCTTAGAAATTGGATCGTTGATAAAATTAAAAATGTTAATTTACTTACAAAGTGTATGCATTATATTGAAAATCTTTCTTTGAGTCAAGTAACTGTTATTTTATCTATCCCGTTTACCCCTGCTTTTATGATTAATATAGCTGCTGGACTATGTAATATGAATTTTAAAAAGTTTGTAGTTGCTATTTTGATTAGTAAAATATTTTTGGTTTATTTCTGGGGAGTTGTTGGTACCAGTCTTTTAGATAGTTTACATAATCCAACAAGTATTATTACTGTAGTTGTTATGATGATTGTAGCATATGTTTTTAGTATTATAATAAAAAAAGTGCTTAAAATTGATTAAACACTTTTCTTATAAGTAACATATCTTTCTTAGGTATATCATGAAATTTTAAAGCTTCATTGATTGCACCTTGAAAGATTTTTTTTATTATTTCACAATTTTCATAATTTATTTCAATATTGTTATCTATTATATATCTTTTAATTATTTCAATAAGTGATTGGACTTCAACACACGGAGTATCAATTTCATTTTTTTCTTCTTCAATAGTTATTTTATATTCTGGAAATTCATATGGATTTTCAAAATCAGTTTCTGTTAGATCTATTGAAGCTCTTTGATAATATTTTATACAATTTAAATTAAACAATACTAATGTGCTAACTGAAAATGAGTCTATAATATTTTTGAATCTATGAAGATCTATTCTTCTTAGAGCATTTATATCTACGAATATTCCATCAAAATTTTGTGAAAGTTTTTCATAATCAATCCAGTCATTATGTGGATATTTATTTTTTAAAAAATTTATTTTTTCTATGCTATCAATAACAAAAATATTGCTACTATCTTTTAGAGTGAAATAAATGGCTGGAAGCATGTATGGATCATTAAATTGATGATAAAAAAGAACATATGGATGATAACATAAATACTCAACCCAGTCATTATAATTTAAATTTGTATTGTTATGTTCTGTAGCCCAAAGTCCTCCGATAGGTTTAACGCCATCAGAATTTTTGATTTCTAAAAATAAATCCGCTGATAAACTATTTGTACCAATACTTAAATAATTCATAAAATCCCCCGTTTGGTGATTATTATTATAACATAATTTTTAAGAATTGCAAATTTTTTGAAATTTTGATATTATTATAGTGGTGGTATAATATGAAAGAATTTTTAGATAAGTATCTTGATAAATTTATTGCTATTATTCTAATAGTAATAGTTACTATGGTTGTTAATACAGTTTTAGATAAATTAATTGATAGAACTATTAGAAGAAAAAGAAAGAAAAATGTTACAACATTACTTATGTTTATAAAAAGAATAAAAAAATTAGTATTATATGGACTTATGATACTTCTTGCTTTAGGACAATTTGATGCTTTTCATAAATTTTCTGTTACTTTGTTATCAGGACTAGGAATTGGTTCAGTTGTTTTAGGACTTGCTGCACAAGAAAGCTTAAAGGATTTTTTTGGAAGCTTTGCACTTGTTATAGGTGATGCTTTTGAAGTTGGTGATTTTATAGAATGTTCAAATCAAGGTGTTAGTGGTACTGTTGAAGATATTACTATGAGACATACAATTATTAGAACCATTAATAATCGAAGGGTCATAATTCCTAATAGTCAAATGAACTCTTATACTATTGAGAATTTTAACTATTCAGATAATGAAAATATGAAATTAGTTGATTTTACTATATCTTATGAATCTGATGTTGATAAAGCAATGAATATAATTAAAGAAGAAATGTGTAAGATGTATCATCCAAATCCTAAAGGAAAAAATAAAGATGTTGAATTTCCAAAGGTTAGAGTTGCTAGTTGGAATGATTCATCAATTAGTATTAGAGCTTGGGTTTGGGGAAAAGATAATGGAGATACTTTTGAAAATATGTATAATTTAAATTATATTATTAAGAAAAGATTTGATAAAGAAGGAATTGAAATACCATATCCTCATGTTGTTACAATAAAGAAATAGTTTACATTAATTTGTAAATTATTTTTTTATATAGTATTTTTTTTGTAAAAAAGGTGTTATAATGACTATATAGTAAGGAGATGTTGTTATGAAAGCGTGTGCAATTAAAGATGTTAAACAATTTGAAATTAAAGAAATTGAAGAACCTAAAGCTGATGGTAAAAAAGTTATAATCGATGTTTTAAAGACTGGTATTTGTGGTTCTGATATTCATTATTGGGTTAATGGAGAACCTAAAGGATTAGTCATGGGACATGAATTTTGTGGTAGAGTTGTTGACCCTGGAGATAGACTTGATTTAGAAGTTGGTGATAGAGTTACTGCACTTCCTATTTCTCCATGTGGTAAATGTGAAGCTTGTCGTAAAGGTGAAGTACAATATTGTAGTGCAACTTGGAGTGAAGCTGTTGGACTTTCAATTAATAATCCTGGAGGGCTTACAAAACGTATTGCTGTTAGAAGTGATATGGTTATCAAAGTTCCTGATAATATGAAAGATGAGGAAGTTGCTATGGTTGAACCTACGGCGGTTGGTCTTCATGCAGCTCATTTAGGAAGAATTGCTGTTGGTGATGATGTTTTAGTTATTGGTGGAGGTATTATTGGTCTTGTTAGTGCTATGTTTGCTAAACTTGAAGGTGCTAGTAGAGTAGTTGTTACTGAAACTAATGAAGAAAGAGGTAAAAAAGCAGTTAAACTTGGTGTTGCTGATGAATGGAAAAATGCCTTAGATGAAAATTTAGTACCTGATATGATGGCTAAAACTAATGGTGGTTTTGATGTTGTTATTGAATGCTGTGGTAATAGTGCTGCAGTTAATAGTGCTCTTTCAATGGTTAAGCCAGGTGGAATTGTAGTTCTAGTTGGTGTTGCTATGGATGCTGTTCCAACTTATACAATTATGGCTGTTATGAAAGAATTAGTTGTTCAAGGTGCTATTGCTTATACTTATGATGAATTTAAAGCTTGTATTGATTTAATAGCTAATAAAAAGTTAAATGCTATGAAGTTTGTTGATGATATTGTACCTCTAGATGGTGTTCAAAAAGCTTATGAAAGACTTACAAGTGGTAAAGATTCAGCAGTTAAAATAATTGTTGATCCTAATAAATAATATAAAACCTAACTATAACGTTAGGTTTTAATTTTCATATAATAATAAAGGAAGTGCTTTATGGATGATTTAAGTATTGATGTTTTAGTTAATAAAGAAAATATGTTAAGTATAGATTATATTCCTAAGAATATGTATATTGTTGATAATAATGATAATAATTTTCATAATTATTTAATTGATAATATAAAACCTATGCTTAGAATGGAAGTAAAACCATATATTGAAAAACTAATTTATGATGCTAATAAAAGTGGTATAGTTATAATTGTTGATAGTGCTTTTAGAAGTAGTGCTTATCAACAAATGATACTTGATAAATTAATTTCTGAAAAGGGAAATGAAGCTTATAAGTTAATTGCTTTACCTGGAGCATCAGAACATCAAACTGGTTTAGCTGTAGATTTTGCTATTTATGAAAATGGTATATATAATGATGATATTAAAGAAGAGGATAAAGAAGCTATTTGGCTTAAAGATAATGCTTGGAAATATGGTTTTATTCTTAGATATCCTAAAGGTAAAGAAAATATTACTGGCTATAACTTTGAACCTTGGCATTATAGGTTTGTTGGTTTAGAACTTGCTAAGCAACTATATGAGCAAGATATTACTTTAGAAGAATATTATAGAAATAGAACAAGATAATAAAAATAACGTTTCAAATTTTGAAACGTTATTTCATTAAGTCTTCAATAGAAGTTTCTAGTATTATAGATAATAGAACTATTTTCTTTAATGGCATTTTCTTAGTAGAATCATTTTCACTTTCAAATCTTTTGTAGTGTGTATGATTGTAATCTAATAAAGCTGCGATATTTTCTGTAGTATAAGGATTAATTGTACTGTTTGAACCTAGCTTTTTAAATTCTCTGTACTTTTCTTTTCTTATTTTTTTAATATTTCTACATATTCTATAATATAGGTCATCATTATTGCATTTTGCAATTTTTTCTTGTAATTCTTGATAACTATAAACAGCCATACTTTACACCTCGGATATATTATCCCATAATATAAAAAAATTACAAGCCACTTATGGACACATTTTGACAAAAATAGCTATATTTTTGCTTGAAATTAGCTAAAAATGCTATATAATTAATTTAGAGGGTAGAAAATGAAAAGAAAAAAAGAAATATAAGTATGCTTTTATCAAGCTTGGCTTTAGCACTTATTATTGGTATTTATACTTATTATACTGATAATAGTAGTGCTTATGTTAATAATAATGATATTACTAACATTAAATATGATATATCTGATATAGATAAATTTACAGGTTATAATTATATTGAACTTAATGGTAATATTCCTGTTTTTGAAGAAATTGATACATCTAAATCTTTTGAAGAGTATAGTGAACTTGATAGTTTAGGAAGAGCAGGTAGCGCGTTTGCTAATATTGGAGTGGATTTAATGCCTACGGAAAAAAGAGGTTCAATTGGAATGATTAAACCTTCAGGGTGGCATACTATAAAGTATGATATTGTTGATGGAAAATACCTGTATAATAGGTGTCATTTAATTGGTTATCAATTAACTGGTGAGAATGCTAATGAAAAAAATTTAATTACTTGTACGAGACAAATGAATACAAAAGGTATGCTTGATTTTGAAAATAAAGTTGCTGATTATATTAAAAGTACTAGTAATCATGTTCTTTATAGGGTAACACCAGTATATAAAAATGATAATTTGCTTGCAACAGGTGTTATTATAGAAGCTAAATCTGTTGAAGATAATGGTGAAGGTATTTTATTTAATGTATTTGTTTATAATATTCAAAATGGTATAGAAATAGATTATAAAACGGGAGAAAGTAGTTTAAAAAAATAAAAGTTAGACATAATAAATGAAGGAGTGATTAAGATATGTTTAATGGAAAAGTTGCAGTAATTACTGGGGGAGCAAGTGGTATTGGTCTTGCAACGGCTAGAAAATTATTAAGCGAAGGTGCTAAAGTTGTTTTAGTGGATTGGAATGAAAATGTAAGTAATATAGCTAAAACATTAAATAATGATGCAGTAGGTATTAGATGTGATGTTTCTAGTGATACTGATGTGCAAAAATGTGTAAATGAGATAATAGATAAATTTGATCATATTGATTTACTTGTTGCTAATGCTGGTGTTGGGGGAGGACCTAATAAAGCTCATGAAGTTAGTGTTGATGAATGGAATAAAGTTATTGGAGTTAATCAAACTGGTGTATTTTTAATGAATAAATATGTCATTAACGAAATGCTTAAAACTGGGGGAGGTGCTATTGTTAATACTTCATCAATGTATGGTTTAGTTGGTACGACGATGAGTTTTGCTTATTCAGCTAGTAAAGGCGCTATAAATCAAATGACTAGGTCACTTGCCCTTACTTATGCACGTGATAATATCAGAGTGAATGCTGTTGCACCTGGTTATGTTGATACACCAATACTTGCAGAAGTTCCAAAGGATATGAAAGATGCTATGGCAAATCAACTTCCTGTTGGTAGACTAGGTAAAGATACAGAAATTGCTAATTTAATTTGTTATTTACTTAGTGATGATGCGACATTTATTACAGGTGCCATTGTGCCAATTGATGGAGGCTTTACAGCAGCATAACTTATGAGAAGACTTGAATTAAATAGAGTTTATAAACATTTTAAAGGAAATTTATATTTAGTTTTAGATGTTGCTATAAATACTGAAACTGATAAAAAAATGGTTGTTTATAGAGCTTTATATGGTGAAAATACTTTATATGTAAGAGATTATGATATGTTTATAAGTGAAGTTGACCATGTAAAGTATCCAGATATAAAACAGAAATATAGATTTGAATTACAAGATATTAAGAGTATGAAAAATTCTTAATATTTTTTTGAAAAATTTTTGTGAAATTGCTTGAGTAAGAACATGTGTGATGTTATAATAAATTGAAATTGGTGATCATATGAAGTTGGAAGATTTAAAAAAAGAATATGATAAATTACAAGTAAAATATGGTGCTAAAGAATTAGATTCTATATATAATGGTGGTTGTGAAAATAATCCTGATATATGTTTTGTATTTATGAACCCGACGGGTAGGAATGTTGCAAGTTTAAAGACTTGGAAGGGAAGAAAATCTCCGTGGATTGGTACTAAGAATATATGGAAGTTATTTAAAAAAGTAAATTTAATAAGTAATGATACATTTGAAATAATTCATAGTAAGAAGCCTAAAGACTGGGATTATGAATTTAGTGATTTTGTATATGAAGAGCTTACTAATAATAAAGTATTTGTTACTAATCTTGGTAAATGTACTCAGGTAGATGCTAGAGCCCTATCTGATGAAGTTTTAAAAAAGTATCTTTTATTACTTTTTAAAGAAATTGAGATTATAAAACCTAAAGTTATTATTACTTTTGGTAATCAAGTTAGTTCAATTGTTTTAAATAAAAAAATATCTGTAAGTGAAAATAGAAAAGTGTGTCATGAACTTAAAATAGGTAAAAATAAATATAAAGTATATTCTGTTTATTACCCGGTTGGAAACGGAATATTTAATATAGATAAATCTATTGAAGATATTAATTGGATTATAGAAAATGAAATATTAAAGAATTGATAAGTTTATTAAAAAGATGGGTGGAATTTACTTTTTCAACGTAGGAGTTTTATAAAATGTTAAAAATACGTTAAAGTGATTTTGCATACTTATATAGCAACGTAAGAATATTATACGTGAGTTTGTTAAACCAAAAAATGGTTATGGTATAGTATATAAACATACTTTTCAAAAAGATGGAGATAACTATTATTGGGTATCAAGTGAAGCTGAGTAAAAATATTTAAAAAGCAAACGAAAAATACTTTTCTGAACTTGTCAATAGAAAGTAGACAGTAAAAAACATTTATTTAAACCCTAATTGAGTTCTGTACTCGATTGGGGTTT
>ENA-ORLY01000246-ORLY01000246.1-human-gut-metagenome-genome-assembly--contig:-NODE-246-length-83626-cov-9.133933_pt1 | contig 83626 bp, 65 predicted proteins | sample MGYA00243071_ERZ508832 | MGnify/ENA primary metagenome ERZ508832 (study PRJEB26277, sample SAMN04329777) | human gut metagenome | biome: human-associated habitat | host: Homo sapiens | place: USA... | reverse complement strand
CTCCATCCGTCGTCAATGTACTCGTCTACAACGGTCAGCCCATGCTCTGCGGCATACTGTCTAAGCATCATGCGCTGATATTCAAAAAAGGATCAACGCTCTTGCACTTGAAGCTAACCAAAAACGTTATGAGGCCTATAAGCTCGAGCAAAAGGCGTTGGAAATTATGGATAAAGAAATAATTTATGCAAAGTGAGGTGAGACAGAATGCCGGGATACAAAGACTGGATAGATGCTATCGATATAAAGGTTGACTATTTTTCTGCATTTATGAAAGCGTGGATTGCCTTTAATGCGTGGTATAATTTTAGCGGTGAGGTCACAGGAAATAGCGACAAGGAATGTATCGAGTACATCGCAAGTCAATCAAACAGATTTAAGACCTATACCATGAATCTGATTAATGCAGAGGATGCAGATGGTAGCGCATATAGAGAGAATATTGCAAAACTACATGGTTCTCTTTTGAATGCAGCAATTACTACTCAGGAATACATAGGCGTTCGGCAGTCTGTTTCTTTTGCTGAAGTGGCGGTGAAAAATGCAAACACGCTTAAGAGGAAAGATTACTACCAACACCATTATGAGTGTTCCAGGGCACATGGAAAAACAAAAACGGCAATTACGGTAAAGACTACAGGCGTTTCAGTATTTTGTTTTGAGCAAGACGGATATGATATTGATGTATTGAGGCAGCAATCGGGCTTTATTGGTTTGACGCAGAGGCAAAAGGAACAGTGCGAAGAATGCTACAGAGAACTGACTCCATATCGCATTACCAGTGTCCTTGAGTCGGGACAAGCTACCAAACAAATTGGAGCATATAATTTTGTGAATGATGCTGAAAAGATCAGCGAAGCTATTGTTATCATACTGTATATGCTTCGTTGCTGTCTTGCCCATGGTGATATATCACCAGATGAGTCGGCAAATGAAGTATATAAATATGCCTATGAAGTGTTGTGCGCACCGCTGAGAAAACTAAAATAAAACAAGAACCTCTGCTGGGGTCTTAACCAGCAGAGGTTCTTGTTTTTCAGTTATAAAAGACTTAACAGGGCAACGTACCCAGCATCTACTTATTATCGGAAACTGATAACAAGCTTCTTACCCAACCCCTCAGCTAATGCCTGTAAGGTTGCGACCGTAGGACTGCAAGAGCCGCTTTCAATGCGGCTTATATTGGACTGACGAACACCACTTTTGTCGGCGAGTTCTTTTTGTGTCATGTTGGACGCTATTCTTGCGGCAATCAGAGAACGGGTTAACTGGTACTCCGTCTCAGAGGCGTCATACTCTGCTTTGAATTCTGGATCATTCATTTGTCTTTCAATATAGTGCTTCAAATCACTCATGAGAATGCCTCCTCTCATAATCAGCTTTGTACTTTCGAGCCAGTTCAATTTCGGCTGGCGGAGTTCGTTGCGTTTTTTTCACGAATCCGTTGGTCAACACGATCTTGTTTTTAACATAGAAGAAGTAAAAAATGCGGGTAATGTCACTGGAAAATTTAATGCGAAGTTCAAACAGACCATCGCCCATTGCTTTTGAGTTTGGCTCTCTTAAAGTATTCCCGAATTCTTCAAGCAATTCCAAGCTGCGAACAGCTTTGTTTCGCATTTTGGAATTTAGGCTGTCCAAAAAATCTTCCACAGGGCTCTTGCCACTCTCTAATCGATAGAATTCGATATCGAACATAGTTCCACCTGCCTCTTGTTATAGTATATTCCCAAAAAGGAATATTGTCAACATGTTTTAACGAAGGCGCACTCTCTGGCTTGACAAAAATTTCTTTAATTCTTCCGCTGGGATCATCTTCAGCAACTTCTCGGCCTTGCGGCAGCGGGACTCCAGTGCGGAGATGTGGGCGCGCTGCTGAAAGCTGAAATTACGCTCCTCTCGCAGCTCTGCTTGCAGATCGGCGACTTCTTTCTCGCTGCGCCGCTGCTGGTGTTGGGCGGCAGCGGCGGCCTCTCGCAGCCGTTGAGTCTCCGCTTGAAACGACTCTACATCCGGCAGCAGCTGTGCCAGCAGCGCAGCGGCCTCCTCGCGCTTCTTCCCTGCGTTCAGCACGTTGATGCCATTCAGCACTGTCTCCAGCTGCTCCAGCTTGGCGTCCATGGCTGTGACCTTCTTGTACCACTGGGGCGTCAGATGCCTGCGCCTTGTTTCTACGGCAGGTGTGCCGCGCTCCAATTCCGGCCAGCGTTCCGCCATGCAGGCGTAGAAATCATCCTGCCAGCGGATCATGTTCTTCTTGTTGCCGAGGATTTCTTTCGCGGACAGCCGATTGTCCTTCGTCAGCGGCACAAAACACAGGTGCATATGGGGCGTTGTCTCATCCAGATGCACCACAGCGGAGATGATGTTCTCCTCACCGACTCGCTCTTTCAGGAACGTGAACGCCCGCGTGAAATACTCCGGCATCTCCGCTGCGTGTTCCTGTGCAAACTCCGGGCTGACCGTTACCAGCGTGTCCACGAATTTCACGCTGTCCTTCCGGACGCGGCAGCCCGCCATCCTGATGCGGTGCCTGATCTCCTGTTCGTAGCTCCAGCGGGGCGTCACCAAATGAAAGTTCTGCGGAGTACGGCTCCGGTCGATATCGGGGTTGCTGATGTAGAAATCCTTCGTCCGTTCGTGGTGTGCGCTCAACGCCTTGGACGCGCCGCCCTTGTGTTTGGCAAATCGTAAAATGGCGTATGCCATGATGACCTCCTTGTCTTTGTGAGTGCGGGAGCAGGAGGAGCGGAGAACACCCGTCACGGCTCTCTGAAAAAGTGCGCCCGACAGATGCCGGTAACGGCATCTGTCGCTCTTCTTTTTCGGCCCGGTCAGAAATGGGCGAGGACTCCCGTCCTCGCCCGTTTCCTCCCGTCCCCCGCCGTGACGGGTATAACACACTAGACTTTGTCCCAAAGTCGTGTGCCAGCCGTTCCCTCTGGACTCCCTCTGCGGTGTACGGTATGTCCGGTAATGTACGGTATTTTCGGGGTAGGGGCTGCCCCTCTATTTACCGTACATACCGTACACTGCCGTACACCGACCCACCGCAGCAGGAGGGTCTTCCCCTCCTTGCTGCGGTGGGTCCTGTAGCGGATACCGTACTTTTGAAGCAGAATATCATGCTTGGCATTCAGCCTCCGCACGATCCAGTTAGGCGTAAAGCCCCCGCTTTGCAGCTGCTGTGCCAGCTCTGTGGCTGTTCCGTGCCATTCGGGGCACTCCGCTGTGACCAATCGGCTGATGGCCTCCAGCAGCGGATCGGGCGGCTCCTGATATGGTGCTGTTTCCTTTTCCACCAACTCCCAGCACAGGCAGGCAGGATCAAAGCACAGATGCAACCGCATATCCGGCTGATCGCGGCCTGTTACGTCTAATACCGCATCCGCACCGGTGCGCCTGTCCTTGTGGAGGATCAGCGCACCATCCGCCGCGCCCATCAGACCGTTGGTGCCGGAGATGGTATGGAATACATCCTCCGCGCTCTCTTTGCGGGTGTGGTGTACCAGCACCAGCGTAATGCCGTGGGCGTCTGCAAAGGTTTTCAGCTTTGCCAACGTGTCATAGTCGGCAGCGTAGCTGCAGCTGTCGGGTGTCCGCCCACGGACACGCTGGAGGGTATCGATGATGACCAGAACGGTATCGGGATAGTCCATCAGGAAGCCTTCCAACTGCGCCAGCAGGTTCTCATCCAAGGTGTCGGCTAACACGGAGAGTATGAGGTCGGAACTGTCCTGCTCTGTCATCTGGACGAGCCGTTTCTGCAAGCGGTCGAGGGTGTCCTCCAAGGCTAAGTAGAGCACTGTGCCTGGGTGGACGGGACAGTCGAGAAATGTACCGCCTGTGCTGACCCGATAAGCCATCTGCAGAACGAAGAAGGACTTGCCGACCTTGGGCGCACCGGCGAGGAGGTATGTCCCCACCGGCAGCAGCCCTTCGATCACAGCCGGTTTGACAGGAAACCGTATCTCCATCAGCTTCGGCATGGGGATCACGGTCATCCCGCCAGACGACTTGTTCTTTTCCTCTGTAAATGGTATACTGTCATTGCGTGTAAGCGCGAACGGCTGCTCCCCATCTGGTGCAACAGATGGAATCGGGGCAGTCGTTTCTTTATCCCCCCACATGGCTGCCTCCGGTGTTCTGCTCGATCCACTCAACGAGCTTATCCTTCGGCACCAGCAGCCGCTTGCCGATCCGCAGCGTAGGGAACGTGCCGGTGTTGAGCAGCTGGTAAGCCCCTGCGCGGGAGATGCCCAGCGCCGCCGCCAGCTGATTGGCGTTCAATACCGCCGGCAGATTGTCGTAGTTGTTGTTCATACAAAACCTCCTTAAAATTTCAGTTGACATCATGGACTATACGGACTATAATACACAATGTAACTATTACGCTATGATTGTATAATGCTGGTACGCAAAAGTCAATAGATTATTTTGCGGACTTATTATGATGTATCTAACAGGAGGGCGGTCATGATCTTTCCCGAACATATGGAGTTCCGGTATTACATCACGCCGGAGCGCAAGGAGTGCTTTACGCTGTACAGTAAGACGCTGGGGCAGCGCAGGAGGATTCTGGAGAAAACGCAGGATGTAGGGCAGTGCCTGATCGACCTGTACGATACGGATTTCTATGACGCCTATTGCGTTCTTTCCGAGATTCAAAAGCTGGTGAGCGCTGACAAGGACGAAGCCGCATGGAAAAGGCTCTTGGAGCTGGCGATGCCGCTTTGCGAGGTGCATCCCTTCTTTGGGATGCTGGTCAAGGAATTGAGCGATCTGGAAGCGGAGCCCTCCGCCGATACGGCGGAACTGCTGCGATTTGACACGGACTTTGAGAGAATCGTCCGCGATACCAAGGCATTGGTGGAGGTGTGTCTGGATGACCGCTATAAGTCGGACTATTCCACAGCGGAACGGTATCGGGAGGCACACTACGACGCGGCGCTCTGCTTTGACAATATGCGCTATGGTGAGTTGGCCACGGAGGAGATTATTCTTGACCATCCTGCCTACGACAGCGCCTATAACTACAGCGTAGAAATGCTGCGGCAGCGGCAGATGACGACCGCGCTGCGGGAGGTGCTGTATCCCCATACACTGCGCGACCTCTACAACTACTTGAAAGCCTACTGCCTGCGTCTGCCGCTGGTGATCCATAAGTGCAAGAACTGCGGCAGATACTTCGTGGTGACCGGCAACATCACGCAGGAGTACTGCACACGGCGGATGGATGGCTCGGAAAAGACCTGCCGGCAGATGGGCGCGGTGGTGCAGTATCAGAGCCGTCAGATGAAGAACCCGGCCACCAAGGAGTTCACGCGCTCCTACAAGGCCCACAACGCCCGTGTACGGTATGGGACGATGACCAAGGCGGAGTTCACCGCATGGTCGAAGGAGGCGCGCAAGAAGCGCGATCTGTGTACCGGCGGCAAGCTGTCCCTGGAGGACTTTGTGGCATGGCTGGACAGTGACAAGCAGCGATAAAACAACGGACTGACTGACCGTTTTATATTTCAGAGGAACAGGAGGTTATTTTGACGACCAAGGCAACAAAAAACGCCAAGGGCGGCGGCACCATCCGCAAGCGTTCAGACGGACGCTGGGAGGCACGCTACACCCTCGGCATTGATCCCAAGACGGGAAAGCAGATACAAAAATCGGTTTACGGCAAGACGCAGAAAGAAGTCCGCCAAAAGCTCACCGCCATCATAGCGGAGATCGATGACGGGACGTATATGGAGCCATGCCGCATGACGCTGGACGAGTGGCTGGACATCTGGCTGAGGGATTACCTAACAGGCGTAAAGCCATCTACCGCTTACCTGTATCAGCGACAGGCAAAGCTCTATATTCGTCCTGCGCTGGGCAGTGTGCGGCTAGACAGGCTGGAACCCCATACGATTCAGCGGTTTTACAATTCCCTCTATGAGGAGCGCGACGGAAAGCCGCCTCTGTCGGCAAAGTCCATCAAAAACATCCACGGCATCCTGCACAAGGCATTGCAGCAGGCGGTATTGCTGAACTATCTCCGTACCAACCCCGCCAATGCCTGCATTCTCCCGAAGATCATCAAAAAGGAGATCCATCCCATGGATGACCGTGATACCGCCCGCTTTCTGGAAGGCATCAAGGGCTGCCGGTATGAACTGCTGCTAAAGGTAGACCTGTTCACCGGCTTGCGGGAGGGCGAGCTGCTGGGCCTTATGTGGGACTGTGTGGATTTTGATAAGGGTACGATTCTGGTCAACAAACAGCTGCACCGCAGCCAGAAAAAGGGCGGGGGCTACTATTTTGCTCCGCCCAAAAACAACAAGAGCAGGACGATCCGCCCTGCGCCCTATGTGATGACTTTGCTGCGGCAGCAAAAGCTCGTACAGACACAGATGCGTTTGGCCGCTGGCCCTGCATGGCAGGAAAGCGGACTGGTGTTCACCAACGAATTTGGCCGCTATATCTCCCTGCGGGCGGTATTTGACTGCTTTAAGCGCACGGTACGGAAGGTTGGCTTGCCCAACCTGCGGATCCACGACTTGCGCCACACATATGCCGTCAACAGCATCCGCGCTGGTGATGACATCAAGACAGTGCAATCCAACCTCGGCCACGCTACCGCCGCTTTTACCCTTGATGTCTATGGCCATTTCACTGATGATATGCGGCAGGCCAGCTCCCAGCGTATGGAACAGTTCATCTCCGGTGTGCTGGGGCTTTAAGGGTCAGAATAAGGGTCAAATCCGTTTCAGGGCAACAAAAAAACCTCGAAACCATCATGGTTTCAAGGTTTTCAGGTGGTGCGCGGTACAGGACTCGAACCTGTGACCCCATGCACGTCAAGCATGTGCTCTACCAGCTGAGCTAACCGCGCAGACAACAATGGTATATTACCGCAAAGTACCGCAATTGTCAACACTTTTCTTGCCATGCCGCCGAAAATTTGTTATACTGGCGGCAAGACTACACAAGGAGATGGTGCTACATGGAAAAGATCGCACTGGTGACGGGCTCCTCCCGCGGCATCGGACGCGCCGCGGTGCGGAAGCTGGCGGCGGCGGGCTACGCCGTCTGCATCAACTATCGGGAACGGCAGGACTGTGCTGACGCGCTGGTGGAGGAGCTGACGGCGGCGGGACAGCGGGCCATGGCCGTGCAGGCCGACGTGTCCGTCCGGCAGCAGGTCAACGACATGGTGCGGCGGGTGGAAGACGCCTTCGGTCCCGTGTCGCTGCTGGTGAACAACGCCGGTGTGGCGGGACAGGCGCTGTTTCAGGACATCAGCGACGAGCTGTGGCACCGATATTTCTCCGTCAACGTGGATGGCGCGTTCCACACCATCCAGGCCGTGCTGCCCCGGATGCTGCATGAGCACGAGGGCTGCATCGTCAATATCTCTTCCATCTGGGGGCTGCGCGGCGCCAGCTGCGAGGTGACGTATGCCGCCACCAAGGCGGCGCTGATCGGGTTGACCCGTTCACTGGCGGCGGAGCTGGCGCTCTCCGGCATCCGCGTCAACTGCGTGGCACCCGGTGTTATCCGCACCGATATGCTGAACGCCCTGCCGCCCGCGGTGCTGCCGCAGCTGGCGGAGGAGACGCCGCTGGGACGGCTGGGCACGCCGGAGGACATCGCCGAGGCGGTGGCATTCCTGGCGGACCAACGGGCGTCCTTCATCACGGGACAGGTGCTTACCGTCGACGGCGGCTTCATTTTGTAATTCACAACAATGCAAAGGCGTACGGCTTGGCCGTGCGCCTTTTTCTTTACATATGCTGCTGGGGCAGGGGCTGGCCGTGGATCATGACGCGGCCGAAGCAGGTGAGGCTGCGGCCGCTGTCGCGGTGGAACGTTACGTCCATATCGGCCCGGGCGCGGTTCAGAGAGAACAGATAGACCATGCCGAAGCCATCGCGGTAATACTGCTTGCACAGCATGTCGCCGTCCACGCAGAAGATGCCTACGTCGCCGTTCTGCAGGGGATCGTGATTCACGTAGACCACGTCGCCGTCGGCGATCTGGGGCATCATGGAGTCACCCTGGATGCGGACGGCGAGTTCTGCGCCGGGGGGCACGTCACCTTCCACGGGGACGAGGGTATAGTCCTCGCCGAATACAGGGGCGGCAAAGCCTGCCGCCGCCGGAGACTGGTACAGCGGGATGGTGCGCCGCTCCTGACGGGGACGGAGCCGCTGCTCCTCTGCCACCATGATGTCCAGTGCGTCCACCAGCGTGTGGACCGTCTGACGACCGGACAGCGGCAGGCGGCGGTATTTCTCCAGCAGCTTCCGCTCCTCATCGGACTGGATGCCGCCAATGTGGCGGAAGCTGCCGCGGTACAGGTAGTTGGGGTCCACCTCCAGCGCGTCGAACAGCCGCAGCAGCACCTCCTCCTTAGGGGCGCTGACGCCGGTCTCGTAGTTGCCCACCGCTGAGGGGGAAACGCCCAGGCGGGCGGCCAGCTCCGTGCGGCTCAGGCCCAGCTCCTTCCGCCGCTTCTGCAGCTGCTCACAAAAACTCATGGGAAACGCCTCCTCGCCAGATTTCGACAAATTCTGTCCCTATCCTAACCCAGATCCTTGGTTTTGTCAATCTATTTTAACAAGAAACTTGAGAAAATAGACTTGACATTACAAGATTCTTGTGATACGCTGTAAAAGTCAACAAGAAAACTGGTTTTCAAAATAGAGGAGAACCGCTGCGCCGTGACGGGCGCAGCGGTATTGGGAGGGGAAAATAAAAATACCGACCGCGCAGATGCGCAATCGGTATTTTTGACGGGGATGGTGGATTTACCCCTGCGGGGCATAAACTTCGACTCCACCTATCCCCACCAAAAAAATATCCCCGCCGGTCAAACGACCGTCGGGAATATTTGGTGGGGGATGGTGGATTTACCCCTGCGGGGCATAAACTCCGACCCCACCTACCCCCACCAAATAAAAAGTACCAACCACCTGACGGTGATCGGTACTTTTTGGTGGGGGATGGTGGATTCGAACCACCGAAGGCGTTGCCAGCAGATTTACAGTCTGTCCCCTTTGGCCACTCGGGAAATCCCCCATATTCACTTGGAGCTGGTGGACGGATTCGAACCCCCGACCTGCTGATTACAAATCAGCTGCTCTACCAGCTGAGCTACACCAGCATCTCCATCAGCGCAGTTTATTCTAACAGAACTTTCGGGGTTTGTCAACACATTTTTTACGCAAGAAATGAAGGAGAGTGATCGCGCGTGAAACTTGCCGAACTGTCACCGCTGTATGAGGACAGCGCCCAGCGCATCCAGAGGCGCATGGAGCAGCTGCGGCTGGACCTCCGGACCGCCGACGATCCGGACAGCGCCCGCCAACTGCGCCGCCGTTTGACGGAGCTGCAGCCCATGCTGCGCCAGTGCCGCCAGCTGGCACGGCTGACGGCCCATTACTACGACAGGAGTGACCGGAGTTATGATCCATTCCGCCTTTGATCCCATGGACATCGCCGGCCTGCACCAGTGGATGCAGCAGCAGGCCGGCGACAACAGCCAGCGGCGGCAGCGGCTGCTGCACAACCTGTCCCGTGCCATGACGGAGGAATTAACACCCCGCCAGCAGGAGATGCTGCATCTGTACTACTACGAAAAGCTGAATATGGCCCAGATCGCGGGGCGTCTGGGGGTCAACAAGTCCACCGTGTCCCGCACCTTGTGCCGTGCGCGGCACAGATTGCATCACATCTTGCAATATAGCCTGTAATTTTCAAAAATATCCCTTGACTTTGCAGGCTCTCGTGCATATAATGCCTTTTGTTACCGGAGAGGAGGGAACAAAGTGTCCGTCTATAATAAGATCCTGCATGAGCGCGGGCTGCGCCTGCTGGGCGGCATCGTGGGCGCCGCCATCATGGCGTCGGCCATCAACCTGTTCATCGTGCCGCAGGGCTTCTACGCAGGCGGCGCCTACGGTCTGTGCCAGGTGATCCGTACCCTGCTGGTGACGCGGGCGGGGGTGAATGTTCCCTTCGATTTGGCGGGCCTGCTGTACCTGTTGGTGAATCTGCCCATGTTCTATCTGGCCTATCGGGGACTGGGACGAACGTTTTTCGCCAAGGCCACCATCGTCACCGTGTGCAACTCCATCTTTTCGGCGCTGATCCCCTCCCCCGCCGTGCCCATCATCGCAGACCCGCTGACCAGCTGCCTGATCGGCGGCCTGGGCGTGGGCTTCGCCGCGGGGCTGGTGCTGAGCTGCGGCTGTTCCACCGGTGGTCTGGACATTCTGGGTTTGTACCTCAGCAAGAAGAATCCCAAGTTCACCGTGGGCCGGTTCTGCATCTGCTTCAACGTATGTCTGTACACGCTGTGCCTGTTTCTGTTCAACGCCACCACGGCCATCTACTCCGCTATCTACAATATCCTGAACAACCTGTTTCTGGATAAACTGCACCAGCAGAACGTCAACGTGGAGATGCTAATCTTCACCAAGAAGAATAATCCGGAGCTGGTCCGCTTCATCATCGAAAAGCTGGACCGCGGCGTGACGTACTGGACGGCCCACGGCGCCTATACCGGCGACGAGGTACAAGTGCTGTGCGTGTGCCTGAGCAAGTACGAGATCGGCACGCTGCAGCAGGTGATGCAGGAGATGGATCCCAAGGCGTTCTTCATCGTGCAGGAGGGCGTCCACACCGGCGGCAACTACCGACGGCATCTGAACTGACGCAGCATACGAAAAGGCTTCCATCTGGCAGATGGAAGCCTTTTTTGCATGGAGGAAAGCGCCGAAGCGCCGCCTGCGGCGGAAGAAGCGAGGCGGTTTCGGGGAAGTATCCTGACTGCCGGCCGCGGCAGCGGCTGGGAGTCGGCTGACACGACGGTGAGCGCCGAGGAGAAAGCGAAAAAGATCACCACTCGAATAGGTGGTGATTTATGTGATTGTCCACAGGTTTTGTTGTCTGCACTCCCGCACATCGCAAGGAAGGGGGAGTGTGAGGGGGGAACCTTTGACGGGTTCCCTCACTCGCGTTCAATCACCCGCCCGCAGGCGACCACTTTTGCGTAGCAAAAGTGCTGCTCCAAAAAGAAACACCATCCTGACGGATGGTGTTTCTTTTTGTGATTGCCCACAGGTTTTGTTGTCTGTTAATTACCTCTTCGAAAAACAAGGCGCATTCAACTACTTTGCACATCATTTTTAACGACCATTGTCACAAGGCGATCAGCCCTTTTCTTTGCTGCAGTTCTTGATACAAATAACATTGTAACAAGATACGCAAGAGGAATTGCCAGCATTTTAATTGGATTCCATACACTCATAGAGACAATCATCAAAACAACAAGCACTATACCGGTCATAATAAGCAGTGAAACTGTTGACATACATATATCTCTCGTCATAAGTTGCAAGCGTTCTGCCTCAATTACATTTCCCCATCCAGAGTCTCTACTTTTCTTAAGCAATCTGTTCCATTCCGCGGTCTGCTGGTTTGCCGTAGCTTTGGACATATGCGTGTACATTCTCTGAGCTTTTACAAGATCAAAGCCAGTTGCATCAATTTTTCCTGAAGCAATGTCTGAGAAAACGGTATCGCTTGGCATCTTGCGATACACGATTTTTGTTTTGGCTTTATCTGACCACAATTCATTAAGGACAAATACTAGTACACAAATTGATCCAACAAGCACATCAATTGCCGCCATACTAAAAAGTGACGGCAGTAAATCCGTGTTTTTAACACTTTCCTCTGTGTAAAATCCCACAGATGAAATAGTTATTAGCAAGTATGCTAAGATATACTGCTTTAGCTCTTTGTCTCTATAGTTCTTAATATACTCAGTGTTCATTCCGGTACCACCTTATCGTAGACCACGCGAATTGCGTTTATTAAACCTAACCGTCTTTGTTGGAAAAGTTCTCTTTCCGATGTTGTCGTTTGAAATCCAAATGCCCCCGCATTCTCCATATAATTAATAAGATATCCAAAATCTGATATTTCTTGTTTAGCAAAAAACATTTCTGAATGGGGATTCTTTGATGCCATAATGCGATAGCATTCGTCTTTTGCGCCTTTTCGGATTTCGCATGAATTGATAACTACCAACGCTCTCTTCGAAGACAGTACTTGTTGTAAAATTGGCTGAACTTCAATATTCATGTGTGCAGTAACCATAAGCCCATACTCGCCCTTTTGGGAAACGCATTGATAAAACCCAAAGGGGGTATAAGGCCAGCGGGCACTTCTGCAGTAATACTCAGACCACGGAGACACTTCCGCCTGTGCGATTTCTTGAATGACCTGATGTCGACTATTCAATTCTCCTTCCGAAGACACCAACCCCTTAGACACTACCCAAATCACCTAAAGGCACTCTCCCTTGCGAACTGGAATGTATAGCTACAGAACATTCTGGCAAATTGACAATTTTGTCTTTAGTGCTATATGGCGGATTATACCTCTCACGCTTCATGTACTTAACAATATCATCCGATCCACCGCTGGTCTTGCCAGATCCTGTATTATCAGATATGAAATAATCCTTAGAATAAGCATTACCCCCCAGTTTCTCAAAAATCGCCTTGGCATCATTTTCTTGCCCGTGATGAGGTAGCTGAATGATATCATATGTAGCAAGGTCTTTTAAATAATTGGGAGAGGCATCTCCACAAAGTAATATACTTTTCCCATCATCCAAGATGAATTTTATTTGTACGCTGGCAGCATTCATCACAGTCTCATCTTCAATCATATTATTTTCACGGTTATCCACTGCTTTCGATGCTACATCAGTAAACTCATCAACCGTGGGTCCTACTACCACACAAGAACCAACAGTTGTTCCCTTGAGCGCTTCCACGGTAGAATAATTAAGCTCTTGAGCCTTTTCAATAATCTTTTTGATATTATCAAACTCTGCCAGCAGAGCTCTTTTTAGGCTATCTCTATTACGCCTACCATCATCGACTTTGTCAATGATGGTATCAACATGTTTTAAATACTGATGAGTATAGACTTTGACAGAATAGTTGTGCATAGACAGCCATTCTAACAACTCGCATACACCATTTGTGTGGTCGCTATCATTGTGCGAAACCACAATATAAATCGAAATAATAGTCGGCTTGTTCCTAAGGAAAGATTCAACATATGCTGCATGCCGAGTATGTCCACAATCATATACGATCAGCGATGAGTTATCATATATTAGAAGGCAGTCTCCAAATCTAGTATCCTTATCTCCATCGTAACAGCTTAACGCTTTTAACTTCATAACAATACCCCTTTTGTACTCCTACTTCTGTTTCGTGTTTATATGTACACTTAATTTCTTTGAATATACAAAGTTCCAGAGTTACTAGTAACACAAGTTTAAACTGTGGTATTTTAAACCACCACAATATTCCTAATGTGAACGCGAAGTAGCCACCTTTCTTGTTATCTCATCAATCAAGGTGTGTACTGTAGTGCAAGGACACATTTTTGATGGTGTCTCGGTACAGTTCCGAATATGTTCGGACAACCTCCTCTGCGCGATATCAATGGCTTGCGTTTCATTCCCATGATGACACAACTTTTTATAAATTGCAGCGTCTGCTTTCTCATATTTCTGACCAATAACTTGTGCAAATTTTTGCGCAAATCCATTACAGCATGACACCGAATCCTGATATGGCGGCATAGATCCGAAATATGCGCTAAACCATATTTCAATACATGGGTTAGACCAACCAACATTTATTCCCTTTTCCAATGCAACAGATACAATCTTGTCAAAGTCTTTTACCTGATCACGGTCAAAGACAATCCATGGTTCTCCGTATTGAGGTTGTAACGAGGCCATATTGAGCGCCTCGTTAACAAGCTCAGCAGTTTTTGCTCTACAAACTTTTATCACCTGCTTTCCTTGCAGTTCCTTTGGGATCGAGTCCCTCAAGCCCAGCAGGTAGTTCTGTTCTGTTTCTTTGGTATCTGTAACTATGAAATAGTAGCCTAATTCCGGAACTCGGCGCTTAGATAGCTGTTCTCGAGTTTTTCGCTTTCCATTTCTATCTGGCATATTCACTCCCCCTTAAACACATCAAAGTGACGCATTGTAGGGATAGCTCCATATTTTCCAAGTAAATAATTCTTCTCATAATTCTCATCCTTGCGAATTTTTAAGCCATCTTCATCAAGAAAATCCGCCAGTGAGTAGAGAGTTGAGATTCCATCAGATGACTTTTCACTAAACCATACTTCATCGCGGCGGAGAATATTGCTATTAAGCTGCCACGAATCATGTGAGGTAAACACAAGTTGCGCATGGTTTGGATTTGTTTCTTGATTTAAGAAAGTTATAACAAATGTCCTCACAAGTAATGGATGAAGCCGCGCATTTAATTCATCAACGAAAAGTACGCCTCCTGTTTCCAACACATCTTGCAGTAAAGGGTATAGCGCAAACATTTTGAGTGTACCCGCTGATTCCAATTTTAACGGAATGGTCGCAGTATCCTCCGAGCCAATCATCTTGTGAATTGCATCAATTCTTACCTTGGAGGATTTCCTGTCATCATCACTTTCTATTGGTTCAACTTCAAAGCCTATAATTGAAGGATCAAATGCTGAGAAGTAGTTGATAATTTTATCCCTAACATCTTTACTCTCCACAAAATCATCCGGTAGTTGTTCCGACAAGAAGAAATTTTCAACAGGGCGTCCGAAATCGGCAAGTTCATTATTCATAAACCAATCGCGAATCAATTTAAGCTTTGCGATTTTTAATTTTGAACCAAGTGATACAATTAACGTCTCTTTTTCAAGAGCAATTCTCAAATTCTCTTGGCTCTTAAGTGCAATGCCAGAGAGATCAAGTTCAGAACCGTTGCGATAAAAAATGCGCTTGTAACCACCACGCGAAGTTTTTGACTTATAGTTGAGCCATTCCTCTTTAATGCCGGTACTATTAACCGTAAACCCATAGTTATATGATTTTGCTCCGTTCGCTTCTGAAGAAATAAAGTAGACCTCAAACGAAGATTCAGCATCTTTGCTACTCGCATCAAACAGAAATGGTGTCGGGTTCAAAAACTCTGACTTGTTCTTTTTCCTTGACTCATCCCCACCATAGTTGAGCGAACTAGCAACATAGGTAGTCATATATCTAAACGCTTCTAAAACGTTGGACTTCCCGCTAGCGTTAGCGCCAAAAATGGCTACAATTGGAAGTATCTTTTCATTGCCGATAGAAATAACATGATTGCTGTATTCAGATATCTTTGTTGCTGTTAAATCCAAAGAAGTATCATCGCGAAATGATTTAAAATTCTTAAAATTAAATTGCAAAAGCATCGTAAACACGCTCCTTAACGTTGGATCATTTCCTATTATACTCAAAAAAACAAAAAAATCAACGTATAAATGAGACTTTTTCTCATTTTCACGGAAAACATTCTCTGTGGTAGACTCTATACTCTTATAAACTACAATTTATTCACCAAATACAAGGAGATGAGACCATGCCCACCGAGTACCCCGCAGATTTCAAACAAAAAGTCATCAAACGCTATCAAAACGGTGAATCCATCAAAACTCTCAGCCTTGAACTGCACATTGCCCAAGGGACGATTTACCGCTGGCGGAAGGAGTACTGTTCCATCCAAGGGATAAACCGCACCTACACGCCAAAGGAGTTCGACGCCATCTCAAGGCGGTTGGCAAAACTGGAACATGAGATGGAGATCATTCGTCTTTCACAGTGTATAACGAGTGTTCCCTTGCAGAAGAGGCTTTCCATTTTGGAAAATCTCTACCATCAGCTAGATAATACTTATAGCGTTCATGAGCTATGCGAGGCATTGGATGTCGCTCGTGGTACATTTTACAACCATATCTTTCGCCGAGCAGACCGCAGCCAGCGTGATCAAGAACAGGCACAGCTCATGCGTCTGGTGCAGCAGGTCTTCGATGACAGCGGCCAGCGGTATGGTGCCGAAAAGATTCGCATCACGTTGGCCGAAGGCGGCATCAGAGTTAGCACCAAGCGCATTGCCGCGATCATGCAGGAGCTCGATCTGCGCAGCATTCGAGTCGATTCCAAAAAGCAGTTTAAGAAATATCAGAAATACCGCAAGCAAAACCTGTTGGAACAGCAATTCACTGCAGATCGTCCTAATCAAACATGGGTCAGTGATATTACATACTTCAAGGTCAACGATTACTGGCTTTATCTGTGCATCATCCTCGACCTCTTTTCCCGAAAGGTCATCGGCTATCGCGTATCCCGCAGCGCCAGCACAAATCTGGCCACCAGCACATTTCGGTCAGCCTTCCGTGAACGAAGCAACCCTGCTGATCTGACTTTCCACAGCGACCGTGGCAAGCAGTATACCTCTTCCGCATTTACAACGCTCCTGCAAAAGTGCGGTGTGAAACAATCGTTTTCTGCTACGGCACGTCCGCATGACAATGCCGTCGCGGAAGCCTTTTTTGCCTCATTCAAGAGAGAAGAGGCGTACCGCAGAGAGTACACCTCAGAGCAGAGCTTTCGCAAAAGCGTGGAGCAGTACGTTCAGTTTTACAATGAGGTACGCCCTCATAGGACGTTGAGATACAAAACGCCGCAAGACTTTGAGGACACTTACCATAAGATATTGTGAGAAAACCGTGTTCAAATAACGACTTTGCGCAAAAATAATCGTTCCGCATTCTGAGAGTTTTGCTGTGCATGCTCTTAATCGGTAAAAGAAAAAAGCCCTGATAAATCAAGGCTTTGCAGATAAGAAGAACTCCGCTTTTCGACAAAAATGTTCGAAAAACGGAGTTCATTCACTTGGAGCGGGCGACGAGGCTCGAACTCGCTACCTCGACCTTGGCAAGGTCGCGCTCTACCAGATGAGCTACGCCCGCAAACGCAAGGTTGATTATAGCGTATAAACGCCGGTTTGTCAACCCTGCATTTTCTGTTTTTCCGTTTTCTTCGGATGTGGTCCGCTCAGTGTACCAGCAGGATCTCCACCAGACCCACGCTGTCCCGATCCGGATAGAAGCGCACCAGCCAGTCTGCTCCGCCTGCGGAGCTCTCCACCTCACGGATCAGCCGCTCGATATCGGCGGCGGAGCTGTCGGTGCTGCTGAACTGCACCACCAGCTCCGTCAGCCCCTCGTCCTGGGCCTGGGCCAGCAGGTCCCGCAGGGCCGAGGTATTGGTGACGTGGGCGATGCTTGCCATCTGCTGGGCAGTGCAGCGGTAGCTGATGGTGACGGTGATCTCGCTGTAATTGCGGGCAGAGTCGTCCAGCGTGTATTGCAGGTACTCCACGGCGTAAGAGCCCAGGGGCGTGTCATGCTCCACCTCGCGGCAGGCCATCTCCGCCGCGTCCGTGGCGTCCAGGCCCTCCCCTCCATAGTACAGGCGGATGGTACCCTCCTCTGTGTGGTTGCCCACCAGAAGGAGAATGTCGTTTACCAGATCCTGATAGGTGTCGGCCTGCAGCACGCCGCGGCCGCTGCCCTCATAATAGGAGGAGCTGTGGTCCTTGACCTCGTACCACTCCCGCTGGAGAAAGCTGCCGCAGCCCGTCAGGCACAGCAGCACCGCCAGCAGCAGCGGCAGCGCTCTTTTCTTCATGGGATATCCTCCTTTCCGGCGTTTTACAGAAGCTCCAGCTGCTTTTCCTCACTGTCCTCCGGCCGCAGCAGGGCGCCGGCGGCGGGGATGGTGCGGGTACGGTAGCGGGCCTGGTTGGTGATGCCGGTGTCGGCCACATCGGCCAGCCGCTCCAGATGGTATTTGGGCTTGATATTCATGACCTGCACACCCTGGGTGCCGCGGGTGGTCTTGGGCGCCAGCAGTGCCGTGTGTACCAGCAGGGCCCGGGGCTCATTGGTCAGCAGCGCCAGCTCGCGATCCTCCGTCAGGGGCAGGATCTGTACCAGCGGGAACTTTTCGCAGTAGGCGCCGGTGAGCTTGCGGCGGTTGGAGGTGGTGGCGTAGGCGCTGAGGCTGACGCGGGCCACGCGGCCGTTCTCAAAGGCGAACAGCAGGCTGCCGCTGTAATCCCCGGGCAGGCACAGGAAGATCACATTCTCCCCTGCATCCAGCCCCAGCTTGGCGGGCAGATAGTCGCCCAGCAGCGAGGCTTTCGTCTCGCCGAACTCGCTGGCGCGGGTCTTGTAGACCTGCTGCCTGTCGGTGAAGAACATCAGCTCCGTGTTGTTGGTGGCCTCGAAGTACTGGCTGGGACCGTCGCCCTCCTTGTACTTCTGGTCGCCGGACATCCGCAGAGACTGGGGCGTGATCTTCTTGAAATAGCCCTCACGGCTGAGGAACAGGTGGACGGGATAGTCCTCCGGCGCGTCCTCCGCCGGCTCCTCCGGCAGCTCGTGGCTGTATACGATCTCGGTGCGGCGGGGCACGGCGTACTTCTTCCGCACCTCTGTCAGTTCGTCGATGATGATGCGGCGGATGCGCCCGGGTTTGGCCAGCGTGTCCTCCAGATCGTCGATCTCATCGGCCAGCGCCGCCGTCTCCTGCACCCGCTTGAGGATGTACTCCTTATTGATATTGCGGAGCTTGATCTCCGCCACGTACTCCGCCTGCACCTGGTCGATGCCGAAGCCGATCATCAGGTTGGGGATGACCTCGGATTCTTCCTCTGTCTCGCGGATGATCCGGATGGCCTTGTCGATGTCCAGCAGGATGCGCTTCAGGCCCTGCAGCAGGTGGAGCTTTTCCTTCTTTTTGCTGAGGATATAGTACACGCGGCGCTTGACGCAGTCGGTGCGCCACGCTGTCCACTCGGTAAGGATCTCCCCCACCCCCATGACCCGGGGCATACCGGCGATGAGGATGTTGAAGTTGCAGCTTACCGTGTCCTGCAAGGGCGTCAGGCGGAACAGCTTGGCCATCAGCTTGTCAGGGTCCACGCCCCGCTTCAGGTCGATGGCCAGCTTCAGGCCGCTGAGGTCCGTCTCGTCCCGCATGTCACTGATCTCCTTGACCTTGCCGGCCTTCACCAGCTCCGCCACCTTGTCCAGAATGACCTCGATGGTGGTGGAATAAGGGATCTCGTAGACCTCGATGACATTCTCGCTCTTGTCATAGCGCCAGCGGGCGCGGACCTTCAGGCCGCCGCGTCCCGTGGCGTAGATGCTGCGCAGGTCATCACCATCGCAGATGATCTGGCCGCCGGTGGGAAAGTCCGGCGCCAGCAGCGTGGAGGAGATGTCGTGGTCGGGATTTTTCAGAAAGGCGATGGTGGTGTCGCACACCTCGCCCAGATTGAAGCCGCAGATCTGGCTGGCCATGCCCACGGCGATGCCCTGATTGGCGGACACCAGCACGTTGGGATACGTGGTGGGCAGCAGCGACGGTTCCTTCATGGTGTTGTCGTAGTTGTCCACAAAGTCCACGGCGTCACAGTCCAGATCCCGGAACAGCTCGGCGCAGATGGGGGCCAGCTTGGCCTCGGTATAGCGGCTGGCGGCGTAGGCCATGTCCCGGGAGTACACCTTGCCGAAGTTGCCCTTGCTGTCCACAAAGGGGTGCAGCAGGGACTCGTTGCCCTTGGCCAGACGCACCATGGTCTCGTAGATGGCCTGGTCGCCGTGGGGATTCAGGCGCATGGTCTGGCCCACGATGTTGGCGGACTTGGTGCGTCCGCCGGTGAGCAGGCCCATCTTATACATGGTGTACAGCAGCTTGCGGTGGGAGGGCTTGAAGCCGTCGATCTCCGGTATGGCGCGGCTGACGATGACCGACATGGCGTAGGGCATATAGTTCTCGTCCAGCGTACGGGTGATGGGCTGCTCCACCACCGCGCCCCGCAGGCCCATCACGTTGGGGTCGGCGGGACGGTGGACGGTTTTTTCTTCCGTTTTCTTCTTTGCCATCAGGGTTCCTTTCTCAGCTGACGTCGATCATGTCCAGGTAGCGGCAGCCGTTTTCCGCGATATAGTCCTTGCGGCCGGACAGGTTGTCGCCCAGCAGCAGGTCAAAGACGCGGGCCGTCTCCTCAGCGTCCTCCGGCAGCACGCGGATGAGCCGCCGTGTCTCGGGGTTCATGGTGGTCATCCACATCATCTCCGGATCGTTTTCGCCCAGTCCCTTGGAGCGCTGGACGTTTACCTTCTTACCGGACAGTTCCTTGAGGATGTCCGCCTTCTCCCGCTCGGAGTAGGCAAACCACGTCTTTTCGCCGCCCTTTTCCCTGCAGGTGATCTCAAACAGCGGCGTCTCCGCGATGTAGACGTAGCCCTCCCGGATCAGGGTGGGGCACAGGCGGTACAGCATGGTCAGGATCAGCGTGCGGATCTGGAAGCCGTCCACATCGCCATCGGTGCAGATGACCACCTTGCTCCACCGCAGATTGCTCAGGTCGAACTGGTTCAGATCCTTCACCGCTTTGCCGCTGACCTCCACGCCGCAGCCCAGCACCTTCATCAGGTCGGTAATGACGTCACTTTTGAAGATGCGGGGATAATCGGCCTTCAGACAGTTCAAAATCTTGCCGCGGACGGGCATCAGGCCCTGGAACTCCGCGTCGCGGCTCTGCTTGCAGGCGCCCAGTGCGGAGTCGCCCTCCACGATGTAGATCTCCCGGCGCTCCACGTCCTTGGTGCGGCAGTCCACGAATTTCTGGACGCGGTTGGCAATGTCGATCTTCTCCGTCAGCTTTTTCTTCTGGTTGATGCGGGTGCGCTCCGCCGTTTCGCGGCTGCGCTTGTTGATGAGCACCTGAGCTGCGATCTTCTCCGCCGCCTCCTTGTTCTCAATGAAGTAGATCTCCATGCGGCTGCGGAGGAATTCGGTCATGGCCTCCTGAATGAACTTGTTGGTGATGGCCTTCTTGGTCTGGTTCTCATAGCTGGTCTGGGTGGAGAAGTTGTTGCTCACCAAAATGAGGCAGTCCTGTACGTCGGGAAACGTGATCTTCGATTCGCCTCTGGTGTATTTGTTGTTGTCCCGCAGGTATTTATCGATGGCGGACACCATGGCCGAGCGGGTGGCCTTCTCCGGACTGCCGCCGTGCTCCAGAAAGCTGGAGTTGTGGTAGTGCTCGCATAGGGCCACGCGGTTGGAAAAGCACAGTGCCACGCTGAGCTTCACCTTGTACTCCGGCTTGTCCGCCCTGTCGCGGCCACGGCGCTCCGCCTCCCAGAACACCGGCTCTGTCAGGGAGTCCTCCCCCGCCAGCTCGCGGATATAGTCGGCGATGCCGTTTTCATACAGAAACTCCTGGGTCTCAAATTTTCCGGGGGCCGTCTCATTGCGCAGACGGAACGTGACGCCGGCGTTCACCACAGCCTGCCGCTTCATCACGTCCTGATAGTATTCCAGCGGCACGGCGATGTCGGTAAACACCTCCAGATCCGGCAGCCAGCGAATGGTGGTGCCGGTCCGCTTTTTATTGGTGGTCAGCTCCGTGCTCTCCAGCTGGCCCACAATCTCGCCCCGCTCGAAGTGGAGGCGATACTCCTTCCCCTCGCGGTACACCGTGACATCCATATAGCGGGAGGCGTACTGGGTGGCGCAGGAGCCAAGGCCGTTGAGACCCAGAGAGAACTCGTAATTCTCACTGTTCTCGTTGTCGTACTTGCCGCCGGCGTACAGCTCGCAGAACACCAGCTCCCAGTTGTAGCGCCCCTCCTTCTCGTTCCAGTCCACGGGGCAGCCGCGGCCCATATCCTCCACCTGTACCGACCGGTCCAGAAAGCGGGTGACGGTGATGAGCTTTCCGTGGCCGCCGCGGGCCTCGTCGATGGCGTTGGACAGGATCTCAAACACCGCGTGCTCGCAGCCCTCCAGCCCGTCGGAGCCAAAAATAACACCGGGCCGTTTCCGGACCCGATCCGCGCCCTTGAGACTGGAGATACTCTCGTTGTCGTATACGTTTTTCTTTGCCATATTATTCCTCCGGCATACACCGAGCCAATCGTTTTCTGTTATTCTACCGTATTTTTCCCGTCAATGCAAGTCTCGCCGCCGCGGTATGCGCCGCACTTCGTCTAAAAGATCCTCCGACCCAAAAAGGTTTACAGATTCCCGCAAAAAATAACAGGAGCGCAACTGGGAAAACCCTTGGTGGAAAAGGCTTTCCACAGTTTCCACATGGTTTTCCACAACTGTTATGTCAACACAAAACCGGTAAAAAAGTGCGCAAAACCGTGGGATTTACCATAATTGCCGGAGAAATCACCATTTTCTGGTTTTCCGGCGGAATGGGTATTGTTTCCCCTGTTTCCCACAGTTTCCCGCACTTTTCGACAGGGCCTCTTTTCCCCACGACATTGGCCGCAGGAGAAAGTGCCGCGGCAAGCGAAAGGACCGCCAACAGGCGGTCCTTTCGGAAAAAACGGATAAACGGACTTACTTGATGGGCTCGCCGGCGGCTTCCTTGGCGGCGATCTCCTTCATGGCGTCCTTGTGGCTCAGGTTCACGCGGCCCTTCTCGTCGATCTCCGTGACCTTGACCCACATCATGTCGCCGATCTTGCAGGCATCCTCCACCTTCTCAATACGGTGGTCAGCCAGCTTGGAGATGTGTACCAGACCATCCTTGCCGGGAGCCAGCTCCACGAAAGCGCCGAAGGTCATCAGGCGCACCACGCGGCCGTAGTACAGCTGACCCACCTCGGGCACGAACACGATGTCGTCAATGCACTTCTTGGCGATGGCGCAGCTCTCCGCGTCGGGGGAGGCGATGTGGATGGTGCCGTCGTCGTCGATGTCGATCTTGGCACCGGACTCGGCCACGATCTTCTGGATGACGGAGCCGCCCTTGCCGATGACGTCGCGGATCTTATCGGGATCGATGTGCATGGTCAGCATCTTGGGCGCGTACTTGCTCACCTCGGCGCGGGGCTCGGCGATGCAGGGCAGCATCACCTGGTCCAGGATCTGCACACGGGCGTCGTAGGTGATATCCAGCGCGTTCTTGATGATCTCCATGGTCAGACCGTCATTCTTCAGGTCCATCTGGATGGCGGTGATGCCCTTCTTGGTGCCGGCCACCTTGAAGTCCATCTCGCCGTGGAAGTCCTCCACGCCCTGGATGTCGATGAAGGTGGTGAAGCTGCCGTCATCGTCCTGGATCAGGCCGCAGGAGATGCCGGCCACAGGGGCCTTGATGGGCACGCCGGCGTCCATCAGGGCCAGCGTGGAGCCGCAGATGGAGCCCTGAGACGTGGAGCCGTTGGAGGAAACCACCTCGGACACCACGCGGATGGCGTAGGGGAACTCCTCCACCGGAGGAATGACGGGCAGCAGAGCGCGCTCAGCCAGCGCGCCGTGGCCGATCTCGCGGCGGCCGGGGCTGCGGGCGGGCTTGGCCTCGCCCACGGAGTAGCCGGGGAAGTTATAGTGGTGCATGTAGCGCTTCTCCGTCTCCTCCCAGATGGTATCCAGCTTCTGGTTGGCGGACAGGGTATCCAGCGTGGCCACACTCAGCACCTGGGTCTGGCCGCGGGTGAACAGGCCGGAGCCATGGACACGGGGCAGCACGCCCACCTCGGCGTCCAGCGGGCGGATCTCGTTCTTCTGGCGGCCGTCCACGCGGTGGCCCTCCAGCAGCCAGGCCTTCACGATCTTCTTCTGGAACTTGTAGGTGATCTCGTCCAGATACTGATCCATGTTGGGATAATCCTCCAGGAACAGCTCGTGCCACTTCTCGATCAGCTGGTTCCAGCGGGCCTCGCGGACGTTCTTGTCGTCGGTATCCATGGCGGCCTTGGCATCGTCCATGGTGGCGGCCACGATCTTGTCGAACAGCTCCTGATCGAAGTCGGCGTGGGGGTAGTCGAATTTGGGCTTGCCGATCTCGGACACCATCTGGTTGATGAGGGCGATCTGCTTCTGGTTCTCCTCGTGAGCGGAGCGGATGGCCTCGAACATCACATCGTTGGGCACCTCGTTGGCGCCGGCCTCGATCATGACCACCTTCTTGGCGGTGGACACCACGGTGACGTCCAGATCGCTGACCTTACGCTGCTCGGCGTCGGGGTTAAAGACCAGCTTGCCGTCCACCAGACCCACCTTCAGGGCGGCCACAGGGCCGTTCCAGGGGATGTCGGAGATAGCCAGGGCGGCGGAGGTGCCGATGAGGGCGGCGATCTCCGGAGAGCAGTCGTGATCCACGGCCATGACGGTACACATCACGGACACGTCGTTGCGGAAGTCGTAGGGGAACAGGGGACGGATGGGGCGGTCGATGACGCGGCTGGTCAGGATGCCCTTCTCCCCGGGACGGCCCTCGCGGCGGTTGAAGCTGCCGGGGATGCGGCCCACGGAGTACATCTTCTCCTCAAAGTCCACGCTCAGGGGGAAGAAGTCGATACCGTCACGGGGACGGGGCGCGGCGGTGACGCAGCACAGCACGCGGGTATCGCCGTAGCCCACCATGACGGCGGCGTTGGCCAGCTCGGCCAGCTTGCCCACCTCCAGCGTGAGGGGACGGCCTGCCAGATCCATGGTGTACTTGTGATAGTGGGGGAATTGACGCTTGGTGATGATCGTTGACATGACATTTCTCCTTTTTTGTGAATTAGCATCCTGTACCGCGATCCGTCGCCGTTAGCACTTGAAAATGCCCCGAAGCCGCCGGTTTCGACGCATTTTCAACTGCTAAGGGTGAGGATACAGACTGGTACAGAATGTGAAAGAAGGGTGATGCGCGCACGCACATCACCCTGTTTCAACTTACTTACGCAGACCCAGCTTGGCGATCAGGGCACGATAACGCTCGATGTCCTTCTTGGCCAGATAGTCCAGCAGACGGCGGCGCTTACCGATCATCATCTGCATACCGCGGCGGCTGTGGAAGTCGTGGGGATGCACCTTCAGGTGAGCGGTCAGCTGGTTGATGCGCTCGGTCAGGATAGCGACCTGCACTTCGGGGGAGCCGGTGTCGGTCTCGTGGGTACGGTTGGCCTCGATGATGGAGGTCTTCTGGTCTTTCAGCATCATAGTTGTGTTTCCACCTTTCTTGAATTACGCCCGCATCCTGAGCCGTGGGAGAGATGGATCGCTCCGCGCAGCTAAGGCAAGGGGCAGTGCGACATAGTCGCGTACCTTGAAATGCTACCATAAAAAAACCGGTTTGTAAAGTGGATTTTTCCGTAAAATCGCATTTGTTCACGTTTTGTTCTTCACTTTTTGAGGGAGAACTGTTATACTGTCGGGGTCTCAGAGCAGAAAGGGGAGAATTTTTCCAATGAAACGCTATGTATCCATCATCGCGCTGCTGCTGACGGCGGCGCTTTTGACCGCCTGCGGCAGCGGCGCGGACACCCAGAGCAAGGAGGCGGACGCCGCCGTCCAGACGGCGCTGCCGCCGGAGGGCATCACGGCGCTGGTGCTGTCCGACGACAGCCAGGTGCTGCGGTTCAGCCGCGAGGACGAGACCTGGTACTGGCAGGACGACACCACCTTCCCGCTGGATCAGGAGGCTATGCCGGCGCTGGTGGAGGCGGCTGCCGCCATGACGGCGGCCTCGCCGGTGCGGGTGGCGGAGGAGGATCTGGCCGACTACGGGCTGGATGACACAAAGATCACTCTGGCCGTCACGGCGGACGGCGAGACCCTGACCTTTGCCCGGGGCGATCAGGCGGAGTCCGGCGACTGGTACATGCGCTGCGCCGAGGACGGCACCGTGCGCCTGGTGTCCGATAACGCCGTGAAGATCTTCCAGCTGCTGGACGGCAGCATCTACGACATGGCGGCGCTGCCGGTGCTGCCGGTCATTACCGAGGAGAACCTGCTGTCCGCCGCGGTACAGGGCGGGGAGAACGTTCTGGTCAACATCCGCGTGGTGGACGGCGTGCGCAAGGTGGGCAGCCGCGATGTCACGGAGGCCACCGCCGCGCTGGTGGAGGAGCTGGGCCGGTTGTCCGTCACCGCCTGCGTGGACTATGATCCCGCCGAGGGCGCCGCCGCTATCTGCGGGCTGGATGCGCCGGACGCTCAGGCGCTGGTGACCTATACCAACGAGCTGGGCACCGAGTCCACCCTGACGCTGACTGTGGGCCTGCCCGATGGCAGCGGCGGCCGCTACGTCACCGTCAACGACGATCCCACCATCTACCGCATGGAGGAGACGTCGCTGGTGCAGTTGCTGACGCTGGCGGAGACCGGCCTGAACTGAAGAGATCCAGGGATACCCCCATGCGTCAGCATGGGGGTATCCTTTCGGCCGCATTTCAGCCGAATAGACGCCGGCAGGACCGCGTGCCTTCACATGCGGAGCCGGCCTTGCAAAACGCACCCTTTTGTGGTATAAATCAAGGCGAAAAAAGGAGGGCTGCCTGTGCGTATTCTGATTGTGGAGGATGAAAAGCGTCTGGCGGACACGCTGGCGGAGCTGCTGCACCGGCGGGGCTACGCCGTGGATGTCAGCTATGACGGCGTGTCCGGTCTGGACAACGCCCGCAGCGGCATTTACGATCTGGTGCTGCTGGACGCCATGCTGCCGGAGCTGGACGGCTTTTCCCTGCTGCAGCAGCTCCGCGCCGGCGGCGAGACGGTGCCGGTGCTGATGCTGACGGCCCGCAGCGATCTCAGCGATCGGGTGCGGGGTCTGGACTGCGGCGCGGACTACTACCTGACCAAGCCCTTTGAGACGGAGGAGCTGCTGGCCTGCATCCGCTCCCTGCTGCGGCGGGGCGGCGAGACGGCGGACAGCGGCGCCACCGTCTTCGGTGACCTGCATCTCCAGCAGTCCACGTTTCTGCTGTCCTGCGGCGACCGGTCCGTCCGGCTGAGCCGTCGGGAGTACGACCTCATGGAGCTGCTGATGAAAAACGGCAGCCAGATCGTATCCAAGGAGCAGCTGATCTTAAAGGTATGGGGCTACGACTCCGCCGCCGAGGATAATAATGTGGAGGTCTACATCTCCTTCCTGCGGCGGAAGCTGGCCCATCTGCGCTCCCGCGTACAGATCAAAACACTGCGCATGGTGGGCTACTGCCTGGAGGAGGCGGTATCATGATCCGCCGTCTCCGCTGGAAGGTGGTGGGCCTGAACATGGGTATGGTGTTCTGCGTACTGCTGGCCGTGTTCGCCGCCGTGTTCTTCTTTGCCCGCTCCGCCCTGTCCCGCAGCGTCCGCCAGCAGATGGAGGAGGCCGTCCGGACCGGCGTTTACGACCTGTCCCAGCCGGACGGGTCCACCCTGCCCTGCTTCGTGGCGGAGGTCTACGCCAGCGGCACCGTCCGCGTCTCCGGCAACGGCTACTACGACCTGACGGACAAGTCAGCGCTGGCGGACATCGTCACCGCCGCCCTGTCGGCTCAGGAGGACGAGGGCGTGCTGGCGGACTACCACCTGCGCTATCTGCGGAGCGTGGGGCTCCTGTCCACCCGCATCGCCTTTACCGACAGCACGCTGGAGCAGGCCACCCTCCGCGGCCTGCTGACCGGCAGCCTGCTCATCGGATTTGTGGCGCTGGCGGTGCTGTTCGCCTGCAGCTATGTGCTCAGCGGTGCGGTGACGCGGCCGGTGGCCCGTGCGTGGCAGCAGCAGAAGCAGTTCCTGTCCGATGCCAGCCATGAGCTGAAAACGCCCCTGACGGTGGTGCTGTCCTCGGCGGAGCTGCTGGACCAGTCCGCGTTGCCGGAGCAGAAGCAGTATGTGGATAACATCCGCGCCGAGTCCCACCGCATGAAGCGGCTGGTGGAGGATATGCTGACCCTGTCCCGGGTGGAGCGCAGCGGCGCGCACCTGCCGGACGCGGCGGCGGACCTTTCCGACATCGCGGCGGACGCCGCCCTGCGGTTCGAACCGGTGGCCTTCGAGGCAGGCCATACCCTGTCCTACGACATCGCGCCGGACCTGACGGTGCGGGGCGACGGGGAGAAGCTGGCTCAGGCGGTGGCCGTCCTGCTGGACAACGCCATCAAATACGCCGCGCCCCACACGGAGATCCGGCTGGATGCCCTGCGGCAGGGCCGGAACGTCTGTGTACAGGTGGAGAACCGGGGCGCAGACATCCCTGCCGACAAGCTGCCTCATATCTTCGACCGGTTCTATCGGGCCGACGAGTCCCGTACCGGCGGCGACAGCTTCGGTCTGGGCCTGCCCATCGCCAAGGCCATCGCGGAGACCCACCACGGCGCCATCCGCTGCGACAGCAGCGGCGGCATTACCCGCTTTACCATCACCCTCCCCTGCCAGCAGGGAAAATAGAAAGGCGAAACCATGTTTGACACCATTCTCCGCGGCGGCACGGTGATCGACGGCACCGGCCGTCCCGCCTTCCCCGCCGACGTAGGCATTACCGGCGGGACCATCACCGCTGTCGGCGACCTGTCTGCCGCCGCGGCGGGCCGTACTATGGATGTCGCCGGCCGCACCGTGACCCCGGGCTTCATCGACATCCACCGCCACGCCGACGCCGCAGCCTTTCGCCCCGATTACGGCTCATTGGAGCTGCGGCAGGGCCTGACCACCATCGTCAACGGCAACTGCGGCCTGTCCGCCGCCCCCTTCGGGCCGGACCACGCCGCCGCTATCCGCGCCTACCTGCGGCCCATCACCGGCGATATACCGGATACCCTGCCCTCAGCGTCTCTGGCCGCCTATCTGGCAGCGCTGCGGGACCTGCCCCTGCACACCGGCATGCTGGTAGGCGCGGGCATTCTGCGGGCGGACACCGCCGGTTACGAGCTGGAGCATCTGGACGAAGCGCACTACCGCGCCATCCACCGCGCCATGGAGCGTGCTCTGGGCGACGGCGCGCTGGGCGTATCGCTGGGACTTGGCTACGCGCCGGAGTGCTTCTGCACCACGGAGGAGCTGATCCATACGCTGGAGCCCCTGCGGGGGCAGGACATCCCCCTCACCGTCCATATGCGGCAGGAAGGCGCCGGTGTCTGCACCTCCGTGGAGGAGATGCTCACCGTGGCGCGGACACTCCGCATCCCTCTGCACATCAGCCATCTGAAGGCCATGGGGCGGGACAGCTGGGGCAAAAAGATCCCCCGTGCGATGGCGCTTTTAGAGCAGGCGCGGCAGGAGGGGCTGGACGTCAGTTGCGACGTCTACCCCTACACCGCCGGCTCCACCCAGCTGCTGCACATCCTGCCGCCGGAGTTTCTGGAGGGCGGCATGGACGCGGTGGTCCGCCGTCTGAGCGACCCCGCTGCCCGTCGGGAGCTGGCCCGGCGCATCGAAAGCGGCAGCGGGTTTGATGACATCGCCCGTCTGGCCGGCTGGGACGGCATCTACCTCACCAGCCTTCACTGCCCCGAGGATCACCCGTTCCTGGGCAAGAGCCTTGCCCAGATCGCGGCCCTGACGGGGCAGGACCCGCTGGACTGCTGCTGCGACCTGCTGGTGCGGGAGGACGGCCAGATCACCATGATCGACTTCATGGCGTCGGAGGAGGACATCATCGCCATCCTGCAAAGTGACCTGTCCAACCTGATCTCCGACTCCACCTATCCCACGGAGGGCATGCCCCACCCGCGGGTCTACGGCACGTTCCCCCGGCTCATCCAGCACTTTGTCATGAAAAAACATGCCCTGACGCTGGAGCAGGCGGTGCGGAAGATGACGGCTTTGCCCGCCCGGGCCCTGCGCCTGCGGCACAAGGGCGTCATCGCGGAGGGTATGGACGCAGACCTCTGCGTCTTTGACCCCGCACAGCTGCGGGAAAACGGCGATTACCGGCGCCCCTGCCGGATGGCGTCCGGACTGGACGCCGTGCTGGTGGCGGGGCAGCCGGCGGTCATACACGATACACTCACCGGCGCACACGCCGGTACGGTCATCAGGAGGGAACTCATATGAGAACAGATATGCTGCAGCAGCTGGAGGGCGTTGTCCGCCGCGCCGGCGACATCGTCCGCGAGGCCCATGACATCGAGCGGGCCACCATGGAAAAGCACGGCGCCGCCGACCTCGTCACCAAGTACGACGTGGCGGTGCAGGGCTTTCTGCAGCGGGAGCTGCTGGCCCTGCTGCCGGAGGCGGACTTTCTGGGCGAGGAGGGGGATCACACGACCCTGACCCGTCCGTGGACCTTCATCGTGGACCCCATTGACGGCACCACCAACTTCGTCCGCCGCCTGCATTACAGCGACATCTCCGTGGCGCTGGCTCAGGACGGCCAGACGCAGTACGCCGTGGTCTATGACCCCTTTGCCGACGAGCTGTTCTCCGCTCAGAAAGATGGCGGTGCGTTCTGCAACGGCCTGCCCATCCGGGTCAGTGAGCGGGACATGGCCCACGCCGTGTTCCTCTGCGGCTCCACCATCTACGACCGCAGCCTGACGGAGCAGAACTTCTCCCTGATCCGCCAGCTGTACGAAAAGGGGCTGGACTTCCGCCGCTTCGGCGCGGCGGCTCTGGACCTGTGCCAGGTGGCGGCGGGACGGGTGGAGGTGTTCGGCGAGTGCTGCCTGTCCCCCTGGGACTACGCTGCCGGCAGCCTGATCATCACGGAGGCCGGCGGTATCGTCACCGACTTCTCGGATACCGCGCCCAATGTGCTGCGGCCCTCGTCGGTGTTCGCCAGCAACGCCAGGTGCCACAGCGTCCTCAAGGAGCTGGAACTGTAACGACGAAAGAGGGACGGCCCGCAGGGTCGTCCCTCTTATTTTCCATGGAAGCGCTTACAGGAACTTGTCCAGCTCCCGCTCCACCTCCGGCATCTTCTTCACAGTGGGGTTTTCGAGGCGCCAGCCGTCACGGATGACCATGGACAGCCTGCGCAGGGCCGTCAGATCCGCCAGCGGGTCCGCAGGGCACACGATAAGGTCCGCGGCCTTCCCGGCCTCCACGGAGCCGGTAACGTCGGCAATGCCCGCCAGCTCCGCGTTCAGCAGCGTGGCGCTGTGCAGCGCGAAGGCGGGTGTCACGCCGCAGTACTTCACGAAGTAGCACAGCTCCCGCCACATGTCATAGTGGGTGATGTAGGGGCAGCCGGTGTCGGTGCCCAGTCCCACGGGGATACCCTCCGCCAGACACGCCTTGGCCAGCGCCACAATGCCTTCGAACACCACAAGGCCGTTGGCCTGCTGCTCGTAGGTGGCGTGGGAGATGCTGCGGTCAAACAGGGCGTAGGGCACGGCGGGGGAGATGGTGGATACCTGGAACGCGCCCCGTTCCTTGAACAGCCGCAGGATATCCGCGTCCGGTCTGGCTCCGTGCTCAATGGAGTCCACGCCGTTTTCCAGCGCCACGCGGACGCCCTCGGGGCTCTCCACATGGGCCGCCACCTTCATGCCCAGAGCGTGGGCCTTATCGCAGGCGGCCTTCACCAGCGCCGGCTGCATCCGCAGCACCCCGGGCTCACCCACCACCTCGGCGTCCATGACGCCGCCGGTGATCATCAGCTTGATGAGGTCGGGCTTCTCCGCCGCGATCTTCTCCACGCAGGCCGCAGCCTCCTCCGGCGTGCGGGCCTCGTAGGCCAGGGAGCCTGCCATGTGGCCTCCGGGCACGGATACCGCCATGTTGGACGCCACCACGCGGGGGCTCAGGATGGCCCCTGCCGCCGCCTGATCGCGGATAATGGTGTCAAAATCCGCCACGCCGCCCACCGTGCGGATGGTGGTGACGCCGCTGAGCAGCTCCATCTTGGCGTAGCCCTCGCACAGGCGGATGCCCACGCGGCGCATCAGGCCGTTGGAGGTGATGAGCTTCACCAGCTTTTTGGGGTCGGAGGGCTTCTTTTTGGGCTTGCCGGAGGCCGGCAGGTGGACATGCAGGTTGATGAGCCCGGGCAGCACGTACTGCCCGCCCAGATCCACCGTCTCGTACCCCGCGGGCGCCGCTCCGTCGGTGACGGCGGCGATACGGCTGCCGTCCACGCAGATGACCTTCCCCGTCTGGGGCGCCATATCACGGGTGCCGTCCAGCAGCACGCCGTTTACCAGCGCATAGCGTTTTTCGTTCTTATACATTGTCTCAGACCTCCTGAGAGTGAGATCTTGTTTCTTTTCCGGATACATTGGCCACGAATACGCACACCAGAATGATGACCACGCCCAGCATCTGCCACACACTGAAGGATTCCTTCAGCAGCACCACGCCCGCCAGCACAGACACCACCGTGGTGACGTTGGAAAAAAGTGATGTCTCCGACACGGACAGGTGGCTGTTGGCGAAATTCAGCAGTCCGTAGGCCATTACCGAGGACAAAAGCCCCAGATACAGCACTGCCAGCCAGAACTGCCCGTCCTGCAAGGGCTCCAGGAGCATGGGGCTGGTCAGCCCTCCGGCGTGGAGCAGCGCCACGGGGATGAACACCACCATGCCTACCACGAACATGACGTAGGTCATCTCAAATGGGGTGAACAGCTTGGCGGCGCTGTGGCTGATGCCGTAGTACAGCGTGTCGCTGAGCATGGTCAGCAGCAGGAACAGCATGCCCAGCGCCGAGACCATCACCGCCCCTCCGGCGGAGATCAGCGCCACACCGCCGATAGCGCACACAGCGCACAGTACCTGCTTCAGCGTCACCTTCTCGTGGAGCACCAGCACGTCCATCAGGATGCAGCACACCGGCACCGCCGCGATGATGGTGCCCGCCACCGCCGACGAGGTGTATAGGATACCGTAGTTCTCGAAGATGAAGTAGGCCACCGGCTGCACGATGCCCAGAAGCAGCAGCTGATACACCGGCTTGCCCCGCAGGGAGAAGGTGAACAGCGGCCGCCCCCGCAGCTTTCCCACCAGCGCGTTGACCAGAATTACCAGCGTCATGGCCGCCACCGCCACGGTGAACCGCACCGCCAGCAGCACGGTGGGGGCCGCCTTCTCCAGCGCCAGCTTGGAGAACATGAAGCTCATGCCGAAGATGACGGCTGCGGTGATGGCCGCCAGCAGCGACAGCGTATGGATCCTTTTCTGTGTCATGACAAGCTCCTTTTGCCCGCGGTGTGCGGGATCTTAATGCCGCTCACTATACCATAAAAGTGAAAAAGATGCAAGATTTCCCGCCCCTCTGGTAAAAAATACGCCCGCCCGCAGGAAGCGGACGAGCGTACCGGCGACAGGGAGATGGTGCCGCCACGGGGGGAGGTGAAACCTGAAAAAACGGAAAAGACTTACTTGCTGGTGACTTTGCTGACGATGCCGACTACCACAAGAAGACCGGCCAGAGCGGCCATCACGAAACTCGGACCCATGCTTCAGCGCCTCCTTTCTGCGGTTTTTCTTAACGTGTCTTTAATGTACCACAAGTGCGGGGATTTGTAAAACGCATCATAATCATCAAAACCATGAAAAAAACTTTGCACCGAGCCGATGGATATGCTATACTTGCATCGGGAAAGGAGCGTGCGCCCATGAGCGTTGCGAAATATCAGATATTCCTCAAGACCGTGGAGTGCGGCAGCTTCACTGCCGCGGCGCGGGAGATGAACTTTACCCAGTCCGGCGTCAGCCACGCCATCGGCTCATTGGAGGAGGAGCTGGGTGTGCCCCTGCTGATCCGCAGCCACGGCGGCGTCACCCCCACGGCGGACGGACGGGCGCTGCTGCCCTACTTCGAGAAGATGTGCGCCATGCAGCACCAGCTGGAGCAGCAGGCCGCCGACCTGCGGGGTCTGGAGACAGGTCTTGTCAAGGTGGCTACCTTCACCAGCGTGTCGGAAAAGTGGCTGCCCAACATCCTCAAGACCTTTCAGACCCACTACCCCCATATCGAGTTTGAGCTGCTGCCCTCCAACTTCAACAGCGAGATTGGCAACTGGGTGCTGAACGGACAGGCGGACTGCGGCTTCATCAGCCTCCCCGCCCCTGTTGAAAAGTATCTGGACTGCTGGCTTCTCCAGCGGGACCAGTGGAAGGTCATCGTTCCCTGCGACCACCCGCTGGCGGGTGCGAACCCCTTCCCGCCTGCGGCGCTGGAGCAGTATCCCCTGATCCTGCTGGACGAGGGCGACGACTATGAGATCCAGGCGGTGTTCGACACGCTGGGCATCACACCGAAGATCCAGTACACCGTCCAGCAGGATCAGACCATCCTGGCCATGGTGTCCAGCGGGCTGGGCATCAGCATCATGGAGGAGCTGATGCTCTACCACTGTGCCTATCCGCTGGTGTCCTGCTCTCTGCCCCAGCCGTTTTACCGGAACATCGGTATCTGCGTCAAGGACAGGAACGCCCTGTCCAACAGCACCCGGGCCTTCATTGACCACACCCGCCGCTGGGTGCTGGCCAATTTTCCCGACGGCTGGAACGCCCCGCCCCCCACTGTCCGCTGAATGCGGAACGAAACGCCGCCCCGTGCCGTCAGAAATGGCAGAGGCGGCGTTCTGCCCGCCCGATGAAAGGAGTGTTTTCGATGAAAAAGCTGTGTGTATTCTGCATGGCCCTGCTGATGCTGGCCATGACCGCCTGCGGTAAGGACACGTCCGGCGGCGGTCAGTCCGTGGATCTGCGCGCCGCCTATGAAGCAGCCATCGCCCAGGTCAACGAGGAGCTGGGGGACAACGCCCCCGCCCTGCTGGAGGAAACGGCGGTGGAGCTGCTGAACGGCTACTACCCCGGCATCGCGGACATCCAACTGAAGCAGTCGGTGTTCTTCCTCTCCCCCACTGCCACCTCCTGCGAGGTAGCCATGGTGGAGGTGGCTGACAGTGCCGACGCAGCCAAGGTGCGCGACATCTTCCAGGCCCGTGTGGACACCATGGCCAACGATACCATGTATCCGGACGAGGCCGCCATGTGGAAAAACAGCGCCACTGTGTCCGTCAACGGGAGCTACGTGGTGCTGGAGGTGCTGCCGGAGGGCTGCACCGTGCCCGACGCATTTCTGGCCAGATTTTGACGTTACGCTGCATTTTCCCGCCCTATGTGGTATGAAGAAATGTCTGGTCGTCCGCGCCTTCGTCCCTGCATAGGATGACGCAGGCGGAATCCATACAAAGAGAGAGGTCCTGCACAGCAGGACCTCTCTCTTTGTATATTTCGTATATTTCGCGTCTCTTACTCGCGGCGCAGGGCCTCAATGGGGTTGAGCTTGGAGGCCTTCACCGCCGGTACGAAGCCGAACACCACGCCGATGACCATAGAGAAGGCCACGGCGATGATGCAGGCCGGTACGCTGATAGCCACCGGTGTGCCCATGATGTGGGACATCATCTCCGCCAGGCCGATGCCGCAGGCCACGCCCAGGATACCGCCCATGCTGGTGAGCACGGCGGCCTCCGTCAGGAACTGCCAGCGGATACGGCTCTGCTGCGCGCCGATGGCGATCTTCAGGCCGATCTCGCGGGTACGCTCCGTCACAGACACCAGCATGATGTTCATGACGCCGATGCCGCCCACCACCAGGGAGATGGCGGCGATCCAGATGAGCTGCCGGTTGGAGCTCTCGGACAGGCTCTGCAGCTGGCTGGCCTGCTGCAGCAGGTCCTTGGACTGGTACTTGTAGGTGTCGCCGGAGATAACGTGGCTGTTGAGGTATTCCGCCACGTTGTTGCCGGCGGTGGTCATGTCGTTGGTGGACACCGCCCGCACCGCCGCATACTGGGGCTCATCGTAACGATAGACGATGGGCCAGCAGCTGTCGGGGATGAAGATGGTGCCGGAGGTACTGCCGGAGTACATGTAGTAGTCATTGATGTTGTTGATGACCGGCTCCGAGGACACGCGGGAGGACACCACGCCCACCACGGTGAAGGGCTCGCCGCTGATCTCCAGAGTGCCGCCGATGGGATTCTCGCCCTGAAACAGGCTCTGGGCGCTCTTGGTGTCGATGAGCGCCACCTTCCGGCAGCTGGCGAAGTCCGACTCCACGAAGGATCGGCCGTAGTTGACGGCGTAGTCCGCCGCAGACAGGAAGTGGCTGTCGATGCCGTACAGACTGCCGCTGAAGGAAGTATCGCCCACGTACACGCCGTCGGGCCACTGCCGCTGGTGGTACAGGGACACATCCGCCACGCTGCCCAGCTGGCTCATCTCGCTGCGCATGTCCTCCGTGATGGTGCTGACGCCCTGGGGGATGTCGGAGTAGTCCAGGCTTATCTCATTGCCGTCCTGGGTCAGCTGCACACGGACCACGTTGTTGCCGGCGCCGATGAGGTTCTGCTTGATCTGCTCGTTGGTGCCCTGAATGGTGGATACGATGGTGATGATGGCCGCGATACCGATGATGATGCCCAGCATGGTCAGGAACGACCGCATCTTGTGGCTCCACACGCCCTGAAAGGCGAGATTGATATTTTCTAACATCGCTTCGCCCTCCTTACAGTCCGTTGTACAGCTCGTCGGCGCTGGCTTCCACCGTGGCGGCGCCCTCCCGCACGTCCTTCCCGTAGGGGAACGCCACATAGTCCTCCAGCGACAGTCCGCCGCGGATCTGGGTGTAGCTTCCCCACAGGTCGCGTCCCGTCTGGACCCAGCGCTTCTCCAGCCTGCCGTTGTCGCCGCGGGCCATTACGTAGCTCTTGCCGTTCTCCGTGCGGATGAACATGGTCTGGAGATAGATGGTATTGCCGTCGGTGGTGACGGTCTTCTGATAGGACATATCCACATAGTCTCCGGGCTGCAGGTTGGCGTCCTCGGAGACGAATACCTTAAAGGGGTAATAGGACACATTGCTGTTGCCGTCTCCCCAGTTGCTGCTGTTGTCCGTGGGGAAGTCGCTGATCTCCACGATCTCACCCTGACAGCTGGCGCCGGTCATCCAGCTGCTGATGTCCACCGTGTCGCCGAGCTTCACCTTACCCAGGTCCAGCTCGCCCAGTGCGCCGGTGATGTAATAGCCGCCGCCGCCGGAGACCTCCACCACAGGCTCGCTGTTGTTATAGGCCTCGTCCGCCGGCCGCACGGCCTTGACCACGCCGTCGATCTCGCTGTATACGGTGCCGTCGCCCAGCTCCTTCTTTTTCTTGTCCAGCCCGATCTGAGCCTGCTTCACGGAGCGCTGGCCGTCGTAGACCTGCTTTTCCGTGGTGGCGATGAGGGATTTCAGCTCTTCCTTGGTCAGGGACTCGTTCAGCAGCTTCTCGATGGTGGCCAGCTGCTCCTCGCGGTCCTTGATCTCCGCGGTGGTGGGGGTCACATAGCCGTCCTGATAGGCGGGCAGGTCGTTCATCACCTTCAGCTTCACCGGCGTCTCCGTGTCCTCGGCCACGATGTACATGCCGTAGCAGGTGATGGCGCCGTTGTTCACGTTGCCCGCACGGGTCACCAGCACCACGTAGGCGCTGTTCCGGCTCTTGGGCAGGATGTCGTTCCGGATGATTTCGTCCGTCAGGTAGTACTCCTTGGTGCGGGTATCCTCCAGCCACTGGTAGTACAGGGGCTTATCCTTGCTCTGGCCAAGGCTGTCGCCCAGACGGCCCTGCTTCACGGGGGAGCCCCGTCCGGCCAGCTGGTCCTGCTGGGAGCGCAGCTTCTCCAGAATGGCGGCCACGCGGTCATACTCCTTCTGCAGCTCCTCGCGGTTCTCCGCCTTGCGGTACAGGGACAGGTTATTCTTGGCTGTTTCCAGCTCCAGCTGCATGCGCTCCAGCTGGATCTGGGCGCCCTCCACCTCCGCCTGAGACAGCGTGGTGTCGTAGGCCAGCAGCTTGTCGCCCTTCTTTACATTCTGTCCCTCTTTCACGTACACCTGACTCACCGTCTGGCTCTGGGAGAGGTAGATCTTCTGCAATTTATCGGTGCTCACCGTGCCGCTGGTGTTGGCGGTGTCGCCCCAGTAGTCGGTCATGGCGAAGCTGGGCACGTCGAACACCTTCACGTCGCCGCGCTGGGCGTTCCGCGCCAGCGTCAGGCCGCCCCATACGGCGGCGCACACGGCTGCGGCAATGCCCACGATCAGCAGCGTCTTTTTCAGGGATTTACTCATGGAACGCACCTCCTGACAGCACACCGTCGCGGATGTTCATAATGGTGTGGGCATGCTGTGCGATGCCCTGATCGTGGGTGATCATGATGATGGTGGAGCCGCTCTGGTGCAGCTGCTGGAACAGATCCATCACCTGTGCGCCGCTGGCGGAATCCAGCGCGCCGGTGGGCTCGTCAGCCAGCAGCAGCTTGGGCCTTCCCACGATGGCCCGGGCGATGGCCACGCGCTGGCACTGTCCGCCGGACAGCTGATCCGGCCGGTGATCTACGCGGTCGGACAGGCCCACCGTCTCCAGCGCCTGACGGGCACGCTCCAGCCGCTCCGCCTTCTTCACCCCGCCGTACAGCAGGGGCAGCGCCACATTCTCCACCGCTGTCAGCTTGGGCAGCAGGTTGAAGGACTGGAACACGAAGCCCAGCTCCTTGTTCCGCACCTCCGCCAGCTGCTTGGGACTGCACTTGGTGATGTCCTGCCCGTTCAGCAGGTAGCTGCCGCTGGTGGGCACGTCCAGGCATCCGATCAGGTTCATCAGCGTGGTCTTACCGCTGCCGGAAGGCCCCATGATGGCAAGATACTCCCCCTCCTCCACCTCAAGGTCGATGTGCTTGAGAATGTGGTTCACGGATTTTCCCATGGGGTAGTCCTTGCAGATGTCGTGCATTTCCAGGATCATACTCAGCCCTCCACCGGTGCGTCCGTGACGGCGCCGTCCGCAGCGGGCGCGGTCACGTCGCCGCCGTTATCCGCGCCGGACATATCCGCCATGCCGCCGTCCGTCATGCTGCCGTCCGTCATGCTGCCGTCCGTCATGTCGCTGCTGCTGTTATCGGGATCGAAGGTGCTCTCGTCGTAGGTCACGCAGGTCATGCCGGCCTTCAGCGTCTCGTCGGGGAAGGCGATGTAGTCCGCCGCCGTCAGCCCGTCGGTGACGACGTAGGTGTCCAGCTCCGCGTCATGCTCCCCCAGCGTCACGCTGCGCTTTTCCAGCTTGCCGCTGCTGCTCTGGGCCCACACCCAGGGGGAGGAGTCCGCGTCGTTGATGAAGTAGGCCGGCAGGTGGATGGCGTTGGCGTCCTGTGCGCCCTGTCCCAGATCCGGCTCGATGTACACGTGCTGGCCCATCAGCAGCCCATCGCTGCTGCTGAGCTCCACATAGAACGGGTATTTGCTGGAGTTACCGGTGTCGCTGCTGCCGCTGTCGTAATAGTTGCTGCTGCTCTGGGCGGGGTTGTTCCAGTCGATGCTGGAGATGGTGCCCTGCCACGTCTGGTCGCTGACACGGGAGCGGATGATGACGCTGATGCCCTCGCTGAGTACCGATGCGTTGTTCTCATTGACGTAGCCCTTCACGCGGTAGCCGCCGGTCTGCACGATGGAGATCAGGGGCAGGGGATTGCCGTTGCTGTCGGTGCTGCCGTTGGCGTTGACGCTCTTGACCTCGCCGGCCACCTCCGCCTTCACGGAGCTGTTCTGTATGTTCTTCTGCAGCTTCTCGATGTCGCGGTTCTTTTCGGCGATGCTGCGATTGATGGTCTGGATGTCAACGTTGTACTGCCGGATATCCAGCAGCAGCTGGCGGCGGGCGGCATCGTCCACGGCCTCATCCAGAGAATCCTCCGCTTGTTTCTTCTCGTCCTCCTTATCAGCCAGCTGGGACTTCAGGGATTCCAGATCCAGTTGTGCCGATTCCAGGTTGAGCTGAAGCTCGCTCATATCATAGGTGAACAGCACGTCGCCCACGTTGACGGCATCGCCTGCCTTGACCTTGATCTCGCCGATGGTCATGGAGTCGTCCTTTTTGATGTTGGTCTCGCCCAGCGCGCTGACCACGCCGGCAAAACGGTCCGTCATACCGGCGGAGCCCAGCCCGCAGATCATGGAGACGGATTGCACGGATGCTTCGCCGGCGCTCTGACCGCAGCCGGCGGCCACGCCCAGCAGCATGGCCAGCGCCAGAATGAAAGCAGCTTTCTTCATGGTGTCATCTCCTTTGCCTTTCCTCTGCGGTGCGCCGCAGTATTCCACATACATGTATGACGGCGCACCACGGAAAAATGTTCCGCAGAATTTGTGAAAAAGCGTCGTCAGATGCTTGATCCCATCTTACCATGGCGGCCCCATGCAAATGTGAACGGAATATGAACAAAGCATTAAGGCCCGACTAAGATTGCCGCCGAAAATGTTGACAGCGCGGCGGCCCATGGCATACAATATCACCATTCCCATACGCCGCCTCTGTCTGCGCGGCGTCTGAAAGCGGGAGGGATTTCTATGACGAAAAAACGCATACGTCAGATGAACAGCGCCCTGCGCCGCCGCCTTACCGGCCGCCCTGCGGCGGACTGGCTGCCCCAGGGAGAGTCGTTTGCCCGCCGTCTGGAGACGGATGGCTATATGCAGCGCTTTGTCCCCCTGTTTCAGGGGCGGCGCCTGCGCTGCGCCGATGTGCTGGCCCTGTGTCGTCCGGAGCTGGATGCTCTCAGCGGCGGAGCTGCGCCGCAGCAGGGCTGGCTGGCCTATACCTACGACTTTGCCCGCCGCCTGCTGTATCCGGAGCGGGACACGCCGGAGCCCTTCGGCCCCGGAGCCGTGTTTTTCCTGTCGGTGCTGCAGGTGCTGTTCGCCGCGGAGAACGAGGTGCTGCCGCCGAACCCCGCCTGGACGTTCCGGCTCCTGACGGAGGCGGAGCTGTCCGGCAGCGCCTGCGCCGTCAGCTACGTCCAGATGCTGCGCTGTTGGAAGCGGGAGTACGTCTATGAGCTGATGCGTCTGGGGCTGGAGGCCACGCCCTACCGCACGCTGGAGCACATCGCCGGCGTCCACCACGTGGCCATGACGGCGGGCCGCGCCCTGCACCGCGCCGGTATCCCCGTGGATCTGGCGCTGGTGTCCGGCAGCGCCGCCGGACACGACATCGGCAAATTCGGCTGCCGTCCCGGGGAGCGGGTGCCCTACCTGCACTATTACTATACGGACCTATGGTTCCGCCGCCGCCGTCTCACCGACATTGGCCACGTGGCCGCCAACCACTCCGTCTGGGATCTGGAGCCGGACTACCTGTCTGTGGAGTCGCTGCTGCTGATCTACGCGGACTTCCGCGTCAAGCAGAGCGTAGGCCCCGATGGGCGGGAGATCACCCGCATCTCCTCCCTGTCGGAGGCTTTCGACGTGATCCTATCGAAACTGGACGCCGTAGACGATGCCAAGCGGCAGCGCTACATGCGGGTCTACGCCCGCCTGCGGGATTTCGAGCAGTTCATGGCCGACAAGGGCGTGGACGTGACGCTGCAGGGCCATGACACACCGCCTCGCCCGCAGAAGCAGACGGCCCTCATGACCGACGAGGAGGCTCTCCACGCCATGACCATGCAGTGCGTGGGCCACAACATGGAGCTGATGAGCCGTCTCACCGGCCAGCGCAGCTTCGCCCAACTGCTGGAGCTGGCCCGGGGCGAGACCAACTGGCGCCGCCTCCGCGCCTATCTGGGCGTGTTCGAGTCCTACTCCCTGTATCTCCACATTCCCCAGAAGGTCCAGACGCTGGCCTTCCTCTACGAGCTGCTGATGCACCGCGAGGGCGACATCCGCCGTCAGGCGGCGGCGCTGCTGGGCGAGATCATCGGCGGCTTCCACGCGGGCTACGCCAAGGAGCGCCCTGCGGGCCGCCGCCCCGACCCCCGCGCCATCACCGATCTGGACCAGTGGAAGCTGTATCTGGAGAAGATCATCTACCCCGACCACAAGCTGATGCCCCAGCACCGCCGATGGATCGGCTATACCCTGAAATTCGCCGTTAACTCCCTTCTGCAGCACAGCGCGGGACGGGAGGAGCGGTTCCTCTCTCCCCTCTTTGCCTACTATCGCCACCCCGAACAGGTGGCGGACACCGTGGCCTTCCAGCTGCTGGACACGGCGGCGGCTCTGCCTGCGGCAGCCTATTCCCGCCGCCACACGGCCCTGCTGCTGCACTTCGCTCAAGAGCTGTCCACCCACGACTCAGTGGAGGTACGCACCGCCGCCGTGCTGCTGCTGGACCGGCTGCACCGGCTGTCGCCCCGCTCCGCCGCGCCCCTGCGGGCGCTGGAGCACATCTCCTGCAACGGCAGCAGCACCCTGCGCCTGCTGCGGGAGGACGTGCTGTCCGGCGGCGCCCCCGTCATCCTGGCGGATGACGCCGTGTCCGAGATCTTTCTGGACAACCTCAAGACCGCCACGCCGTGGCTCACCAAGCAGGCCAATATCCGCCTGCTGACGGATTTTGCCCGCAGCGGCGCCAGCCCTGTCCTCCATATCGCCACCCACCTCTCCAACCTCATCAAGGTCAGCGACCGCGTCACCGTGCGCCATAGTGCCGGTAACGCCCTGCTGGAGCTGGCGCCCCGCCTGACGGCGGACCAGCGCAACGAGGTGGCGGTGGAGCTGTGCCGCGGCCTGGAGCTGGGGCAGCAGGAGTTCACCAAGTATATCCCTGACTATCTGGGCCGCTTTATGCTGTGGCTCCCCCCTGCCGAGCTGGATGAGCTGCTGGACGACCTCTGGGTGAACCTCAGCGCCGCCGACAGCCGCGTGGCCGCCTCGGTGCTGGATACCGTGGGCGTGGTCTACGAGGCCTACGACACCTACCGTACCCGCTTTCCCGAGGCGGACGAAGCCTATCGCCGCCGCCGTCAGCGGCTGCTGGGCATGCTGATGCGGGGTCTGTACGGCATCGACGACGCCGTGCGGCAGGAGGCGCTGTACGTCCTGGGCCGCAGGGTGTTCGGCTCCGCGGAGCTGGGCGACCACGAGAAATGCCGCGCCTTCGTGCTGACGGAGCGGAAGCTGCTGGCCGCCTACGACGAGGAGCCGGATCACGGCCTCACATTCTACTACCGCGCCGCCATGCTGGGGCGGCTCTACCGCTTCATGACGGAGGAGCAGCTGTTTCGTGAGGGCTTCGATTTCGGCTCGCCCCGTCCCATCGCCTTCTTCCCCGGCACCTTTGACCCCTTCACCCTGTCTCATAAGGGCATCGTCCGCGCCATCCGCGACGCGGGGTTTGAGGTGCTGCTGGCCATTGATGAATTCTCATGGTCCAAGCGGACCCAGCCCACCCGTATCCGCCGCCGCATCGCGGCCATGTCCGTGGCCAACGAGTTCCACGTCCACATCTTCCCCGAGGATTTTCCGGTGAACATCGCCAACCCCGCCAACCTGCGGCAGCTGCGTCAGGCGTTTCCGGACCGCGGCGTCTCCATCGTGGTGGGCAGCGACGTGGTGGCCAACGCCTCCTCCTACCGCAAGCCGCCGCAGCCGGACTCCATCCACACCTTCGACCACGTGATCTTCCGCCGCACCGAGCCGGACGCCGCACCGGCGGATTACACCTGCATCACCGGCCACGTGCTGGAGCTGACGCTGCCGCCCCAGCTGGAGGAGATCAGCTCCACCCGCATCCGCGAGGCGGTGGACGCCAACCGCGACGTGTCCAACCTTATCGACCCCATGGCTCAGGAGTTCATCTACCGCAGGGGCCTGTACCTGCGGGAGCCCCAGGATAAGCCGGTGCTGCGGACAGAGGATCTGGCCTTCCTGCCCTGCCCCGCGCCGGAGAGCCGGACGGAGCAGCTGCTGCGCCAGATCTTCCCCGATGACGGCGGCCCCATGCTGGAGCGTCTCCGCGCCAGCGGCGATGAGCTGCTGCTGCTGACCGACGGCGTCAGCGGCCATGTGTTGGGCGCGGCGTCCTACCGCTGCCTGGACTCCCAGCACCTGTTTGCCCGCCTGAACGATGCCGCCCTCAGCGCCGTGGTCCGGCAGAATGCCGGCGGCCGCACCCTGCTGGTCAGCGGCCTGTTCGTTCCCCGGGGCGACCGGCAGCTGGACTTCGGTCAGCTGCTGCTGACAGAGGTGCTGACCACCGCTCTCAGCCGCGAATATACCTACGCACTGTATTGCCCGCTGGAGGGCGCCGTTTCCGGCTATGGCCGTCAGCTGGCGCAGCTCCAGGGCTTCGTGCCTGTCCAGCATCGGGAGGGCTGCGACGTCCTGGGCGTGGACATGCGCTGCCCCATCGTCCTGAGCCGCAACGTGGAGACGGCTATCAAAGCCCCCCTCAGCACGTCGCCGCGGGTGCAGGCCGCCATCGCCGAGGCCCACCGCCGCCTGCAGAGCATGCTGACGCGGCTCCAGCCCGGCTCTCTGGTGCTGAGCCTGTCTGCCGGCGTCATCTACCACCGCCTGCTCCAGCGCATCACCCGGTGCAACAGCGTGCCGGCGGAGCCCACGACGCCCCGCGTGCTGGGCCCCGACATCTGCGTGCCCTACGGCAAGCTGCTGCGCGGCGTGGCGGTGCCCAACACCGTTACCAAGACCCTGCGCACCGACAAGGTCTACGAGGCGGATCTCAGCACCTATTCCATCGAAGCCTATCCCGATTACTCGCCGCTGCCGGATCAGGTCCGCACCATCCGCGCCTTTGACCGCCCCGTCATTCTGGTGGACGACATGCTCCACGACGGCAAGCGCATCCGCCGCCTGGCTCCCCTGCTGGAGGAGACCCACACACCGGTACACCAGGTGCTGGTGGGCTACCTCACCGGCATGGGCCGCGACCTCATGGAGCAGTTGGGTTATCCGGTGGACGGCATCTACTACCTGCCCAACCTGCGGATGCGGTTTGTGGAATCCACGCTGTATCCCTTCATCGGCGGCGACACCGTCCGCCGCGCCGAGCCGCTGTCCGGCGGACTGCAGCCCTCGGTGAACCGCATCCTGCCCTACGCCTCGCCGGAATTCGGCCCCATGGACGGCCGTACCGCGTGGGAACTGAGCCTTTGCTGCCTGGAAAACGCGCGGGACATCCTGCTGGCGCTGGAAACGGAGTTCCGCAGCCTGTACGCCCGCACCCTGACGCTGAACCGTCTGGGCGAGGCGGTGATCCTGCCCCTGTGCCCTGATAAGGGCGGCTGCATCGCCTACGATGCCAGCCGTGCCGCCTCCGCCTGTCTGGAGGGGGACATCGAGGTGCTGAAGCGGATGCGCCCCGGCGACTGATACGAATGGATACGAGAGGAGAACGACCATGGAGCTTTTCAACAAGGTTACGGCTGGGCGTCTGGCCCTGCCGGAAAAAGTGCGCGTGAACCTGCTGGCCCTGGGCGATGTGGGCAGCACCCTGCTGCTGGGCCTGCGGCTCATGGGCGGGGATGTCATCTCGTCCATGGGCATCTGCGATGTGCGGGAGAATGCGGCCCTGCGCTGGGAGTTCGAGCTGAACCAGATCCAGCCGCCCTCCGGCGCGGCCCTGCCGCCGGTGGAGATCATCTCGCCGGAGCAGCTGTTTGACGGGGACGTGTTCCTGTTCTGCGCCTCCCGCATGGTGCCGGACACCTCCGTCACCGGCGGCGACGTGCGCATGGCCCAGTACGGCCTGAACCGTGAGCTGGCGGCATCCTACGCCCGCATGGCGCGGGACAGGGGGTATCAGGGCCTGTTCTGCGTGGTCAGCGATCCGGTGGACCCCCTGTGCCGCGCGGTGCTGCGGGCGGGCGGCGGGCCGGACGGTACGGGCCTGCGGCCCTGTCAGGTGCGGGGCTTCGGCCTGGGCGTCATGCACGCAAGAGCGCTGTACTTCGCCCGCAAGGACCCCCGCTTTGCCGCCTACCTCACGGAGGGCCGCGCCTTCGGTCCCCACGGGGAGGATCTGGTGCTGGCCAATTCCATCGACCGCTATGACGACGCCCTCTCCCGTGAACTGACGGAGCGGGTGGCCCACGCCAATCTGGAGATGCGGAAGCTGGGCTTCAAGCCCTACGTGGCCCCGGCCCTCAGCTCCGGTGCGCTGAGCCTGCTGGCCCTGCTGCGGCGGGAGTGGCACTACTCCTCCGTGTATATGGACGATATTTTCATGGGCTGCCGCAACCGGCTGACACCGGACGGCGCCATCGAGACGGAGCATCTGACCCTGCCGCCGGCACTGGAAGCGCGGCTGGCGGAGACGGCGGCGCGGCTGCGCGCCATCGACTGAGGAGGTGCGGGCCATGCTGACGGTGTTATTGCCGGAGAACCGGTACAGCCCGCCCCTGCGGGAGCTGCTGGAGCCCCTGCTGCCAGAGGGCAGCGTGTTCCGCGACCCCGATGCGGGGCTGGAGGGCCTGACGGGGCAGCGGCTGCTGTTTGCCGTGGCGCTGGATGAGGGCGGCTGCAGCGAGGCGTATTACCGGATGCTCTCCCGCCTGCGCCGCAGCACCACGCTGCTGCGTGGCTGCGTGGCGGGTCTGGTGGTCACCGGCGTGGGGGAGTTTTACACAAAGGACGTGGCGCGGGACATGGTGTTCGCCGCCAACCAGTCCGGCTGCGCCTTTCTGGGGCGGCCGCTGGTGGAGGCCACCGGCTCCCTGCGGAACTTCCGCACCCAGGCCCAGATCGGCGGCACCGATGAGGTCACAGCCTTTCACGCCGCCGTGGCCGAGCTCATCGGGCGTCTGGCGGACTGGGAAAAGCCCGCCCCCATCCGGCACATCCTGGCGCTCCACGCCTCCCAGCGCAGCACCTCCAACACGCTGGCCCTGTGGGAGCTGGTGAAAAGCGCCCTGCCGGACACGGTGACGGTGGAGGAGATCTGCCTGCGCAACGGCACCATGGCGGACTGCAACGGATGCAGCTACACCGCCTGTCTCCACTTCGGCGAGCAGGGCGGCTGCTTCTACGGCGGGCCCATGGTGGAGGAGGTGTATCCCGCCATCCGGCGGTGCGACGCGCTGGTGATGCTGTGCGCCAATTATAACGATGCGCTGGCCGCCAATCTCACGGCCTGCGTCAACCGGATGACGGCGCTGTTCCGCCAGAATCGCTTTTACGACAAGCGTTTGTTCGGGCTGGTGGTGTCCGGCTATTCCGGCGGCGACCTGCTGGCACGGCAGCTGATCTCGGCACTGAATATGAACAAATCCTTCTTCCTGCCGCCCCACTTCTGCCTGCTGGAGACGGCCAACGAGAGGGGGAGCCTTGTGAAGCTGCCCCACATCGCCGACGAGGCGGCGCAGTTTGCGCAGCGCATGATGAAGAATTAAAAAAATCCTCCCGATTTGTCAGGAAAAATCGGGAGAACGGGGAAAAGCAGAACAGGACAAGGGGCGGATATGCGTTTTTCGCATATCCGCCCCTTGTCCTGTTGGGGGAGAAACGATCACGTCAGGAATTTGGCTTGTCATGTTTGCTGCGGAGGGCCTCGTTCAGCGTCCGCCAGCCCAGCATGGCGCACTTTACCCGCGCCGGCATGTGGGCCACGTCACGCAGAGCGCCGGCCTCCTCCAGCTGGTCGATCTCATCCTCCGAGGCCTCGCCGCGGATCATCTTCTGGAACAGCTCACAGAGGCGGAGCGCCTCATCCTGCGGGCGTCCGATGACCATGCCCAGCATGATGTCCGCCGACGCCTGGGACACGGCGCAGCCGCTGCCCACGAAGGCCCCATCGGTGATGGTCTGGCCGTCGGTCTTGAGCTTCAGGCGGATCTCATCGCCGCAGCTGGGGTTGACGCCGGCCAGCTCAATGTCCGCATCCGGCAGGTCGTGCTTGAACTCCGGATGGAGGTTGTGCTCCGTCAGGATCTCGTTATAAAAGCGGTTAGTTTCCATAGCCCATACGCTCCCTGATGGTGGACAGGCTCTGCAGCAGGCGGTCCACCTCGTTTTCCGTGTTGTAGAAGGCGAAACTGGCCCGCACCGTGGCGCTGTATCCCAGATGCTGCAGCAGCGGCTGGGCGCAGTGGTGTCCGGCGCGGACATCCACACCGTCGCAGGCCAGAATTTCGCTGACATCGTGGGGGTGGACGCCCTCCACGGTGAAGGTGACGATGCCGTTATGCTCCTCGGCTCTGTCGGAGCCGATGACGTGGATATGGGGCATATCGGCCATGCCGGTCAGCGTCCGCTGCGTCAGGGCCAGCTCCTGCCGGTGCATGGCGTCGAAGCCCACGGACTCCACATACTCAATGGCGGCGCGGAGCCCCGCCGCGCCGGCGGCGTTGACGGTGCCGGCCTCGAATTTATGGGGCAGCTCGGCAAACACCGCGCTCTCACGGGTAACGGACTCGATCATCTCGCCGCCGGTGAGGAAGGGGGGCATCTCCTCCAGCAGGGCGCGCTTGCCGTACAGCACGCCGATGCCCATGGGGCCGTAGACCTTATGGCCGGAGAAGGCCAGGAAATCTGCGTCCAGCGCCTGCACGTCCACAGGGATGTGGGGCGCGCTCTGGGCGCCGTCCACCACGATGACCGCGCCGTGCCGGTGAGCTATGTCGGCCAGCTGTCGGATGGGGTTGACGCGGCCGATGACATTGGAGACGTGGGTCACGGCCACCAGCTTCGTCTTGTCGGTAATGACGGCCTCGGCCCTGTTCAGGTCCAGACTGCCGTCAGGCTCACACTCCAGAAACTTCAATGCCGCGCCGGTCTGGCGGCACACCATCTGCCAGGGCAGCAGGTCGCTGTGATGCTCCAGAATGGAGACCACCACCTCGTCGCCGGCCCTGATATGGCTGAGACCGTAGCTGTATGCCGCCAGATTCAGACCCTCGGTGGTGTTGCGGGTGAACACGATCTCCGACGTGCTTCCGGCATTGAGGAAGCGGCGCACAGCGGCCCGGGCGTTCTCATAGGCATCGGTGGCCGCCACGCTCAGGGGGTACAGGCCCCGCAGGGGGTTGGCGTTCTGCTCGCAGTAAAAGCGGTTCACCGCGTCCAGCACGCACTGGGGCCGCTGGGCCGTGGCCGCGTTGTCCAGATAGGCGATGTCCTGCGCCATCAGCAGGGGGAAATCCTTTCGATAGGCGTTGGTCATGTCACATACCTCCGTTCAATTCATGCTGCACCGCTTCGGCGGTGGCGTCGTCGCCCAGAGCATGGGCCAGACGCTCCACGGCGGCACGGGCCATCAGGCGTTCCGCCGCATCGCGGTCGAAGCCGCGGCTCTCAAAGTAAAACAGGGTGTCGTCATCCAGCGCGCCGATGGTGGCGCCGTGGGTGCCCTCCACGTTTTCCTCGGCGCAGAGGATCAGGGGCACGGTCCTGTTCACCACATCATCGCCCAGCAGCAGCACCGTCTCCTGCTCGCTGCCGGTGGAGCCGGCGGAGCCGTTCTTGAAGTCGATAGTGCCGCGGAACACCTTTTTGGCGCTGTCGGACAGAGCGCCGGACACGTCGATGTCGCTGCGGGTGTTCCGGCCCACATGGTCCACGGCCAGATTCAGGTCGATGACCTGCTGCTTCCGGCCCAGATAGCCCATGGCGGCCTTCAGGGACGCACCGTCGGCCAGCGTCAGCCGGTCGTCGGCGTAGGTGTCGCCCCGGCCGGGAAGCAGGCGGTACAGCTCCACGGAGCTGCCCTCCGGACAGTGGGCCGAGACCTCGCTGCGCAGGACGGCGTGCTCATCCATGACCTGCACCTGCACCAGACGGATGACCGCGCCCCTTTCGGGCCGCAGCACCGTCCGGACATGGAGGTGATCGCCGCCGCGGAACGTCTCGTATACGGTGACGCGCTGGCCCCGGGCGGCGGTGATCTCCACCGTTCTGCGGGCGTAGGGGGCATCGGCGGACAGCTCCAGCCGTCCGTCGGCGGACAGCACCTCCGTGCCGCCGTCCACGGCGCCCGCTTCGTCCCAGAGGAGGGCCGTTTCGTTGACGCCCAGCCGGTTCCAGGTGCGGGTGGGCAGTTTATTTACCAGAATCGTTTCCATTTACAGACTCCTTTCCCGCTTAGCCGATGCTGCCCTTCATCTCAAGGCGGATGAGGTTGTTCATCTCCACGGCGTACTCCACCGGCAGCTCCTTGGAGACGTTGTCGGCAAAGCCGCTGACGATCAGGGCCCGGGCGTCCTCCTCCGTCAGGCCGCGGCTCATGAGATAGAACACGGCGTCGCCGCTGATGCTGCCGATGCGGGCCTCGTGGCCGATGGCGGCGTCACGGGTGCGGACATCCATGGCGGGGATGGTGTCGGAGCGGGACTCCGAATCCAGCATCAGGGACTGACAGGATACCGAGGACTTGGCGCCCTTGGCGGTTTTTTCCACCACCACGCTGCTGCGGAAGGTGCTGACGCCGCCGCTCTTGCTGATGGAGCGGGTGTTCATATACGAACTGGTATTTTTGCCGATGTGGACCACCTTGGCGCCGGTGTCCAGATCCTGCCCCGCGCCGGCGAAGGTGACGCCGGTGAACGTCATGCGGGAGCCGTCGCCCTTCAGGACGCTCATGGGGTAGAGACAGCCGGTGTGGGAGCCGAAGGAGCCGGACACCCACTCGATGACGCCGCCTTCCTCTACCAGCGCCCGCTTGGTGTTGAGGTTATACATGTTCTTGGACCAGTTTTCGATGGTGGAATAGCGCAGCTTGGCGTTCTTCCTGACGTACAGCTCCACGCAGCCGGCGTGGAGGTTGGCCACGTTGTACTTGGGGGCGGAGCAGCCCTCGATGAAGTGGAGGCTGGCCCCCTCGTCCACGATGATGAGGGTGTGCTCAAACTGGCCGGCGCCCTTGGCGTTCAGCCGGAAGTAGGACTGAAGGGGGATGGACACCTGCACGCCCCTGGGGACGTACACGAAGGAGCCGCCGGACCACACCGCGCCGTGGAGCGCGGCGAACTTGTGGTCGGTGGGGGGCACCAGCTTCATAAAGTACTTGCGCACCATGTCGGCGTACTCGCCGTGGAGCGCGCTCTCCATGTCGGTATAGACCACGCCCTGAGCCGCCACCTCGGCGCGGACATTGTGGTACACCAGCTCGGAATCGTACTGGGCGCCCACGCCGGCCAGAGACTTGCGCTCCGCCTCGGGAATGCCCAGACGCTCAAAGGTATCCTTGATGTCCTGAGGCACGTTTTTCCAGTCGTTCTGCATGTTTGTGTTGGGCCGGACGTAGGTGGCGATATGGTCCATGTCCAGACCCGCCAGCGACGGGCCCCAGTCCGGCAGCGGCGTCTCGTTGTAAATTTGCAGGGAGTGGAGACGGAACTGCTGCATCCAGACGGGGTCGTTCTTCTCCTGAGACAGCTTTTCCACGATGGCGGGGGTCAGGCCCGCCTCCATGCGGTAGGCATCGTGCTCCGCGTCCCGGATGTCGTATACGCTGCGGTCGATGTCGTCTACATAGGTCTTTTCGCGCATGACGGCACCTCCGTTCACTGCTGCTGAAGGCCGGTGAAGCCCTTTTCGTTGATGGTGTCCACCAGCTCCGGCCCGCCGTTCTTTACGATGACGCCGTTTTCCATGACGTGGGCGGCGTCCACCGGCAGGGATTCCAGAATGCGGGTGCTGTGGGTGATGATGAGCAGCGCGCCATGCTGCCGCTCGCGGTAGAGGCGGACGCCGTGGGACACGGTGCGTACCGCGTCCACGTCCAGGCCGGAGTCCGTCTCGTCCAGAATGGCCAGGCGGGGCTCCAGCATCAGCATCTGCAATATCTCGGCCTTCTTCTTCTCACCGCCGGAGAAGCCCACGTTCAGGTCGCGGTCGGCGTAGCTCTCGTCCATATCCAGCAGGGCCATGGCGTCCTTCAGCTTTTTCTTGAAGTCCCACAGGCGCAGGCGGCTGCCGGTCTTTTGCTCCAGCGCCGTGCGGATGAAGGCGCTGAGGGTGACGCCGGGGACCTCCAGCGGGTTCTGGAAGGACAGAAAAATGCCGCGTCTGGCACGCTCGTTGACGGGAAGCTGGGTGATGTCCTCACCGTCGAACAGGATGCGGCCGGCGGTGACGGTATAGGCGGGGCTGCCGGTGATGGCGCAGCCAAGGGTGGACTTGCCGGTGCCGTTGGGGCCCATCAGGACGTGGGTCTCCCCTGCGCCGATGGTGAGGTCCACGCCGCGGAGGATCTCCTTGCCCTCGACGCCGGCGTGCAGGTTTTCTATGGTAAGAAGCGGTTTTTGCATGTTCGTTGCCTCCTGTGTACAATTTACCTACTAATCTACTGGGGATTATAGGACGAATAGCCTATCTTGTCAATAGGGAAATGGAAAAAGAAAAGCGGAGCGGCAAAAGCCGCTCCGCAGGGGATCCGCAGGGGGTCAGGGCAGGTAGGTCAGCTGCACGGGGATGTGCTGCTCGGCGGTGAAGTCGAACCAGCGGCCGTCGAGGGACACGGAGGTAACGGTGTCCACATCCACCATGCGGTTGAAGATGTATACCGCGTGAGCGAAGGGGGCGGTCTCGCCGTCGCCGTAGATGTAGCCCAGCACCCAGTTCATCAGGTTCTGGCTGTCGCTGCTCACCGCGTAGGAGGAGCCGTCGGCATAGTGCAGGGTCAGCTCCTGGACGGTCAGCTCCTGCGCGGGGGAGGCATTGTCCATGGTGATGCCCACGGCGGAGATGCGGGCCGTTTCGCCGTTGGCGGCGGTGAAGGTCCGGACGGGGGCGTAGGTGCGGGGCTGGATGGCCACGGCGTAGGGCTCCTTGTCCTCCGCGCCGCCGTCGTAAACGGTGAAGTAGAGGTTGTCGCCCTTCTGATACGTCTCGCCGGCGGCAAAGTAGGCCACCACGTCCAGATGGGTGGCGGTGCTGGTGGTCTTGTCCACGTGGAGCTTGACATTGATGCTGCCGCCCTGCTGGTAGTCGGGGGAGCGCAGGTACATGCGGGGCTCCAGCGGCAGGCCGTAGACCTCGCCGTAGCCGGCCTCCTCATAGGACACGCCCTCGGGATCGTCCACGGCGTAGGTCAGGATGCCGCAGCCGCTCTCGTCGATGAGGAATGTCCCCAGTGTGATGGTGGTGCTGCCAACGGTAAGGCCGGCGTCCAGCTTGCTGAGGTAATCGCCCACCAGACGCTGCACCGTCTCCACATCGCCGGGGATGCGCTCCATGTCCGGTACGGTGATGAGCTCACCGGAGCTGTCCTCCACCGTGGGGGCGGAGGCATCCATATCGTCGGTGAAGGCGTGGAGCGTGGTGTCGCTGACGCCGTCGGCGGGGAGCGCGCGGCCGGTGAGCCGGATGCAGCCGCCGCTGCGCCCGTACTTGATGGCGTTGCTCACCAGATTCATCAGGATCTGGCGGAGGTGGGAGGGACTGCCGATGAGGCGGGGCGCGTTATCGGTGTCCCACAGGCACTCCACGGTGTAGGCGATGCCGTGCTCGGCGGCGTAGGGCTCGTTGGTGACGCGGACCTCATTCAGAATGTCCGCCAGAGCGAAGGACTTATGCTCCAGCTGGAGCTGGCCGCTTTCCAGCTTGCTCATATCCAGAACGTTGTTCACCAGATCCAGCAGGGTGTTCAGAGCGGTGCCGGCCCGCTGGCGGCATCTGGCCTGAAGCTCCATATCATCGGGAGCTTGAGCGGCCATGGCCAGGTAGCCCTGAATGCCGTTGACGGGGGTACGGATGTCGTGGCTGATGCGGCGGAGGAACTCGCTCTTGGCCATGTTGGCCAGACGGGCGGACTGGGCCTCCTCCATGATCTGGGCCTGATACTCAGCCTCCTTTGTCTTTTCGCGGTTGATGTCCTGGAGCACCACCAGAACGTGGAGGGGGGTACCCTCCTTATCGAAGTCCACCGCCGTCACGGTGACGCGGCACCAGTTGACGGCATCGCCGCGGTAGGCCTGATAGTCGATGTAGAAGCTGCGGTGCACATCGGAGAGGTTGTCCCGGCGGAGTGTTTCACGGATGGCGGCACTGCTCATCTGGCGGTCGAGCTCATCGCGGTACTGCTCCAGCACCAGCAGATGGGTGAAGCGGTCCTTCAGCTTGGAGTAGCTGAGATCCTCCGGCAGGAAGCCGTCCAGCCATGGGGCCAGGAACACGGTGTCGAAGCGGTTCAGCTCCAGATCCACATAGAAAATGGTGAAGTAGATGTTCTCCAGAGAATGGAGCATGTTCACCGTCTTTTGCAGCTGGCTGTTGCTGCGGCGCAGCTCCCGCTGGCTGTCGGACAGCTCCAGGGTCTTGAGGCCGAACAGCAGTACCCAGAAGCCGCCGTACAGAGCGATGAACACTGCGGCGGAGGTGAGGGTGGAGGAAAAGACGGACAGGGCGGGGAAATAGATGTACAGGCCGTAATCCTCGCAGGCGGAGCGGGCGCCGTAATACAGATGTCCGCCGCAGCGGAACGGTTGCAGGGCGCCGCCGTACTCCAGACGGTTCAGGCAGTCCAGCACGGCGCTGTCATCGTCGATGCCGGCGTTGCCGGAGGCCAGCACCGCGCCGTCACGGGTGATGAGGTAGGCGCCCTTGCGGTCCAGATGCAGGCCGGTGAGCAGGGTGGCCATGTCGACCTCCGTGTCGGCGAGAAGGCCGTTGGGCTGCTGGTAGAAGCCGATGACCACGCCGGGAACGTCCCGCCGCGCCACGGCGCAGATATCATAGGAGACGCCGTCCTTCTCCATACGCTGGGTGTAGATCTTGGCGGAGCCAATGAGACTCTCCAGCCGGGCGGAGGATGCGCCGTCCGGCCAGGGCATGCCCGCGTACTGACGGGTGTAGCCGGAGGCCTCCAGCTGCAGGTCCGCGTTGAGGAGGGCGATGCCGCTGAGCCGTATCTCGTCCACGAAGTCCTCCAGATAAGCGTTGGAGGCCAGGGTGGGGTCCAGCTCCAGATGGCGGCTGAGCTCCTGTACGCTGTCGGCCAGACGGAACAGGCTCTTGGTGCCGTCCGCCGATTCCAGCTTATGGAAGCTGATGCACTGCCGGCGCAGGGTGTCCAGCGTGTTGTCCGTCAGGGCCTGAGTGCGGCTGAGGCCGTTCCGGCCGGACAGGTCCAGGGTCAGGAGGAACAGCAGGATGCCGGCAAAGATGATCGGGCCGATCCGCCACTGGAGGCGGGTTTGTTTGGTGTTGTTCACGGCGTCGTCCTCCCCAATGCGGTGTCGGCGTTCAGTCCGAAGGACGCAACGATGCGTTCCGTGGTGCCGTCGGCTTCCATGTCCGCCAGCGTCTGGGCCAGCAGGTCCCGCAGGGCGGTGTCGCCGCCGGCGGCGAAGGCCACGCCCAGCTGAGCGTGCAGCAGCGGCTCATCCAGAAAGCGGTAGGATACGCCGGCCTTTTCCAGCGCGCCGGCCAGCGCTTCAGCGTGGCTGGCGCAGGCATCCACATAGTATTTGCGCAGGGAGGTGGCTACCTGATCCATATCCACCAGACAGTACAGGGCGCGGAGCTGGGGAATGCGGGCATCGGTGGGGTCGGAGAGGATGCTCTCGGCCTTGGAGCTGATCTGCACCGCCACGCGGCGGTCCACCAGATCGGCCAGGGTGCAGATATCGCTGTCGGCGCGGACGGCCACCACCTGATCGCTATACAGGTAGGGGCCGGCCCAGAGATAGGCGTTCTCCCGTCCGTTCATGGAGAAGCAGCCCCACAGGCAATCCACCTGGCCGATTTCCAGAAGGAGATCCTTCTCGTCCCAGCTGATCTGCCGGAACACCGGCTCGTAGCCCATGCGGCGGCAGGCCTCCGTGGCCAGAGCCACATCCACGCCGGCGGCCTGACCGTTTTCGTCCAGATAGTTATAGGGGCGGTAATCGTCGCTGCCGATCACCAGCTCGGGGAGATCACCGGACGGCTCCTCCTGAGCGCCGCAGGCGGCGGGCAGCAGGGCCAGCATCAGCACGGTCAGCGCGATGAGATATTTCCTGATGTTCACTGCTCCGGCGCCTCCTTGCTGTCGGGATCTGTGTCGGCATCGCCGCCGCGGCGGGACAGCAGGCGGGCAATGGCCAGCTCCAGTGCCTGTACGCTGACGGGCTTGGCGATGTGGCCGTCCATGCCGGCCTCCAGCGCCGCCTGACGGTCCTCCGCAAAGGCGTTGGCCGTCACGGCCAGAATGGGGATATGGGACAGCTGTGGGTCCGGCAGGGCGCGGATGCGCCGCGTGGCCTCATAGCCGTCCATCCTGGGCATCTGCACGTCCATGAGGATCAGGTCGTAGTGACCCGGGGCGGACCAGCGGACCTTTTCCACGGCTGCGTCGCCGTCGTCCGCCTCCTCCACCAGGAAACCGGCGTCGCTGAGGATCTCGCGGGAGATCTCACGGTTCAGGGCGTTGTCCTCCACCAGCAGGACGCGGCGGCCCGCAGCGTGGAGCCGCTCCCCGCTCTCCGGCAGCTCCGGCGCCGCATCGGCGGCAGTGCCGGTGCGGAGGGTGTAGGTGCAGACGAACTCGGAGCCTTTGCCCGGCTCACTGCGGCAGGTGATGGTACCGCCCAGCTCCTCCACCAGACGCTTGGTGATGGCGAGACCCAGACCGGACCCCTCAATGCCGGAGACGACACTGTTGTTCTCCCGCTCGAAGGCGTCAAAGACGCGGCGGCGGAACTCCTCGCTCATGCCGATGCCGTTGTCCTTTACGGTAAAGCGGTAGTCCGCGCTGCCGCTGCCGCTGCCGGTCTGGCTGACAGTGTAGGTGATGTGGCCGCCGGCGGGAGTGTACTTGATGGCGTTGCCGATGAGGTTCAGCTCGATCTGGTTCATCTTCAGGGCGTCAAAGTACGCCACGGGGTCCTGTACGTCGCAGGCGACATCCAGCGTCAGCTGCTTTTTTTGCAGGTCCGCCTGAAACACGTACTTCACATTTTTCAGCATGGCGGGGATGTCGTGGGCCCTGATGTCCAGCGTCATCTTGCCGCTTTCGATGTAGGCCAGATCCAGCACGCTGTTGATAAGGCGCAGCAGATACTGGCCGGAGAGGTTGATCTTCTGCAGGCAGTCCGCCACGCGGGCGGGGTCGTTGACGTATTTTTCCGCCAGAGAGGAAAAGCCCATGATGGCGTTCATGGGGGTGCGGATGTCGTGGGACATGTTAAAGAGGAAGGTGCTCTTGGCGCGGTTGGCGCTTTCGGCGGCCTCCTTGGCCTGCCGGAGCTCCGCAGTGCGGCGCATATCGTCATCGATGCAGCGGGTCATGGAGATGGAGTACACGTCGCCGGTGACGTTTTCCGTCAGGATATTCCGGGTCTCCATCCAATGAACCTGCCCGTCGTCGCCGGTCTGGCGCACCTGCACATGGAGCAGGCGCTGGCCCCGCCGGTAGGCGTCCAGCTGGGCATCGCGGTTCATGACGGCATACAGCTTGTCAAAGTCCTCCGAATAGGGCATGGTGGGCTTCAGGGAGTCCATCATCTCCTCCATGGTGAAGCTCCGGAACAGGCCCTCGTTGACGATGCTGTGGTTATAGACGGTGAAAGCCTCGTTTTTCGTCAGGTTCTCCTCCAGAATGAAGGGGTAGACGGTGCTGGCGGCGGAGACGATCAGATCCATGCTGGTACGGGTGCGGATGCGCTCGTGAGTCAGCTCCGTGATGTTGCGGACGCCGGACAGCAGGCGGGGCTTCCCAGGATCGCTGCGGTCCAGAATGAACTTGCTTTGCAGATGCTGGAGCTCGCCGCCGGTGATGGCATCATATTCGATATAAAGCTCCCGCTGGCGCTCCAGCAGGGGCAGCAGCGTGTCCAGCCGGGCGGTGCGGAGGAACCGGTCACGGTCCTGAGGGCAGACGAACTGCCGGGCGAACTTCTGCATGCCGTGGGTATAGTCGGCGTCGCCGCCGGTCCAGTCCTCCAGACCGCAGCTCTCCCGCAGGCGGAACAGTTCCTCCTGCTGGGTGTTCAGATCCACGCTGATCAGGCAGAGGTAGTCGTCGGCCACGCTTTGCAGCAGGGAGGTCATGCGGTCGCGGGAGCGCTGGGCCTGAGCGGCGGATACCTGCTGGCGGGTGAAATAGAGCAGCTGGGCTCCGATCAGCATCAGGATCACGACCAGCACCAGCATAGTGAGGTGCTGGTCCCTGTTGATCTCCGCCAGCATCTGGGCCGCAACCTGGGAGGGGAACAGCTGCAGGAGGGACCAGCCGGTGCCGGACACGGGCTGGATGCCGCCCTCGGACGCGCCGCTGCTGCCCACGAAGGAGAAGGTCATGGCCGTCTGATCGGCGGCAGCCTCCAGCACGTCACGGGCCTGAGATACCTGAAAATGGGAGAGGGCGGCGTCCAGATCCTCCACGTAGGCAGAGCCCGCGGTGCGGTACTGGCCCAGAGAGCGGCCATCGGCATCCACCAGCATGGTGAAGGCGGGGAAGTCGTAGAGCTCCGTCTCCAGTATGGCGGAGACAGTCTCCTCATCCAGAAGGCCGAGCAGCACGCCGATGACCTCATCGCCCAGCTGCACCGGCGCGTAAAAGCCGATGAGCCTGGCGCTGTTGAAGCGGGACGCGGAGATGGAGATGATGCCGCTGCCGCCGCGGATACCGTCCATATAATAGATGCGGTCCGCCACCAGCGCCGTTTCTCCGTCGCTGGTATAGCTGACGCCGCCGGCGTCGATGAAGCGGATGCGGTCAAAGCCGGAGGCCTGTTCCAGCTGGGCCAGATGGGTCATGTCCGCGCCGTCCTCCCCCAGCGCCTCGCCGTACAGGCAGGCGGCGGAGGTGATGGCGGACAGCTTGTCCTGAAACACATCGCCCGCGTGCTGGGCCGTCCGGCCGCTGAGCACGCCGATGTAGACATCCAGCCGCTCCATCTGGCGTGTGTAGTTCCGGTGTGCCGCAGCGATCAGCAGCACCACCATGGCGGCGAGCAGCAGGACGATATTAGTTGCCATGTGCTTGACAAGGCGGAGGTGATTTTTCTTCATGGAACGATCCTCTTTATACCGGTGCGTCATGCCTCCAGCTGCGACAGGGTCTCTGTGACCAGCGCGTACTCCCGCGCCACGGCATCGTGCAGCGCACGGACGTTGTCCGGCATCACCGCGCTGCCCCGCAGGGCCTCGGTCATGGCGGTGCAGGCTTCGGCCAGACGGACAAGGCTCAGGTTCAGGGCGATGCCCTTCAGGGTATGGACGGCGCGGAAAGCCTCCTCGGCGCTGCCGCTGTCCACGGCCGCCGTCAGGCGGGCCATGTTGTCATCGCGGGGCAGCATCCGCAGGAACCGGCCGATAAAGGCATCGTTCTGCAGGCGGGCGGAGGCATCCTCGTAGCTTCCGCCTACGGCGGCGTAGAATTCAGTCAGTGTCATGGATATTCTCTCCTTATTCCGTACAATATGGTTTATTCCTCATACACGACGGCGCAGTTTTTGGTGCGCTTGGCGCGGTACAGAGCCAGATCGGCCTTGCCCACCAGCTCGGAGACGCGGCCGGAGCCGTATGCGCCGCCGATGCTCAGGGACAGGTGCAGGTCCGGATACTCCGATATCGTCAGGGCAGCCACGGCACGGCAGATGTCCTCCAGCTTCCGCGCCAGCACATGGGCGGGCAGGCCGTGGAACAGCAGGAAGAACTCGTCGCCGCCATAGCGCACCAGCTCGTCCCCGCTGCGCAGCATGGAGCGCATGGTCTGGGCCGCGTGGAACAGCGCGGCGTCGCCGGCGGGGTGGCCGAAGCGGTCGTTGATCTGCTTGAAGTTGTCCAGATCGATCATGGCCAGGGCGTACTCGCCGGTGAGGCTGCGCAGGCGCTCGTCGTAATAGCGGCGGTTGAAGACCTGGGTGGCGGAGTCGGTATACACCTGACGGTTGCGGACCAGCAGCTGATTCAGGATGTTCTCCTCGCCGCTGCCTATCATATCGTCGGGGCGGATGGGGTTGACGCACTCCAGCGCGTAGGGGATGCCGTCCACCTCCACGCATACGGCGAGGACATAGCAGACATCGCTGCCGATAGTCTCCACCTTGCTCTGGGTGGTGCGGGTGCGCACCGCGTCCTGGGAGATGCAGCGCTCACAGCGCTGACGCTTGCCCCAGATGGCATAGCAGTGCCCGGCGCGGTCTATGGAGTGGCCGTTGGCATCGGTGGACACCTGCATGCGGATGCCGGGGTCCACCAGACGCACGGTCTGGAACATGGTGCGGTAGCTCTGCATCACAGGGCCCAGCTGCTCCGCCGTGACGCGAAGCACGTCGTCCCGCCCCATGGTGACGGGCAGCAGGAGCTGGCGGTCCGCCAGATGGCCGGCGGCGCGGTCATAGCGCTCCAGCCGCTCACAGCTGTCATCAATGTCAATGACTCTGCCGAACAGGGCGGCGCAGCGGCCGTGCTCTGCGGCGGACCACAGCACCAGAATGGTCAGCTGGCAGCGCCGGGGCTGTCCGTTCAGCACCAGGTGGGCCGCCACCTCCAGATACGCCTCGTCTGCGGTGAGGTCCGCCAGGCGGCGGCGGACGGCATCCACCGTCTCCGCTCCCACCCGCGCCAGAAAATCCGGATCGTCCAGAGGCGCCACGATCATGGACGGCAGGCCCATCTGCTCCGCGGCGCCGCGGGACAGGCGCAGGGAGGAAGGGTGGGGCGTGTATTCAAACCAGATCTCCCTGCTGAGAGCGAAGAGGAAATCCTGCTTGGCGTAGGCGTCCTCCAGCTGCTGGGTCATGCGGGCGGCGGCCAGATCCTGCCCGCGGTACAGCTCCTCCACCGTGCGGCGGGGGGAGCGGCGGGCGGCGGCCTTGCGGTCCACGCCGCGTCTGGCGGCTTCGCCGACCTCGTCCAGACAGGACAGCAGCAGGGGATTGAAGGAGCCGCAGTCCCCGTTATGGAGCATAGCCATGGCCTGCTCGTGGGTGCAGGGCGCCTTATAGCTGCGCTGGTGTACCAGCACATCGTAGGCATCGGCCAGGGAGACGATCTGGGCGGCCAGAGGGATCCTGTCGCCCTTCAGGCCGTCGGGGTAGCCCTCACCGTTCCAGCGCTCGTGGTGCCAGCGGCAGATCTCCATGGCGTATTTGGTCAGCTTCTCCCCCTGATAGACGGGGAGCTCCGCAATGAGCTGGGCACCGATGACGGTGTGGCGCTTGACGATCTCGTACTCCTCCGGCGTCAGAGGGTCCGGCTTCTCCAGCAGCTCACGGGGGATCATGAGCTTGCCGATGTCGTGGAGGCTGGCGGCCATGCAGACCGTTTCCACATCGGCGGGGTCCAGCGGGTGTACATCCTCCCGCGCCAGCAGGCGGCGCAGCAGCAGACCCGTCAGGCAGCTGACGCCGGCCATGTGGCGTCCGCCGCCGCAGCAGCGGTGCTCCACGGCGGAGCTGAGGATGGACACCATCTCCTCCGTGTTCTTCTCGTGGCGGTAAAAGTAAGTGGACACGATGTCCATGAGCTGCTGCTTCTTGGTGTGCAGCAGGATGGTATTGATGATGCGGCGGCGGATGATGCCTGTGGCAAAGGGGCGGTTGATGTAGTCCGACGCGCCCAGCTCAAAGGCGCGGTCGATATACGCGCTGCCCATCTCCGCCGAGATCATGATGGTGGGGACCGACTCGGTCCAGCCGCGGCGCTGCATCTCCTCCAGCACCTGAAAGCCGTCCATCTCCGGCATGACGATGTCCAGCAGCAGGGCCGCGATCTCACCCTTGTACATTTCCAGTGCGGAGATGGTCTCATAGCCGTCCACAGCCTCGATGATCTGAAAATCGTGATCCAGCATATTGGCCAGCATGGCGCGGTTCATCTCAGAATCATCTGCGATCAGCAGTTTCCTGCGATCCATACGAAAACGCCCTCCCTTTCGCCGGATGCCGTACCCTCCATGGCGCATCCGGCGCCATTTTTACGGCCGCACCCGCGGTGCGGCTCCCGAAGCATATAAAAAGCCACCTTTCATTATACCGCACGGCAAAACGAATGACTACCGCTTATTCATAAAATATTGAGCGAATATTCGCCCGCGTGCAGGCTTCTGCTTGAAATAACTGGAAGAAACAGGAAAGAAGCCGCCGCACCGGCGGAGAAAGACGCTGCGGCGCCGGCACCGGGGAGAACGGTCAGATTTGGGGGAGTTTGGTTGAAAGTTTGGTTATTCATAAAGTAAAGTTTGCTGGGCAAACGGAAGAAAATGGATTATAATAAACCGGCATAATGGAGCAGATAAGGTGAGGGAAATGGAACAAAAAAGAAATGTCACATATCCGCGGCCCCAAATGGAGCTGGTGTGCGTTCTGGACGAGGCGGAGCAGGCGGGGCATCTGCCGGAGACCATCGTGGAGGAATTCACGGAGCACCCGTTTTCCATGCCCGCGCTGTGGGCCTGCCGGGACCACTTTTACCGGCTGGACGCGGCGGCGCGCAGGAGCCATCCGGCGCTGCCGTCCGTCTTCGCCCTGCTGGCGGCCATGGAGGGAGATCTGGATCTGGCCAGGGAGTACGTGAGCCTGCTGGGGACGACGCCCAGGCACTGGCGGATGCAGGATCTTCGGGAGAAGGATTATTACCGCATCTGCACGGAGCTGGTCATGCCGTACATCAGCGACGGCATGTTCCTGCGCATCGTGTTTTTTCTGGTGAAAACGGGCATGGTGCCGGTGAGGTCGCTGACGCTGTCCGTCTGCCGTCCCAGCATCATCAACGGGTTTCGGGATTTTACGCGGTTCGGCCCGTATCTGGAGCGGCATAAGGACACCATTACCCAGATGATCCACCAGCTGTACGGTAGCGTGGGGAAGAACGTCTATGAGATCATGCTGGCGGAGTGGTACTACCAGAATAACGACTGCTTCAACGCGCTGATCCTGGCGACGGGGACCATCCCGCTTATCGAGAGGGAGAGCGATATGCGCTGCCTGTTCGTGGCGCTGGCGCTGCAGATGCGCATCCTGCTGATGAACGGGCAGGCGCGGACGGCCAAGCCTCTGGGGGAGAAGATCAGAGACCGCATCCAGGAGACGGGGCGGGAGGAGCTGACGGCCAGCCTGAACGCGCTGGAATGTCTGGCGGCCTGCTACGACGGGCAGCAGGAGGCGGTGACCCAGTGGCTGGAAAACACTGCCCCCGATGAGAATCGGGACATCTATATGATGGACATGTTTGCCTGGCTCACCAAGGTGCGCTGCTATTTGCAGGTGGGGAAAAACATGGCCGCCTACGTGCTGGTCAGGCAGCTTATCACCCTGCTGGAGCCGGGGAAGCGGCACATGGATCTGTGCGAGTGTCACATGCTGCTGGCCGCCGTGTACTACAAATCGGGGGACAAGGACCGCATGTGCCGGGAGCTGGAGACGGCGCTGGCGCTGGCGAAAAAATACCGGTACATACGGCTGCTGGCGGACGAGGGCGCCTGCATGATGCAGATGCTGTTCATCTACCAGCGGGAGCGGGGCGCGGACGACTTTACCGACCGGATCATGGAGCTGGCGGGCGGCGTGAGCCGGTACTTTCCCAATTATCTGAAGTCTCCGGCGGAGTACTACGAGACGCTGACCGAGACGGAAAAAAAGGTGCTGCGCCTGATGGCGCTGGGCATGAGCAATGACGAGATCGCGGAGCGGATGGGCCGGAAGGCGGGTACCGTCAAGTTCCACAGCAACAGTATTTTCAGAAAGCTTCGGGTGTCAAACCGGCAGCAGGCGGTGAACCGCGGAAGAGGCATCGGCCTGCTGTGACATACGGCAAACGTGAAAAAACAGAACGGAGGTTATGCACATGATCAAAAAAGGAGTATCCCTGCTGATGGCTCTGGCTCTGTGCCTGACGCTGCTGCCTGCATCGGCGCTGGCGGCGGAGGCGCAGGGGCAGGCCGGTCAGGAGCAGACGGTCCTGACGCAGGGAAACGACGGGTAGACGCAGGCGCCCGGTCAGGATGGTGCGGGCGAGGACGATAAAACGTCCGACGAAGCACCTGACAAAGCACCTGACAAAGCACCTGACGAGGAGCCTGACGAGGCGGTTTCGGCTGTGCAGGCGCTGATCGACGCGCTGCCGGCGGCGGAGGACATCTCGGACGCCAACGCGGACGAGGTCTCCGGCCAGCTGGACGCCATCGACGAGGCGAAGCAGGCCCTGACGGAGGAGCAGGCGGCCCGGCTGGACCTGACCGGATACGACGCGGCGGCTGCCGCGGTGCTGGCGCTGGCGGGAGAGCCTGACGCCAACGAGTCCGCACTGCTGACCACCATCGCCGGCACGCAGCCCGGCGGCAGCGGCACGGCGGAGGACCCCTATCAGATCACCGGCGCGGCGGAGCTCATCTGGCTGCGGGACGCGGTGAACGCCGGTGAGACGAACACCTGCGCGGAGCTGCAGCAGGATGTGGAGTACGTGGATGAGGCCTGGACGCCCGTCGGCACCCGCGAGCATCCGTATACCGGCACCTTCAACGGAAACGGCCACACGATCCGTGTGTGGCTGGATGGCTGGGGACAGGCCCTGTTCGGCTATATCGGCGCGGGCGCGAAGCTGACGGATATCGCCGTGCAGAAGCACCAGAGCAAGAATTATTCCATCAGCGCCAGCGCGCCCCTGGCGCGCAGCAACGCCGGCACCATCACCCGCTGCCGGTACAGCGGCGGTATAACGGCCAAGGACAGCCTGGGCGGTCTGGTCTATACCAACAGCGGCACCATCGAGGCCTGCTGCGTGTACGCGGGCAGGCTGAACCGCGGCAGCCGCATCGAGATGTACTACAGCGGCTGGGCAGGCGGCATCGCCTATGAGAACACGGGCACCATCGCCAACAGCTATTTCTACGGCGACATGGTGCAGGCCCAGTCCGGCGATACGGTGCGTGACATCATCGGCTGGGGCGCCATCGCCCATAAGAACAGCGGCACGGTCTCCAACTGCTACTACGGCGCGGACAGAGACGACGGCTACGGCGGCAAGACGGAGGACCAGTTCCGCGGCGGCGAGGTCACGTACCTCCTGAACGGCGGCACGGCCCGGGACGACTGGCGGCAGAACTGCTACGCCGGTGACAGCAGCGACGCGACCCCCGTGCTGGACCGGAGCCATGCCCAGGTCCGGAAGTCCGGCAGCAGCTATGTCAGCCTGTATCCCCACGTCCACTGCATCTGCGGCGGCGACGCCACATCCGGCGGCCATCCGCAGCACAGCGCCGTGACCTACACCGCGTGGACGAACGACGAGGCGGCCAGCCAGTACGGCGACAGCGGCTATACCGCGGCCAACTCCCTGCCCAAGGATCCGGGCTATTACTATCTGACGACCAGTGTGACGCTGTCTGACAGCGACACATGGCGTCCCGCGGACGGCACGGTGCTCTGCCTGAACGGCCGGACTGTCAAGGAATTTGCTTTTTATAAGCCCGACTTTGACGCCATCACCGTCGACAGCGGCGTGACCTTCTCCCTGACGGAGTGCGCCTCTATCCAGGGGTACATCTATTGCGCCGGCAGCAGAGGGGTCCACACCGTGAACAACAGCGGTACGTTCAACATGTACAACGGACGGCTGCGGGACACCACCAGCACGGCCGATGGCGCGGCGGTCTGCAACAACGGTACATTCAATATGTACGGCGGCACCATCAGCAACAACGGTACCAGCGCCCGGGGCGGCGGCGTGTATAACGCCGGTGTGTGCAACCTCTACGGAGGCCTCATCACCAACAACGGCAGCGGAGGCGGTGTGTATAACAACGGCACGCTGACCGTGGGCGGCACCGCGACGGTCACGGGCGGCAGCCCCAACGTCTATCTGGCGGCCGGAACGACCATCACGCTGAACAGCGAGCTGGATGAAAGCGCCCGCATCGGCATCACGGCGGAAAAGCAGGGCAGCCTCGCCGATACGGCGGCCATCACTGTGGTCGAGGGCGGCGCGGCATCGCTGGTATGCTTCTTCCCCGATGATGACGGCACCTATGACCTGTCCTTCAACGATGACGACGACGTCCTCCTGCACCGGATCCGCGACCACACGCACTGTGCCTGCGGCCACAAGGGGAAGTACGCCAGGAGCATCGGCGATCACACCGAGCACATGGACCGCGAGTTCGTGGCGTGGACAGATGAGCTGGTGAAGGAGCAGTACGGCAGCGGCACCACATACAAGGCGGCGGATACCCTGCCCAAGGCGGCGGGTTACTACTACCTGACAAGCGACGTGGATCTGGGTGCATACCCATGGGCGCCGAAGGACGGCACCATCCTCTGCCTGAACGGGCACAAGATCACCGGCAGCTGGTCTACGGCGGTGCGGATCGATTCTGATGCCCATATCGTCCTGACCGACTGCCGGGCCAGCGGCTCCATCAGAAACACCAACACCAGCGGTGCGGCGCTGAAATCCTCGGGCTCCAGCATCTCCCGGAACGGCATCGCCGATATCTTCCGCATTTCCCTTTCCGGCACCAGCGTGGGTGTCGAGAACTACACCAGCAATACCGTCAACCTGTATAACAGCACCGTTTCCGGCACCAGGTCCGCCATCTACAACACCGGTACGGTGAACATCGCCGGTACGGTCAAGGCCGCCAGCGATGCCGTCGACAGCGGACGTTACTGTGTGAACAACCTGGGTACGCTGACTGTTGACGGCACGCTGACGGCGGATGGCGGCAACATAGGCGTGGCCAATCGGGTCGAGGACTCGAGGAGCGGTACCATAACCGTCAACGGTACGCTCATCTGCACCGGCGACAGCGACGGCCTGAGCAACAGAGGTACGGCGACAGTCGCCGGTACGCTGACGGCCACCGGCAAGAGAAACGACGGTGTGTATAATTACGGCGGCACGCTGACGGTCAACGGTACGCTGACCGCCACCGGAAATGCCAGCGGCAAGCAGACCGACGGCCTGGATAACAGCAACAACGGTACGGTCACGATCAACGGCACGTTCACCGCCTCCGGCGGCGAGTACGCCGTATATAACTTCGGCCCGCTGAACCTGGCCGGTACGGTCAATGCCAACAAGAATGTGTATCTCGGCACGGGCAGGACCATCACCGTGGTGGGCGAGCTGGACGATGCCAGCAGCATCACCGTCCAGACGAAAGACACACCCGCCGCCGGCAGCCATGTGGTCATCGCCACCACGGAAAATGCCGACTGGATCAAGGCGGGCAGCTTTGTCAGCTGGACCCCCGGCAAGTACGCTGTCAGCCGCATCAACGAGGGCAAGACCGTGGTGCTGCGGGGCCATGAGCACGACTGGAGCTATACGCTGGGCAGCGACGGCACGGCCATCAGCGCCGAATGCGGGAATGCGGACGGGCTCTGCGGCAATCCCAACGGCGGCAGCGTCACCATCGCGCCGCCCAGCGGTGAGCTGATCTACGATGGCAGCGCCAAGGCGGCCAGGCTGACCAAGACCGGGTGGACGGCGGCGGACGTGGGCGAGATCACCTATCAGAAGGACGGCAGCGCCCTGTCCGCAGCGCCCGTTGATGCGGGCACCTACACCGCCGGCATCACCGTGGGCGGCCAGACCGCCAGCGTGACCTATACCATCCGGCAGGCTGTCCCGCAGGCAGGGGACTTCGCCTTCTCCCCTCCCGATACGCTGACCTATGACGGCAGCGCCAAGACTGCGAAGGTGGCGGCCAGGGCCGGTATTGCGGGCATGGGCGGCGTCACGGTGAAGTACTATCGGAACGGCGTCAAGGTGGAGCAGCCCGCCGATGTGGGCACGTACAACGTCAGGATCGACGTGGCGGAGGGCAAGAACTATGCCGCCGCAGACCTGACGGACGACAGCTGGACGTTCACCATCGCGGCCAATGAGACCGCGCCGGCGGTGACGCTGAGCGGCGACACCACCTATACCGGCGGGCGGATCACGCCTGCGCCCACCGTAAAGATCGGCAGCACCAAGCTGACCGAGGGGCGGGATTACACCGTCGCCTATGGCGAGAACCGAGATGTCAGCACGGGCGGCACCGTGACCATCACGGCCATGGGCAACTATGCGTTCAGCGCGGTGGCGGAGAGCTTCGCCATCACGCCCAGGGCCGTCACTGTCAGCGGCATCACGGCGGCGGATAAGACCTACAACGGCAGCGCTGACGCCGTGCTGGATGTCAGCGGGGCGGTCATCAGCGGCAAGGCGGAAGGCGATGAACTTACCGTTTCCGCCGATGGTACCTTCGACAGCAAGGACGTGGGCACGGACAAGACCGTCCGTATCTCCGGCCTGACGCTGGGCGGCACGTCCGCGGGCAACTATCGGCTGGCGGCCAGCGGCCAGCAGGCTTCGGCGATGGCCGCCATTACCCCCGCTGTCATCACGGTGACGCCGGATGCCGGTCAGGGCAAGACCTACGGCGAGAAAGACCCCACGCTGACCTACATCTCCGCCGGTGCGGTGAACGGCGAGACCCCCGCCTTCAGAGGCGTACTGGTACGTGACACAGGCGCGAACGCGGGAAGCTACGCCATTACCGGGGGCACTCTGGCGCTGGCGGACGGCAGCGGCTTCAAGGCGGACAACTATACGCTGAAGCTCGCGGATGAGGTGGTGTATTTCACCATCCACAGGGCAGCCTATGGCGACAGAACGGTGAACGGTTCCGCCATGTACGACAACAACGGCACCGTGGACCTGAGCAGTCTGATCGAGGAGGGCGGTACGGCGGTGCTGGGCAGCGTGACAGATGATGCCGGTGTGCTGAACGGTACATGTTCGATCAGCGAAGGTATCCTGCGCTTCGGCTTTGCGGACGATGCGTCCAAGGTGGGCAAGACCGCCAAGGTGAAGGTCAACGTTACCGGAGCCGACAACTATGAGGACTACACCATCACCGTTACCCTGACGGTGGAGGCCAAGCTGACGCCCAGTCCGGAGGGCGCGCTGACGCTGAGTCCTGCTGAGATCACCTACGGCGAGAAGCTGGGCGCCATCGCCATCAGCGGCACGATGCAGGCGGACGGCAGGACCGTTGCGGGCACGTTTACCTGGCAGGAGCCCGACACGGTGCTGGATGCGGGTACACATGCAGGCGCTGCGTGGAAGTTCATGCCGGATGACACCAAGACCTATGTGGAGGCCACGGGCACTGTGGCCGTTCAGGTCAACAGGGCCGCGCAGAGCGCTGCCGTCAGCATGACGGGCTTCACCTACAACGATGCGCCCAGCGCGCCCAGCCTGACATATCAGGTGGGCGATGGCAGAGCGGTCTACTACTACGGCACCGAAAATACCGCCAGCGGCGGCACGAAGTGGGAGAACATGCAGCCCACCACGCTGGATGCCGGTACCTACTACATGTACGCGGTCATTGGCGAGACGGATAACTACAGGGAATTCACCACGGCGGCTGTGCAGTTTGTGGTGGAGAAGGCAACGCCGACCTATAAAAAGCCCACTGGCGTGACGGCGAAATACGGTCAAACGCTTGGTGATATTGCGCTGGCAACCCCCGAAGGCACTACACCCGGCACATGGAGCTGGCAAACGCCGCAAACGGTGCTTGACAAAATCGGCAGCCATACGTATGATGCCAATTTTAAGCCGGATGACCCAAACTATAAGGGGGTAGTCGGTGCCGCCATCGATGTCACCGTGGGCCCGGCAGACGGCCGGAACCTGAGGACGGTGGAGCTGGTGCAGAAGTACACGGACACCGAGAAACACACCTACGCGCCGGACTGGTCCTCGCTTCCCGAGGGACAGCGGTGGACGTTCAGCAGCGAGGCCAGCGAGGTGCTGCCCAGGCAGGACTTTGCGGCGGACGGCAGTCTTCTGACCTACGCGATCCCCGAGGGGAAGGCGCTGGGCGACCAGATCACCATCACCCTCAAGGCGTCCTGCGCCAACTATGAGGACTTCACCATCACGCTGCACATTCTCCTGCGGGAGAAGGACGATCAGGCGGCGCTGCGCGTTACCGGCGGCACCACCGTGGTCTACGGTGAGAAGCTGCAGCTGGGCAGCAGCGGCGGCTCCGGCACCGGCAAAGTGGCCTACGCCGTGACCAACGGCACCGGCGAAGCCGTCATCGACCCCGATACGGGCGTTCTCACGCCGGTGAAGGTGGGTATCGTCACCGTGTCGGTCACCAAGGCGGAGGACAAGGACTACAAGGAGGCTGTCAGTGATGCGGTGATCGTCACCATCACCAAGGCCAGGCCCACCGGTCAGCCCAACTACACCAAGATCATCACCCGCGGCAAGACGCTGGACGACGCGGCGCTGACGCTGGCCGACAGCACCATCTCCCCTGCGGACGGTGTGCTGGAGTGGGTGGACGATGCGGGGAACGTGCTGCCGGGCAGCACCCGCGTGAAGGCCAACACGGCCTACAAGTGGCGCTTTACCCCTGCGGACGGCAACTACACCACCCTCAGCGGTGAGATCGAGCTGTATTACAAGCCCAACGGCGGCAGCCAGTACGGCACCGATCACACCATCAGGGCGTCCGCCGGCACCAACGGGACCATCTCCCCTGTCGGCTGGACCTCCGTCGGCGAGGGTGGGGAGCAGACCTTCACCATCACGCCGGATGCGGGCTACGCCGTGGCCAAGGTGCTGGTGGACGGCAGGAGCGTGGGTGCGGTGACATCCTACACCTTCCGGAATGTCACGCAGGACCACACCATCGAGGCCGTCTTTATGAAGGCCAACGGCAATCCCCAGACCGGCGTGACCGTGACGCGGAGCACCATTGGCTGCGGGAGATAACGCCATGAGAAAGTTCACGCGCACCCTCTCCTGCACCCTCATCGCAGCGCTGCTGCTGACCGTGGCGGCCACGGCCGCCGCCTGCGGCAAAAAGGCGGAGCATCCCACCGTTTCGGAGGTGACGGAGCCCCAGACAGTCGGCGAGGTCATCCCCGCTGTGGACCGGCAGGAGCAGTTGGCTGCCGCCAAAAAGGCAAATCCTGACGCCGTGGCGTGGCTGTATATGCCCGGCGCGGAGGTGAACGATGCCGTGATGCAGGCGGCGGACAACGGGTACTACCTGCAAAAGGACGAAAACGGGAATTTCAGCGAGTGGGGCTGCTACTACGCCCATTGCGACGACCATCTAAGCAGCCGGAGCGCGCTGGATAAGAACACCGTGATCTTTGGGCACTCCGCCACCAACTGCGATCCGGACGGCCCGAAATTCACCAAGCTCCACCGGTACATGGATGCGGACTTCGTGCAGGAGAACCCCTACATCTACCTCTCCGTGGAGGGTGACGACATGGTGTTCCAGATCACGGCCTGCTTCATCACGGACACCAGCTTCGACTATATTTCTCCGGACCTCGCGGGTGAGGAGCTCACCGGCTTCCTCCGGCAGGTGGAGGAGAAGAACTGGCTGGCGTTTGACGGCGTGACCTTCGGCGAGGAGGATACCATCCTGACGCTGTCCACCTGCTGCCGGAAGTACGACATGGAGAATACCGGCGACCAGCGGCTGGTGGTCATGGCGAAGCTGCTGCCGGAGGGCGCAGCGGCGCAGGACTTCACTGTGCGCCTGGCCTCCGATCCGGCGATGCCCTGAGAAAAGCGCAGCAGGAAACAGGAAAAGGCAGACACCCTTTGGGTGCCTGCCTTTTGCGCTGTGTGCAGGCAAGTCCTCGCAAGAAAAGGGGTACATGCAGCAAGGCGCAGCCCCTTTCGCCTGCCCAAAAGCTGGTCGATCTCCCTTGCCCCAAAGACACCGCACAGCAGCTCATCCCGAAGCTGCCGCAGCTTACAGCGAGACGGACATTTACTTTTCCTTGTGCAGCATCCGCCACAGAGTAGAGCGGCTCACGCCAAGTTGGACCGCCGCCTGACTTTGATTGCCGTGGACTCGGCGCAGGGCGATCTCTACCAGTTCACGGGTCATCTCCTCCAGAGTACGATTTGTGTCAAACGCCGGGGCCTCGGACATGGGCTGAGGAGACTCTAACAGCAATTGCTGGCGGACACTTTCGGCGGAAATATAGGACCGTTCCGCCGTCAGCGTCAGTTGTCGTATGACTCGTTTTAGCTGGTCCATATTTCCGGGCCACGGATAGCTTTGCAGAAGCTCCATCGCCTCCGGCACAAAACCGATGACTTGATGGGCGCTTTCGGCATTAAACTCGTTGAGGTACAGACTGCACAGGGCCGGGATCTCAAAGACGCGTTCCCGCAGAGGAGGCATCCGCAGCGTCAGACAGGAGCACTGCTGGCGCAGGATCCGACAGATGGGACAGTCCTCCGCCTGAGGAGTGTCTGTGACGACCGAAAACAGAAAACGGTTGTTTCTTCCCGATAGGATATGCCGAGCCAGAGAATCCGCCTGCTCCCCGGTGAGACAGTTGCTGTTCTTAAAATAGAAGGTGCAGCCGGTATCGTATAGCGGGGAGTCCGTTCGCGTGACAAAGCTCTGCCAGAATCTGCTGTCCGCCCGGTCGCAATCCACCACGCAAAGAGGGTGGTCACGATGCAGCCCGTTGGTATATAGAACGTTGGCGGCCCGGTCCTTGTGCGTGCTGATCTCGCCAAGGATCAGCACAGGAGAATGGGAAGCCGCATAGCGCTGCAGATTTTGGTGAAGGGCGGAGTTGATGTACTTTTTGAAATACTGCGGCGAAATATCTTCGCAGCTAAAAAAGCTCACGACATCGCTGCGGGTCATGTCCTCCGGCAGAGGCTCGGCCTGCAGAAAGAAATAGGGGGAACCCTCCAGAAATGCTCGCTGACAGGAAATCTTCCACGGCTGTTCCTGAATTCGCCGGATCTGCACACCGCCCTCCGCGGCGTCCGCATGTGCGGCGATTTTCCGCATCATTTTGCGCAGCCGGGGCTTTCGGGCAAGAGAAGGGCTTTCCCAAAATACCGTTTGATCTTCCTGCAGAACCGCCAGTTCCCATTGGTGCTGACGGGCTTGACGCTCCAGCAGTGCGTCCCGGACACGGACGGCGGTCATCAGCTGATGCAGCTGCAGCGCCTGACGGATCGAGTTTTCCAGACTTTCTACGCCGGAGGTGATCAGAATAGCGTCCAGCGAATGCTGCCTGGCATACTGCGTCGTCACCATATCTCCTATGATCAGGGTGACGTCCCGCTGAATTAGCTCATCTACCGTCTTTTCCAGCGTATCTCCCTGCGCGATCGGATAAATTGGTACATCATATTGCAGCACGCTGCACAGAAGCGTTGCCATGCGGGCAATGTTGGGATAGGCGACCAGAGCATACCGACCGGTGTAGTTTTCCGCCAGCTTTAAGGCGGACAGCACATCATAGCTGGATAGCTGGATCTCCACCACCGGGATGGAAACAACGGACCGCAGCACCTCCGCTGTGCCGCCGCGGGAGATGACGATATCAAACTCCTCCTCGTCGATCTCCTGCACCAGCCGCGCTCCCTCACCGAGGTCGCCGACCATCACTGTCAGACGGACCTCCGGTCTGTCCTTGCAGATAAGCAGCAGAATATTCTTCATGCTTTCATAGGGCGCTATGACCAGAATCCTGCACGGGATCATGCGATTCACCACCTGTCTTATTTTGAAACACACTTTTCATGTTACAGGGTTTATTTTACATCAATTATAAAAGTGTTGCAATATGAAACTTACTTTTTTGGTTTTACCATTGATTTGATAAAATCTCTATGATAAAAAAGGGACAGAAAGTAAAAAAATACGGGGCGCAGACCCCGAGGGAGGTACATATGGAGATCAAAGGTATCATTGCCGCCATGGCTACCGCCATGTATGAGGATGGCAGCATCAATGAGTCCGAAATCCGCAATCAGGTGAACCGGCATATTCGGGCCGGCGTTGACGGCATCTTCTGCCTGGGTACCAATGGAGAGTTCTACATCCTCAGCACGGAGGAGAAAAAGCGGGTCATGCGCATCTGCGTGGATGAGGCACGGGGGCGGGTGCCCGTCTATGCGGGGACCGGCTGTGTGGGTACGCAGGACACCATTGACCTGTCGCTGGCGGCGCAGGAGATCGGCGTAGATGTGCTGTCCATTATCACCCCGTATTTCGCGGCGCTGAGCCAGGAGGAGCTGTACCGCCACTATGCGGATATTGCCGCCGCGGTGAAGCTGCCCATCGTGATGTACAACATCCCCATGCGCACCGGCTGTGCCATTGAGCCGGAGACGGTATCCCGGCTGGCGAAGGACTTTTCCAATATCCGGGGCGTGAAAGATTCCAGCGGAAAGTTTGAAAACATTCTGGCATACATACACGGCACAGATCCGGAGCACTTCTCCGTCCTTTCCGGCAACGATGCGCTGATCCTGAAAACGCTGCAGAATGGAGGCAAGGGCGGAATTACCGCAGTTGCCAATATTCTGCCGGAAATGATGGTGAGTATCTACCAGAATTGGAAGAAGGGCGACATGGCTGCCGCTGAAGCTGCCCAGCAGGGGATTCAGCCCATCCGTGACTGCTTCAAGTATGGCAACCCCAACTCTATCGTTAAGCGGGCGGCCAACCTGATCGGGCAGCCTCTGGGTCCGTGCCGCAAGCCCTTCGGAATGGTGAGCGAGGAGACAGACAACGCCATTCTGGATACCATTGACCGATACTATGCGGCCTACAAACGCTGACAAGGAGGTGCGGAGATATGATTAGTCTGAAGCTGCCTGCGTGTACCCACTTGGGGGAGGGCAGTGTGAAAGCTGTCCCGGAGATCATTCGCAGGGAGAACGCGAAAAAGGTTGTCGTGTTCACCGATCAGGGCGTGCGGCAGTCCGGCGTATGCGACGTGCTGCTGCGTGAACTGACAGATGTTTCCTATGAGGTGCTGGACGATATACCGCGGGAGCCCAGCTACTTGGACGTAGAGAAAATCGCCGGGCAGCTGGAGGCAATGGCGTGCGACCTGATCGTGGCGATAGGCGGCGGCAGTGTAATGGACACAGCGAAGCTGTGTTCCATTCTCAAGGGCGCGCCCTATACCGTCCGAGATCTGCTGCAGGACCCCACGCAGGGGCGCAAGCAGGTAAAGACGGTGTTCCTGCCCACCACCTGCGGCACCGGGTCGGAGGCCACCTGCAATGCCATTGTAGCTATCCCGGAGGAGAGTGTGAAAAAGGGCATCGTCAACGATGCCATGATTCCGGACTATGCGGTTTTGGATCCGCTGACGATCCGCCATTTGCCGAAAGCCATTGTAGCCGCCACCGGTGTAGACGCGCTGGCCCATGTGGTGGAGTGCTATACCTCGCTGAAGGCTACGGATTTCAGCAACATGTTTGCCCTGACCGGCGCCAAGCTGATTTTTGAAAATCTGGTACGCGCCTATGAGGATCCGGACGATATGGAAGCCAAGACAGCCATGATGCTGGGGGCGTTTTACGGAGGCGTGGCCATTACAGCCAGCGGTACCACCGCCGTACATGCGCTGAGCTATCCTCTGGGCGGCAAATTCCATATTGCCCACGGCGTATCCAATGCGATCCTGTTTGCGCCGGTGATGCGCTGCAACCGTCCCGCCTGCGAAAAGGAGCTGGCGCAGCTGTGCGACGCGGTGTATCCCGAATGCCATGGGCAGAGCGCCGAGGAAAAATCTCTGCGTGTCATTGCCGCCATCGAGGATATTATCCGCCGCACGGATATCCCCACGGATCTCAAGCCCTACGGTGTGCAGCCGTCTGACATTGATTTTCTGGTCACCTCCGGCAGCCAGCAGCGGCGCCTGCTGGACAACAATCGCAAGGAACTGACGCTGGAGGAGATCCGGGCTATTTATCAAAGCGTCCTGTAAGGGCCGCAGAAGAATCACAAGGAGGCGTTAACCATATGAATCGTCCGATTTTGGGGATCACCATGGGAGATCCCGCCGGCTGCGGTCCGGAGATCACCGTCCGGGCTTTGTCCGATGCCGCGGTATACCAGCGGTGCCGGCCGTTGGTGATAGGCGATATCAAGTGCATCCGCGATGCGCTGCGGGTGACGAACCACTCGGAGCTGAAGCTCCATCAGGTGGACAGACCCAGTCAGGGACTATATGAATTCGGCACCATAGATGTGCTGCATCTGGAGCTGGTGGACTGGGACAGGTTTTCCTATGGCAAGGTAGATCCCATGTGCGGAAATGCCGCGTTTCAGTGCGTGAAAAAGGTCATCGAGCTGGCTATGGCGGGCGAGGTGGACGCTACCGTTACGAACGCGCTGAACAAGGAGGCCATGAATCTTGCCGGACACCATTTCAACGGTCATACCGAGATCTATGCCCATTACACCGGAACGGACAAGTACACCATGATGCTGGCACACGATGACCTGCGGGTGGTACACGTATCCACCCATGTATCTCTGCGGCAGGCCTGTGATCTGGTAAAAAAGGAGCGGGTGCTGGACGTCATCCGCATTGCCCACAAGGCATGTCTGGAGCTGGGTATCGAGGCGCCCAAGGTGGGCGTATGCGGCCTGAACCCCCACGCAGGTGAGGACGGTATGTTTGGACGGGAGGAGATCGAGGAGATCGCTCCTGCCATTGAACAGGCAAAGGCGGAGGGGATCCAGGCCCTGGGGCCCCTCCCGCCGGACACCGCCTTTTCCAAGGCGCTGGGCGGCTGGTATGACATCGTGGTCTGCATGTACCACGATCAGGGGCACATTCCTTTGAAGGTCGTGGGCTTCGTATACAACAAGGAGCTGGGCCGCTGGGATGCGGTGGCAGGTGTGAATGTAACGTTGGGCCTGCCCATTATCAGAGCCAGCGTGGACCATGGGACCGCTTTTGGACACGCCGGAACCGGAGTTGCAAATGAACTGAGTCTTGTAAATGCCATGGATTACGCCATCCGTATGGCAAATGCCAAAAAAAACGTATCCGCCGTGAAGTGAGGGGCCTGTATGTATTTCATCATTGCCGATGATCTGACCGGCGCAACCGATACGGGAATTCAGTTTCAAAAGCGCGGTATTGCCACCACGGTGCTGGTGGAGCCGCCGAAGGAGGCGCTGCCCTGCCCGGGCGAGCGCACTGCATTGTCTGTCAATGCAAGCTCCCGGGAGCTGTGCCCGCAGGAGGCAAGGGACCGCACACAGGAAGTCATGCAGCGCGTGGTCCTGCGCGATCAGGATACATTGTTTAAGAAGGTGGACTCGCTTATGCGGGGAAATCCCGTGGAGGAGCTGGAGGCTGCGCTGGAGGCTGCCGGCCGCCGGATCGCGTTGGCGGCGCCCAGCTTCCCGAGGATGGGGCGCACCGTAGATGGCGGCGTGCTCCGTCTGCCGGATGGTTCTGCGAAAGACCTGCTGGCCCTGTTCAGGGAGCGCGCGCACATGGCGGTCTGCCACATCCCGCTGGCGCGCCTGCGGGCGGAAGGGGCTGGTCTGGCTGCCGACCTCGTCCAGAGGGAAACGCCGCTTCTGTGCCTGATCGATGCCGTGACAGAGGAGGATCTGTCGCTGGCGGCGGAGATCGGACAGGCGCTGGATACACCTCCCGTGTACTGCGGCAGTGCGGCGCTGGCAGAGGCGCTGCCGGTGAGAGGAGAGCAGCCCGATGTACCGTGTCGCCCGGCTGCCAGACGTGTTTTGGTGGTCACCGGCTCCCAGAAGAAGGAGACGGCGGCACAGGTCCGGCGCCTGGAGGCTGTCTGTGGACTGCACAAGGTTCTGCTGGATTCAGAGCGCTTACTGCACGAGCCGGCTCCTGAGGAGATTTCCCGCGCTGCACAGCGACTGACAGAGCTGCTGCGGCAGGAGGACGGTGCGATATTGGCCTTTGACAGCCTGTTTTGCAGCCAGACCGGATTTGCGGATGACGATGTCGCCGCACGGAAGGTGGGCAAGAGCCTGGCAGCCAAGCTGGGTGAGGTGCTGGGGCGTATCGATCACACGCTGTATGATGGATTGATCTTAGTTGGCGGTGACACCGCTGTGGCGGTGTGCCGCAGCTTGCAGACCACGCAGCTCCTGCTTTTAGAGGAGGTGCAGAGCGGGACCCCTGCCGGACTGTTGGCTGACGGTCCGCTCCGGGGGATACCGGTCGTCACAAAATCTGGTGCATTCGGGGATGAAGATACCCTGCTGCACGCGTGGAAATATATCAGGAGAGAAGGCGAGTAAGGAGGAGATCACACAAGAATAGCAGTACACACGTCCCAAAAATCAAAAGTCGCGTTACCCCAAACAACCATTCTAAAAGAAAGAAGGAATCACTATGGCAACCCTCGAAAGCAAAAAAGCCGCTACTCTGGGAAAGAGATCCATCATCGGCATGATCCTTGGCCTGGCACTGGGCGCGATCCTGTGCTTTGTCCCGAACGGCTATGTCCGTGATGACATCATCATCAATACCATACTGAACATTGTCGGCAATGGATATCTGAATCTGATCAAGATGACCATCATTCCCTTTGTTTTTGCATCTCTGGTCATGGGCATCTCCAGCGCTACCGATGTCAAGCAGGTGGGACGTATCGGCGGCAAGATCCTGATCATCTATGTAGCTACCACGGTGATCGCCTCCGCCTTCGGTATTTTGGGCGGCATGATCCTCAAGCCCGGCGTAGGCGTGGATCTCGGCTCTTTTGACCTGTCCAACACCTACGAGAACGTCAATACCTCGTTTGCCAGCGTTATTCTTGATTTTATCCCCACGAATATTGTAGAATCCTTTGCGAAGGGTAAAATGATCCACATTGTGGTCTTTGCCGTGTTCTTTGGTATCGCCCTGAGCCTTATCGGCGAAAAAGCTGCGGCGGTGAAGGCCTTCAACGAATCTCTGGCAAATACCATGCTGAAGATCGTCAATATCGTCATGCAGCTGACTCCCTATGGCGTGTGCGCTTTGATGGCTAAGACCGTTGCCAACCTGGGCTTCACGATCATTGTGACGCTGGCCAAGTACTGCGCCTCCGAGATTTTCCTGCTCTTCCTGTTCGGCCTGATCGTCTACGGTCTGATGCTGAAGATCTTTACCGGCCTGAGCTATGGCCGCTTCCTCAAGAAGTACAGCCGCATCGCGCTGGTGCCCTTCTCCACCTCCTCCTCCAACGCCACCCTGCCTTATTCCATCGAGTTCTGCCGCAGCATCGGCGTTTCTGAGAAGGTAGCGTCCTTCACCCTGCCTCTGGGCGCCACGCTGAACATGGACGGCAGCGCCATCATGCAGGGCATGACCGCCGTGTTCGTGGCGCAGCTGTACAACATTGAATTGACCTGGCCCATGATCGTTACCATTGTGATCGCCGCTACCCTTGGCACCATCGGCTCCCCCGGTATGCCCGGCGTGGTCATGGTCACGCTGACCGTGGTGCTGCAGTCCGTGGGCTTCCCGCTGGAGGCAATCGCCATCATTGTGGCCATCGACAAGTTCCCCGATATGTTCAAGACTGTACTGAATGTGCTGGGCGACTCTGTGGATACCGTGATCGTTGCCAAGTCCGAGGGCGAATTTGACGCGGATGTATTCAACGGTCTGAAGGAAGCGGATGTCAATGTGGGCGAATGATCCCGCGAAACCTTTTCACTTTATATGTAAGGAGTATCCGTTATGGTTATCAGCAGTAAATTTCTGGATGCACTGACCCCCTCATCCATTCGAAGCATTACGGCCAAGATCCGCGATAAGGCAAAAGACGGTATTCAGGTAGTGTCCTTTGCCGGCGGCCTGCCCAGCAAGGAGTTTTTCCCGCTGGAGGATCTGCGCCGCATCACCGACCAGGTTTTTGACGAGGAGGGCGGCGAGGCGATCCAATATGCCGCCTCTGACGGCTACGATCCCCTGCGTCAGTATCTGGTGGAGTTTATGAAGCGCTATCAGGTCAACAATATCGACTACAAAAATATCCTCATTACCAGCGGCGCCCAGCAGGGTTTGGCTTACCTCGCCAAGGGCATGATCGAGCCGGGATCCGTGGTCATCGTGGAGAACCCGTCCTACCCGGGTGCGCTGGACACCTTCCGCTCCTACGGTGCGGAGATCGTGGGCGTCGGCATGGATGACGACGGTATGAAGATGGATGCGCTGGAGCAGTTGCTGCAGCAGCATAAAAAGGTGGCTTTCATCTACACCATTGCAGATTTCCAGAATCCCACCGGGCGCTGTATGTCTGTTGAACGGCGCAAAAAGCTGGTAGAGCTGGCGGAAACGTACGACACCTTCGTTGTGGAGGATGGTCCGTACAGCCTGATTTCCTTTGGCGGACAGGTCATGCCGGCGATCAAGAGCTTTGATACATATGGACGGGTCATCTATTCCGGGTCAACCTCCAAGACCATTGCTCCGGGACTCCGCATAGGTTGGCTGATTGCCGATCATGAGAGCATTACCAAGCTGGTATATCTGAAAATGCGGGATGACCTGCAGGTGAACAACATTGCCCAGCGTCAGGTGTACCACTACCTGAAGGATTGCGATTTTGACGGCCATCTGAAAACGGTGATCGATGTGTATCGCCGTCGGAGAGACGTGATGGCGGAGGCTGTCCGCGCCAGCTTCCCGGAGGGTACACGGGTCATCCTGCCCGGCGGCGGTCTGTTCATGTGGGTGGATCTGCCCGAAGGCACAGATGCGTTGGAGATGTTTGACTTCGTCTTTCAAAAGAACATTGCCTATGTGCCCGGTCAGTTTTTCTGCTGCGACGGAAGTGGCAAGAATGCCATGCGGCTAAACTTTTCCACCACGGGAGAGGAAGACATTGCCCGCTGTATCCCCATTCTGGGCGAAATGATAAAGCAATATCTGAAAAAATGAGCTTGATCAAATAAGCGATGCTGCTTTGCCGCTGCGAAGAATCTCTGCTGTTCCGGAACGCGCGTGAAGTATACGTTTATCAGAGGGGGCGAACCCATGTAGGTTCGCCCCCTCTGCTTTTTCAAGACTCCTTCAGCCGGCGGGAGAATCCCTCCGGTATGATGACGCCGCTGCCGCGATCTTTTTTCCGCTGGCCGTTTCTCTGCAGGTGGGCAGGGCCAAAACTGCCGTGACGAAAAGAAAAACCACCCCGAAGGGGTGGTTTTTGGTGGACCTGAAGGGATTTACCCCTCCGGGGCATAAACCTCGAATCCCTAGGCCCACAGCAAAAATAAAGCCACCCTTGCGGGTGGTTTATTTTTGGTGGACCTGAAGGGATTCGAACCCTCGACCTCTCGGATGCGAACGAATTAAAAGCTCTGATTTGTATTGATTTTCAAACATTTCCAGCGCTTTCGGCTGGAATGTAAATGGTCTTGTGGCCTCTTTTTCCCGTTGTAACCATGTGTCCCGGAAGCGTATGTGGTACGTGTTGTGGTCACAGGAGATGTGCGTCGATATCATCTAAATGAGGTGGTAATCTACATACGCCTATGATAGACCAAGTGAGGAAAATCGTCAACCGCTTTCTTTGGCAGGGGCAGTGCAGGGAATGGGATGCAATAGACAAAGAGAAACGTCTGAAGACGACGAGTATGGTTAGCCGCCATCTTGTTTAAAACAATTAATCTAAAAGAGAAAGCTATAATTGGATAACTTCTTCCCTTTTAATACTGCAGATATTTGAACACGAGGTCGGTTCTTTCGAAGTATTTCATCAGAATCACAGCAAAGATAAGCACCACACACTCGGCAATGATGCAGGTGTACCAGTTGACGCTCTCGCCAGCCAAGATGGGCAGTCATCGGAGGGTGAGCGTATTAAAGGCCAACACACGGAAGATGCAAGTGTGCTGCCATTTATATTTATTACAAAAACATAAAACTCGGTCGCTGATTATACCGTGTGTATAGAGCTGTGTTTTTTAAAATTAAGACCGGGGCAACTACCTATGCTAACGAAAAGACTGCTGTAGAGCATCGAGAAATGTAACGACGAGTTACCTCGAACTCAAAAAAATCCAAGTGCCCAAAATCTCCATCAGCCAGTGTGGGAAAACACAACCACAGATGCCACACGGCACGGTAAAGCAAAAGAGAAAAAGAACAGAAAATGCCGGACCCTATCTCTTGTGAAAACGAAGTGAGATCTGTGGGCACTATTGGTGCGGAACAAATACAATAGCCTATCTATCATTTCGATGGCTTTCGGGAACTGCTGGAGGTGCCGTTCGGGAACTGCTGGAGGTGCCGTGCACTTGACTACACATGGTTTCTATGCTATGCTCATCGAGGTCGGCTTATGTGTACCGGTCTGCCGCCTGCGTCCGGCGGCTGAAACACAGAAAGATAAGGAGAGTTTTCAACATGAGTAAATCCCAGCAGAATTATCTGGATCAGGTGGCCCAGCGGCTTCACCTGACAGCAGACGCGCAGAGCGGCATTCTCTTTGGGATGCAGGGCGGCCTGCATATGATGCTGATGCGCAGCACCAGCAACCAGAATTTTGTTTCTCTTGTTTTTTCCCTGACTCACAGCGGACAGGAGCCGGATGCGGCGGAAATCAAGGCTTTTGTCAAGAGCAACAAGCTGATTGTAAACTACTCCATTCGCCGCAGCCGGGTGGAATTTATCCTGAAGCCCCGATTCGGCAGCTTTAAGCAAATTGACCAGCTGGAGCAGGTCACGGGCGAGGTGGTATCCCTCCTGCGCACCGGCGGCTACCAGAGCTGCTGCCAAAATTGCGGGCAGACGGTGGAGACGGATGCATGCATCATGGCAGGGGTTCCGTCCCTGCTGTGTGACAGCTGCTATCAGCAGCTGGGCCATAATCAGGAACAGATTCAGCAGGAATCTGCCGGCAAGCCGGAGAATGTGCTGGCCGGTGTGGTGGGCGCTCTACTGGGATGCCTGCTGGGCGTGGGCTGCATTGTGCTGCTGGGACAGCTGGGCTATGTAGCGGCTTTGTCTGGCATTGTGCTGGCTGTCTGCACGCTGAAGGGATATGAGCTTCTGGGCGGGCGTCTGTCCACCAAGGGAATTGTGATTGCCTGTGTGCTGATGCTGGCAATGACCTATGTGGGCTATCGGCTGGATTGGGCCATTACTGTTGCCAAGTATTTTGAGGCCAGTCTGACAGATTCCTATCGGGCTATCCCCTACCTCATTGACGAAGAAATTCTGGACGGCGGCGTTTATACCGGTGAGCTTATCAAGCTGTATGCCTTCACACTGATCGGCGCAATCCCCACCATCATCAGCTCCGTAAAGAACCGGAAGATGGCCAAGGTGACTTATCGCATGCAGAGCCAGAGAGCTGTGAACAGCACTCCGGAGTTCTGATTCTGGGCAGACAAGCGAAAGATTTTAAAAAGATCAGGTGCAGCTTCAAAAGAAGCTGCACCTATAAACTGAAAGTAGACACTCACAAAATACCGGGTTGTCGTAAAACAGTAAAATCAAAAAATGGTGAAAACCTTGTGTTTTCAAGGGGCGGCGTGACTTCGGTCACGCCGTTTCCTTTTTTATCAGCTCATTCAGAGGGATAAAGCCCAGCCCGTCGTACCTGATATGGATGTGCTGTACCCGCTTGCCGCTGGACTTGTCCGGAGCGTCCACATAGATTGCGGACACCAGCTCACGCAGAGCGTAGCCGTCCAGTTCCTCAATGCCGACATACTTGTGCGCTTTCTGAATGAACTTTTCAATGTTTTCGTTCTGTCGTTCCTGTACTTCAATCTCCTGCTGCAAGGTGATCGCTTCCACTTCCAACTGCTTCTGCTCCGCTTCATAGGTCTGGCTCAGCATATCATAGCATTCATCCGTCAGCCGCCCGCTGGCGTTGTCCTCATAAATCTTGATGAACAGTCTTTTCAGCTCGGCAATACGGCGTTCGTTGCTTTCCAGACGCTTTCTGCGGATGCGGATTTGCTCATAGCTTTCCACGCGGAGCTGTTCCTCCATGATCGTGCGGAAATAATCCTCGTGTCGCAGGATATACCCCATAACCGCCTGAATGTGCTTGAGAACCAGTCGTTCCAAGACTTTGACACGGATGAGCGGATCTCCTGCACCTTTTCAAACACATCATCGTCAATAATGCGCTCGTGGGTATTGGGGAAAATCGCCTGCTTTTCAATGGGATTATCCCTTTGCTTCTTATCCCAGATAGAATTGGTGTAAGTCTTGAAGTTCACCGTGCAGCCTGTGTACTCCCGGCGTTCCAGAATTGCCACAACGGTACTGCGGCAGTCCATCCGGACGCGGGGCGCATTTGCAACACCGCTTCAGAAGCTGCGAGCGCTGCCATCCTATATCGAAATACTGACCGTGCCGATGGCTTTGCGTGTCATCCGCATCGCCGAGACGCTTTCCGCCTCCGCCGAAACACGGGGCATCGACTTAAAGCGCCGCAAGAGCAACTATCTGTCGCTTCGGTTCTCGGCGTGGGATGCTGTGTTCTGTGTCCTGCTGGCGGCATCGGTCTCCGCCGGTCTTATT
>ENA-ORLY01000245-ORLY01000245.1-human-gut-metagenome-genome-assembly--contig:-NODE-245-length-83958-cov-36.289422_pt1 | contig 83958 bp, 108 predicted proteins | sample MGYA00243071_ERZ508832 | MGnify/ENA primary metagenome ERZ508832 (study PRJEB26277, sample SAMN04329777) | human gut metagenome | biome: human-associated habitat | host: Homo sapiens | place: USA... | reverse complement strand
TTATAGCTCACCGTTGAAAAGTGTGGGACCTGCTCGTTCAGCGGATAGCCAATAAACCACCGATACGCCATATTCATGCCGACTTCTTCCAGCGTACGGCGTAAAGAGCGGATACCGTAGATATGCTGGATCAGCACGATCTTAAACAGCACGACCGGATCTATACTGGGACGGCCGTTGTCCTTGCAATACAAATCTCCTACAAATTCATACACCTTATTAAAGTCGATTGCTGCATCGATCTGACGCAGCAGATGGTCTGCAGGAACCATTTCCTCCAGACTTACAAATTCAACTTGGTTTCTGTTCTCTATATTTTTCGTAAGCACGTTCATCACCCGTACTTATTATACCATATTTCTCCCTGTTTTACGAGAAAAAAGCCACCTTGCGGTGACCTTTTTCGACAGGCTGAGCTCCTGCTCGACCGAGCAGGAGCTTTTTCAACTTATCAAAAATATAAAAAGAAATTACTTCTTGATGTTCTCTTTGATGACTTCGCCGAGGATGGTCATGCCCTTAACGATCTTCTCTTCGGGCATGCAGGAGTAGTTCAGGCGGATGCAGTTATTGTGGCCTGCATCGGGGAAGAATCCGTCGCCGGGAACGTAAGCGACGTTGCGTGCCAGGCACTGCTTTGCCATCTCGTTGGTGTTGATGTACTCAGGCAGCTCGACCCAAGTGAACAGGCCGCCGTTGGGGTGAGTGAACTTTGCCTCGGGCGGGAACTCCTTTTCCATGGTCTCGATCATAACGTCGCGGCGCTTGCGGTAGCACTCCTTGATAGCTGCAACGTGCTCGTCAAGGTCATACATGTCGATGAACTTGGAAACAACGAGCTGAGCCTCGGTGGAGGCCTGCAGGGATGCAGCCTGAGCGAGGAAGTTGTACTTCTGAAGGATCTCGCCGTCGGCGCAGACCCAACCGAGACGGTAGCCGGGAGCGAGGATCTTGGAGAAGGTGCCGAGGAATACTACGAGGCCCTTGGTGTCCATGCTCTTGAGTGCGGGCAGGTACTCGCCTTCAAAGCGGAGCTCGCCGTAGGGGTTATCCTCAACAACGGGAACTTCGTACTTATTTACGATCTCCATGAACTGCTTGCGGCGCTCGAGGGGCCAGGTGCGGCCGGAGGGGTTCTGGAAGTCGGGGATGACGTAGATCATCTTGACGTTCTCGGTGGTGGCAAGAACCTTTTCAAGCTCTTCCATGATCATGCCGTCGCCGTCGGTGGGGATAGCGACGAAGTTCGGCTCACATGCCTTGAATGCGTTGAGTGCGCCGAGGTAGGACGGGCTCTCGATGATGATAACATCGCCCTTGTCGCAGAAAACGCGAGCCGAGTAATCCAGACCCTGCTGAGAGCCGGAGGTTACAAGGATGTTGTCTGCGCTGGTCTTGATGTTGAGCTTTGCTTCCATGCGATCAGCGATCTGCTGACGGAAGTGCTCAAAGCCGTTGGTGCTGGAGTACTGAAGAGCAACTCTGCCCTGTTCTTCAAGAACAGCGTCTGTCGCGGCCTTGATCTTGTCTACCGGGAAAAGCTCCGGTGCGGGCATGCCGCCTGCGAAAGAGAGGACCTCGGGTTTATTAGCCAGTGCGAGGAGCTCACGGATTGCCGAACCCTTGAGAAGATTCATTCTGCTTGAAAACTTGATCATTTGTGATTATTCCTCCTGTTGATATTGTAAGCTTACGAGAGCCGAACCCATATCGCCTGTCGGCGCGCCCTTCCGGCTATTTTCGTCTTTTTTGCTTTGATGGGCGCCAGCCCACCTGCATCAAATAAAGCCGAAAATATCTCGAAAAGCACAGCCGACAGGTGCTCGCAGTTTTGCCGGAGCAGATTTTTGCTCAGGCAAGGCAAAGCGCGAAGAGAATACTGTCGTATTGTCAAGGGCTTTAACACAGCATGGGCGGAAATCTGCCCGTCAAAACCGATATGCGTTCGACTCTCGTCAGCTTACGCCTGTGTGAAATGAAATGAAAAAACAGACCCGAGGCGCATTTCGCCGCCCCGGGTCTGCTTTTAACTTTTTGCTCCCATATTCAAAACGAAGAAATATTGCTCGTTTGCGTAATTGATCGCTGCGCCGGAGACCCGGCGCAGCTTATTTTTTGCCGCTTTGGAACTATATCTTCATGCAGACGTCCCATGCGCGCCAGATGACCGTGCGCAGGTTGCCGATGGCAACGCAGTCGCCGACGCGGTAGGCCTTCTTGTTGTCCTTGCCGCCGACGGGAGTGGGAACAAAGCCGATGCCGTTTACAACGCTGTCGCACTCGACGAAGGTAGTTTCGCCGGTCTCGACATTTTTAACGGTGCAGCCCTTGTCCGTTATCTCGGTAACGGTCGAGTGCAGGTAAACGGGGACCTTGTGGTATTCCATAGCGTCGCGCAGGAACGAGGTGTTTGCAAGGCAGGTAGCCTGAGCGGCAACGAGGTCGCCGGCGTATTCGACGATTATCGGGTGCTTGCCGAAGTTGAGCAGCATATCGTAAGCCGCCTCGCAGGAGGACTGGCCGCCGCCGATGAACAGGACCTTATCGCCGACATCGACCTTGTCCTTGAGCACCTGGGTGAAGGTGAGCGCCTTGTCAAAGCCCTTGATGCTGGGCATCATGCGCGGGACCGAGCCGCTTGCAACGATGATATCGTCATAGCCGCGCAGCACGCCGAGGTCGTTGATTTCGGTGTTGAAGCGCACGTCGATGCCCTGCTTTTCGATCTCGTTTTTATACCAGCGGATAAGCTCCTTGTCGTTTTCCTTGAAGGTCATTGCCGATGCCGTGAGGAACAGGCCGCCGAGCTCGTCGGTCTTTTCAAAAATGGTGGGGATGTGGCCGCGCTGCTTGAGTACGAGGGCGCACTCCATGCCGCCGATGCCGCCGCCGATTATTGCGACCTTCTTGGGGTTCTTGGTGGGCACGATCTTGTAGCGCGTGTGCTGCATGGTGGTCGGGTTCAGCGCGCAGCGCGCAAGATGCATCGAGTCGTTGAAGTGCTGAACGTTCGGGGTGCCTGCGAATTTGGCCATGTTGAAGCAGCCGTTGTGACAGCGGATGCAGGGCTTTATCTCGTCCTCATGGCCTTCCTTGATCTTGTGGATCCAGTCGTGGTCAACAAGGTTCTGGCGCGCGATCGCGACAGCGTCGAGCTTTCCGGCCTCGATCTCCTCGGCGGCCTTCACGGGATCCATGCGGCCTGCGCACACGACGGGCTTGTCGGTGAATTTCTTTATATGCTCAACATACTCAAGGTTGCAGTTGTCGGGCATATACTGAGGCGGATGTGCCCAGTACCATGCGTCGTAGGTGCCGTTGTCGCAGTTGAACATGTCATAGCCTGCGTCGGCAAGATATTTTATGGCCTTTTCGGACTCTTCCATGTCGCGTCCGAACTCCTTGAAGTCCTTCTCGTAAGGCATGGCGCCCTTGCCCCAGTCCTTGGTCTTGGAAACAACGGAGTAGCGCAGGGAAACGGGGAAATCATCGCCGCAGGCGGCCTTTATCGCCTGAACGATCTCGACCGGGAAGCGGAAGCGATTCTCAAAGCTGCCGCCGTACTCGTCGGTGCGGTAGTTCATGTTTGAAATGGTGAACTGGTCGAGCAGATAGCCCTCGTGAACGGCGTGGATCTCAACGCCGTCAACGCCTGCGTCCATGAGCTTCTTCGAGGTCTTTGCAAATGCCTCGACCTGATCGTGGATCTCCTTGATGGTCATGGGGCGGGACTTGATCTCGTCATACCAGCGGTTCGGCGTTGCGGAAGCGGAAGCGGTTATGTAGTCAAGGTCGGCTACCGGGCTTGCGAGCTTGCCGAGAATGGGGTGCTTGAGCAGAGCTACCATGGGCTTTGTTATAGCCATCGAGCGGCCCATGCCTGCTGCCAGCTGGATAAAGAGCTTGGAGCCGGTCTTGTGGAACTCGACCATGTACTCCTTAAGGTCTTTGAACATCTTGTTGTTCTGATACAGCCAGCGGCCGCCGATGGGATCCTTGATGCACTGCATGCCGGGCAGGATAAGGCCGACGCCGTCCTGCGCGCGGTTGAGCAGGAAGTATGCCGCTTCCTTGTCGAGGTGGCTCGGCTCCATCCAGCCGAACAGGGACGTTCCGCCCATAGAGCACTGAACTATTCTGTTCGGTATCTCGACATTGCCGATCTTCCAGGGTGTAAATAGAGCGTTGTACTTGGAATTCATGTTTTTCCCCTTCCGTTTTTATGTTTCTTTATTTAATGGTCGGTGCACCGCACCGACAGGTCTGCAATTATGCTATATTTCGACATTTTTTGCGGCGAATGCCCGTGTGAACATTTCGCACATCGCGTACAGCCTTTCGCGCGCATCAAGCTCGCTCACGCTCGGCACGCCTACCGTGAGGCGCTGCATAAGCCCGAGAATGGAGTCATATGCGTTGTAATAAAGCTGCTTTATGTTCGCTTCGGGATTTACCGTACCGTCGGAAAGTCCGCGCACGATCGCCTGCGAGAGCGGGCCGGTGTACTCCTCGAATTTATCGGGAGGGCGGTTTATGACCCTGTCGTTTTTTCCGGCGTTAAAGAGCGCGACCTCGGCGTCGAGCGAAAAACGGATGCCCTCCGGGTCGATGAAGAGTATATTGGCGTAGCTTTTAAGTATTATGGATATCTGCTCGATGCCGCTTAAATGCTCATAGTCGTGCGTGTCGAGCTCCCAAGCTATGTATTCCTTGGCGCGCTCCCAGTAGCAGAAGGCAGCGGAAATAACAATGTCGCTTTTTGTCGGAAAATAGCGGTAAACGGAGCGCTCGGTAAGTCCTGCGGTCTTTGCGATCTCCGAGACCTTTGTATTTGTGATGCCGTTTTTAATAAAGCATACAAGTGCTTTTTCCGTAACGGTCCGGATATTCTGCGTTTTCAGTTCATCCAGGGACATACTTACCTCTCGTCAGTTTAAATGTCATACCGACTGACATGTATATTATACACCTTTTTTAACGATTGGCAACAGTAAATAATTATTTTATTCACAGAGATTTTACTCTTTGGGAAGAATTAACTTGACTGCGCCGAGGCAATACTTTATAATGTGACCATAAGGTTGTTAAATTAATAACCAATTCTATTTTAAAACAAGGAGGCAATTAAATGGATCGCAAAATCAGAGTAGTACAGTACGGTGCAGGCAAAATGAGCCGTTATCTTATGCGTTACGTCCTTGAGCACGGTGGGGAGCTTGTCAGCGCGTTCTGCCGCAACAAAAATCACATCGGTAAAGATGTCTCCGAAATAATCGGCGACGGCTTCCCCCATGTCGGAGTCGCGGTCGAAAACTCTGCCGATACCGACAGACGCATGGGCGAGCTCAAGCCCGATGTGTGCATAATCGCAACGCGCAGCACGGTGGCGGAGCTTGAGGATATCTTCACTATCTGCGCAAAACACGGCGTTAACGCCATAACCACATGCGAGGAAGCGCTGTATCCGTGGAATTCCTCTCCTGCAATAACCGAAAAGCTCGATAAGCTGGCAAAAGAGGGCGGCTGTACCCTCACCGGCGTCGGCTACTGCGACCTGTACTGGGGCACGATGGTAACAAACCTCGCCGGCTCCTCGCATAAGATCACCAAGATCGAGGGCAGCAGCTGGTATAATGTCGAGGACTACGGCATAGCTCTTGCAGAGGGGCACGGCGCAGGCCTGAGCATCGAGGAGTTCAATAAAACCATCGGCTGCTACAACGAAACTCCCTCCGATGAGATGAAGGAGCTTGTCGAAAGCGGCAAATACGTTCCGTCGTATATGTGGAACCAGAACGGATGGCTGTGCAGCAAGATGGATCTGCACATCACCTCACAGACGCAGAAGTGCATCCCCTGCGTTGACTCTGTCGATCTCAAATCCGAAACGCTCGGAATGGTCGTCAAGGCCGGCGATGCTACGGGTATGCGCGCCATCGTTACGACAGAGACCGAGGAGGGCATCACCCTCGTCACCGAGTGCGTCGGCAAGATATTCAATCCCGATGAGTTCGACAAAAACGTGTGGACGCTTTACGGCGAGCCGGACACGACCTGCATCGTCAATAAGCCTGCGACCGTCGAGCTTACCTGCGCAACGCTCGTAAACCGCATTCCGCAGCTGATCGACGCCCCTGCCGGCTACGTCACGACCGATAAATTCCCCTATAACGAGTATATGGTCCACCCGATGAACCGCTACGTTAAAACAAAGTAAGCAAAATACAGCAAAAACCGCCCGATCGGGGCGGTTTTTTGCTGTTAATCAAGGCTTACATGTTTAATGAAATCGTCAAAGTATCCGTCGCTGCCGCGCAGGCTGACGTCGCCGCAGATGAGCCTGTTATCGAACAGGCGATAGTCGCCGGAATTGCCGTCGGCATCCTCGATAATAAGGCGGTAAGTCCAGCCGCCGGTTGCGATATGCCACATGCCGCGGATCTTCGTGGCCTCGAACGCGTTGAGCTTATCGATCGCCGCGGCTTTTTCGCCGCCGGTGAACTCGTAAAGCTCGCCGTTTCCGTTCTGCACGGCGATATAAGTGATCTTCTCCGCATCGAGCGAGAAAACCTGCTTTTCGGCGCGGGCAAAGTGATCGTCCATTTTAGAGGTCTGAACCTGCGTCAGAACAAACAAAACCACGGCGTATGCGAAGATCATCGCCGCAATGACGATGAGAACAGTCCTCAGCTTCCTGCTTTTCATGTGGGGAGCACCTCCTTATATTGATGTAATTTATTTTACAAAAAAAGAAACCATTGTCAATGCTTTTCGGCCGCCAATCTTTGCTTGGCTTTAAATTCTTTTTACAAAAGGCTGCTTTCGGATTTGATAAAAGGGGCATAATCTAAGGATGTACCCGGAAATCAAACGAAAAAAAGAAAGGAGCTTTTTGAATGAAAAAGCTTATAAGTTTAGTTCTCGCAGCGCTCATGGCGCTCAGCCTGTTCGCCGCATGCGGAAAGAGCGACAACGGCGGCACCACCGATAACAACGACAACGCCGAAGTCACCGGCACTGTCAGCACCGACGGCTCGACCTCGATGGAAAAGGTCATCATGTCCCTCGGCGAGGCTTTCCAGGCCGACAACAAGGGCATCACCGTAGGCTACAACCCCACCGGCTCCGGCTCCGGCATCACCGCAGTCAGCGAAGGCCGCTGCGATATCGGCCTTGCATCCCGTGCGCTGAAGGACGACGAGAAGGCTTCCGGCCTGAAAGAGACCGTCCTCGCACTCGACGGCATCGCGATCATAGTTAACCCCGAAAACAAGGTCTCCGACCTGAGCATCGAGCAGATAGCCAAGATCTACACCGGCGAGATCACCAACTGGAAGGACGTCGGCGGCGACGACGCAGAGATCGTTCTCATCGGCCGCGAGGCAGGCTCCGGCACGCGCGACGGCTTTGAGAGCATCACCGACACCAAGGACGCATGCAAGTACCGTCAGGAGCTGACCAGTACCGGCGACGTGATCACCACCGTTGCAGGCAACCCCAACGCCATCGGCTACGCATCTCTGGCATCCGTTAAGGACACCGTCAAGGCGCTCTCCGTCGGCGGAGTCGCTCCCACCGAGGCGACCGTTTCCGACGGCAGCTACGCAGTGCAGCGCCCCTTCGTTCTGGTGACCAAGGACGGCACCGAGCTTTCCGCAGCAGCTCAGAAGTTCTTTGACTACGCAACCAGCGCAGCGGCAGCAGACGTTATCTCCGCAGCAGGCGCAGTCCCCGTAGCGAAGTAATTAATTAAGCCGACGAAAACCGGCAGCGGTTCGGTTTACGTCGGCTTATTTTTTGTATGTGTAGGATGTTGTTCATATGAAACTAAAAACGAAAAATCTCATTGAAAATATAGTCCACGGCATATTCCTTGTCCTCGGGCTTGTGACGGTGGCGAGCGTTTTGCTGATAACGGTCTACCTCATCGTTTCGGGCATTCCGGCGATAAAGGAGATCGGTATTCCTGACTTCCTGCTGGGCAAAAAGTGGGCCTCGACCGCAGCCGAGCCGAGCTACGGCATCCTGCCGTTTATCCTCACGAGCGTCTACGGCACCGCCGGAGCCATTGTCCTCGGTGTGCCGGTGGGATTTATGGCGGCGGTGTATCTTGCGAAAATGGCCGATAAGCGCGTGTGCGCGGTGGTCGTTGAGGCGGTGTCGCTGCTTGCAGGCATCCCCTCGGTCGTTTACGGCCTTGTGGGCATGATGGTGCTCGTTCCGGGCATACGCAAGGTGTTTAACGTTCCCGACGGCGCAAGCCTTCTGGCGGCGATGATCGTGCTTGCCATCATGATCCTGCCGTCGATAATCAAGGTCTCCATGACCTCGCTCGAGGCCGTTCCAAAGGAGTACGAGGATGCGTCGCTTGCCCTCGGCGCAACGCCGACGGAAACGTATTTCCGCGTGTCCGTTCCGGCGGCGAAAAGCGGCATTGCCGCGGCGGTCGTCCTCGGCGTGGGCCGCGCCATCGGCGAAGCGATGGCCGTTATGATGGTATCCGGCAACGCGCCGAACATGCCGGAGCTTTTCCAGAGCGTAAGATTTCTCACAACGGCCGTTGCAAGCGAGATGAGCTATTCCTCGGGCCTCCAGCGTCAGGCGCTTTTCTCGATCGCGCTCGTGCTGTTTTTGTTTATCATGCTCATAAACGCAACGCTCAACTTCCTTTTGAAGAGGGATAAATCGAATGGATAATAAAAACGTAAAAGCAAAGCGCAGGGCTTACGGGATCGTTATGCGCGGCCTTTCGGGGCTGTGCGCGGCTCTGACGGCGGCGCTGGTGCTGTTTTTAATAGCATATGTGCTCATTAGGGGCATTCCGAATATATCGTGGGAGTTTCTCTCGACAAAGCCGAGCTACCTCGCGGACTCCGTCGGCATTCTGCCGGATATACTCAACACGCTGTATATCGTCCTCGGAACGCTCGTGTGGGTGCTGCCGCTGGGCGTTGGCGCTGCGATATATCTCACGGAATATGCGAGCAGCCACCGCATCGTCGGCGCTATCGAATACGCCGCCGAGACGCTCTCGGGCATTCCGAGCATCATCTACGGCCTTGTCGGCATGCTGTTTTTCTGCAATTTCCTCGGCTTCCAGACATCTTTGCAGGCCGGCGCCATGACGCTTGTCATCATGAACCTGCCGACCGTCATGCGCACGACTCAGGAAAGCCTCAAAACCGTTCCGCAGAGCCTGCGCGAGGGCGCGTTCGGCCTCGGAGCCGGCAAGTGGCGCGTTATCCGCACCGTCATTTTCCCCGGCTGCGTGGACGGCATAATTACCGGCTGCATCCTCGCCGTCGGCCGCATTCTGGGCGAATCGGCAGCGCTGCTGTTCACCGCCGGCTTTGCCCACAATATCTATAACATTTTCGTTGACGGCCTGTCCGGCGCGGGAGCCACGCTCACCGTTTCGCTGTATGTCTACGCCAAGGAGCAGGGCGATTTCGACGTAGCCTTTGCCATCGCGGCGATACTCATGGCGCTGACCGTTATCATAAACCTTGTCGCAACGCTTGTCGGCCGATACTATCAGAAGAGGAGAAGCATATGAGCAGCATAATCAGCGTAAACGATCTGTGCCTGTGGTACGGCCAGACCCGGGCGCTTAAAAACATAAACATGGAGATACCCGAAAAGAGCATAACCGCGCTCATCGGCCCCTCCGGCTGCGGCAAATCGACGTTTTTAAAAACGCTCGACCGCATGAACGACCTCGTGCCGGACGTGAAGATCACCGGCGAGGTAAAGTATAAAGAGAAGAACATCTACGCTCCGGGAACGGACGTAAACGAGCTCAGGCGCTGCATCGGCATGGTGTTCCAGAAGCCCAACCCCTTTCCCATGAGCATTTACGACAACGTCGCCTACGGGCCGCGCACGCACGGCGTGCGCAAAAAGTCCGAGCTTGACGAGATCGTCGAGCGCTCGCTTCAGGGTGCGGCGATCTGGGATGAGGTAAAGGACAGACTGAAAAAATCCGCCCTCGGCCTGTCGGGCGGCCAGCAGCAGCGCCTTTGCATCGCGCGCGCACTTGCCGTCGAGCCGGACGTGCTGCTCATGGACGAGCCGACCAGCGCCCTCGACCCCATCTCGACCTCGAAGATCGAGGAGCTTGCAACGGAGCTTAAGAAAAACTACACCATCGTTATCGTAACTCACAACATGCAGCAGGCGCTGCGCATCTCCGACAGCACCGCGTTTTTCCTGCTCGGCGATCTTATTGAGTATGATAACACCGAAAAGCTGTTCTCCGTGCCTTCGGATAAGCGCACCGAGGACTATATAACAGGGAGGTTCGGCTGATGAGAAGCAAATTCGATGCCCAGCTCAAGGAGCTTGGCGAAAAGCTCACGCTTATGGGCGCAATGTGCGAGGAGGCTATAGCAAACTCGGCAAAGGCGCTGCTCTCGGGCGACTCGGAGCTTGCAAAAAAGCTCGCGCCGCTTGACCTTGAGATCGACCGGTACGAGCGCGATATAGAAGCGCTGTGCCTGCGGCTCCTGCTCCAGCAGCAGCCCGTGGCGCGCGACCTGCGGCAGATATCGGCCGCGCTTAAAATGATAACCGACCTTGAGCGCATCGGCGATCAGGCAGGCGATATTGCCGAGATAATTCCGCATCTCGGCGGCAAGACCGGCAGCGAGTGCGCCGCCATGCGCCCCATGGCCGAGGCCGCCATCGGCATGGTCACCGACAGCATCGAGGCGTATAATAAGCGCGACCTTGCCCTTGCAAAAAGCGTTATCGAGCACGACGACGTGGTTGACGATTGCTTTTTGAGCATGAAAACCGCGCTTATCGAAATGATCCGCTCCGGCAGCGGCGACGCGGAGTACGCGCTGGATCTTCTGATGATAGCAAAATACTTCGAGCGCATCGGCGACCATGCGACAAACGTCGCCGAATGGGTCGAGTTCTCCGTCACCGGTATCCACAAATCGAGCGAAATATGAAAAAATCTCTCCCGGTCGGGAGAGATTTTTTTCGTGCTTAAATCGTTCTTCACTTTGCCAGGTCGCGGCAAAGGAAGGTTACGACGTGGGCGCGTGTGCATGCGCCGTTGGGAACGAAGGTGCCGTTTCCGGTGCCGACGGTGACACCGTTTTCGGCTGCCCAGAGTATTGCCGGAGCATATACCGAGCTTTCGGAAACATCGGAAAACGGATTTGCGATGCTCGACGAGGGGCAGTCCTCATAACGCCACAGGAAGGTGACAAACTGAGCGCGCGTTACCGTTGCGTTCGGCGCGAACGTTGTTTCCGTTGTGCCCTTGACGATGCCGTTTTCATAGGCCCATGCGGCGGCCTTTTCGTAGAAGCTGCCGGACTTTACGTCGGTAAACGGAGTGCTCATCGACTCAGGCTCCGGGCTGCCGGCCGCGCGCCAGAGGAAGGTCACGACCTGCGCGCGGGTGCAGCTTGCGTCGGGCGCAAAGTGCGTAGAGTCAACGCCGTTTACGATGCCGTTGTTATAGCCCCAAACGACTGCGTCGTAATAAAAGCTGTCGTTTACGATATCGACAAAGGGAACGCTTGCAGGAACATCGGGCGTGCTGCCGTCGGCAGGGATGCTTGCAAGCATTGCGGCCATCTCGAAGAATTTGCCCTGGAGATACTTCGTGTTTGTGATCTGGCCGACCATGTTGATGTGATCGGTCCGTTCGATCTTCTCGATGTAGTTCCAAACACCCTTTTCGGTGCCGTCCTTGAAGGTCATAACGCCGTTTTCGGTGCCGTAATTGAGGTCGCAGCGGTCGTTCGAGCCCTCATGCGGATACTGCGCCGAGCGAACGCTGACTATGCCGTCGTTTTCCCACCAGCTCTCGTCGATGGTGACGTGGCCGGCGGCGTAGTTTTTGTAGCTGCCCATGTAGGTCGCGCTCTTTTTCATGAGCGGATTTATGTTGCTGTAGGGCAGGTAGTGGTGCGGATAAACCGCGCCGCGGTAGGTGTCCGAGCAGGCGACGGAGAAGTAGTAGATATCATCCTGCGCCTTGGCGTAGGAGTTGAGCACCGCCGCGCCGTCCGGGGACAGGTCGTAAACGCTCAGATCCTTCACGTCGTCCTTCCACAGGTTGCTGTTTTCAACGCGGTGAATGTAGCTTTCGTAGCTCTCGCCCGGCTCACGGGTAAGACCCCACTGGTCGAGCTTGAAATCAAGGCCGAGGTTTTCCTCGTTTATGTTCATGCCCGTTGCTGCGGAAAGAGCGGCCACGAAGCGGTGAACGAGCGGCTCCTCCTCGTTGTAGACCTTACCGTCATACTGGCTGCCGTCGTGCGGCGTGCAGAGGGTGGTGATGCTCTCTATCCAGTGGCGGCAGGTGCCGGTGAAGAGCTTGCTGATGCTGCCGTCGGTCGTTGCGCGCAGCTCGTCGGGATCGCCGTTTTCAAGAAGCTGCGCGAGCATGCGTATCGTCTCGCCGCCCATGCTGTGGCCGACAAGGTGGATCTTCAGCGTGCTGTCGGCGTCGTTAAGCTCGGGCAGGACGCCCTTGAAGGTGCGGCCGTAGCGGCTGTGTCCGTTCTGCGCCGAGTGGTACTGGCCGTAATCGACCGTGCCGCCGACGAGATAGGCGTACAGCTCGCAGGCTCTGTCCCAGTTGCTCGCAACGGGGCCTATCGACGGGGTGTAGACCTCGTAGCCTGCGTCGGTGAGCATTTCCTGCAGGCTGGAAAAGCCGCCCCAGTAGTTAAGGTTCGCGATCTCCGTTCCGCCCCAGCCGAACAGACCGTGGACGAGCACGATCGGGTAATCGTTGCCGTCGCCGGCTGACGTTGTGTCCGCGTCCGCAAAGGCAAACGAGCCGAGGGACAGAAGCATTGCAATGACCAGAACCATTGCAAGCGTTTTTGCAAATTTCTTGTTCATATTGTCATTCCTCCATGCGTGCAGGATATCCTGCACTGTTCGTTGTTTGATTATGATGTTAGTCTGACGATCCGGGCAATTAAATAGGCAAATCGAGCCGCATGCCTGAAATCAGGACAGCGACCCGAATTTGTATAACAGTGATTTTAGTTACTAAAGCCAAAGAAAAACGCGAAAATTTCAGCTTGCCGTACAGATATCGTACAGAAAGCTTAAAACCGTCAGCTATATTCCGCTCCGCGCAGGAAAAGCTTCATAAATGACATGTAGAACATAAAAAATCCGCTCCGAATGTTTATTTCGAGCAGTGCAGCGCGCGCATTGCGTTGAGCACGGCGATGACCATTACGCCGACGTCGGCGAAGATAGCCGCGCCCATGTCGGCTATGCCGAGCGCGCCCAGCAGCAGGCAGGCAAACTTCACGCCGAGGGCGAAAACGATGTTTTCGTACACGATGCGGATGCACTTGCGCGAAATTTTTATCGCTCTGGATATCTTCAGCGGATCGTCGTCCATGAGCACAACGTCTGCTGCCTCGATGGCGGCGTCCGAGCCCATTGCGCCCATCGCGATGCCGATGTCGGCGCGCGAGAGCACGGGGGCGTCGTTTATGCCGTCGCCGACGAAGGCAAGCTTTGCCTTGCCGGTGGTCTCGCCGAGCAGACGCTCGACCTCGCTGACCTTGTCGCCGGGCAGGAGCTGACTGTGTACCTCGTCAACGCCGAGGTCGGCTGCGACCTTTTCGGCAACCACCTTTGCGTCGCCCGTGAGCATGACTGTCTTGCCGACGCCCTGTTTTTTAAGCTCGGCTATCGCCTGTGCGGAGCTGGGCTTTACAACGTCGGAGATGACGATGTGGCCCGAGTAAACGCCGTCGATGGCAACATGCACGATCGTTCCGACGCTGCGGCAGGGTGTGTGCTTGATGCCGAGGCGCTGCATCAGACGGTCATTGCCGGCGGCTATCGTGCGGCCGTCGACCTTTGCGACAACGCCGTTGCCGCTTATCTCCTCGATATCGCTCACTCGGCTGCGGTCAAGCTCCCTGCCGTAAGCCTCGCGCAGGCTTTTGCTGATCGGGTGCGAGGAGGCGCACTCGGCAAGGGCCGCGTATTCAAGCAGCTTTTCGTCCTCTATGGGGCAGTGATGGATGCCGCTGACCTCGAAAACGCCGCGCGTGAGCGTGCCGGTCTTGTCGAAAACAACGGTCTTTGTCTGCGCCAGAGCCTCAAGATAGTTCGAGCCTTTTATCAGAACGCCCTCGCTGCTCGCGCCGCCCAGACCCGCGAAAAAGCTCAGCGGAATGCTGATCACCAGCGCGCAGGGGCAGCTTATGATGAGGAAGGTCAGCGCGCGATAGATCCAGTCGGTCCAGTCGCCGCCCAGACCCATGAACACGATGCGCACAAGCGGCGGCAGTATCGCAAGCGCAAGCGCCGAGTAGCACACGATGGGGGTGTAGACCCTTGCAAAGCGCGAGATAAACTGCTCCGAGCGCGACTTGCGCGAGCCGGAGCTTTCAACAAGCTCCAGTATCTTCGACACGGTCGATTCGCCGAAGGGCTTTGTCGTGCGCACGCGGATAAGTCCGCTGAGGTTTATGCAGCCGCTTATGATCTCGTCGCCCTCGGCAATGTCGCGCGGCAGGCTCTCGCCGGTAAGGGCGCTGGTGTTTACGGTCGAGCTGCCGGAGATGACAACGCCGTCGATCGGCACCTTTTCGCCCGGCTGCACGACTATGACGCTGCCGGCCTCGACCTCGTCGGGATCGACCTGCTCGAGCTTTCCGTCAACCTCGATATTCGCGTAGTCCGGGCGGATGTCCATCAGCGAGGCTATGCTGCGGCGGCTTTTGCCGACGGCGTAGCTCTGGAACAGCTCGCCGACCTGGTAAAACAGCATTACCAGCACCGCCTCGTTGAAGTCGCCGCTGCCGCTTATGATCGCAAGCGCGACCGCGCCGATCGTGGCAACGGCCATCAGGAAGTTCTCGTCGAAAACGCGGCCGTTTAAAATGCCCTTGCCGGCCTTGCGTAAAATATCATAGCCTATAATGAGATATGCCGCAAGATACAGGATCATTGCCGGTATCTCCGGAAGCTGCACCAGATTCAGCAGTGCGAGCAGCGCCGCTGTGATCAATATTCGCACGAGCACTTTTTTCTGCTTTTTATTCATAAATTTTCATCCTCATACCGATTTAAAAACGCCCTCGAAGGGGCGTTTTCGAATTAGAGATAGATCTCGCAGTCGTCCTCGACCTTTTTGCAGTTTTTGACGACGTTCTTCATAACGGCGTCAATGTCCGCGCCCTCTGCAAACTCAAGGGTCATCTTCTGGGTCATGAAATTGACTGCGGCCTTCTCGACGCCCTCGGTCTTGCCGGCTGCCTCTTCCATGAGATTTGCACAGTTTGCGCAGTCTACTTCGATCTTGTAGGTCTTTTTCATGATGATTTCTCCTATACAATTTAATTCAACAATTAAGTAGTTGTTTAATCGTTATGCTTGCAGTATAATAAGTCCGAGCCGAAAAGTCAATGCCGCGCGGCAATGAACTTCCAAATGGGCTTAAATCATTTCCGAATGGAGTAACGACGATGGAAAACGAAGCTGTTCTGCACGATCACGGCGCGGAGATAAGCGAGCATCTGCGCGATAACGTCGCGAAAACCGAGAGCTTCCGCACGGTGTCGGACATATTCAAGCTGCTTGCCGATTCAAGCCGCGTGAGGATATTCTGGCTTTTGTGCCACTGCGAGCAGTGCGTTGTCAATATATCACTGCTGACGGGCATGACAAGCCCGGCCGTGTCGCATCATCTGCGCCAGCTCAGGGATTCGGGACTTATAGTCAGCCGCCGCGACGGCAAGGAGGTCTACTACAAGGCCGCTGCGACCGAGCAGGTGAGGCTATTGCATATTATGATAGAAAAGACGATGGAGATATCCTGCCCCGAAGAGCACGACGGCGATATTCAAAGCGTACCGGAGCTGCCGGAGCTTGACGCCGCAACCGGCGGCGAGGGCAGATACTCCGCCGAGCAGCTTGACACCATACGCCGCGTGCACGATCTTCTGACGGAAAATCTCGACCGGCGCTACACGATCGAGGAGCTGTCGCGGAGATTTTTGATAAATCCGTCCTCGCTCAAGGAGATGTTCAAGGCCGTCTATGGCAAGTCGCTTGCCGCGCACATAAAGGAGCACCGCATGGAGCTTGCCTCAAAGCTTCTGCGCGAAACGGGGCTGAGCATTGCCGAGATCGCCGAGCGCGTGGGCTACGAAAATCAGAGCAAATTCTCCGCAGAATTTAAAAAATCCGTCGGCTGCCTGCCGACGGAATACAGAAAGCTTTTTTAGAGGAGAATTTTTAGAGGCGAATTACGGCACCTACGGATACGCATATTGCGGTCGCCCGGTGTCGAGACATTGGCAAAAACCGTAGCTGCTACGCAACCCGGTAGTGCGTTGCTGAGTTTTGCACCGCACCTTGTAGGGAACGGATTTATCCGTTCCGTTTGCTGTGGTTTCGTCGGCAGCTCCCGGTCGGGATACCGCAAAAAATGTATTCGTAGAATGTAAAATCGCCTCTAAAAAAACGAGCAATGCTCGCCCCTACGGCTATAATGAGGCGGCTAACGCCGCAATTTGAATTACACCTCATTTGCCGCAAGCGGCATCTTCCCCTCAAGGGGAAGACAAAAGGTGGTGCGGCAAAAAACTCAGCTTGTACTACCGGGTTGCGTAGCAATCACGGTTTTCGCCAATATTCCGAACCGGGCACCGGCAATCACCGTATTGGTGACTGCGTCAATTCGCCTCCGGAAAAAGGCGGTGGAGGACGGAGGTGAAATACTCGGGCAGGTCGGTGGAGACGACGACATGCTCGCCGGTGCGCGGATGGATGAATTTCAGCTCGCGCGCGTGCAGACACTGGCCGCTAAGCCCCTTGTCGGGCGAGGGTGCGCCGTAAAGCGCGTCGCCGAGCAGAGGGTGCCCGATGTGCGCCATGTGGACGCGGATCTGATGCGTGCGGCCGGTCTCGAGCCGGCAGCGGATGTGCGTGTAGCCGCGATAGCGCGCGATGACCTCCCAGTGCGTGACCGCGCTGCGCGAGCCCTTCTGCGTGACGGCCATTTTCTTGCGGTCGGTCGGGTGCCGGCCGATGGGCGCGTTTACGGTGCCCGAATCCTCGCGCATGCCGCCGCGCACGACGGCCTCGTACACGCGCGACAGGCTGCGGTCGGCAAGCTGAGCCGACAGCGCCAGATGCGCAAAGTCGTTTTTCGCGACTATCAGCAGTCCCGACGTATCCTTGTCGATGCGGTGCACGATGCCGGGGCGCTTCTCGCCGCCGATGCCGGACAGCGAGTCGCCGCAGCGGAACATCAGCGCGTTTACGAGCGTGCCGTCCGGGTGGCCGGGGGCAGGGTGGACGACCATGCCGCGCGCCTTGTTGACGACCAGCAGATCGTCGTCCTCGTACACGACGTCGATGGGGATATCCTGCGGCCTCAGCTCGCAGTCGGCGGCCTCGGGCATGATAAGGCTTATCTCGTCGCCGGGCGCGCACTTGTAGTTTTTCCTGACCGTGCGTCCGCCGACGGTCACTGCGCCGTCCTCGATCAGCCGCGCGGCGGCGCTGCGCGTAAGCTCCGGCACACAGCGCGCAAGGAGAGCGTCGATACGTTCGGCGCTCTCCTGTGCTGTTATCGTTATGATGTTATCATCCAAATAATCCATTACAGATCCTTAAACTCGGCCAGAATATCCTCAATGCTGAAGTCCTCGCCGGCATCGGCTGCCGACTTCGGCTTTGCCTCCGGCGCTTTTTCGGCAGGCTTCGGCGCGGCGGTGCGCTGCGCAGGGCCGAAATCGTCCCAGAACGCATCGTGCATAGGCGGAAGCTTGCTCTCCTCGGGCTTGAGCGGCTGAGCCTCTGCGGGCTGCTCGGCGGCCTTGGTGCTTATGCCGAAAATGTCGGCAAAATCGTCAACGGGGTCTGCCGACGCGCTGCGCGGCATGGGGCGGACCTTTATAGGCTCGTCGTCCTCGTCATCGTCGCCGCGCGAGCCGAAGAAAACATATATCACGAACATCAGGCACGACACGACCAGAACCGCGTCGGCGATGTTGAACACCGCGAAGTTGACAAACTCGAGCTTGAACATGTCCACAACATAGCCGAGAAAAACGCGGTCGATGCAGTTGCCGAGTGCGCCCGTGAGAAACAGCACCTCGCACCACACCGCAAAGCGCGAGTCGAACACGCGCTTGACCAGCAGCACGGCGATCACAACGACGAACACCGCCGTTACCGCGAGGAATATCCAGCGCGCATAGTCAACATTGTCAAGCAGGCCGAACGCCGCGCCGGAGTTGTGGATATTAACAAGCTTCACCACGCCCGGGATCAGCTCCTGCGAGCCGGTCGAGAGCGTTATATTAACCGTGACCCAATATTTCAGCCACTGATCCGCAATGAGTATCACCGCGGCAATGATCGCAAAAAGCATGTTCCGATCCTTTCAGTATTGCGTATGCATAATTACATTATATAATGCACCAAAACCCCACGTTCGTCAAGGTTTTTTAGAGGCGAATTGGCGCAGCTACCGATACGGCTTTTGCGGTTGCCCGGTTCGGAGCAATGGAATAAACCGTGACTGCTACGCAACCCGGTAGTGCGCAGCTGAGTTTTGCGCCGCACCTCATTGGCTCACCTGTCAAGGGGAGCAGGCAGCTTTGCTGCCGAGGGGTTGACAGCTATTAACTATCAGCTATTAGCTCTCCGCTGCGGCCAACGGTCGCTTGTAGGGAACGGATTTATCCGTTCCGCTTGTAACGGTTTCGTCGGAACCCACCGGTCGGGCTGACGCAATAAATGTATCGGTACAATGTGAATGCGCCTCTAAAAAATCGCCTCTAAAAAGTCTTCCCCTCAAGCTACGCAGAGGAAGGCAAAAATGGGGCGGTCTGTGACCGCCCCGATGAATAATGAATGATGAATAATTAATAATGAATAATTGCGGTGTGCGCAAGCGCACGAATTTTTAATTGCGCATCAACGCTGATGCCGATACGGTTTTTGCGCCAGCACGACCGGGAACTACCGGCAAAACCATCACAACGGAACGGATGAATCCGTTCCCCACAAGCGACCGTTGGCCGCAGCGGAGAGCTAATAGCTGATAGCGAATAGTTTTTTCAACCCCTCGGCAGCAAAGCTGCCTGCTCCCCTTGACAGGGGAACCAATGGAGTGCGGCAAAAAACTTTGCAGCGCACTACCGGGTTGCGTGGCAATCACGGTTTATTCCATTGCCTCGACACCGGGCAACCGCAATATGCGTATCCGTAGCTGCGCCAAAGCGCCTCTGAAAAAGTGCGAGGCAACTATGGTTTTGTCGGCACCCTCGAACCGGGACACCGCAAAACTCAACACCGCACTACCGGGTTGCGTAGCAGTTACGGTTTATTCCATTGTCCCGAACCGGGCTACCAGAGATAACCGTATTGGTAGGTGCGTCAAATCGCCTCTAAAAATCAGCGTTGCCGGTGGTGCGGGGATGAAGCTCGACGTCGCGGATATTGGAAACGCCGGTGAGGTACATGACCAGACGCTCGAAGCCCAGACCGTAGCCTGCGTGGCGGCAGGAGCCGTAGCGGCGAAGATCGAGGTACCACCAGTAGTCGTCGGGGTTCAGACCCAGCTCGTTCATGCGTGCAAGCAGAACGTCGAGGCGCTCCTCGCGCTGCGAGCCGCCGATGATCTCGCCGACGCCGGGAACAAGGCAGTCGGCTGCGGCAACGGTTTTGCCGTCGTCGTTTGCGCGCATGTAAAACGCCTTGATATCCTTGGGGTAATCGGTGACGAAGATGGGCTTTTTAAAGACCTTCTCGGTCAGGTAGCGCTCGTGCTCGGTTTGCAGGTCGATGCCCCACTCAACGGGGAAGTCGAACTTCTCGCCGCTTTTCTTGAGGATATCGACGGCCTCGGTGTAGCTTATGCGGCCGAACTCGTTGGAAACGACGTTCTCGAGGCGCTCGAGCAGACCCTTGTCCACGAAGGAGTTGAAAAACTGCATCTCCTGTGGGCAGCGCTCGATGACGGTGTTTATGACGTACTTGACCATCGCCTCGGCGTTGTCCATGTAGTCGTAAAGGTCTGCAAATGCCATCTCGGGCTCGATCATCCAGAACTCGGCGGCGTGGCGCTGAGTGTAGGATACCTCGGCGCGGAAGGTCGGGCCGAAGGTGTAAACATCGCCGAAGGCCATGGCGAAGTTTTCGGCGTTGAGCTGACCGGAAACGGTAAGGCTCGTGACCTTGCCGAAGAAATCCTTGCTGTCATCGACCTTGCCGTCCTCGCGCAGAGGGAGGTTGTTCAGGTCGAGGGTGGTAACGCGGAACATCTCGCCTGCGCCCTCGCAGTCGGAGCCGGTGATGATCGGCGTGTGGACGTATACAAAGCCGTTGCTGCGGAAAAATTCGTGCACAGCCTGCGCCGCAACGCTGCGGACGCGGAAGGTTGCAGAGAACAGGTTCGTGCGCGGTCTCAGGTGCTGGATCGTGCGCAAGAACTCGACGCTGTGGCGCTTTTTCTGAAGCGGATAGTCGGGGGTGGATGCGCCCTCGACGGTGACCTCGGTCGCTTTCAGCTCAAACGGCTGCTTTGCGTCGGGCGTGAGCACAAGCTCGCCCTTGGCGATGAACGCCGCGCCGACGTTCTGGTGCGCAAGCTCGTCGTAGTTATCGAGCTTCTCGCGCTCGAGCACGACCTGCAGGCTCTTGAAGCACGAGCCGTCGTTAAGCTCGATAAAGCCGAAATTCTTCATGTCGCGGATGGTGCGCGCCCAGCCGCAGACGGTTATCTCCTTGCCGCCGAAGCTGTCCGCATCGGCAAATATCTGAGCGATCTTAGTGCGTTTCATAATAACACTCCAATCTTTTGTTTTGTTTGTTGACAAGCGATTATTATATACTATTTTTTTCTTCCTTGCAACAAATTTAAAAATGTGATATATTAATAATGTATTAAGGGATAAAAGCTTTTGTGGTGCCGCATGAAGCGGCGCAATTTTTTTGGAGGTCGAAAAAATGCTGGCGGTTGGTCAAACGGTTGTCTACGGAACGCAGGGAGTGTGCACGGTCAAGGAGATAAGCATGCTCAAGCTCGGAAAAACGAAGGGAGAGTACTATGTCCTCAGCCCGATCGACGATCCGGGCAGCACTGTTTATGTGCCGACGGCGAGCGAAAAGCTTGCAAATAAGCTCCGCCCGGTGCTGACGGGCAGCGAGGCAAACGCGCTTATCGATGAGGCAGCGAACGAGCCGCTTGAGTGGATAACAAGCGATAACGAGCGCAAGTCGGTCTGCGACGATATTGTCAAAAACGGCAGCCGCAAGCAGCTCATGCAGCTTGTCGGAATGCTGTATCGCCGCCGCGAGGCGCTCAAGGATCAGAAAAAGCACTTCCATAATGTCGATGCGCAGTATCTGAAAACGGCCGAGCGCATGCTGCACGGCGAGCTGGCCTATGCTCTGGGCATTGCCGCCGCCGACGTCGCAGAGTATATCCGCCGCCGCATGGCAGGGTGCGATACTTGACGAGAAAGCTATAATATTGTATTATATTTAGGATATCAAGCAATAAGGAGGAGCATATATGGCATTGATTCCTCAGGTGACCTGCCGCCGCTGCGGAGAGAAGTATTCCGCAATGCGCCGCCGTTGCCCCAAGTGCAGCACTCGCAGAGTCCAGAACAGCCGCCGCGCTCCCGGCACAACGCCCAGCGCCGTCAAAGGTACGGCCGCGAACAAAAGAGCGGGCGATAATCGCAAATGGCAGTTTATTTTCGGCGCGATACTCATCGTCGCCATCATAGCAGCGCTCATAGTCATGATAACCGTGAGCCTCGATAATGCGGACAATCCCAATGCTCCGGTCATGCCGACGCCTCCGGCAGATGTCTCTGCCGCGCCGACTCCGACGCCCACCCCGACCCCGACTCCGACGCCCACGCCGGAGATAACCTCGGTCACGATGAGCAGCCCCTACGCAAATCCCTGCACGGAGTTTGCCATCCAGGCCGGCCAGTCGATAACGCTCACAGGCTCGCACTTCCCGATGACGGTCGCAGCAGAGTATCAGTGGTCATCGACCGACCCGAACGTTGCAACCGTGACGACCAACGAAAACGGCACCTGCACCGTGACGGGCGTAAGCGCAGGAACGATGAAGGTCGTCCTCTCGTGCTACGGAAAAACCGCCGAATGCACGGTTTATGTGAGAAATTAAAAAAAGGTATTGACAAATCCATCGGCATCGGGTAGAATAACCGTTGCCGATGAAAAACGGACGATTGGCGCAGCTGGTAGCGCATCCGCTTGACGTGCGGGAGGTCACAAGTTCGAGTCTTGTATCGTCCACCATAAAAGAAAAATCCCGTAGTTATTGAAACTGCGGGATTTTCTTTGTTTATCAATGGTTTGCTGAATTTTGCGCAAATCATTTTTTTGCATTTTCGTATATTTTTTATTGTCTCAAATGCGCTTTTAATATGCGATTTTACGACAATTTTTACGACAACTTTTCATTAAAATATAATATGCGCCTTTAGTGCGCATTTTTATCGAAACCCTATTGACAAATGCGCATTTAAGGCGTATAATAGTGAATGTAAGGAGGACGGCAGATGAAAACAAAAGACCTTATCGAGCTTTTAGAGCGAAACGGCTGGAAGTTCAAGCGACACGGCGCGAACCACGACATATACGTGAAGGACGGTCAAAGGGAAAGCGTCGTAAGGCACAGAGAAACCGACGAAGAGTTAGCAAAAGCAATCATCAAGCGGCGTGGGCTGAAATAAGCCCGCCGCCACTTGGCGTAAAATATATAACACAGTTTCAAGGAGGCATTCAAAATGAAAAACGCATATCCCATCATTATGACGCAGGGAAAAGAGTTCATCGTGGTATTTATCCCCGATTTCAATATCAATACGCAGGGAAAAGACATTCCGGACGCGATCGAGATGGCGCGGGATGCAATCGGGCTTATGGGAATTGATATGCAGGACGGCGGAGAAACCTTGCCGGAAGCGTCGAGCATTGCAAGCGCACAAGCCGAAGCTCCGTCCGGGGCGATCGTTTCGTTGGTTGACGTTGATTTCGCGGAGTATCGCAGGAAAAACGATCTGCGCGTCGTGAAGAAGAATTGCACCATTCCTTCATGGCTTAATTATGAGGCGGAGCGAGCAGGTGTTAATTTTTCTGCTGTGCTGCAAAAAGCGCTCAAAAATGAGCTGAATCTTATAAGTAGATAAGCAAACAAACAGCCCTCGACGAATCTGCCGAGGGTTGTTTTTCTATTCACTTGTTCCCGATATCATCGGTCTTGTCCTTGAGCTTTTTGATGCCGCTCGTCAGCCAATCGGGCACAGGTGCGCCTAGTGCCTGCGCATTCTCGGCGACGTTCTAATCAAACAAAGAGAGAGCTTGACATCTGCCAAACTCTCTCTTTATCTATATAATGTCATTTGAGTTTCAAAGATTTTGCAGTATATTAAATCAAGCGGTCTTTGCAACTCGAGTTTGCTACGTTTTAAATAATCTAGGTCAGAAATATGGTTGCCCATAAAGTCGGCATATTCAGTGAATTTATCTTTAAGACAGTAATTTCATTGTGATCCATCCCTCTCTATCTTATTTATATCCTATCATAGAATTAATAATAAAACAATCTAAGTGAGCTTAGTTTTTTCGAGTTTGTACAACTACATATCTATAATTTTTGATAATAAATACAATTCATTTGCCTCAGGACCGTCTGGTTAGCCCCTTTGCGATTATTATAAAACCCCCGAAGAAAGGCTCTTCGGAGGTTGAGTAAAACACATTGCTTAAATTATCGTAAATCAAGTTAAGCTATCCTGAGTGCGCAAAACTACCTGCTATTATGATTGCCCCCCAATATCATCGGTCTTGTCCTTGAGCTTTTTGATGCCGCTCGTCAGCCAGTCGGGCACAGGTGCGCCCAATGCCTGCGCATTCTCGGCGATTGAGCCTATTTCCGTGAATATGTACCACATTGTGACTAAGGGCCCGAACAGCGTTTCATAGTCTATCGGCAGCGTTATGCCGAGCCCCTGCATGCCTATCTTCAATGCTAAATCGCACATGAACGCAGCTACTACTGCGACTATCTCGCCGACCTTGTGCCAGCGGCCCTCGCGGGATCTTGCGCTGTTCCAGTCTCCGGCCTTCTTCGCGGCGCACGAGCCCGTTGTCCAGTCGATGATGACAAGCGCGAGAAACAGCATTACCGCCCAGCCTGCCCAGCCTATCAGGCCGGTGATGATTGCCGCAATTGCAGTCGCGGTGCCCTTGATCTCTGTGATTTTATCCGGTGCGTTCATTTACTTGCCCTCCATAATTCGCTGGCAGAAGATCATTACCCTGAGCATATCCTCCGTCAGGTCGATAACGCCGTTGCCCTTGCCCTTGATTATGCCGTCCTGCATGAGCTGCCTAACGGTGTCGCGGTAAAAGCCCTCCGGCACATCCTCGATTTTGTTCCATCTGACCATTTCTTCATCCTCGCTTTCTGCTGTATATTTCGGCCTGCCGAAGCCGTATACTGTGTTGTTGAGTGTTCGGGTAACGCGCTTTACGGCGTTTCCGGCGTTGCCCTCTATGGTAACGAACGTGTTGCCGTTTACGCTTTCGACAATTCCCGTGTGGCAGGGAAGCCCGTCGCGGCTGTCGCGCTGAAAATACTGATCGCCCACCTGCGGCTTGGTGAAAAGCCTCGCCTGTGCCGCGTAATACTTCGCCCAGCTCACGCAGCTTGCGCCGTATGGCCCGGTAAGGCACAGAATATCCTTTGCCTCGCTCCCGGTAATGCGCCAGAAGCACCACGCTACAAAGCTTGTACACCATTCATAGCCGTTCTTCGGCGTGTTCCAGAACTTTGCCTTATCAAGCTCGGCCTGAAACATCGTGAAGTTGCCTCGCCCGACATTATCCTCAAAGCTGTATAAGTCCTTGTCCGATGCCTTTTCCTTATAGCCTATGTACTTTGCCGCAAGTGTGAGCACCTGTTTCGGGGTTATGTTCATCATCCTGCATCCTCCCACGCCGACGGCAGCGCGGCCACGTCATAAACGCAGTTGTCCTGTTTGCAGCGATACACTTTGCCGTCGGCATCACGGTAACACTCCCCGGTCATGTACATGCCGCTCGTTCCGAGAGGGGCTACCCATGCTTTAGCCTTGGCCGGGTCGGTCGTGTGACACAGCCCCCACAGAGCGCGAAGCGTTGACGGCCTGCCCTGATAATTCGCGGCGTTGTACGGCTGGATAAGCTTCCACACCTGACCCTCATCGGCTACCGGCGTTCCCACCGGGCATGCGCTGTAATCCTTAGTCGCGTCGAAATCGGGCACTTTGCTTTCCTCCGCGATTATCGCCGTGCCATCCATCGTGCTTGCGCGTCCGCGCAGATTGAGCGCATCATCCGCGCCTTTTTCCTTCATTTTTTCGATTGCTTCATCCTTAGTCATATGCTGTTAACCCCCTCTCTGTAGGCTGCGTCGAGTGCCTCCGGAGTTATGCCCGATATGGGGACTATCTTTTTCGATGTCGGCAAGAACCAGTAGTAATACTTATTATCTTCTACGAACGTTCTAATTGGCGTATTCACACTGTAAATGCAGGTGTAATCACCTAATTCAAAGCTGATTAAACTGCCAAACGTTGTAGGCTCGGAAGTCTTTACTGTTAAAAGCAGATGCCAAGTGTTATTTATCTGTATGTAGCTTTCCGCATAGGTCATGTATTTCGCCCCCTTTAAATGAACGTATAAGCTCCCGAGGAATTCGGTGAAGCGCTCAAACGCGTGTTTGAGAATAGTACACTAAAGACCGGGACATCACGATGTGCTGTTACCGCATCCGAGTGAGGTGCTTGGCCGTTGTTGAGAACTGTGGAAGCATAAGCTGAGCTCGAGCTGGGATCGCGTGTCCAGTAGGCTACCGCCGTTGAAGAGTTTTGACGCTGCATTACTCGCTTTTGCAATGCCTCGGCTTCCTCGCCGGATAAAAAATAGTCTAATTTAGCGCCGACTGTGTATGAGAAATCCACGCCGAGCTCCGCAAGTGATGGAGCGAACAGTTGAGCGCTGACCTTTAATGTGCTATCAACATTGCCGCCCTTAGGTCTGTAAGGGACATTAACTGCCCTTATTCTACTTAGAACATCTTCTGGATAGTAAGTTTTAATAGCATTAGCTGTGTCGACCGAATAGCCGCCATCAGCGCTGGGCTTAGCGTCAAGTTCTGCGCATAATGCACTTGTGCCATAAGCTACATATGCCATTGAGGCTACATTCCACCGAAATCCGTTACTATGATTTGCTGTAGTGTAAAATGTCTTTTCCGACATTATCCATGTGCCATCGGCAGTATCATCATAATCTGACGAGTCTGGTTTGCCTTGGTGCACGACAATATAGTTTGTTGCAACGCCGTCAACAGGAAAAACAATTCGAGTGCCTATAGGCAATTGATAAGCGTACGTACCCGGAATTGCTGTAAGACTTGCTGTACATAGCGATGTCTGATACTTCTTTTTCGCGTTATAGGCAAAAGCGCGATAGTAGTAAGTTGTTCCGGCAGTTAGCCCGGTGTCGGTGTAGGTAAACGCTGTGCCCTCGTACACCACAGCGCCGTCGTTTATGCTCGTGGGAATACTCCCTACCTTGCGTACAATGCGTACACCTACGAAACTGCTATCTTCGTCCTCCGATGGCGCTGACCATGTAAGCGTAGCGCCTAAATTCTCTGGTGTAGCTATGAAATTTTCAACCTGCGAGCATAGCTGCGGAGTGCCGCCTCCGCCGCCTGCGTGATTGATGAGAGGCATTACAAATCCCTCCTTATGATGATGGTTACAGGGATATCTACAGTCGGAACATCACCCAGCGCGACGAGCTGGATGCTCCCTGCCGCCTGTGTGCCGCCGACGATCATAGCGCCCGACAGTGCCTCCAGCTGCGCCTGCGTAATGCCGTTATTTTCTCGCGGCAGAAGCTCGACCGCCGATGTCGCCGTAATGTTCGCGTTACTGACGGTGTATTTCTTTGCCGTACTCCAGCTCGACGCATACAGCGTTAAATTCACTTTCGACGACCGCCCCGCGGAATACACCTCCCACGTATACCCCGTAGCCGCCGCCGCTGTGCAGTGATAAACAAGCTTTGCCGCCGTGTCAATGTACTCCTGGCCGACTACGCCGACGGTCGATGTCGTTGGCGGCGCGGTGCCGATGATGGGCTGAGGAATGTCCGCGATAGCAGCGGCGATTGCGGCCTGCATAGTCGCTGTGGTAACGACGGCGCTTGCATCGACCGTGACCGAGATACTGCCGGTGTTGGATATCATGATCAGGCCATAGAACGTATAAACGAAGTCCGGTGAATCGGATGCCGACGGAACGTCGATGCCTTCGGAATTCTGAAACAGTGCGAGCAGCTTGCCTTCGCCGCTGCCGACCTTTGCCCATATGCCGAACTGATTAAGGGTGTAGCCGGTTGACGGTGCGGTGATCTGAAGCTGGATTTTAAGGCCGGTTGCGCCGTCAGCCTTGCTGTGGCTTACGATGCTTGCGGCCTGCTTCTGCCCGGCAAGCGCGGTTTGAGCTATCATTGCGGCCTCGGCGACGGTGCCCGTGCCGGCGGCCGCAGAGTATATATTCAGGGTCGTACCCTCCGCCCATGCGGCGAGAAGCTCCGCGCCCTTGTTGGTGACAACACCTGTCCATTTTGCCATGTGTGTACCTCCGGATTAATTGTAGTTTTCGGCGGTGCAGCTATCGACCAGCTCACAGCCGATGAATGCGGCGGCGGTGAATGCGACGGCCTCGGCGCCGGTTTCGTAGTATTCGATGGTGTCCAGTATCGAACGCTGATTTTTGTACTGGTTTACCCATGCCTGTACCTGCGCCTGCTTTGCATCGTCAACGGCATCGGCGGCAATATCTATCTGAACCTTGAAGTGATATTCGCTGCCGTTGTAGTCGTACCATTCGGCGACGCGGCCTTTTGCGAACAGGATGCTTATAAGCTGCTCGAGCGCGGCCGGTGTGCCGAGGTGGGTGTAGAATGTCAGGGTGCTGGCAACAAGCTCACGCTTTGTCTCGACCGGCAAGGTTTCGTCATAGGCCGGGGTGCGCAGCTCGGCGGCGAGGGCATCCAGCACCGTGTCCGGCGCGGACGCAAGCGCCGCGTATGTGCGCGACTTATCGGCGTAGGAGCATAGCTGCCTGATCTGACGGCCTACGGCGTAGGCCAGCGCCTTGACCTCGGCTGTTTCCAAATGTCCGGGCAGTATGTCGGTCATAAGGCTGTCCTTCAGATCAATCATCTTCAAGACCTCCGTATGTGACCGATGCCGTAGCCGAAAGATTTGCGACGGATGTTGCGGCTACCTTGGTGTAAGCGGGTGCGGACACGACAACGCGCTTTGCACCGGCTGCAATGACCATCGCCGTCAGCTTCGACGGGTTTATATCGCGCCCTATGGTGCGCTGCCACGCCGTGTATTGCGATATGGACGTGTTTACGGCTGCTTGGATATTCTCGGCCTGTGCGCTGTCTTCGCGGCTTATGTAGTACGTCAGGTTTATGCTGTAGCTTACGTTTGTCGGCGCGGCGACAACGACCTTGTCGGTCAGCGGCCGGATGGTTTTTGCGGAAAGGTACGCCGTAAGCCCCTGTATCATCTCCGTGCCCGGCGCGGTGCCGTCGCTGTTAAGGAATACGATGTTTACAGCACCGGCATCGTGATTTGCGGACACGACAACGTCGCCCACGGCCGCGCTGTACCGCTTCGCGTGATAGATATACGCATCTGCCGCTCCGGCTGTGGAGTACGCACCGGGTGCGAGATAGATGCGCTCCTTCAGCGCGTCGTCGGTTTCAACTTCCGCTCCTCCTGCCGCATCGGTCGTGTTCGTGACCGATGAGACATACGGTACGGGGTCAACGATGGTCGTCAGTTCTCCGGCGGCTATCGAATTGGCGGCCGCTCCGGCTTCGGTGCACACCGCCGCAACGGTAACGGTCGTGGATCCGGCCGGGATCTCCGCATATTCGACGGTTTTGAAGTACAGCGTGCCGCCGGCTGATACGACGCGAGTACCCTGCGGTATGCTTATTGCGGACGCACGGGCGGCGGATGCAGTGAATTTCAGTGTTGTAGTCGCAGCTGTTGCCGGAGTGCGTTCTACGCCGCGCAGCAGTGCAAGGTTGTCGAGAAAATCGCCGTAGGCATACTTCAAAAGATTTTGCTTACCGGCGCGGTCAACGTACTGCATGGCCAAATAGATCTGAACGGCGGCCGCGTTAATGATTGCCCTGTGCACCGATGCGCGGCCGAGGGTGACCGGCCTGCCGTCGATGCGGGTCATATAGTCCTCAAAGTCGGCTATCATCTCGCGCTGGACATCGTCGACCGTCTTCCCGTCAATGAAAGATATATCGGGGGTATTTTTGATCGCAGATATTTCAGACACCTGTTATCACCACCTTGCTTTTCATTTTTCCGTTGTTTCCTTTATCCCAGGAAACGCTTTTCACCCGTACTCCGGGGATAAATTTTGCTATTTTTTCGGACACTTCCGCCGTGTAAAGGCTTTTTGCAGTCTCCGGCGGCATGTCGATGAAGTCCATGCTCAGGCCGAGCTCGCGGTCAAGCGGTATAGTCCCTGCGCGCGTGGACAAGAGCAAACAAATGCTGCGGTCTAAATCGGCAAGCTTGTCGTCCGAAAAAGTGTATTCGATTTGAAAATCGTAAAGGTCGTTCATGAATATTCACCTAAATTCAAAGTGACCGACGCCGCGGCCAGCTCGCCGCGGCTGTAGATGCGATCCCAGCTCTCGGACGCGCTTTCGATGTAAAAGCGGTTTCTGCCGATCATTTTGCCGCCGATTATCAGATACTCCGCGTCGCCGCTCTCGACCATTTCTTCAACAGTTTCGAGCATCGTGCGGGGCTTGACTCCGAGTGCTGCGGAAAGCCGGATGGTCAGACTTGCAGTTTGGGCAGCCGGACCGAGGTATTCTGTCTTGGGCTTTGCCCCGAGTATCTCGTGCGCCGCCCAGCGACCGGCTACCTCACGGCTGAGACTTTCAAATGTGAGCACCTGCTCAGCCGAGACTTCAAACACTATTTTTGTTCCCAATGTTCCGATCATAGCCGCTCCTTATTCGTTTGATGTCAGACTGCCAGTCACGGTGACATTGCCGTTAAGGACTATGCTGTCTGCGTGGATTTTTAAAACGCCGCCTTCATAGCGGATATAGGCTTTGCCGTTTTCGTGCGAAAGCTCCTTTCGGTAAATGCCTTCTCCGCTCTCGGGCGGCTTGTTTTTTTCGCTCCACGGGCGGCCGAGGACAACACCGGCTTCCGTGCCGTTTGAAAGATGCAGCACTATCACCTGATCGCCGACCTGGGGCATGAAATATTCATTTGACAGCAGGGGAATAAGGCCGGTTACGGCATCGTCCTTGTCGTGGTACACGACGCGGACGAGCCCGGATGCGTAATCAATGGCGGATATTTTCCCGATGCGGATGTTGTTATTCATGCTATCCCTCCGTCAGCGCGTTCGCTGCGTTGATGATCAGCCGGTCAAGCGCCGGTACCAGTGTGTATTTTGCTGCCCAATATGTTGGCGAGTTTATAACGCCGTACTGTGTAAGCACATCCAGCGCCGCAGATACGGTGCTTATGCTGCTGCCGCCGCGGTTGACTTTAATGACCGTTGCCATATTGACTATGAGACCGTCAAGGTACTTGACCTGCGTGTACCGGGCAATCCAGTAAGACATGTCCGTGATAACGCCGACAGCGTACAGGCGGCCTATCGAATCCTTCATGACTTCGTCGGACATTGATTCGACTAGAGACATCTCCAAATCCATTGTGTAGCCGCTGCCGGATATGTTGTGCGTAATGCTGTCGATATAGTATTTACCGGAGAGCCTGCCGATACCAACGACGGTAACGCATTGCGCTGATACAAGCTGCGCGTCGCCGATGATGCTTGCGCTCAGCTTCGTACTGCCGTGGTTAGCCTTGTTTACTGCTGCGCGGATCTTCCGCTCCGCGTCGGCTCGGCTGTCGGCTTTGCCGGACTGCTTCAAAATGCGCTTGCCGTTACCGATCGAAACGGCGATGTCCGCCTCTGTGGATATATCGGTGTAGGTATACTCGCCGCCGGTATATGTTCCGGCCATATCCTTGGACCATGACCACGAGATAAGCGACTCGGTACCTATTGTGCGGACGGGTGCTTTCGCTTTGTATGCCTCGCGGTCATATACGACGATCTTTTGCCTGTAGACCTTGACCTCGAGGCCGTACGTCTCGCATAGGCTTGAGAAAAAGTCACTGTCGGTCTGCTCCGATTGCTCGACGGACTTGATAATGAAATCCGCCCCGGACACGTCCCAAGCCAGCTTCAGACCCGCTCTCGCAGCAATCTCTGTGCCTATTTCCTTTATGGTGACGCCCTCCCAATTCTGGGTGCGCACCGTGGCCATAAAGCCGCCGTCGGCAGGTGTGGACACCGCGGATATCGTGCCTGTAACTGGCCAGCCGCCGAACTCGAATTTATCAAGCAAGAAAAAGCCGCAGTCAAGCGGTATGCCGCCGGCATCATCGCCGCTGAGCGATATTTTTGCCGATAGCGTATCACCGCTTATAGGCATCCATGCAGTGATCCACTGCCGGGCGCGGTCGTGGATAGATATATCCAGGCTGTCGGCCGCGCCGCTGGCAGGGTCTGTGTATGTTATACCGGTGATGTATTCGTCCATCACCGTTTTAACGGCCGCTCCGTTGTAGTAAAGGTCTACTTCTGCCTGGCGTGGCTTCATGGGCTTACCCTCCACGCCGGAACGGATATCGCCGTATAATCCTCCGGGAGAGCCGGAGTTTGCAGGGTGACACCGGCAGAGAATACGAAGTTGTCCAAAAGCGCAGGATTATTGGATATCAGCCAATCAATATACTTTTCGCTTCCGTAGATGGCATAGGATATCTGATCCCAGGTGTCGCCCTGCTTTGTAGTGTAGGTTGTGCTCATGCCTGCCCTCCTTACGCCGGGGAAAACTGCTTGCGGCGCTCTTCATCCTTCATGCGCCGATACAGGCGCTTGAATTCCGCAAAGCTTACGCGGCCGGCTTCCATGGCTTCCTCGCGCGACGGTGTACCGCCGTAGAAATTGAACACAGGGGAGAAGACGATGCTCTCGCCGCCTCCGGCAGAGCCGGGCTTCGGCTTCTTATCCCAATCATCCAGCAGCTGAGCAAGCTTTGACAGCGGCAGCACGGCCTCTGGCTCTCCGCCCTCGCCGACCATAGCCAGTGTCGGAGCTGTTGCAATGCCGCCTGTGGCAAGCATCGGTATCTGCGGAATGTTAAAGCCTAATGTCTTGCCGCCCACGCCGGGCACCCAGTCCGGAATAGATATCTTCATTTCGTTGATCTTCGACAAGACCATATTTATGACGGATATAACAGCGTTGATCGGTGCTTTTGCTATGTTGGCCAGTTCACCAAATACGTTGCCGAATATCGAGACGACATTTCCCCATGCAGCTGACCAATTTCCGCTGAAAACGTTATCGATAAATCCGATTATGTTAGAGAAAATGGCTTTTATGTTGCCCCAAACGTCCTGTACGCTTTTCCACAGGCCGGACAGGACCGCGCCGAGGGCCGGAAAACGCGAGGATATCGCTGCTATTGCCGTTGTGACGGCAGTGTTGATCTTCGTCCAAATTCCGCTGATCTTCGCGCCGAGCTGTGCGGCCTTTGCCTTGACGGTGTCCCAGTTTTTATACAGCCATACGCCTGCGGCGATAAGTGCTGTTATAGCCAAGATTGCAATGCCTATCGGACTTGTTATAAATGCAAGACCGGCGCGGAATGCTTTTGAAGCAACGGCAGCGGCCTTGCTCGCGGCGATACTGGCTCTCATGGCAAACGTATGTGCCCTGATTTGCGCCGTCAGGGCAACTGTTGCTATTTTGGTTTTCAGCTGTGCTGCTCTCAAAAGCTTGACCGCGGCCGTTGCTCCCTTATATATGGTTGTAACGGTGCTGATGCCCTTGCTTATTGCGACTGTGCCGCCAATTGCTATGCCGACTGCAATAACAGCGCTGCGATGATCCCACAGCCATTTGGTCGCATTGATGATATTAGGAACGATAACATCTAATTCGGCGCCTACCTCAGGCAACACATTTGCCGACAGCTCGTCCAGCGCGTCATTGACATAGGGCAAGATTTTGTTGCCTATTCGCACCTGCAGTACGGCCAACTTGTTCTGCATCAATTGCAGCTTGTTTGCCGTCGTATCGGCGCGCACGGCGTATTCCGCTTCCATGGAACCTCTGTATGCCGAAGCATCTCCGACTTTGGCAAACTGCTGCTGAAGATAGCCGAGGTTCTTCAGAAGCGGAGCTATGGACGAAACGCTTTCCTTGCCGAAGTATTGGCTGAGCGCCGCAGTCTGCTCAGCTGCCGGAAGCTGCTTTATTGTGCCCAAAAGGTCGATTATTGCGCCTTTGGCATCCGTCTGCATGCGGTTTGCCATGTCGGATGCTGTAAAGCCCAACTGCTGCAAAACGGCGGCCTGCTTTGATGTGGCCGATGCGCCGGCGGTCATGGCGATCATCATGCTTTTTATACCGGTAGCGGAGATCTCCGCAGTCACGCCGGGCATGGACGCGGCCAGCGCCGCGACTTCACCGGCCGACAGACCGGCGGTCTGACCCAATGCACCGACGCGCGTGACGACTTCTGAGAGCTTCAGTGCATTTTCGGATGTGGTATTGCCCAAATAGTTAAGCTGGTCGCCCAGCGCCGTGACCTGCGTTTGCGAAAGATTAAGGGCCGTGCGCCATGTTGCCATCCACTCGCCGGCCTGCTCGGCCGTGGTATTGAACGCAACGCCCATTTTTGCAGCGGTTTCGGTGAACTTTGCAAGATCCTCCGACGCAATGCCCGCCTGTCCTGCCGATGCCATTATCTGCCCCAGCGCATCCGCGGTCATGGGGATGCTTTTGGACATGTTCAGCAGTGCGTCGGACATTTCGTAGTAGCTTTTGGTGAATGCGCCGTTTTGATCGCGCAGTCCGTCAACGACCTTCGCAACGTCGGCCATCGTGCTTTCAAACTCGATAGCTTTTTTTGCAGATGCGACGGCAACGGTAGCTACGGCCGTGCCGACAGCTGCCATGGCTTTAGCCGCTATTCTTCCGGTCTTTTGCACGCTTGCGCTCAGTGTGTTGACATCTTTCGCGGCGGAGAGGCAGCTCTTTTTCAGCGAGCCGTCTACCTTGCCGGCGATCTTCAGAGCCAGTTCGTAGGTTTTACTTTTGCTTGCCATAAAGCTCCGTCGCCTCCTCCGCGTAGTAAACCAATTCGTCTATCGGTAAATGCATAAAATAATCAACGCCCGTGTGCAGCAGCGCAGACAGACAGACACACGTTTTTCTTATTTCCGGTGGGGTTATTCGTCCCCACCGAACAGAAAACCCGAAACAGCGTTCCTGACCTTGAACATTTCTCTTATGGGCAGGGTCTTGAAGAACTCGACCGGCAGGTGTGCGGCAACGCTGCCCAAAAAGCAGGCTATGTCCGGGGTCATTTCGGTCATCTGTGCCGCATTTCCCTGTGCGCGCACTGCGCGATCAGCGCGGCACAGATCCTCACCGTTGAGATTCTCGAGGTTGCGCAGATCGACCTCGGTGTAGGTCTTGTTTTCAAAAACGAAAGGCTTGCTGAATTTTACGACGAGGTCTCCTTCCTCGGCCTGCGGCATGTTTATGATTTCATCCATAGTTAGCACATCTCCTTAATTTCGGCCAGCATATCAATGCCGTTGACCTTGAAAACTTCGTTGAGCTTGTCCAGCTCTATGACGGTCTCCCCATCGACCTCGATGAGGATATACAGGACGGTAAGCGAGACCGATGTGTCCATAGGGTTACCGTTTTTGAATTTGCCGGCGGCAAGCTTCTTGCTTCGGCCGCGCACGACACAGCGGATGGGCTTGAATGCGATGTTGCCCTCACTGTCGGTAGACTGACAAGCGCCGCGGATCGTGAGGTGGACGGCCTTTGTCATGTCCATCATGGACATGGCCTCCTTATCCAGCAGCCTGAAGGGTATCTCGATCTCCTGGTTGCCGAAGTAGCCGACAGTGGGGTCGTCGATCTCGCCGAGGATGCCCGCTCCGGTAATGGTTTCACTGGATGCCTCGAAGTCCGGCAGCGACATTTCATCGCCCATGCCCAGCAGGCGATTGCCTTCATTGTAGACGTTGTATTTGTTTATCTTGGTGGGTATGTTTTTCATCGCTTAACCTCCAATTACGCTTTCAAGGGCGCTCACGTCGTATTCGCGGATGTTTTCGATGGTTTCGGCCGGGATGTACGGGGCAAACAGGGTGTGCACCGTAAGCTGTCCTGCAAGCAGCTGCTCAACGGAATTCTCATCGGCTCTGAATTCCATGTGATACGCTGCGCAGTAGTCCCGTGCAACATAGCCGTTGCCGATGATATTCTGACTGTCAACTATCGACTGGATAAGGCGCTTTGACGCGGGCTTATCGATATACGACGTGTATTTATATACAAATTCGTTGCCGTCCCAGTCGAAGAAGCGGCGCACTGCGAACCATCTGTCTTTGGGGTCTGTGGTATCGGGATATGCAGCGGTATTGTTGCCCCAGCTGCGGAATCCGGCGGCATTGATGGCTGTTATAACACCCACCGCGTTTATGTAGTCGTCCGCCTGCTGCTGATCCAGCAGCACTTCCGTACCGTCGGCAAGGACTGTTGCATCGATGGGCAGAGCCTTGTTTGACGGATTGCAGGGTACATCGCCGTTAAGCACGTCATTGTACGCCATCATCGCGCCGAAGATCGCGGACATGTAGTATTTCTTCTTGCCGACCTGAGCCATCGGCCACAGTGCCGCCGCATGGGGCGATGTAATACCGAGGCTTTCCTTTGCGGTCTTTACGCCGGTGCACACGGTAGCGCCGGTGCTGTCGGAAGGAATGTCGATAAGGCAGACGCAGTTGAATACGCCGTTTATGGCTTCGGTTTTTGCCTGAAGCGCGGCGGCGACAACTGCATTGTGCGACCAGCCCGGCGCAAGCAGCGTTCCGGGGATCTTGCCGAGCCTGGGGAATACCTGACGGATAGTTTCAAGACCGGTTTCCTTGCCGGTCGATGTGTTCACTGCGCCGACGATGTCGGATGCCGTCACGCCGGAAGGCTTAAGGCTTTTGCCGCTGATGCTCAGGCTCGACGCGGCGGATGCGGTTTCGGATATAAGGGTGATAACGACGTTGCCGTCATCATCGTGCTCGGCTGAGTAATCTGTGCCGCGCACGAGATCCGTCTGACCGCTTTTGACGCTGAGGGTATCAAGCAGAACATACTGCTTTTTATAAATGGCCGTCTTGTCGCTGACGGCGCAGCTTTCGGCGCTGTTTTCGGTGACGTGCGCCGTGTTCGCCGGGTCAAGAACGTTTATCAGGATGATTGGCGCAACGTTGAAGATGCCGAATGATGCCTTTATCGACTGGCAAAGCGTGAAGTTATCGAAGTCGTCGGAATAGCCGAAGGCTTCAACAGCTTCCTTGTAGCTGCCGCAAAGAATAGGCTTGTTCACTGCAGCGGACGGGTCTTTTGCGAGGTGTATCGGTGCCGTACCGATTATGACCTGTATTGCCGCGCGGCCTTCCTGGGGCGTGGGCATGCTTGTCGGCTGCTCTACGTTATACACGCCGTGTCTGTATGCCATATTTCTTCCTCCTTAGAATTTTGCCTGTACGATCCTGTACAGACGGTAAATGTGCCCGCTCTTGCTGTTTAGCTGCTGCCTTACTTCGGGCAGCTTCTCAAGCGGGAATATCAGTTCTCCTATGACGGGTGCTTTTGCTATCGCGTCTATTAACGCTGTAGGCAGCGCGCCCTTGTAGACTGTGTACTGTTTTGCTACGCCTGCTATTGTCGGCCCGCAGTAGATCACGACCGGGCACGGCGCAGCGTTTTTCTGTTTTGCCATTAGGTTTCAACTCCTTCGCGGTAAATGGCCGGGGCCGATACACTGAAGCCGACTGCCGCGTAATAATACGGGTGTGTGTCCTCGTCGGATATCGCCCACCTGATCGGCGTTTCAACTTCAAAGCTTTTGCCGAAAACGCCGTTTGCACCATAGTGCAGCTTTATCATCTCAACGATGTTCAGCGCATCGGAATACCCCTGTCGGTTTTGGTCATGATCGCACACGCCGATCATCAGAACGACATTCGCCGTCTGCCGCTCATCGCGGTCGTTAAGCTCGCCGTCGGCCAGCTTGACCTGAATATATGGCTCGGGCGGAACGTAGGCTTCCGGGTCTTCATCCTCGCCGACGCGAATGGGGATAAACTGCCGGTAGATGCGCAGAGAGCTTTCCTCGTTTATCGAACTGTGCAGCTTGAAGTCCTTGAAAAGCGCGGCGAGATCCCTGATAAGGGCATCCTGCAGTGTGTTCATGTCCATGTTTTTTCTCCTTTTGGCTATTCAAGCGCCTTCTCGATGCGCTTTTCGTCTTCCTTCGCAAGCATATCGTAGACCAGCTCGGCAACCTCGGGCTTTCGAGCAACGCGGCCGAACATGTCCGCAGCTGTAGGTGAGACGAGCTCCACAATCGGATTTCGGCCTTTGGTCTTTCTTTGAAATATGCCTTGGTGGCCGCTCTCCATTGTTGCAACGAACGCTTTGCGGTTATCAACTTCGAGAGCCTTTAAAGGCGATTCCTTGAGAACCTTGGCACGTGCAGCGAGCCGGGCTGTGTTTTGCCTTGATGTGAATTCATAAAGCTTGTGCTTAGGGCCGCTGGCCAAAACCGTTGCCTCGAGCTTTGAGGTCTTAGCGGCAATGACCTTGCTTTCCCGGCTGAACGTGCCGCTCTTTTTCAGGGCATAGCGCTGCTTATTGTCTTTTATCAGCTGCTTGCGCGCCTGCCGTGCCGCAGCGGTAAGCGCTGTTTTCAAGATCCTTTTTGAAGCGATCTTTTCCGGCACATCTTTGAGCCGGGCTTCGATATAATCAAGCTCTGTAGCCGTATCTATGTACAGCATCGGCTGCTCTTTCATGATTTAATTGCCTCCACTTCGATGCCTAAAATACCGGCCTCGGATGTGCAGCTTTTAACGCGGAACGGCTTTCGGTCAAGGGTGACTATCATGCCGGGTGCCGGGCGCGGCCCGAAGTCTGCTTTCGCAACGTAGATAAACCGGCGGGTCTTATGGATGCCGTCTATCTCCGTGCTCATAACCTTAGCCTTATCGCGCTCGAGCAGCTCGTTGTCGTCAATGACGGCCTTCATGGTCTTGCCGTTGAGCTCGTGGTCGTCGGCAAATTCCAGACCGTTTAAAAACACCGAGGATATATCCGCCCTTATTTGGTCCTTGAAGGAAGTGCCCATTATTGGGCACCTTCTTCATTTTCAGCCGGGATCTGTACGGCAACTGCCGTCAGCCGGTCGATTATGAGCGCCTTAGCCGCTCCGCGGGGAAGCTTTACGCCCATGTCCTCAGCCAGCTTTTTGAGCTCATCCTTCGACATGCCTTCCAGCTGCGCAGGGTCAATGTGTGCGTCAGCCGCAGTTTCATCCGCAGGAATATCGGCTATCTCCTGACCTGCGCATTCAATGGCCTTTTCGGTGTCAATGAGCTCTGCGCTTTCCGCTGCGAGCCACGCATTGACCATGCGCTCATCGTTTGCGGGAAGAGTGTCGCCTGCTTCATACATGCGGCTGCCGTACAAAATAGGGCGCTTTGCAATAAGTTTTTTCATTCTGCTCCTCCCATTAGCCGAGGAGCTTTACAAGGACGGTCGCATCGCCTGCTGCGGCTGCCGCGGCCGCGTAGCCGGCCGGGATATTATCGACTTTGGCGCTGTTCTCGCCGGTCGAAGCAACAGTGGTTATTTTCTTGTTTGCAACGTCGTAGTACAGCGCTGCACCCATGGTTACGGCACCGGATGCCTTGTCCATGTAAAACACGCCTTCGACGTACAATGGGCCGGTCGCGCCCTTTGCGATATCGGCACCGGCAACTCCGATGCGAGTTCCGAGGCTTACTACCTCTCCGTTTGCTACGGCGTTGTCGCTGGGGGTGTAGTCCAGCACTTCACCTGCCTGCCAGTATTTCGCAGTCATATTCGTTACCTCCTATTATTTCAGGTCAGGGCTACGCCGGGGTTCTTTGCAATGCCGCGGAAGTCAACTGCGGTAATGCCCCAGTCAAGCCAAATGTCCCATACAAAGCCCAGCTGGCCGGGAACCTCGCTGCGGCGGATGGTCGGGGTCTCCTGACCGTTGAGGTAATCGACCTGCAGGGACTTTGCGTAATTCTTATTACCGACAGCAAACCAGGGGATCGCGCCGCCGGCCGCGAGAACGTTAAGTGCGCCTTCCTCGACAACCTTGAGCTTGTTGCGGTAGTTGTACAGTGCGTTTGCGGTGTGGCTGCCAATGCCGGTGACGTCGATCAGCGCGGTTTCAAGCAGCTGAGACATCTTGAAGCCGTAGCCTACGGGAACGATTAGATACTCGGGTTCTACCATGATGCTGTCGCCGAAGGGGTCTTTCTGGGAAAGAAGCTTGAGCATGATCGCCTGCAGGGTATCAACGGAGGGTGCTGCGCCGGTGGCGATCAGATTGTTATGTGCATTGTCAAACAGCGCCACGCCGTCGAACACTGCGGGGTTATCAACAAGGATCTTGTAGACCTGCTTATTGATAGTGCGCTTTGCGCTTGTGGCATACAGACCGGGGATCTCGGTTATAAAGCCGATATCGTCGTTGATGAACGCCTGACGCGACATCGAGAACTGGCGGCCGTAGGTGTCGATCTGACGCTGAGGCAGAAGCTCGGTCGACGGCTTGTCGGCCTTCAGTTCGCCGTTTTCGCCGACGCGGAGAAATTCGCCTGCGCCGCCGGCGAGGTAGCTGTGGTCCTTGGTGGGCTTGAAGTCGGAAACGCTGCCCTTAGTGGTCCAAAGCTGGAACGTGGTAGGAACGGTCTGATACAGCTGGACGATATTTTTCCTGATAGCGTTATCAAGAATCGCAGGGAATGCCGCAGTGGGGTTAAAGAACTGGCGGCAAACGGTGTTGAAAAGATCGTCCTTGCTCATGCGCAGCAAGGAAGCGGTAGTGCCTACGCCGTCACGCGCAAGGCACTCGATAGCCATGTCGCGCAATGAGAAGCCGCGCATTTCTTCAGCGCCGCGTGCCGGATTCTGAACTTCGACCCCGGTACGCATAAGCATTGCGTCTGCCGCAGCCTGGCGGAAGTCGTCGCCCTCTGATCCCGTCATTCTGCCGCCGACGGGTGCGCAGTGCGCGATGAGATGATCGACTGCTGCCTGACGGACCGCATTTATGTCGGAACCGTTGCTGATGTACTCGGCCGGATCCATACCGGCCTGACGGCACAGAGCAGTGATATCGCTGACGCGCTGGCGCTCGGCGATAACTGCCTGACGCGCCGCTTCGTTGATATCGGGATTTTCGGGCACTTCGGGGGGATTGCCCTGCGCCTCTTCGATCTGACGCTGCAGATTATCGAATTCTGCGCTTTCCTCCGCCGACAGCGCACGGCCGGCGGCGCGAGCATCGGCAACGATGGCCTGCTGACGCTCGATCATTTCCTGAATGTTCATGTTAAAAACTCCTTATGTAAAAGATTTTTGTTGACAAGTATCTGCTTTTCGTAGATCGAAAGGTCTGCGCCCTGCTCAGGATCATCCGCTCGGCCTACACCTACTGTCGCGTCCGCGGGAACAGAGACAATGGATACCTCCATCGGCGTCCACTTTCGGGCAACGCTGCAAGGGCCGGTGAAACGCCCGTCAGCGGATTTTTTGCCTGCGGCGACCTCTTCCCAGCTGTCCACGCTGTAGCGCACAGACGTTGTTTTAAGCGTGCCGGATTTGACTTTTCCGAAAATCTTTTCCGCGTCCTCATCCGTGTCGAATTCGACCTCCGCCATGCCTCGGCTATCCTCGATCCATGCGCGATTTACCTTGCCGATCACAATGTTCGTGTTGTGGTTAAACAGCAGAACACCGACTTCGTTCAACCGGGTAAGATCTACCGCGGCGGGCGAATGGTCAAGGATCTCCGGACCAAACCAGCGCTGGTAAGGCTCCTCACTCGAAAAACTGATTATGCGACGGCGGCTGTCTTCCTGCCCTCCGTCGCGCATGGCCTCAATATGGCCCATGCTGCGCTGACCGTTATTTTTCTCCGTCGGCGCTTTGCTGGCCTTTGTCGGGGGCGTTCTGCTGCGCTGCAGTTCCGCTTCCATAAATAACACCTCCTAATTCGATTCCGACCGTTCTGCCGTAGTCCAGCACCTCGGCCATTTCATTGATTGCTTCTTTCCAGTCCTTGCCCTGTTCGGCGCAGATATCCTGGAACGTTTTCTGCCCGGACTGCAATGCGGTTTTCCCGGCGTTGCTTTCCTTTGCGGGATCGATCCATTTCTTCGGCGCTTTTGTCCAGGTGTGGGACAGGTATTCGGCTTTTTTATCCCAAAAGCCGGGCATTTCGATAAGCCCGGAGAGATAACAGGAAATTACGAACGTCTCATAAACTTCGGACATGAACTCCGTAAGCATTTCAACGTCCTCGGCATATGTGCTCTCGTCCTCAATGGCGTTCTGACGCGCCGAGGAATATGTCGCGCCGGACATATCACGGCTGACGGCCTCATAGCTCAGGCCTTGCCCGGCGGCGATAAGCGCCTGCTGGGTTTTCAGAAAACCGGCCGCGTCGCTGCCGGAATTGCCGGGATTGACGGTTTCAATGCCGTCTCCTGCGCCGAGCGTCGATATCATGCCCGGCGTGAGCTTCTTGCCCTCGTAGTCGGTGCCGCCGTCGGGTGTTCTCGTTCCGCCGCGGCCGAAACCACCGGACGGAACTGCACGCTTTATGAAAACCGCAAGGCAGGCGGCGATGCGTTCCTTTACCGACACCGCGGTTATGAATTCGTTCGTGTCGCGCACGCGCGTAATGGTGGGGGCCATGTCGGACATTTCGCGCAGCTGGCTCGGACGAGTTTTGGATTTGAAGAAATACACATCCTTCGCATCAACGTATACAGGGTCGTTAAGCTGCCAGCCTTCAATGTCATACTGACGGATCCAGTAGCCGACCGGCCGTCTCCACTTGTTATATTCGATGCCGCCGACAACGCGGTTTCCGCGGCTTTTCGGCGTGGTCACGTTTATATCCAGCTCGTCTACCTCGATCGCCTGAAGCTGAAACGGGACCATGCCCTGTTTCGTGTATCGGAACAGGAACAGCAGGCCGCCATCGACTTTTTTGCGGTCAATGGCCATGCGCAGAAGCTGATTAAAGCTCTGCTCGCCGGTCACGTCGCAGTTTCGTGCCTTGCACCACTGCCGCCATGCCTTTTCAATCTTTTCATCAAGCTCGTCATTGCCGGTTTTGGCCTGAAGCGTATAGCCGCGGCCGACGACGTTGCGCTTGTAAGCATGAAGTATCGACTGTGCTATATCGCTGTTGCGCTCGAGGTCGCGCGCTCGGGCGCGAATCACGTCGCGGCTCGTGCGGTCGGTGATCTCGGCGCTCTCGTTGAATGTGCGCCAGCCGGCGTTTAACCGGCCGAAGCTCGCGGCATCGTAGCTGCGCATGTTTTCAAGCTGCTGCCGCCATGCCTCACGTGCGCACGCAAGGCGCGGCGATATCGCGGCAACGATGTTGTCAAAGATATTCATGCGCTCACCGCCCATCGAAAAATGCAACGCAGGTCCTGTCCAGCAGACAGTTGTCCTGCCCGCTCGAAAGCTGGGCTTCGAGGTCATCCCTGATTGCCTTCAGCTGCGAAAGGTCGGCGCGCGTCAATGATCGGCTGCCGATTTTATACGACTGACCGCCGGCCAAAACAGCGGCAATAGCGCTGTTGACCTGTTCAAGCATTTCGGCCGTTTTCTGTGTGTTTTCGTTCATGTGATCCTCCGTTAGATCCATTCTTCGTTTTCGCTTATCCAGTTTTCTTCACTGGGGGTTGACGGCGGCGTGGACTGTTTCGGCTGGGCGGCCCCGCTCTCATCAGGGTAAAGCGAGCGCACGTTCATCATGTCGGCAGCCGCCGTGGCATATACCTCGCAGTCGAGATAATGGTTGTCCGCGTGGGTTGTTTTCTTGACCCAGCGTTCAACGTCCCTGCCATTGGAGCGTACGGTAAGCTTGTGCTCGGCCGTGACCTGCTCGGCATATTCATCGTCGATGCCGTCAAACACCATCCATGAACCCTGACCGTTGGATTTGCGCATTCGGGCAGCTATCAGGTCCTTGTACTTGCCGCCGTCAACAAGCACCAGCGTCATGCCGGTCGCTTTGCTGCCGGCTTTGTTGATTATCGAGAGGCGGTAATGCGACGTCATTGTGGTGGTGCCTTTGCACGGCAGCATCCAGTCGGAGTTGTGGTAATAGAATTCATAAACCTCATCGGTGCGGTCGCCGCTGTCCATCAGCGTCAGATTGACCATTGCGGTGTCGCCGTCGGGCAGCGTGAATTCCCTGTTCATGATGGGCTCTACCTCTTCCATCGTTTGAACCTTGCCGCGTGCGACGAGTTGGCTTGTCATGTAGTCGCCCCATGCGCGAATGACCCAGTAGAGGCAGTCCTTCTGCACATCGATGCCGCCGGTTATCAGCTTCGTCCATGGCGGCAGCGTCCATTCGGGAATGTCGGTTTGCCTGTCCATGACCATGCTGGAGTTGGTCTTTATCGTAAGTTCCTCCCACGGCTCGGCGAGCCATGAGTTCGTGAAGTTGTGCAGCAGATCCGGATCACCCTTGCTGCGCATGAATTCACGGGCAATGTCCGAAAACCGCGTAAAAGGGGAATACAGCGTATTGAGCCAAAATGCTACGCTCCTCGGCGTACTGCTTTTTTGCCTTACAGCCTGCCAGCGTCCGGCGCGCAGCATTTTGCCCTTGTCATGATCGGTGATGATCGAGCCGCATTCCTGGCAGACATAAACGGTTCGTTCCGCTCTGTCGGTATTTTCGGGAACGTCATCCTTGTTGGGCCATTTCAGACAGCCGAATTTCAGTTCTATGAATTTGCCGCAATGCGGGCAAGGAACGAAGTAGTGCTTTTCAACGTCGGCAGCCTCTTTTGCTTTCCAAATGTGCCCCGTTTTCAGCGTTGGGGTGGAGGCCATGAATATCTTGCGATTGAAAAAAGTCTTCGTTCGCTCTCTTGCGAGCGATACAGGATCGGCCTCTTTCTTCGAGGCTCCCGGGAATTTGTCGACCTCGTCGAGAAACAGATTTTTGATCGGTTTGCTCGAAAGATCTGCCGGGCTATTTGCGCCGGTCAGATACAGCCACATGTCCCTGAATTTCAGGGAGAGCTTTTTGCTCTCGCTTTCACGGAATTTCTCCGCGGTGGACTGATTGCTTTTTATCATAGGGACCAGGCGAGTTTCGCTCGTCGCTTCCGCCAGGTCGTCAGAAGGATAAACCACCATGGTGGGGGCCGGGTCTTGGTCAATCAAGCAGCCGATCATGTTTTCCATTGCTGTTGTGCCGCCCACCTGAGTGGGCTTAACGAACACGATTTCTTCGATTATATCGTCGGTAAAGGCATCCATGATCTCTACCAAATACGGCGTGATATCGTTGTTCCATGGCCCCGGTATGGCCCCGCCGGACAAAGTGCGGTGTTTTGCCGACCACTCTGAAACGGTCAGCCGCTCGACCGGACGCAGAACTTGAATTGCCTTGTATATCCACAGAGGCACGGTATACGGTTCCTGCTTATACTCTTTCACAGCCGCTCATCCTCCCGTTCAATGCTCGCGCCGTCGGTGAACGTGGCGAGCAGCTTTTCGAGCTCTTTCCGCATTGCCTTTTCCATGGCGCGGACGGCGACGACATCGGCGCTGCCGGACAGTGAACCGGCCATGCGCGGCGGAATGTTCAGCGCAAATTTTTTGAAGGTCGTCAAAAACTCCGTCATTTCCTCGGTCACCTGCTCGGCCGGAAGATATCTGCCTTCGGCTATCGCGGTTTTCAGGCGGTGCAGTTGCCCCTGGCTTTCCTTCAGCTCGACCTCGGCCTCAAGCTTTTTAAGCGTCAACTCGGTCGCTCGACTGTTTTCGCCAGTCTCGTGCGCTTTTTCTTCGACATAAGAAACATATCGCTGGATCGTTTCGCATGTGCGATACTTTCTTGTGCCGCCGCCCGGAGGGATCTCCGTTTCTAAAACGCCCTCCTGCGTCAGCTGCTGCACCCTGCGCACGGTCTTGCCGAGCAGCTGTGCGATGACCGAAGTGCTCGCCCACTCGGGGACGGTACCTGAAAGCACGGCCGGCTTGCTTGATTTTTCTTTTTTTGCCACCGGCAGAGCCTCCTTTCTCGCGCTTGCCCGGTTTCGCTTCGTTCTTTGCTGGGCATTTCGCCTTTTCAGCAGGCTGCCGGAATGCGTTATACCCCTTCGGGGGTATAAATTTTGCGGACTTTTTCAAATCCGTAACGTAACACGGCGTTTTTTTGTCTCGTTTTTGCGAAAAAATCCCGCGCCTTCTTTCGGAGCCGCACCTAGGGTGCCCTCCGGGAGTACCTAAGCAGGGGGAGGGGAAAGCAAAGGACCGCCGGCCTTGCGGACGGGGGTCCTCGTTTGTGTTTCGGAGGTCAAACCCCTGTTTGCTTTCCTAATACCAGTGTAGCAAATAAAAAGTCCAGTGGAGTCCAGACTTTTGAAACATTGTTTTTCCTTTGTGTATCAATGCTTTCGGGGATTTTTGCGCGAGATTTTTTTGATTTTTTCATTCACGGACTTGTGGTTTAACAGGTCGTCGAGGGCCGATTCGTAGCAGTTGAACGCATTCGACCTGGACATATACAGGCTATCCGCAATCTTTGTCCATGACATGCAATCGATGTGTCGCATCTCGATTACCGTGCGGCCGGGCGAGTTTGGCGGTAAGATATCGATTACGTCCATGATGTCGGATAGTATGCGGGCTAAGTGTTCTTGCTGCCGCTTAATACGTGCGTCAATGTCGGTGGCCGAAGCGAGCTTGACGTTAAGCTGATCACGACGGTCATCAAGAATGTCTTTTTGCCGCAGGGCTAAATGATATTGCTGCAAATACGCCTTTAGGGCAGCACGATCATTTCTCCGGGCTGATGTGTTAGTTGTCACTCAACTTTCCCTGCCTTCCGACGCTTGGCCTTTTCGGGCAGCACAATGTGACCGCCTGCAACGCGCAGCGGGGTCTTGACCACTTCACGGCGATAAGCTGACATGAGGCCGTATTCATCGTCGTAGTTGAGAACATAGTCTTTCGTGACTGCGTCCTTCAGCGGCGCGATCTCGTCTTCGGCGGCCGGCTCGGGCTCGGTGTATATCGGCTTAGCCAATCCACGGGAAGAATGCCAATGCTTTTTGTGGGGGCGACTATCGCCGTTTGCGTAGATGTATCGGGCGAGAGCTGTATGATCTGCGCGGCTGTCCAGTATTTCATAGCTGATCTGATCCTGCGGCCACAGCGCCGCGAGATCATCATAAGCAAGGCGATTCATGAGAATGTGGATATGCAGACGTGTAGGTTTGCCCGTGCGTGCGTCAACGTCCGATACCGTGTAGATGTACTTGGGGTTATAGCCGTGTTTTGCTTTAAAACGAGCGCGGAGCTTTTTAACGATCTTCTCGGCGATTTTTTCGGCTTCATCCCTGGATGACGGAAGACGGATATCGTCGAATTTGAGAGCTGTCCACATATCGCCGGTACCGAAGTTGCAGTTTATCGTTCTGGCAAGACTGCGCTGCTGTGCTATCTCATTTGCTTTGATCTTCTTCTCGGTGGATTTTCCGGCGATACGCTTGCGGCGAGGTTTCTGATATCGCGCATTGATGTCGATCCTGCTTATCACAGTCTCGACGGTGCGCCCTGATACGATGTAGTATTTCACTTTAGTCCTCATTTCTTGTTCTCCGGCGTAATGTTAGACATCTAAAGGTCTCAAAAGAAACGCGTGCGCGCGTTTATATATAATGTAGAAGCGCTGCCGGAGGGTGCGGTGGTTAAGGTAATAGGAAGCAAAATATATGGGAAGGAAGAGAGGCAATGATCAAGAGAGGTGATTTTCCCTCCGGCAGCGCCCGCCTGTGTGTATTTTGTGTGCCCTGCCGTTCGGCGGAAGGCGGCAGAGTGGGATATATAAGCCTTTTCGGCTCAGATATGCGCAGCAAACCTCTGCGCATATCTCAACCGGCAAGCTAAGCATTACGCTTAGCTTGCTTTTTTCTTTTTGGCGCGGGCCTTCTTGCGTTTGGCGTTTGCGATCATCTTGCCCGCTTCCTCGCGGCTGATGCCCTGCATGATCAGCTTCTTTTCTATGGTGCCGCCGAAGCATGCGGAGGTGTATTCCCCGTACGACATGCCCAGCGTTTTAGCCTCTAAGGCTACCTCGGCGAGATCCTTGCCGCTGAGATCGAACAGCAGGCCAGTACGGCGAGGCCGAGTGTAATGCCTTTCCTCGGCCTGCGGCTTCTTGTTGGGTGTGTACCTGTACCGCCCGGCGTTGGCCGCTTCCATTCTCTCCTTGGCGCGCTTCTTCGCGCATGCCGGGCAGTATTTGCGGTTGTGGCCGCCGACCGTCAGCACGCCGCAGCCGGCGCAGTTGATCATCGGCGCATCGAGCGATACCATAGCCCGTCGAAGCTCTGCGCGTTTCTCATTGCTGCGGCGCGCGGCCTCACGCTTAGACGCAGTATCCCGCTCAGCTCGGCAGCGCGGGCAGTATATCTGCCGCGAAGAATTTCTGACCGCGGGCTTGCCGCAGTAAAGGCAGTTAAAATACTCAGACATCGTCCTTTACCTTCCCCGGCCAGAACTTTCTGCACCAGCTGTCGCCCCTGCAGCTTTCGCCGTGCATGCAGCATACGTCGCAGCACCAGCCGTAATATGTAGTTGCGCTGCGGCGGCATATCTCGCGTATAGCGCATTGGAATCGGGCTATGATCCGCTGGCTCTCGGCGCGCTCGGCGGCGAGCATTTCATTGGCATGAACACCTTCTCTGAATATCTGCAAGAATTCATCCATCGGTACAGCGTTGAGCCTGCTTATAAGCCAAAGGCGCAGTTTTTCAATAAGCTTTTTCATTTCTATTCTCCTTCGGTAAGTATTGATTTGCCGGTATACATTGCGTAGTTCCTCTCGATAGAAGCGCCGGAGCTGCTATACCAGCCCTTAAGCAGGTAGATCGCGTCGGCCGTATCTATCATTGCGAAGCAGATGCGCATATAGTCTGCCGGGAGCATGCCCTCCGGCAGCTCAGCGGGATTTAATACGAGATGTCCCTGCGCCTCAAGGCTCGTCGCAGCGATATCGAATTTCTCTTTGTAATTGGGCTCGCCGGTGATCTTTCCGGCTATGTAGATCTTCATTCTTCTTCCCTTTCTCCGTACTTACAATAGAAGTCCTCCGGCACAGTGCAATCTACACACGGGCCATATACACAAGTTAACCCATCAATATTCTCGTAGCTGTACTTGCAGCGCACCACCGGCGCGACATCAGCGGCGGGCGCAGCGGTCAAGGCGTGTCGGATAAGCCTTTTGGCTGTCGTTCCATCACTCCGCCTCCTTTCCGCTAAGCCACGCCCGTAGCTCGTGTGCGCACGAAACGCACAGCTCGTAGTCGTTGTTGTTTGCTTCTATTTTAAACCGCCGCATTCCTGCGTAGGTCACGGAGCTCATTGGGTTTATCTCCGCGCCGCAGCGGTCACAGATCAGTTTTGTCGCCATCTTTCCTTGCCTCCAATGCTTTTTCCGCCTCCTCGCGGGTCAGGAATACGGTCTTGCCAAAATCGGAAAACCGATAAAACCTTGGGGCCATTGGCGTGTATTGTACTGCAATGCACCATCCGTCAGTGTTCGTTCCGATCCATTTTGCCACCATCGGCAATATGGTCTTTTCCCCGTGGAATCCGTACACAACATCACCCACCTTGCAAGGCAGCACCACTACACGCCCGTCCTTGTCAGCCTCGGCCAACTCCCGCAGGCGGGTATAGCCCAGCTGTACCGCCATGCGCTTGAATTCGCTTTTTGTAGGCTTGTGAATGATATCAGCCATTGTCAGTCCTCCTCGCCTCTTCGCTCTACGATTTCGGCAATCGTCTGCGCAATGCGCAAGCCTGTTTCTATGCCTTTTTCGTATTCGTTGGGTGTTTCTGCTGAAAACCATTCGAGAAAATCTAAGATTTCTATCGAGATGGGTTTGCCCGTCTTATTTGCTTGTGCCATCTTCGCCCTCCATTTTTAGTTCTATAGCTCGCATAAGTTCAAGTATGTCTTGGGCATATGGATATCCTTCTGCATCGTCGCGCACGACTTCACTTAGAAAGATTTGCATTTCACGCCAGCACTTCATATAGAGCAAAAGATCTTCTTCACGTTTCATTCTTAATCCTCCTTCTCGCACCATTTCGGGCGCTCTATCTTTTCGGGCAGCAGTCTCGGCGTGGGGTTTCCTATAACGCGGCCGTTGCCCCAGGGCGGCGCCAGCGGCGCAAAGCACCGTGCCGCCGTGTACCCGTCGCGAAAGCGCTCGAAGCCTAAGTATTCGCAGCCGGCGCAGCTACCCATTGAGCGCCCCCTGCATCTTGGCAACCAAGGCGCGCACCGCCGCGGTGAGCTTCTCGGCCGTGTCGGGATCGGATGCCCTGACCTTCAAAAGACTGCCGTGCAGCTTGTTGAAATCCTCCTGCACCTGCTCGAATATCTGCTTGAAAACCGCCGTGTTCGGGTCATTAAGCGTCTGAGACTTCTTTAACCTCTCAAGCTCGGCGGCCTTTTCCTCGGCCTTTTCCTCCGCCTTCTTTATTTTTGCCTTGAGCTTCTCGGCCTTGAGCCCTGCCTCGGAAAGCTCGTTTTTGACCTTCGCCATCTTTTCTGCCCACTCGGCGTCGTTCTTGGCTCGTGCGGCAGTGACGGCCTCCTCGACTGCCTTTTCGTCTACCTCGACGGCCACCTCCACCGGACGCTCTCTCAGCTCGGAGAGCTCCTTCTCTGCCGCGGCCTTCTGCGCCTCGGCGTTGCCGAGCTTTTCCCGCAGGAGGTGCAGCTCCTGCTTTGCCTTCTGATACTGCTCGTCGGCCTTTGCTGCTCCGTCGGCGGCCTGCTGCACCTGCTCCTCGGCCTTCGCCGCTCGCTGCTCGGCCTCGTCGCGCTGCTTGATAAGCTCGTCAAGCTCCCTGGCCGTCATGTGCTCAACATCGTGCTCTGCGGCGAACTCCTCGCGCTCGTCCTCGGGCACGGCAAGCAGCCTCAAGGCATTGGAAATACTCAAATTATTCAACGTTGGGTAATTTGCTTCGGCCCCGAAAAGACTTGTTTGCGCAGCGCCGTATTCCTTGTAAAGCGTCATAAGCCGTCCGGCGCTCGATCTTGAAAACTCCGTCTGCTCCTTTAGGTACGCAAGCCACTGCCCGTGCTCTAACATTTCCTTTGCCTCCGTAAGCCTTCGGCCGATCTCTATACCGAACCACAGGGTCATTGTCTTGGCCTGCTGTGTCAGGCCGCGTATCTCCGCCCCTATAATATCCGGCGTCCGTTGGGTCTGAATTTCGTTCATGCTGTTTTTGCCTCCTTCTTTTTCGGCAGTCTGGGCTTGCCGTCCTTGTCGCGCTTGCTGCCCTTGGCTATCCAGTCAAGCCACGGTTTTATCATCCATGCCATGGTCGTGCGTGGACTTGCGGCATTGCGGTCATTTTGATAGCCGTGGATCTGCATAAGCCTGTTGCCCTGTATCTCTATGGTGTAAAGGCTCTTGTGCGGCGCGTCCTTGCGCCGGAGAAAACAGATCGTCAGAGCTCCGGACATATGCCGCTGAGCATAACCGCCGACGCAATGCTGAAGGGTCTTTCCCTCGCGAATGATCTCGTTTGCGCTGACAGCACAGCGTATCAGATAATCGCCCATTTCAAAGTTGTACTTGGCGCAGCGTTTTAAAATGCTGCTGTCGGCAAGCTCGATATCCTCGTTGGCAAGCTTGATATTGATCTCAATTGCCGCCTCATCATGGCGGCGGTGCAGGTCCTTCGGCAGCCTGACAGTGTCGTTCTTCATATCCCAGCCAAGGGTTTTGGCCATGTCGACATAGTCCTTATAGGTCTGTATCTCATTTTCGGGAATGGTTATCTGCCCCTGCGAAAGATAAGCGGCAAGCTTTGTGGGCTTTACCTTTACCCAGCAGCACAGCCGGACAAAATCTTTCATCGAAAATGTGTATGAGCACATCTCATCCACGTATTTAAGCGCCTCAAAGCTCTCGGATAATCCCGCTCGGCGCAGCCTTTTGTACCATGCAATGGCCTCCAGCTCCGCGCCGGACTCGCGCCATGCGCGCATTTCCGCTTTTGAAAGGCCGAAGGCTTCAAGATAGTTGTCCTTTGACCAGTCGAATATATCCTTGTTTTTCTTTCGGCCGAGGACGAGGTCGTTGACCAGCTCGCCGCAGTTTGTTTTAAGCAGCATTTCGATTTGCCGGGGGTAGATGCTCGCCGCCGCGAGGAATTTCATCATGTCGAATCGTGTGCGGACTGTTTCAAGCCCCAACTCCGCATTGACGCCACTTTCAAAGTCCTTGTAACCGCAATATCGGAATGAGCTTTTGCCTATAGCGTCAAGTCCGAGAACAACGTAGGGTGTGTATCTGTACCAGTAGTAGTTTCCTTCTGTGAACGGCTCGGTCACCACTCTATGCTGCGGATCATAGTTGCCGCTGATGCTGTGCGATTCGAACCCTCTGTAGCCTTGGCCGTATATCGTGGCCATGCCCGGCGTGAAGTGATAACCTTCAACAAGGTAAAACTCCGGCGCGCTGTCGAGTGTGGCATAGGTTTTGCGCGTCCAGTATGCTCTTGCGTAAAGGTCTCCGTCCTTCTCCGCCAGCATGACCACCGGCAGGTACTGCGGCAGTTTGGTTTTCTTGCCGAGCTTCCGGGCGTTTTTGTATGTTGCCCTGGCTCCGCAGTATGGGCAGGTAACATACTCGTTGTGCTTGTTGTATAAAAGCTCATATTCGACCGTCGTCACCGTGCGCGGAGGTATCTGCATTTGCTCGTGCCTTAAGCAGCACGAACACCAAAGCTCAATGTTGTCCTTGTGCCGCTCAAAAAATACATAGGGAGTGAATAGCCAGTTGACCTGCCGAGTCACCGCATCGGTGTCCTCAATGATCGGGAAGTCCTCGAGCGCCGGCAGCGCTTCGGTGCGGATAGCTTCATAATCGCTCATGCCGCGCCTCACAGAAATGCCGACAGATCTACCAGCAGACTGTCCCTTGATATCTCATCCCCGTCATGCTCGCACAGCTCAATGCGCATCTCAAAGCTGATCCTTGCTCCGGGGAAGTAAAAGCCGACTGCCGCGGAGTACGCATCGAGATCGGATATGCTGCCGTTTTTGACTTTTTTGCCGACGGCCGTCATGCAGTCGGTGAAGCTTCCGCCCTGCACGACCGCCTGTGCAAATTCATCGTCCTGCCGGCAGAAATCCAAAAGCGCCTTTTGTACAGCCTCCTTCATGGCGCTGCCGTACTTATCGAACTTGCCGCTCTTGCATTCGTCCTCAAGCTGGGCGGCTGCTTTAGCTGTCCATTCACTCATAGTCCGCGCACCTCCCGGCCTTGTATGCATGAAGGCTCGCCTCGGCGCAGGCCTGGCAGCGCGAGAGCAGTTTTTTCAATACCTCGGCCTGAATGTGGCATTTTAGCCCAAGGTCAACGCCCGCTCCGGCGCTGGAGCAGATAACACGCATGTCGCCGAGCACGCCGTTTTCGTCCGGCTCGAACATACTTTCCTGTGCTGCATCCTCGCTCGGGGAGAAGGTGAACACCAGCGGATAGCCGCCATCGTCGATATCAAGCTCAAAGTCCGTGTTGGCTCTCGTGAAGGTTTTGAGCTCTGTTTTTATCGTCTCATAGCTTTCGAGAGCCGCTTCAACGTATTTATTCATAATTCCTCCTATTGTGTTTGCGGAGGATCCGTGTTATTCTTAAGTCACAGATCCTCTCGGGTTTGGATTTACTTAACCGTGGCACGGCTTTGGTCGGTGGTGCCGCGGTTATTTTTTGCTTTTATGTGGTATGTTGCGCCCCATGCTTTCCGGGCGCATTTTTCGCATCTTGCGTTCTTCAGCTGCCCCGGCAGCTCCTCAAGGTCATAGCCCTGGGCCATATCTGCGGCGCACGCAAAGCATAAATACAGTGTTCTTTCCATGTCATTTCCTCTCCTGCAGCAGATCTATCGTGCGCAGCATGCCGTGTACATAGAAAAATTCGGTCTCGCTCAGCTCTTCCTTTTCCGTTATGGACTTGTCCAGCATGTCCAGCACCCTGTCTATGGCGTGCAGCGTGTGCAGCGCCTTGGCGTTCCAGCCGAGGGCGAAGGCTATCGCAACGACCGCTATGCATATGATTATCTTCATCGGTAGTCCTCCCTGAAGTGATTTGTCTCCCCGTCGCCGGTGAACCACAGATACCCGCTCGGCAGCTCCCGCTGAACCTCCGCGCCCTGCTTTTCCATTGACCAGCGTGTAAGTACGTCCAGCGCAACGGCGTATAGCCTGTCAAGCACAGGAAAATCGGGGCTGTAGCCGTAAAACTGCCCCGGCGCAGACACAACGCCGATGATGGTATCGGGAAAGCGCGGATCATCCACGCGATTTAACACGCACCACACGCATTTCATCTGATTGTCTACCGTGCAGCCCCTCGCCTCGCCGTACAGCATTCGGGCGAGAGCGACAACGTCGGCCTCGGTGAAGTACATTTCGTATTCCGGCTCCGGCGCTTTGACCACCGTCACGATGCACAGCCCGTCGGCGTTGATCTCCGGCGCCACGGCCTGCGGCTCCTCGGGCTTGTCCGTAAGCGCACAGGCGATAAGCACAAGAAACGCTATGAGCGCGGCGCACAGGAACGTTATTGCTATGTAGAAATTCTTCATTGCCGCCTCCGCTTCGCGCACTCGTCCTCGGCTGTGTTGGCAAACCAAACAAGCGCCGATACTACACCGCCGACAATGAAAACAACGCACATGACGGCCACGCAGAACAAAACCCATATCATTTGCCGTCCTCCTTTATGATCTCTATTTTCTCCTCGGGCACGAGCTTGCTTTTGCCCTTGTAGCTTATCTCGACCATGCCGCCCTCAAGCCCGAGCCGCAGCACGGTGCAGCGCGTCCCGCGCCACAGACAGATAAGCTTTTTCGGCCAGCGCATAACGCTCACCTTGCGATCAGCTCGCGCATTTCCGCGATGGGAACATCGAGCGCCCTGGACAGCATTTTTACCTCGCGGATCTTCCACGCATCAGACGGGCCGGAGAACATCGTTCTTAACCGGCCTGTGCTGATGCCCATCTTTGCCGCAAGGTTGACCTCGCTCAGCTGCAAGGTGCTTTTGCGGCCGAGCACCAACTCCTTCAGCGGATCGCGGGCAGTTTTATCAAATCTCGTTTTCGGCATTTTGCTCCTCCCGCTCTCAGCTGGCCTTCTCGGCGGCGGAGGACGCAGGTTTTTCAGTCTGCATAGTGTCCAGCGCCATGATCGCCCCGTCGAGCTTATCGCAGAACTTGTCCTGCAGCGCTGACGGAAGCTTGCTGATTTTCTCTATCATTACTTTTTCTTTTTCACTCATTTTTGAATTCTCCTTTCTTGCTAAGACGGCTTTTGACTGGTACAATCCTCCTTGAAAGGAGGTGAAACCGTGAGTAAAATGTACAGAGTCGATCTGCGCAGCCTCACCCCTGCGGAGAGAGAAGCTGCATACGAGCAAATCGACAGCCTCGCTTTTATGACCGAAATGATCATGGGCCCCACCGGGCTTGAGGCAATAGAGGTGTTTTGGACAGCTGAAGACGATTTCACCTCGTCTGAGCTCATCCCTCCGGGGTGCAGCTGTTATCAGATTTGATGCTTTCCCGGTCGTGTTTCTGCAAGCCCCAAATCTGAAACAGAGCTCTTGGAAAGTTCGGGTCATAGTCGAATATGATCCGAATTTTCTCTTTCGGGTCGGTGAATTGCTCTAATATCTCGGGCAGTGCGCGTATGTTGCGCATGATGGCTTCTCCGTCATTTGCCCAGCGGCCTACGCCGTGCTTTGGCTCACGCTCATACTCATAGCCGAAGTGCTCGAATGTTTCTTTGCGTGTTGCGTCCGCGCTCCACTCTTTCGGCGTTGAAAATGTGTCATTCATTCCGAAAACCTTTCTTCCTCTATCACCAAGACACCGAGGTCTCTCAGCTCTTGATAGCAATCGTTTATTGTTTCCTGAGCCGCTGTCAGACGGTCGAGGATTTCTTTTACCTTCCCTTCGGGGACAACGATGCGAATTCCGTAGCTGTTCATTCCGCTCACCTCCTTTTCATGTTGCTTACAATGTCAAATCGTGATATGATTTGTAAAATGCTGTTGAGAGGGTGTTCCTGTTGAGTCCTGAAATCATATCCGCGATTATTGGTGTGGCCAGTGTTATAATTTCCGGTGTTGTATCATGGCTTGTGTCCAAGGCATCGGCATCCAAAGAAATTGAAAAGCTCAAAATGGAATGGGCGAGAGAAGATCGCAAAGCCGCCGATGATGAATTTGCGGATATGGTGGTTGCGGTTTCAAGCTATATTCGAGCTACCACATTTGATAATTCAGCTAAAGCAATTTCGGCGGTAGCCACTCTTCGCGCCAAAGAAACAGGTGCTCTTGCAGACTACCTAGATTATTTGTACGATTGGATATTGGACGGAAATAAAGAAAATGTGGATATGGCGTTAGCCGAGGTTATCCAAGAGAAGCGAGATCGCAAAAGCAGACAAAACGCAGAATGTGGAGAACAGCCAACGAAAAAGTAAGCTTTTGACCGCTGCGGTGTCTTTGAAATACAGCCAATTTGCAAGTATCATCGGGACAAAGCCAAGCGCTAAGTACCCCAACACGATTAAATCCCCCAAATTTTCACCTCCTTTTAATGGGTGGTTGAACATCTTGTAATTGATATAATCTTCTCGAAAGGAGGTGCGTTATGGATTACATAGTTAAAACTTCTGACCTTTTGAAAGTTGCAAAGGAATTGGTCGAAGAAGGGATGGACTACGTTGAGATTTCTCTCTCCGAGCCGGATGAAGAGCTTCCGGCAATGGTCAGCTTTTGTGCGACCGAAGCAGGCGAGCTTGACGGTTGGACAGACTTCGATGATCTTGAAGTGGTCAATCCGTGGGCTGAAAAAGCTTGACGCTGTAGCCCAGCTCGGGGCCGCCGCTCGCTTTGACGCGGCGGCTTATTTCTTTCACTTCCCCGTGAATCTTCTTGAGCCATTCAAGCCCAAGTTCCACGTCGGGGCTTTCGATGGTCACCTCTATGCTGCGGTCGTCGCTGCGTGATTTGTACTCTCTGACGAGCTTCGGACTGGGCTTTTCACATTTCCCGTTTATCTCTCTTTTCAGAGCATCTTTAAATTTCAGCTGCACCCCAACCGCTCTTTGCTCATCCCAATTTTCGCTTATGAGCTTAGAGAGGTTTTTTATTGTCTGGTCTGCCTGTGGCATACGTTTCACCTCCTCTCATTTTTTCCTCCTCGCTTTTGCTCAGATGATGTGCCGCAAATGCACATTAACTGTGCTTAATATAGCATATCTAATGAGCCGTGTCAATGGCTTTTTAGCACATTTAATGTGCCTTTCTTCTTGACGTTTAACTAACTTTGTGTTATTCTGTTTGCAACAGGAGGTGATACTACGAAAGAACGCATAAAATTCGTCCGCTCGAGCACCGGCAAAAATCAAACTGAATTCGGGAGTATGTTGAAAGTTTCTAAATCTGCGGTGCAGAAATGGGAATCAGGAGAAAACATTCCTACAGATGCCGTGCTTGAATTGATGGCGCAGAAAACCGGTGCCAATATCCTTTGGCTGCGCACCGGCGCAGGCGAGCCGTTCATGCCGCCGAGCAGATCGGAGGAGATGGGGCGGCTTGTTAAAAGCCTGATGGCGGATAAGCCGGAAGCATTCCGCTCGCGCCTGATAACCGCGCTGCTTCGTTTCGATGCCGACGGCCCCGAATGGCAGCTGCTCGAGAATATCTATAACAGCGTCGCCGCGGACGCAGAAAAAGAGACCGACCAGTGAATGGTCAGTCTCTTTTTGGTTACATTTTGTTGTTTTGAATTAAATTTCGTAATTTTTTTGCTGTTTGGCGCCCCGTCAGGGCTTTACAGCGCCTCGCGTTTGTGGTACTTTATAAGAGCAAGGTATCGTGTGCTGTGTTTTGCACATAATATATTGCGAGAAGGAGTGATAAATGTGGCCACTAAAAGTATCTTGAAAACGGTGCACATTAAGGACAACACTTCGGCGCGTCGTCTTGCAAACGCTTTGTCGAATGCCTATGATGTGCAGCGCCAGCCGGTTGTATTTAAATGCAGAGTCTCTGATGCATCCGACGAAGAAATAAGAGCCATGTTCGGAGACAATAAATGACCGGGATAAAGATTGTTAATCTTGGCAGCTTAATAGAAAACGTTGGAGAGGAACGAGCAAAAGCGATTCTCTCCAATTTTTCATGCCCATTAAACGCAGATGTTGAGCATTTTCTTAAGACAAATGCTATTCTGTTTGCAAAGCAGGGCTTAGCCGCAACGCACCTTGTTTTCAAAAAATATAAAAAAGAGCCCGTGCTTGTCGGCTATTTCTCATTGGCCAGTAAGTATATCACCGTCAGCAAGAACAAAGTTACTAGCACTACTGCCCGAAGAATCGCAAAATTCGCAGCTTACAATCAGTATAGCAATGTTTACAGTCTTTCCGCTCCGTTAATAGCTCAACTCGGAAAGAATTTCACCAACGGTTACAATGAGCTTATCACCGGCGACGAGCTGCTTGCTCTTGCGATCGAAAAGGTGCAGCGTGTTCAGATGGACGTTGGCGGCCGTATCTCTTATGTGGAGTGTGAGGACAAGCCTGCCCTGATTGATTTTTATAGCCGTAACGGTTTTCGAGAGTTCGACAAGCGAACTTTGGACAAGGACGAGACGGATCTTCAAGGTGAGTATTTAGTGCAACTGCTTAGGTACATATCTCTTAAATAATGAATCGCAAAGCAGCGAGGCTTATTGCCTCGCTGCTTTGCTTTTTCCTATGGCGCGATTATGTAGCAGTAGATAAACTGCAAGTCCTCTAAGCTCACTTCCGGCAGCGCTGCTATTATGGCCACGATAAGCAGCTCCCGCTCTTCGTTTTCTTTCATAGCTCTCTCCCTTTAATCTTTACGTTACTTCCCACATTTCTGCTACGGCGGTGCCCAGGGCGTGAGCTATCTTGATTGCCAGTACCACATTAGGCAGCCGCTCTCCTGTTTCAATCTCGCTGATCGTGCTTGCCGCGGTATCGGCCCGGCGCGCAAGCTCGCGCTGACTGAGCCCTAAATAGGTTCTATAGTATTTTACCCTGCATTTGTTTGTGCCGTCCATTTTATCATCACATGCCTTTCCTGTGCGAAATAATTCTGAAATCAGAACACGCGCACTAATTTTTGTGTATTTTGTGCATTTTTGACCGTAATTATTATAAAAAGTCATAATTGCGTTGGGAATTGTAGGGTGATAAAATGACGTGGTAGGTTAAAATTTGTAGGGAGGATAGATAAAATGACGAGAGGATTCAAGAACTTTTTGGGAATAGCGCTGGCGTGCATTGCTTTGAGTGCGTTGTTTTCTTCGCCTGTGGGTTTTTTTGATGTGGTTGTCGCCGTGATGTGCATTATCGCCGCTATATTGTTACTTAAGCCGACCGAGTCGGAAAAAGCAGCAAAGAAAGCGAAGCAGTCAGGCAACGAATCTAAATCTATGCCAACAGCAAATACAACCGACACCGCAATAGAAACCGTTAAACCCACTCAAATAACAACTCAAAACGAAGGCTATTGCCATGAGCTCGAGCCTCCTGTGAAACCTATTGTTGAGCACTACTCGCGAAATGACGATGTTGTGTATCTGAGGCACGAAAATTCTCTGCTGCGAGCTCAATTGTCAACAGATCAGGGCGATCTTGTTGACGCAAAATCCGAAGCACTTAAAATTCGTGCTAAGAATGAAGAGGCAAAGAGTGAGCTTCTTAGCACGAAAAAGCGGTTGGCGGAAGTAAAGAATGAGCTGATTGAAACCGAAGAGGCCGCTTTGCTTCAAAGCTTCGGCTTATACACACCGCACTTTGAATTTGCGCGAGCCGATGATTATAAAGCGCGGCTTTTGGAGATCCGTGCGAGGCAAAAAGATGCTGTCAAGGATGGTATGGCAGTCACGGGCAACACTACATGGTCTATCGACGGCAGCCAGACAAAAGGGCGTAAGATGGTCGCAGATATTCAAAAGTTGCTCTTGCGCGCTTTCAATGCCGAGTGCGATGACATTGTAGAGCATGTCCGTTATAACAATATTGAGTCAAGCGAAAAGCGTATAACCGCATCACGCGATGCAATATCTAAGCTCGGTCAGATCATGGGAATAGGCATAACTGCCGGATATTATCGCATGAAAATTGATGAGCTTCATCTCGCGTTTGAGTGGCAACAGAAAAAGCAGCAGGAAAAAGAAGAACAGCGCGAGGCGCGAGCAGAAATGCGTGAGGCGGCAAAGCTGGCCAAAGAGCTTGAAAACGAGCGGCGAAAACTCGAGAAAGAGCAAAGCCACTACGAAAACGCGCTATCAAAAATCAACGAACAGCTTGCTGCAGCAAGCGACGACGAGTTGGATGCCGTTCGTGAGCGCAAGGCTCAGATTGAAAAGCAGCTTGAGAAAATTGATGCCGCCTTCGGTGACGTTGAGTATCGTGAAGCAAATCAGCGCGCCGGCTATGTCTATATAATTTCTAATATCGGCGCTTTCGGCGAAAACGTTTACAAAATCGGCATGACTCGCCGCCTTGACCCGATGGACAGAATTGATGAGCTCGGTGATGCATCTGTCCCGTTTAAGTTTGATGTTCACGCGATGATCTTCTCGGATGATGCGCCGAAGCTTGAAGCCGCACTGCATAACGCCTTTGCTGATAAAAAACTGAACTTTGTAAATCAGCGACGAGAGTTTTTCAACGTCTCGTTGGAAGAGATCAAACAGGTCGTGAAAGACAACTTTGACAAGTCTGTCGAATTTGTCGAAATACCCCCTGCCGAGCAATACCGTGAATCTATCTTGTTGCGCGAGGGCGCGGAAGTCAATGCATAGTCGTGAGGATATTTGCCGTGCCTTGCACCGCTATGTCGATGAATATAAGTGGGGCTGGGGCGTAGCTCGGAGGCAGTTAAGAATGCGTTTTAACGTGGATATCCCCGTGCCGGAGCTGCAGCAGATATACAAACAATCAAAAATAAAACGCCCACGGGTTTGAAACCTGTGGGCAATTATTGAATCTTGTGAGGTGAGCAAATAAATGAAATGTCGAAAATGCAAGGCAGATATTCCAAGTGAGCTGCATTTCATCTATTGCGGCTACTGCGGCGAGAAGCTTCAGCGCGAGCGTAAAAAGAAGGACGAAATAAAAATACCCACGCCGCGTAAGCGTGGGCAGAAGTGGTATGTTGATCTTCGACGAGAAGGGGTTACGGTGATTGAGGACACCGAAGCAGCCGCCATAGCCAAAGCTCAAGCCATCCGCGCCGGGTTCGTGCCGGTAAAAAAGCGACCGGAGGATATAACGCTTTCGGACGCTATAACTAAATACGTCGAAACTCGCGCAAACCGCCTAAAGGGCAAAAGCAAGGAACAATATGAATATATCAGAGATAATCGTTTTCAAACCATAATGCCTTTAAAGCTATCTGAGATAACCAACGAAACGATTGACGAGGCATTTGATCTTGAGCTTGCAAAGCCGTCACGAAAAGGCGGGACATTATCTAAAAAGACAGTAAATGATGCGTTAAATTTAGTAAAGTCCGTGCTGCGCGTATATCGCAAAGACCTTGATGTCACTGTCGCTCCCGCTGAAATACAGCGATCATTTCGTTTCCTACTGTCGATTGACGATATATGCGCTGCTGTTATCGGCACAGATATAGAACTCCCCGTAATGCTTGCAATGTGGCTATCGTTGTCAGTAAGCGAAATTCGAGGGATCACTAAATCCAAATCAATCCGCGACGGGCAGTTATACATAATAGAAACTGTGGTAGATATCAAGGGGAAGCCCGTCAGAAAAGCAGGTGCAAAGGAAGAAGAACGCCCTCGCGCATTTAATATTCCAAAATATATTGCCGAGTTAATTAATAATGTGGATGGTGATATAATAGAAACGCGCAGTGCCCATGCGATTAACCAGCGTTTTCAGCGCGTGCTGCGTCAAAACGGATTACACACAATGCGTTTTCATGACCTTCGACATCTTAACGCCTCCTTGATGGCCGATATGCGTATCCCCGATCCTGTTATGCAGCAGCGCGGCGGCTGGAAAACAGACGACGTTATGAAAAAAGTTTACACGCATGTTTTCACCGAAAGTCGCATAGAAGCTGACAAGAAAATAGATGCAGCATTCGAGGCCGCAATCACAAAAAATACGACAAAAAATACGACAATTTAAAAAAGCACTGATTTTTCAATAGTTTTAGTGGTTTTATCACAAGTTCGAGTCTTGTATCGTCCACCAAAAGCCTACAGCTTATTTGAGCTGTGGGTTTTCTTTTTTCTTCCGGTATAAGGACTCGAAGCTTGTGACCGAATTCGAGCTTGAGCCTGCTCAAGCGGAACAGGCGGCGGATGCCGGGCGCAAAGCGGCAGGCCTCCGCAAGTTCGAGTCTTGTATCGTCCGCCATAGTTGATCCCGAAGCTTTTGAGCTTCGGGATTTTCTTTTACCCAGACCGCCGCGGATAAACCGCATCACACACCCACACATGATTTTACCCCCGGCGGGATCCGCCGGGGGTAAAATCGTCTCTATTTCTTTGCGTGCTGTGGCGTTATCGGCCGAGCAGGTGCGCGGACGCTGCCATAACGGTGTCAAACGCTTCGTCCATACGCCTTTTGGTCTTGCGCAGGAAACGATATGGCGCCTCCGAACCCCAGTCGCTGCCGATGGCGCAGATAAGGCCGCTTCCGATCAGCGGAAGATAGGCGCGGATCTGTTTTTTGTGGTGGATCTCCTCGAGATCGAGCATGACGTGGACTCCGAGCTGCTGGAGCTTATCGCTGTTTTTGAGCACATCTTCGCTCGCATCGGCAAGGATGACGTTCATGCACAGCCTTCCGGTGAGCCTGCGCAGCACGGCCTCGGTGGTGTCGTCCCATGTTGTGTCCCTCATGTTCAGGATAAAGCACCTGTCGCCGAAGCAGAGCTTATCCAGCTCGTCGGCTGTCAGAAGCTTATCGCTGAATTTGACCATCGCGGCCGTCATGACCTCGGGAAGCTCATCGTTCATGAGGCTGCCGAGAATATCCTCGCTCTGGCGGCGGCGGTCAAGAAATTCCTCGACGCTGCACTCGTCGGGATCGTAAACGGGCGCGGCGACGATCAGATCGACCCCGGCATCCTTCGCCGCCATAAGGCGGCGAATAGTGTCGATCCGGTTTTTGCAGGTTTTGTCCATGCCGGGCATAACATGCGCTTTGAAATCGATGATCATAGCATAATCTCACTCTTTCTTTTACTTGATTCAATTAAGCGGTTCAGACCAAGGCAGGGATAGTACAGCGCAAGTCCGAGAATGATCGAACCGACGCATATACACAGGAGGACAACAATGTTGTGCAGATACACATCGCCGTACATACCTCCGATGGTCTCGCGCATTGCGTTCATTGCATATTTAAACGGCATGAAGTCATACATCTTGCGGAATATCTCCGGCAGCACCTCGACGGGGTACGTTCCGCCGGAGCCGCCGACCTGCAAGACCATGACGATAACGGAGATCGCCATGCCGATGTTATCAAGCGCAAAAACAAGCGCGTAGTTTATGAGTGAGAAGCAAAGTCCCGTCACCACGGATGCGAGTATAAACCGCCACGGTGCGACGCACTGGATCTGGACATAGAACAGATCGCCGAGCGAAACTATGATCGCCTGACCGATGGCTACGAGGAAGAACAGACCGTATCTGCCGAAAAATCTTTCGTGCAGACGCAGGTTTGCCGGCTCGTGCTCCTTGCGGATCTTGACCTTGAGGAACACGGCGCTCAGCAGTGCGCCGACCCACTGGGCAAGCACGGTGTAGAACGGAGCCATTGCCGAGCCGTAGGTTTTGATGTCGAATTTGATGACGGTGTCCATCTTTATGGGCGAGGCGAGATAATTGCCGACAAGGTCGCCCTCGCTCTCGAGCGTATCCGAGACCTCGGCGAGCAGATTGCTGCCCGCAAGGGCGGATACGAACTCGGAAACGACCTTCAGCTCGGCCTGCGCGCCCTCAATGGCCTTCTGCGTGTCGGCAAAGCCGGTCTGCATCGTTCCGATGGAGCCGAGGTAGGAGTTGAGCGTTCCACTGAGTGCGCTCGTCGAGCTTTGCAGCTTGCCGAGCACGGAGCTGACGGACGACGATGCGCCCTGCGCCTTGTTCAGCGCCTCGTGCAGCTTCGGCGAAAGCTCGCTGCTGACGCTTGCCGAGAGATTGCTGATCGTCTCGCGCGCGGAGGTGATCTGGTCGATGAGCGCGGCCTGCTGCTCGCGGATGCCGGCCCAGCTGTCGTCGTTTGCCTCCTTGAGGCTCGACAGAGCGGAGCTGAGGGCTTTGAGCTTTGCGGCAAGCGCGTTCATCTGGGCTGCCGCGGCGTCAAAGCCGATGGACGTGAACGACTGCGCCATATCGCTGCAATTGGTGCTGAACGCATCGAGCATGGCGACGTCGGCCGCAAGGCCGGTGGAAACGTAGTCGTTATAGCGGTTTATGTCGGAAAAAGCGTCCTCGAGGCTTGCCTGAATGGCGGCGAGGTTGGAGTCTGCCTGCGCGAGCGCGGTAGTGACGCTCTGCACCGTCGTGTCTATGCGGTTATTTATCGTTGCAGCGTCGTCGCCGGTTTTGTCCAGCAGAGCCTTTGACTGCTCAAGGCTTGCCGAGGTGCTGTTGCACAGCTTCACCGAAACGTTTATAAGGTTTCGCGCGGAGTTTGTCAGTCCGTTTGCCGCGCTCAAAGCCGCGCAGCAGTCGGAAAGCTTGGCGCTCAGGTCGTTTATGTCCTTGCTCAGATCGTTGAGAAGATCCTCGGCCGAGATGCCGTTTGCGTTGGCAACGGAGATCAGCGACGCGATATCGTCGGATATCGTCTGAACGAAGGTGGCGTTTACCTGCTCCTGAACGGCGGTCTTTGCCTTGCCGGTTATCTTCGGCGCGATGGCGTTTTTCTTGTCGTTCTGATAGAAAATGATATCGGGATTGGTGATGTCTCCGCTTAGAAAGCTTGTGACGTTTGCGGTAAAATCATCGGGCACGACGAGAGCCGCGTAGCAGTCGCCGCTGTAAACAAGGTCGAGTGCTTCCTGCTTCGTGTCAACAAACTGCCAGCCGATGGTGTCGTTTGCCTCGAGCGCGGATATGACCTGCGAGCCGATGTTGATTTTAAGTCCCAGCACCGAGGCGCCGGAGTCCTCCGACGCGACGGCGACCTTTATGCGCGAGGTCGCGTCCGGACCGTAGGGATCCCAGTTTGAGAAGATGTTGAACCACGCATACAGGCACGGAACAACGGCAAGTCCGAGGATGAGGACTATGGCGACGACGTTTGAAGATATTCTGCGCAGATCGTTTCTGCATATTGCGAAGATATTTTTCACTTCGTCACCTCCTCTTCAAGCTTTTTCAGCAGCTTAAGGCTGCGCGGCTGCTTGACGGTTATGAGGCTGTCCAGCTCGCCCAGCTCATCGCGCGATAGTTCGTTTATCGTGGTTTGCAGCATCCAGTCGGAATAAGCGACGTACAGCAAAAACGCCGCAACGACGAACATGCACGCGATCCAGATAAGCAGGAACACTATGCGCGAGCTTTCTGTCAGAAGAAGAACGACCATGAGAACGATAGGGATCACTATAAGGCTCACAAGGCCGTGCCTTATGCGGCGCTTGTTGCCCTGATGCACCTGCTCGGCGTACATAAGCAGCTTGCCGTAAAGCACATCGGTGCTGTTTTCGCGGACGCGGACATTGAGTTTCTTCGCCATATCACAGCACCCCCGATTTCTCCACTTCGTGCTCGACGAAGCGGTTGAGCTTTATAAACGGCTTTCTCAGCACAAGGCCGATGAGTATGCCGCCGACGGCGAATATCATAAGCTCGCCGAGATAGATCCAGTAGTCCCATTGATACATGCCGCATATCGCCTCGCGCATTGCGTTTATGGCGTACGGGAAGGGGAAGAAGAGATAGATCTTGCTGAATATATCAGGCAGGATCTCGATCGGGTAGGAGCCGGAGGAGCCTGCGACCTGCATGACGACGATGACGATCACGATCGCCTTGCCGATATCGCCGAACGCCAGCGCCAGCGAATAGATCACCGCCGTAAAGGCAAAGCTCGTTATTGCCGACGCCACCCAGAACATGACCGGCTCCTGACACTGGCAGCCGAGCAGATATATATCGCCCAGAACGATGACCGCGGTCTGTATCTGCCCGAGGATGAAGAACAGGATGAACTTGCCCCAGTATTTCTGGCCTTCGGTCACGTTGCGCAGCCCCTTAGGCTCGGCCTCGACCTTGAGTATCGCGGTGAGGATAACGCCGCCGACCCAGATGGCCAGCGCGGAATAGAACGGCGTCATTGCATCGCCGTAGCTTGCGACGGGATAGATGGTCTCCTCCGTCACGCTCACCGGCGAGGAGAGGAACTCCGCGTATTTTTCCGCGTTGCCGTTGAGGACGGTTATGAGCGTCTGGAGCCGCTCGTCGGCCGTACCCTCGTTTATCTTGACAAGAAGCTGGTCGCAGGCGTCTGCAACGCGGGTCATAAGCGACTGGAGCCTTGTCATTGCCGAGGAGACGTACGAAAGCGTATCGCCTGCCGACTCGACAACGGGCGCGATATCGTCAAGCGTTATGCCGAGGCTCGAGATGAGCGGGCTCATCATGTTCAGCGTGCTCGAGAGGTTCGTGAGCATCATGTCGATGCCGGTTTTAAGCTGGTTTGTTATCATCGAGCGCATGAGCGAGACCGTGTCGGCGCACGCGCCGGTGATGTTCGCCGCATCCTCGACGAAGCTCGCGTCGTTATAAAGCAGGTCGAGCTGGTTCTGCATCTGCTTTGTGCGCTCGATGAGCGCGTCAAGCGTGTTTGCAACGTATGCCGTTCCGCTCAGCGCGCTGTTTTCCGGAAGGATGGCGCGCAGCGATTCAAGATGCGTCTGGAGCTTGGCCGCCGCGTTTTTCGCGTTATCGACCATCTGATTGTGCAGCTCGATGCTGCCGTTTATGACCTCGCTGGAGGCGAGCTTGTTCAGCGCGTCCGTTACCGCGTCAAGATCGGCCTCAAGCTCTGCGAGCTTGCCGTCAAGTCCGTTGGCGAGCTGATCTATCGAGGTCTGCGCATTGCTAACTGCCGCCTGCGCGGAGTTTAGCGTCGCCTGGCTGCCGGAGAGCGCCGCCGAGGCGTTTGCCGTGCTGCTGCCAATGCCCGAGAGAACATAGGATATCGACGAGCTGTCGCTGACGAAGCGGCCGACCGAGTCGCTGTAATGGCGCAGGCTCTTGCTCAGGTCGGTAAGCTGCGCGATAACGGCGTTTACCGCCTGCTCCTCGTCAATGTCCTCGCCAAGCTCCTGACCCTTGGTGAAAACGGTCTGGAACAGCACCTTGAGGTACTGCACCTTAACGTTATTCTGAACCGTTTCGGCCGCCGTGTCGGTGATCTTCACGGCAATGGCGTTCGTTTTCGCGTTTTTGTAATATGTAACGGTGCTTTCGTTGTCGGTCAGCGCGCTTTTGAGATCATACATGTTGCGGCTGAAATTTTCGCCTATGACGATGGCGGCGTAATATTTACCGCTTTCAACACCCTTGATGGCCTTATCGGTGCTGCCGGTAAACACCCAGTTTATCGACTTGTTGTCCTTCAGACCTTCGAGTACGCTCTCACCCATGTTCTGGCCTTCATAGCCCAGATCGTCGGAAGCGACGGCAACGCTTATGTTGCCCGTGTTTCCGTAAGGATCGGAGTTTGCGTAGATGTTTACCCACGCATACAGTGCCGGTATGATCATTATGGCGATCACGACGAGGACTGCAAAGAAGTGCCTGGAGAGGCTTTTAATGTCGGAAAAGAATATTTTGAACGTATTCTTCATATAACCACCCTTGCATCGACTTTTACTCAAACTAAACTTACAATAAAGTAACTTTATTTAACATAGACAATATCAGTTATCAGTCCTAAAATCAAGCATTAGGCGCGATTTGCCTAAAAAAATGAACAGTCCGAAAAGGACTGTTCATTATACATTATAATAAGAGAGAATTTTTAGAGAGGGGATTTTTATTTGAGCCGCTTGTCGCTCTTCTTTGCCAGATATGTTCCGAGGCTCTGGAAGAACTGGACGAGCAGGATGAGGATGATGACCGCAACGACCATGATGAGGTACTTGTAGCGATAGTAGCCGTAGTCGATGGCGATCTTGCCGAGTCCGCCGCCGCCGATGATGCCGCTCATTGCCGAGTAGCTGAGGATGGTCGTCAGTGCGATGGTGACGTTCTGGATCAGCGAGGGTACGCTTTCGGGGATCATGACCTTGCAAATTATCTGGAAGGGCGATGCGCCCATGCTCTGCGCGGCCTCGATGATGTTGCCGTCAAGCTCGCGCAGGCTGCTCTCGACAAGGCGCGCAACGAAGGGGAATGCAGCCGCGACCAGCGGAACGATCGTCGCCGTCGTGCCGACGGCAGTTCCTATGAGCGCTCTGGAGAGGGGAAGGACCATGATCATTAATATAAGGAAGGGGATCGAGCGCAGCAGGTTTATTATGATGTTCAGCAGGTGCATAAGCCAGCCCGGCAGCGGCAGAACGCCGTCCTTTTCGCCGGTGACGAGCAGAACGCCGAGCGGAAGTCCGATCACGAGGGAAAGCGCGGTGCTCAGAACGGTGACGTAAAACGTCTCCCACAGAGCGGTCGGCAGACTGGGCAGTATCGAGATAAGATCCTGAACGGACTTTTCGGAAAACAGATTACTGTACATTGCCGTCCACCTCCTCTGCCGTGACGTTTGCAACGGATGAAATGAATTTCAGCGCTCTGTCAAAATGGGCGCTGGGGATGCCTATCAGAAGGCTGCCGTAGACCTCCTCGGAGAGCTTCTGCGTCGATGCGGAAATGATGTTGCAGAAGATGTTCTCCTCGGATGCAAGGCGCGCGACAAGGGGGATAGCCGTGGTCTGACTGTCGCGGAAAATGAGCCTTACGCGGCGCTCGGCTTTGGGGTCGGAGACCATTTCGTCAACTCCGCCGGGGAACACGAGCCTGCGTCCGGCAGGGGACTTGGGTGCGGCGAACACCGCGGCGACAAGACCCTCCTCGGCGACCTCGCCGTCATCGAGGATGGCAACGTGGTTGCACACCTCTTTGACAACGCTCATCTGGTGGGTGATGATGACGACCGTTATGCCGAGCTTCCGGTTTATGTCCTTTATCAGTTCAAGGATCTGACGTGTCGTTTTCGGGTCGAGGGCGCTGGTGGCCTCGTCGCACAGCAAAACCTTGGGGTCGGTGGCAAGCGCGCGGGCTATTGCTATGCGCTGCTGCTGGCCGCCGGAGAGCTGAGCGGGATAGGCGTTTGCCTTATCCGGCAGACCGACAAGCTCAAGAAGCTCTCTTGCGCGCTTTTCGGCCTCGGCCTTTTTGACGCCTGCAAGCTCCATCGGGAAGCAGATATTCTTCAGGCATGTGCGCTGCATGAGCAGATTGAAGTGCTGGAAGATCATCGTTATGTTGCGTCTTGCCGCGCGAAGCTGAGCCGGGCTCATTGTGTCAAGCCTCTCGCCGTTTACGATTATCTCGCCGCTCGAGGGCTTTTCGAGCAGGTTTATGCATCGCACGAGCGTGCTCTTTCCTGCGCCGGACATGCCTATTATTCCGTATATGTCTCCGTCGTTTATGGTGAGCGTGACGTTTTTGAGCGCGTCTACCTCGCCGGTTCCGGAGTCAAAGGTCTTGCTGACGTTTTTTAGTTCGATCACTGTCGTTTCCCTCTCTCTGATGTAGCCGACAGGGAGCTTGACCCTGCCGGCTGCTATTTAATATTAATTACTTGCCGGAGACTGCGTCCAGAGTGGTCTGGGTGCCGCCGTACAGACCCATGGGCTCGACGTGGATGGAAGCCACGGAGACGATGTGGGTGCCCTGCTCGGCGTTGAAGTCATCGAGGTAGGGAGAGTGCTGGAAGTAGTTTGCCAGAACGGTGCCGTCTTCAACGACGTTGTTGGGAACGACGTAATCGTTGTAGGTCTGGATGTCGAGGGTGATGTCCTTCTCTGCGAGGATCTGCTTTGCGACCTCAAGGATCTCTGCGTGCGGAGTGGGGGATGCTGCAACGGAGATGGTGGTGCCTGCGAGAGCTGCGTAGTCAACGCTGCTGTCGAAGCCGTCGGTGAGGTTATCTACGGTGGAAACTACGCTGCCGTTGTACTTCTCGTTGATGAAGTCTGCTACCTGCTTGCTCTCGAGAGCTGCCTTGAGCGCCTTGACTGCGTCGGTGTTTTCGTTGCCTTCCTTGACTGCGAGGATGTTGCCGTATGCCGAGGAGGAGCCTTCCTTGAACAGGGAGTCCTTAACGGGGTTGAGGCCTGCGTTTATTGCATAGTTGCTGTTGATGACTGCGTAGTCAACGTCGGGCAGAAGCTGGGGGATCGCTGCGGCCTCGGCCTCAACGATCTCAACATTGTACGGGTTCTCTGCGATGTCGTTCTTGGTTGCGGTGATGCCTGCGCCGTCGTTGAGCTTGATGATGCCGGCCTCCTGGAGGAGGAGCAGTGCGCGGGCTTCGTTGGTTGTGTCGTTGGGAACTGCGATCTTGATGACCTTGTCGGAGGCGTTGTCGCCGCCGTTATTGGAGCCGGAGCATGCCGCGAGGCTGAATGCGAGCACTACCGCGAGTGCAAGTGCGATTATTTTGGTGAACTTTTTCATTTTCGTTTTCTCCTTAAAAGTTTTGAATTTAATGAGCCGTGTCGTCTGTCAGTAATTAATATCCTCTGTGTCCCGGGGACACATTCGCATGACCTGCCATTTCATACGGCACATCTCCTTTCAAATCGAAATCGTTTCGGATAAACAAAAAACAGCGGGAGGTCATCGACCTTCCGCTGTTTGCTATCCAAAGAGGTTCGGCTTTAAGCCGTTAAACAGGTTTCAGAAAGTTTCTGACCGAAGTGAGCGCGACGAAACATGCACATGCGGCACATGCACATGTACATCATCATCATTGCGTTGCTCAGCTTCTTCATCGATGCTTTCTGCCTTTCCTCGAGATTTGTCAGTTTGTTTTGACGTGGGCATAGTAGCGCCGTTTCGGCCATTTGTCAAGCGCTTTTTTCGCGTTTTATCATTTTTTACAAAAGTTCCTGCCCGTACCCCCATCGCGCCTGTTCACTATTCACTATTGATTATTCATCATTCATTATTCATTGGCGGCGGCCGCAGACCGTCCCTCTTTGCCTTCCCCTGCACCTCGTAGGGAACGGATTTATCCGTTCCGCTTGCCATGGTTTAGTCGGCAGTTCCCGGTCGGGATACCGCAAAAAATGTATCGGTATCAGCGTTGATGCGCCTCTACGACCATAGATTTTGGCGCAGGTAAAGGCGATACATATTGCAATAAGGTAGCGCCTACGGCGCGGATTTATTTACACCTCATCTGCCGCAAGCGGCATCTTCCCCTCAAGCTCCGCAAGGGGAAGACAATTGGGTGCAGACAAAGTTTTGCACTAATATAGCACGATCTCATGTGGCGCGAGGCAACTACGGTTTATTCAAATGTTCCGAATCGGGGCACTGCAATAGACGTATTCGTAAAATTTTAATGCGCCTCTAAAAATACGGTTTCCACCGGCGTCCCGAACCGGGCAACAAAACGCATGTCGCACTAATGTGGCGCGAGGCACATACGGTTTCCGCCAATGTTTCGAACCGGGCTACCAGAGATATATGTATCCGTGACTGCGTCAATTCGCCTCTAAAAAAACAGGCATTGTGTTGATTTTCTATCATTTGTATAGTAAGATGTATGTATAAAGAAATAAGGAGCGTGGCGGGAATGGAAACAGCGAAGCCAAAGAAGGAAGACAGACGAGTAAGATACACCAAGCAGGCGATCAGGGATGGCTTTCTGCGTCTGCTCGCCGAAAAACCGATCGAAAAAATAAGCGTGACGGAGATCTGCCGCGAGGCGGACATAAACCGCGGCACGTTCTACGCGCACTATTCCGACCCGTATGAGCTGAAAAGGAGCCTGGAGGATCAACTTTCCGACGCGCTTGCGCAGCGGCTTCAGGAGTCGGGGCTTAAGCGCCTGACATCGCTGCAAACGCTGCGGCTTCTGAGCGAAAACCGAGAGCTTTGCCGCGTCTTTGCCGGCCCTTACGGCGACCATGACGCGATGCTCAAGGTCATTGCAAAGCACGCCGACGACTACCTCGAGCAGGAGATCCTGACGCTCGGGGATGTGAGCGAGACTTTTTCGCAGTGCCTTAAACAGCTGCTCATTTCGTCCATATCGACTGTGGTCAAATACTGGCTCGATACCGGCATGAAGGCCGCGCCCGAGCGAGTGGCTTATGTGCTCGATACTTACTGCGCGCGCGGCATCCAGGGCTTTCTGAATGCGGATAGCCCTCTGTGATTTACATAATGTGTTGATAACTTTGTTGAAAGTGTGCAAAACCCTTGAAATTCAACGGTTTTGTTAGCAGTTTGTTAACATTTTGATACCGGTGTGAAAGGTTGAAGATAATGAAAAAGACAATTTCCATGCTGCTTTGCTGCGCGATGCTTGGGGCGTTGTGCGCATGCCAGCACGGCAGCGATTATGAGAAACGAACCTATGTGCCGCAGTTTGACATGACGGTGAGCTACGGCTTCGAGGATAAGGAGCTTAAAAGCGGCGACGGCACGACGTATTACAGGCAGAGCCTCGGCACGGCAACGATAAGCTCGAAGGACGAGCGCGCGGCCGAGCGCATAAATTCGTCGCTGGCGGAGCTGTATGTCAGGTTCGGGGCCGACGCGGAGTACACCCAGCGCGTTGCCGAGGATCAGACCGACGGCGAGCCGATCGAGCTGAGCTACTACTGCGCGCCGAGCGTGACGCGCTGCGATACACGCGTTTTGAGCGTCGTGTTTGACGTTTCGCAGGATGTAGGCGGCATCCACGCCGATTCTACGCGCACCAGCCGCAGCTACAACGCCGATGACGGCTCGCTTCTGACCATTGCGGACATTGCCAAAAACGAGGAGCAGCTCAAGACCTTCATCAAAAACTATGTCATCGGCCTTGCAGCCGGGGACGATTACAAAGAGGGCGGCGTCAGCATCCTGTTTGACGATTTTGAGAGCACGATAAGCGATCTCGTCGATGCCGGCGCAAACTGGTATTTCAGCGACAATGGCCTTGAGTTCTACGCCAATCCCTATGACATCGCGCCATACAGCCGCGGCGTGCTGACGTTCGAGATACCGTATTCGGCGCTTGCCGAGTTTATCGACGAAAGCTTCATGCCGGTCGAATACGAGGGAGATAACGGCATGCTGCTGGCCGACGACGGCGACAAGCTCGACCGCAGCAGCCTGAATATCCTTGGCACGGTCACCGTTGACGAGGACGGGCAGAGCGTTGTCCTCTCGGCCGAGGAGACGGTTTACAACGTGAAGATCTACACCTCCGGCAGGATGCTCTGGCAGCGCAACTACCTCACGACCGGCGAAGGTGTGGAGGTCAAAAGCTTCATTCCCGACGCGCAGCCGAACATAGCCGTTTCATATGAGCTTGCCGACGGAACGGAGATAGTCCGCGGCATATTCCAGAGCGGCAACGACGGCTCGATACTGCTCGTCGATCTTCACTGCTGGTCGATCTTCAGGACGCCATTCAGTCGGGCAGCCTCGTTCGAGCCGATAAGCGACGAGCCGGGCGGCGGCTTCTGAGACGGAGGCACACAGTGGAAAGACTTGCGAAAATTCGCGGAGGGCTTATAGATCTCGGGCTTGACGCGGTGCTTATAACCGATGAATTAAATCAACGCTACGCAACGGGCTTTGCCTTTACCGACGGCGCGGTGCTCGTAACGCTCGACCGGGCGTTTCTGCTGACCGACTCGCGCTATATCGAGGCGGCGGAAAAAAGCGTTTCGGGCGATATAACGGTGCGCATGTTCGGCGCAGGCAAGCGCCTTTCGCAGCTCGTGCGCGAGGCAATGACCGAATGCAGTGTGAAAATGCTCGGCGCGGAGGAGTTTTCGCTCTCGCACGGGGCGTACCTCAACTGGCAGAGGGTGCTCGGCGTTGAGCTGCATCCGTGCCAGAGCCTGTTTTACAGGCTGCGCGCATCCAAGGATGAGGCGGAAATTCGCAGCATGCGCCGCGCGCAGGCGATAGCCGAGAAAGCGCTGGACGATGTGCTGCACATAATCCGTCCCGGCATCACCGAGCGCGATATCGCTGCCGAGATAAGCTATCGAATGCTCAAGCACGGCGGCGAGGGCAACAGCTTTGACCCCATAGCGGTGACGGGCGCAAACTCCAGCATGCCGCACGGTGTTCCGTCGGATGCCGTTGTGCGCGAGGGCGATTTTATCACCATGGATTTCGGCTGCATAAAGGACGGCTATTGCTCGGACATGACGCGCACCGTCGCCGTCGGATACGCTACCGACGAGATGAAAAACGTTTACGATATCGTCCTGCGCGCCCAGCTTGCAGGCATTGCAAGGGCCGCCGCCGGCGTTACCGGCGCGGAGATCGACGGCGCGGCGCGCAAGGTGATCTCCGACGCAGGCTACGGCGAATATTTCGGACACAGCTTCGGCCACTCGCTGGGGCTTTATATCCACGAATCGCCGTCCGCGTCGCCGTCGGTGAAAACGCCGATGCCGGAGGGCGCGGTGATATCCGCCGAGCCGGGCATATATCTGCCGGGCAAATTCGGCGTGAGGATCGAGGATGTGCTCATCCTGCGCGAGGGCGGCTGCGAAGTGATAACAAAGGCCGCAAAGCAGCTTTTGATACTGTAACGGAGGGAAAACAATGACAAAGGGAAAAAAGAAAGAGAGAAAAATGAACTTCTCGCTCACGCCGTTTCTTTACGGCGGATTCATAGTCGTGTGCGTAACGGCGCTGCTGCAAAGCTTCATTCCGGCTTTTCCGGAGGTTCTGCGGAACGTGCTTTACATAGTCGGCGTTCTGGCGATGGTCGTCTATATGTTCCAGATCGCGTTTGAAAAACGCACCGGAAAACGCGAAAACGACGCTCCGGATAATGCAAATAAGAACAAAAGCAAAAAATAATCGTTGCAATATGGCGTAATTTAATGTAAACTATTAAGGCTATAGACATTAATTTTAATTCACATAGGAGGATCACCTATTATGATTACAGCAGGCGATTTCAGAAACGGCGTTACCTTTGAGATGGACGGTCAGGTCATGCAGGTCGTCGAGTTCCAGCATGTTAAGCCCGGCAAGGGCGCAGCTTTCGTGCGCACCAAGATGAAAAACGTCATCACCGGCGCCGTCACCGAAACTTCCTTCAACCCCACCGCAAAGTTCGAGAGCGCTACCGTCGATCGTATGACCATGGAATACAGCTACAACGACGGCAACCTTTACTACTTCATGAACCCCGAAACCTACGAGCTCGAGCCTGTGGACGAGTCCGTTCTTAACGACAGCTTCAAGTTCGTCAAAGAGGATATGCCCTGCACCATCTATTCCTACAAGGGCAAGGTCTTCAACGTCGAGCCTCCCTTCTTCGTTGACCTCGTAGTCACCGACACCGACCCCGGCTTTGCAGGCAACACCGCTACCAACGCGACCAAGCCCGCAACCCTCGAGACCGGCGCAGAGGTCAAGGTTCCCCTCTTCATCGAGCCCGGCGAGAAGATCCAGATCGACACCCGCACCGGCGAGTACCTCAGCCGCTCCAAGTGATTTTAGTGGCGAATTGACGCACCTACCAATACGGTTATCTCTGGTGGCCCGGATCGGGACATTGGAATATACTGTGACTGCTACGCAACCCGGTAGTGCAAGCTGAGTTTTGCCGGTGCCCGGTGTCGAAGTTACCGGCAAAACCGGAAAACTGCCGCCATACGTTAGTGCGATGCAGCATTTGTTGTCCCGGTTCGGGACTGCGAAGGAAACCGTATTTGCCTCGCCATACGTTAGTGCGCTGCTGAGTTTTGCACCGCACCCCATTGGCTCCCATGTCAAGGGGAGCAGGCAGCTTTGCTGCCGAGGGGTTGAATTAAAGCGCAATAACTATTAGCTATCAGCTATTAGCTCTCCGCTGCGGCCAACAGCCGCTCGTAGGGAACTGGCTTGCCTGTTCCGTGCGTAATGGTTTAGTCGGCAGTTCCCGGTCGGGATACCGCAATAAACGTATCGGTACAATGTAAAGGCGCTATTAAATGTCTTCCCCTTGCGGAGCTTGAGGGGAAGATGCCGCTTGCGGCAGATGAGGTGTAAATATATCCGCGCCGCAGGCGCTACATTATCGTGTAGTTCCGCGTGCCGCGGTTTTGCCTGCACCCACCGGTCGGGATACCGCAATGAACGTATCGGTATCAGCGCAAAGGCGCTACTAAAAATATCCGCTATCGGCTATCGGTTGCCTGACGGCATACCGACGCAAAAATGGAGGAAAATTTATTAATATGACAGTAAGTGAAAAAGTCGCATACCTCAAGGGTCTTGCAGACGGCCTCGGCATAAAGGACAGCACCAACGAGGGCAAGCTGATGCTCGCCGTTATCGACGTGCTCGAAGCCATGGCCGACGATATCGAAGCCGTTGACGCTCATGCAAAGGATCTTTCCGACAGCATCAGCGATATAAGCGAGGATATGGAATACCTCGAGGATCTCTGCATCGGTGATATGGACGACGATGACGAGGACTACGACGAGATCGATGACGATGATGACGACGCCGACGTCTGCACAGGCTGCTGCGGCAGCTGCGGCGACGAGCAGGAGTACGAAGTGACCTGCCCGAAATGCGGCGAAACGATCACCGTCTATGAGGAGGATCTCGATTTCGGCTCGATCCGCTGCCCGAAGTGCGACGCTGAGCTTGAGTTCGACATGAGCCCCGACGATAAGGACAAGTAAAAGCATATGAAAAGAGCACCCGGTCGGGTGCTCTTTTTCATTTAACTTTCAATGCCCCAGCCGGGCAGCGGCAGACGCTGCATCGCGCCGAACACCTTAGACTTCATGTCGGGATAGGCGAGCGATAGAGTCTTTATAAGCTGCTTTATCTCATATCTCTTGCTGGCCTTATCCTGCGGACAGGGATTTTCCACGATGGGAATATCAAGCGAGTCGGCAAGGTTCATGATCCTCTGCTCGCCGGCGTAGATGAGCGGACGTATCTGCGTAACGCCGCTGCGATCCATGAACGTCACCGGCCGGAAGCAGCTCAGGCGGCCTTCAAACAGCAGACTCATGAGAAACGTCTCGACCGCGTCGTCGAAGTGGTGGCCGAGCGCGAGCTTGGATATGCCGCGCGCGCGGATCGCGTCGTTGAGCGCGCCGCGCCGCATCTTTGCGCACAGCGAGCAGGGGTTATCCTCCTTGCGCACGTCAAAGACTATCTCCTTGATGTCGGTTTTCAGGCAGGTGTAGGGAATGTCCAGCTCCTTACACATCTCGCGCACGGGCGTAAAATCCATGCCCTCAAAGCCCAGCTCGATCGTGATCGCCTCAAGCTCAAAATGCTTGGGATAGTAGCTTTGCAGGTGCTTGAGCGCCAGAAGGAGCAGCATGCTGTCCTTGCCGCCGGAAACGCCGACTGCGACCCTGTCGCCCTCGTTTATCATGCCGTAATCGTCAACGGCCTTGCGGATAATGCCGGTAAATTCGTTAAGTGCGCGTATGTCCATGCTAAAACCTCTCGAAAAATGCAAAAATGAAATTGAGCATCAAGCCGATTTGAGGAGCATTTGCGAGATTTTGCGAGTTTATCAAACGCGGATTAAAATCGGTATTGACACTGTTTCGCGGCTGTGGTATAAAAATAGAGCACGCTATTTTCAATGTTTGTATTTTAATAGCGCCCCGTTAAAATGTCAAAGTATATTTAAATTTTTTGGAGGCACAAATATGTCCACGACAATGCTTACCAAGGAGACCGTTGAAAGAAAATGGTACGTCCTTGACGCAGCAGGCAAGCCCCTCGGCAAGACCGCTGCAATTGCTGCCGATCTGCTTCGCGGCAAGCTTAAGACCACCTATACTCCTCACGTCGATTGCGGCGATTACGTCATCATCATCAACGCAAAGGACGCAGTCCTGACCGGCAAGAAGCTCGAGCAGAAGTACTATCGTACTCACTCCGGCTGGGTCGGCGGCCTGAAGGAGACTCAGTACAAGCACCTGATGGCAAATCGCCCGGAGCTGGCAATGCGTCTTGCAGTCCGCGGCATGCTTCAGAAGAACACCATAGCTCAGTGGCAGCTCAAGCGCCTGCGCGTTTTCGCCGGTGCAGAGCACACCCATGCAGCTCAGAAGCCCGAAGTTTGGGATCGCTAATAGGAGGAAGAGAATATGGCAACTTATAAGTGCAAAAGACCGTATATGTACGGCACCGGACGCAGAAAGCAGTCTGTAGCACGCGTCCACCTCATCCCCAACGGCACCGGTGTTATCACCATCAACGGCCGTGATATCGACGATTACTTCGGTCTTGAGACTCTGAAGCTCATCGTTCGTCAGCCCCTGGTCACCACCGGCACCGTCGGCAAGGTCGACATCGAGGCAACCGTCCACGGCGGCGGCGTTTCCGGTCAGGCCGGCGCTATCCGTCACGGCATCGCACGCGCACTGCTCCTCGTCGATGAGAGCTACCGCGCATCCCTGAAGGCCGCAGGCTTCCTGACCCGCGACCCGAGAATGAAAGAGCGTAAAAAGTACGGTCTCAAGGCCGCCCGTCGCGCACCTCAGTTCAGCAAGCGCTGATCGGACGCAAATTTACAACTCAAAAGCTCAAAACCCCCGGAAAATCAAGGTTTTCCGGGGTTTTCTTATACCCTTTTCGTCTGATAGCCTTTGAAGCTTTTCGCTGTTTTTGACCGTATGTGACCTCGGTTAACCCATTTTGTAAGGGCTAAAAATGGGTTAACCAGGACAAATGGGTGAGTAAATGGGTTAACTGAAGGGTCAACACAAGGTGAATTTGCGGAGTTTTTTTCATGAACACCCCTAAGTAAAAATGAACTGCATTGACGCTGATGCGGTTTGTACTAATTTCATAAAATATGACTATGGGAAAATGATTTTAAATTCTTTGTCAGGAGGTAAGCCCACATGAAAAAAGGGATGCTTATATATTACTCCTCCACAAATCGCTTTGACGTTTTGTATGAGGAAGGAAACAGTTATGGCGGCCTGCACTGCGGAACTGCAATGGAGGTCTTGATAAATGGCGAATGGATACCCAATCGCATAGAGTACGGAAACGACTGGTATCTCGTAGGAGTGCAGAAGGAATCGTTACCCGGACTTCAAGTAAGAATATAGTAACCACATGCTGCAAGGGCAGTCTCTCGATTAAAGGGGCTGCCTTGTTTTTATATCCAATCGTAGAAAGGAGGAACCCGTCATGCCGAAATGCCTGTTCAGATACCAATGGGTCAAGCTGCCCAGGACTCATTTGCCGGTCGGCAAGGGAATCATGGGTTATTGGGCAAAGCTGGCCTCGCGGGCGGCATTTCGCAAGGGTCGGGCAAAATACTGCGGATACACAAACGATGTAATGCCGGGAATGTGGTCCGGTGGCGTGGTCGGCTTGAAGAGCATTCTGGGCGTCAAAAGGCGCACGGAGGCTCTGGAAATCATGGATACGCTCAGCCGGTTCGGGTATATCCGTTACACGCTTGACGAGAAAACAAAGAAGCTGGAATATATCATCACCGATTGGGTCGTAAAATGCTCCGGCGCCGAATGCATGAGTGGAGCAGTCTACGCAACAGACGGCTATGGCTTTATCTGCCTTCCCCGCAACATCACGCAGCGCCTCGCGGATCGGCATTATACATTCGGCGAATCAGATGCATGGCTGGACCTCTGGTGCCACACGGTTTGGCAGGAGACCGGCAATGCGTTTTCCTGTCTGGCGCCTGCCGTTCAATTCGGGAGACTTGGCGCCACTTTGACATTGGAAACCTTGGGACGACGCTGGGGCTGGGAAAAGACAAAGGTGTGGAGATTTTTTCAGAAGAATGGGGATGCCTTCGCTCTGCACCGTCTGCCGGGCTCCTACGGCTGCCTCATTTTCAATAGACTTTATCCGCTGGATACAGAGGCTTCGCTGCCCACCGGCGCAGAAATTGAACGCATTATTGAGAAAATGCGTATTTGCGCAGGAAATGCGCATATTGGAGGCTCGGACAATGCACGCCTGAACAAGATGATCCTTTGGTATAGCCGCAGGATCATTATCATGAGAACCACTGATTATGCCGAACAGGTATCAAAAAATCGCGTTGCACTTTCGTCCTCTATAATACGCGCGTATATTTCTCTGTGTTGGAATTGTCAGAACTGTATCTATGACTGCAGAGGTGTAAGTAGTAGACTACGCCGCATAGATGCGAACCACATCCGCGGGCCATGTGCTTACGCGGATTTTTTCTTACACTCACGAAATCGGAAAGGAGAATCGACATGAGCAAAATCGAAAGCAGTGCCGGAAAGGCGCTTTATGAACAGCAGGAAACCAAGCTGTCGCAGCAGTCCGCCGCATTTATTGAGCTTCTAACAAAGCGCGGCATTCTGGGAGATTCGTCTATCGATGATGACAGAGTCCGCCAAGCCAAAAAGGAGAAAAAGAAAAGCATGTATCATAACACGCTTCTCCTGCTGCAGCACTACCGAACCATTCTCTGGACGCTGGAATGCTTCCCGTCCAGCGTAGCAGAGGAGCTGGATCGCCCGCTGAAGGATCTGGATACGCTGCTGGATCGGATCGACCTGGAACTTGGGATGAACAATCGAAAGCTGGAAGGCCGGATGGAGAGTGTACGCCGCTCCCGCCTGCTGGTTGACCGGCTCAACGATGCGGTCAGCATATTGAAATCCAAACCGGTCAACGGGCACAAGATGTACGACATCATCTACATGACCTTTCTCGGGCCGGACAAGCTGATGCACGAGGAGCTTCTGTACCGTTTGGACATCTCTGCCCGGCACTATTACCGGCTCCGCACGCAGGCAATCAATATCATCGCCCTGCGCCTATGGTCTGCCCCTGCCGGCAAGGTGGATTCCTGGCTGGAGGTTCTTTCAATTTTGGAAAACTGGTAAGGTTAAAGGTCTCGATTATTGCATTGCTTCTACAGGAGCGGGACAAATGACGCCGCGCAGACGCATCGACATAGCAGCTGTTTGATTATGTGCAGATTGTTTGGAGATACTGTAGATAAGGAACGCAAATCCGGTTGAAATTCTGTCCCGAATATTATATAACATTCGGGACATGATGGAGGAGGGAGACAGGATGAAAACTGGATATTCCAAGCAGATACAGGAGCGAATCAACGGTGCGGACGACGGCACAATCTTCGTGAACTAGGATTTCGCGGATATTGCTGATTCGGAAACAACCAGGCGCAATCTGAACAGATTAACGCAAATCGGTGTGCTTCGCCGGATATTAAAGGGTGTTTATGAAAAGCCAAAATACAGCAAGCTGCTTGATGAATACGTAGCGGCTGACCCGGACGCAGTTGCAAAAGCATTGGCGCGAAGTTACCATTGGACCATCGTCCCGTGTGGGAATACAGCCCTGAACCTTCTGGGGCTCTCCGCACAGGTAACGGCGGTCTGGTCCTATATCAGCGACGGCCCGTATAAGACCTATGAGTGGAACTCCACAAAGCTGGAATTTAAGCATAGGACCAACAAGGAAATCACCGGTCTGTCTTACATGACGAGCTTGGTGATCCAGGCGCTGAAAACTTTGGGAAGGATCAATGTGACGGCGGAGATCATACAGACGCTTTCTGAAAAGCTGACCGAGGACGAAAAGCAAGCCTGTCTGAAAGAAGCGACGGAATCTACGGATTGGGTTTACGATACGATAAGGAAAATGTGTGGGGCGACACACAATGAGAAATGTAGCACGATTGCCGGACAGTGACCGTGGCGAACTGTTCCGAAATACAGCAGATAAGATGAGCTTGAATGATGCCATCGTAGAAAAAGATTTTTGGATATGCTCTATGGTGATGTTCCTTCTTTTTACACAGTGATGGATGCACTCAGAAATCTGGAAAGAGGTATCCATTTGCTGTAGCAGCTTCATAATTCACGACGCTGACTGCCTTACCGGTTGTAAAGTCGCCGGTTTCTCCGCAACAGAGTAAACGCCACTTCCCTTTTGGCATAGTGGATGGCACAGAAAAAGGCGGAGAAAATGGCACGGTTCGCGCCGATGACATGTAAATGCAAACATGCTATACTGTTAGCGTCCGATAGTAGGAGCACACCATAAAGGCACCGTTTCTGCGAGGCAGTTCAGCCTCCGAGAGCGGTGCCTTTTTATGTGCCGAATTGAAAAACAGGAGGTAAAAGCATGTTATTTCAGTCATTTTGGGCATCTGAAAAATCTGTCACAGGGAGACGAGATAACCTTTACAGATGTGGACGGAAATATGTTCGGCTACGAGGTCATTGAACTTGAAACACTTTCGCCCTTCGCCATTGAAGAGATGACAGGCGGGAATTGGGATCTCACACTGTTTACCTGCACGGTTGGCGGTCAGTATAGAGTGACTGTTCGCTGTGTGCTGGCGAACGGTGGAGCTTAACCACTGAGAACCTTTACAATGCCTTCGGCAATGGCAACCCTGTGTTATCCGTCCTGCCGTTCTGCTTTTAACGGCCAAGGCCTTGTTCGGATTTTTGTTTATTGGCGACCACAACAAACGTAATGGCTATTTTTACAATTCAAGTAAAACAAAAGAGGTGCCTGTCATTCCAATGATGACAAGCACCTCTTTCGAGGAGTTATCCCGTTTGAATTTCGGAGTAGCTGTGATCTGTTTTTAAAATAGGTGTTCGTGGGCGGCTTCCGTTATAAATGCTGCGTCTCAATTTGCTTCATAACATCAAAATGGTTTTTCTCATACCGGATGAGCCCGTCCCGCCGCATGAGGGACAGCTCGTTGGAAAGCGCGCTGCGTTCTACGCTGAGATAATCCGCCAGTTGCTGGCGATTGTAGGGAATATCAAAGGAATAGCTACCGGTGCGCTTGATGCACTCCGAGAAGTAGGACAGCAGCCGCTTTCGAATGGACTTGGGTCCGGTGTGCAGCACCCGGCGGGAGAGCTGCAAATTTTTCTCCGAGCAGAGCGTCAGCAGGTTCCGCACAAGCCGTACATGGCGCGGGCAGACATTGGCGCAGGGTTCCAGTACTCGCCTGATATTCAGCAGCAGTGCTTGCGTATCCTCGGCGGCGGTCACGTTGACCATCAGCGGCTCGCCCGGCACGCAGGCGTACGCCTCCGCAAAAACGCCGCCGGGGCCGATGCTGCTCAGGACGCTGTTATTGCCCCACACGTCTCCCATCTCAATGATGACCCGGCCGGAGAGCACCACGCCGATCTGCTCCGTGGCAGTCCCCTCCGGGAAAATAATCTCGCCCTTTTGAAAGGCGTGCTCCTTCGCGTGCAGGCAATCGAGCATTTCCTCAATGTCCGACGGCCCCATTCCGCGAAAAAGCCGTGTATTTGCTAAATTGATCTGCATATTTTTTGCCTCCATGTTGGTGCGCCAACGGACTTTCATAAATTATGATAGTAGAATAAAATCACAAAGTCAAGAGAAACCGCAAGGGGGTATCAAAATGATTCGAAGGATCATCCAGATCGATAAGGAAAAATGCAACGGCTGCGGCGCCTGCGCCGAGGCCTGCCATGAGGGAGCTATCGCCATGGCGGACGGCAAGGCGAAGCTCATGCGGGACGATTACTGCGACGGGCTGGGCGACTGCCTGCCCACCTGCCCCACCGGGGCCATTACCTTTGTCGAACGCGAGGCAGCGGCCTATGACGAGCAGGCCGTCATGGAAAACAAGCAGCGGAAAATGCGGAAAGAGGGTATGACCCTGCCCTGCGGCTGCCCCGGCAGCCAGTCTCGGAATCTTCAGCGCCAGGGCGCGCCCACCGTGGAAACGCCGCAAGCCCAGCAGACGAGCCGCCTTTCCCAATGGCCGGTGCAGATCAAGCTGGTGCCGGTAAACGCTCCGTATTTTGACGGCGCGCGGCTCCTCATCGCCGCCGACTGTACCGCCTACGCCTACGCCGCCTTCCACGAGCGGTTCATCAAGGGACACATCACCCTTGTGGGCTGCCCAAAGCTGGACAGCGTGGATTATTCCGAAAAGCTGACCGAGATCATCCGGGAGAACGACATCAAGAGCGTCACCGTCGTGCGGATGGAGGTGCCTTGCTGCGGCGGGCTGGAGAACGCGGCGAAAAAAGCGCTCCAGCAGAGCGGAAAATTCATTCCGTGGCAGGTGGTCACCGTGACGGTGGACGGCCGGCTGATGGAAGAATGATAAACTCATCAGAAAAAAGAAAGGAAGAAGCACAATGAAGTATGTATGCAGTCTTTGCGGTTGGGAGTATGACGAGAGTGTGGGCTATCCCGAGGGCGGCATCGCCCCCGGTACGCCGTGGAGCGAGGTGCCGGAGGATTTTGAGTGCCCCCTGTGCG